>Ga0209536_100004496_pt1 | contig 22030 bp, 19 predicted proteins | sample DeeMarSeWOR28_12_FD_187461 | JGI IMG/M metagenome (GOLD analysis project Ga0209536, IMG submission 187461) | Marine sediment microbial communities from White Oak River estuary, North Carolina - WOR-2-8_12 (SPAdes) (version 2) | ecosystem: Environmental > Aquatic > Marine > Intertidal zone >... | reverse complement strand
ATCCTGCAGCCGCTGCTGATCGTTGCAATGGGCGCTATCGTGATGGTCATCGTGCTGGCGATACTGCTGCCCATCTTCGAAATCAATAATCTGATCCGTTGAGATTAGAGTCCTTGCGCAGCACGATTTTTCGCGGTATACAGGCGAAAAGTTGCGGCTACAATTGCTCTTGCCCGGTCTTACTATTTGTTGCGTGAGGTATCGGCGATGATCGGTGACATGAAAGACGACATACCGGTAGACGAACTCGACGACGATATCGAGGATGAAGATCTGGACGACGATGACGATGTCGAGGACATTGACGAAGACGACAACGTCGGCGATATCTCGGTAGAGATCAACGTAGAAGAACTCGTTGCCAAGCTCGAGGCCACCGATAGCGACGATGTGGCGCGCAAACGTGAGATTCGGCGGCGCCTCGAAGAACTGGAAGAGATGCGCCGGAGCAGCGAGGACCTCGACAGCACGTTCAATTTCAATCTCGACGACGAACTGTAGCGCGGCTCGCGAACGGCGATCGTAGCTAGCGAAAATCGCGCGACTTCACCTCGAGATCGCCCAGCATCGGCGTATGGTCGATGAGCTTTCGGGCGATTACGTGAATCACGTTCGTCTCGATCTGTAACTCACCCCGCACCCCCAGCAGGCGCGCGTTGAGCAACGCGGCCCGGTCCCGTTCCGCAACGTGCTTCCACACGACCAGGTTGATGTGGCCCGTCTCGTCTTCGAGTGTCACGAAGGTGACGCCGCTGGCCGTACCCGGCCGCTGTTTGGTAATGACCAGGCCCGCGACGTTGACGTCCTGCCCCGTTGCCATATCCCGCACGCGCTCTGCCTGCACATAGCGATAACGGTCCAGGCGATGTCGGACCAGGTACATCGGGTGCCGCTCCAGCGTCAGCCCGACGTTCTTGTAGTCCGCGACTATATTCTGGCCTTCTGTAGGCTTCCTGAGGAGCGGCGTCGCCTCGAAGCGATCCATCGAGGCAAACAGACCACCGGGCTTCTCGACCCCGGCCACGGCCCAGCGCGCCTGGTGACGGTGCCCTTCCAGGGCGCTCAACGCACCGGCCGATGCAAGTGCCTCGAGTGCTCGCCGATCGAGCCCGGTTCGCTCCAGCAGCTGCTGAGTGCTCCTGTAGGCCCGCGTACCGCGTCTCTCCGCAATGGCGTGCCCGGCCGCCTCGGGCAGGCCCTTGACCATCCGCAAACCAAGCCGCAGTACCGCCGCGCCGGACTCGTCCGGCTCGAGCGAACAATCCCAGCCGCTGCGGTTGATGTCGACGCCGCGGACCTCGACGCCATGACGGCGCAGGTCCTGAACGAGTTGCGAAGCCGAGTAAAATCCCATCGGCTGGCTGTTCAGCAGTGCACACGTGAATGCGGCCGGCGTATGGCATTTGAGCCAGCAGGAAACATACACGAGCAGCGCAAAACTGGCCGAATGTGATTCCGGGAAGCCGTACTCGCCGAAGCCTTCGATCTGTCGAAAGATCTGCCGCGCAAACTCCTCGCTGTAGCCGCGCCGGCGCATCCCGTCGATCAGCTTGTCCTCGAAGGATCCGAGGCCGCCGCGCCGCTTCCATGCCGCCATGGCGCGTCGCAGGCGATCGGCTTCGCCCGGTGTAAACCCGGCGGCCACAACGGCGAGCGCCATTACCTGCTCCTGGAATATCGGCACGCCCAGGGTGCGCTGCAGGACGCCCTTGACCTCTTCGCTGGGATAATCGACGGCTTCCTCACCGTTCCGACGCCGCAGGTAGGGATGCACCATGTCGCCCTGGATCGGCCCGGGCCGGATGATTGCGACCTCGATGACGAGATCGTAATAACATCGTGGCTTCAGTCGCGGCAGCATCGCCATCTGGGCGCGCGACTCGATCTGGAACACGCCCATCGTGTCGCCCTCACAGATCATGTCGTAGACGACAGGGTCCTCCGCGGGCACGCTCGCCAGCGTGTATTCCCGGCCGTCGAAAGTACGTATCAGGTCGAAACTGCGGCGGATCGCCGTCAACATGCCCAGCCCGAGCACGTCGACCTTAAGAAGCCCCAGGTCTTCGAGGTCGTTTTTCTCCCACTGGATCACCGTGCGCTCTTCCATCGACGCATTTTCGATCGGCACGAGTTCCGACATGGGGCCGTTCGTAATAATGAAACCGCCGACGTGCTGCGACAGGTGCCTCGGGAAACCGATCAGTTCCCTGACGAGGTACAAAAGCCGCCGTATCACGGGGCTGTCGGGATCCAGTCCCGCTTCCAGGACGCGGCTGTCATCGACACGCTTGCCATCCCACCACTGCATCGAGCGCGCAAGGCGGCCGACCTGAATGTCCGACAGCCCGAGCGCCTTGCCAACGTCCCGTAATGCGCTGCGCGGCCGGTAGGTGATCACCGTTGCCGCCAGCGCGGCACGGTCCCTGCCATATTTCGCATAGATGTACTGGATCACTTCCTCGCGCCGCTCGTGCTCGAAATCGACGTCGATGTCGGGCGGTTCGTTGCGCTCTTTGGAAATGAATCGTTCGACCAGCGTCTCCATGCGTGCCGGGTCGACCTCGGTAATACCTAAGCAAAAACACACGGCGGAATTCGCGGCCGAACCCCGGCCCTGGCAGAGAATGCCTTTCGAGCGTGCGAAACTGACGATGTCGTAGACCGTCAGGAAGTACGGTTCGTAGCGCAGCTCGGCGATAAGCTTGAGTTCGTGCTCGACGAGCTGCACGACCTTCTGCGGTACCCCGCCGGGCCAGCGATCCCGCATACCCTGCCCGGTCAGTTTTCTCAGGTGGCTGGCCGGGGTCTCGTCGGCGGGAACGATCTCGTCGGGATACTCATAGCGCAACTCGTCGAGCGAGAAGTCGATGCGCTCCGCAATGTGCAGCGTCTCTCGCAACAGTTCCTCCGGATAGAAATGCTGCAGCACCTCCAGGGAGCGCAGGTGGCGTTCACCGTTCGCATACAGCACGAAGCCCGCCTGGTCGACGGTTACGCCCTCGCGAATCGCCGTCAGCGTATCCTGGAGCACGCGCCGGGAACGACGATGCATGTGTACGTCGCCGCTGGCGACGAGCGGTAACCTGAGCCGCCGGCCGACTTCCCGCAATGCATCGAGACGCTCGTCCTGGCGACCATCGGCAAGCAGTTCGACCGCGATCCACAAACGGTCCCGAAACGTCTCGCGTATCCAGTGGTCTTCGACATCGAGAGCGAGCGCATCGTCCGGCACCCACAGCACGATGCAATCCGGTAGCCCTTCCTCGAAGAAGCTTCGCGTCAATACATAGCTGCCCTTCTCTGCGGCGCGCCGGGCCCGCGTGATGAGCCGGCAAAGCGCGGCATAGCCGTTTCGATTCTGTGCCAGCGCGACCAGCTTGCGGCCGCTCTGCAGGCGCAGCTCGGAACCGATGATGAGTTTTAGCTCGAGGGCCTTTGCCGCCATGTGCGCACGTACCACGCCGGACATCGAACACTCGTCGGTGATCGCAAGCGCCTCGTAACCGAGGGCCGCAGCCGTCTCCACGAGTTCCTCGGGGTGCGACGCACCGCGCAGGAACGTGAAATTGCTGAGTGCGTGCAGTTCCGCGTAGCGAACCCGCTGCATTACGTCATCCGAACATGCCGTGCAGGTACCAGGCCGCCTCGCCATCGCGCTGACGATCACGGTTGCGGAAGACCCACAACCCGGCGCCGCGCGGACTGACGGCCGTGTAATAGTCACGGGCGATGCCGTGCTCATCCCACCAGCCGGTTTCGAGACGCTCGGGCCCCGACACGAATCGCAACTTGCCCTGGTGCAGCGGATGGCCGTTCTCCGTCGAGAGCAATTCGGGTTCCGGCAACAGCCATAACGGGCGCTCGATACCCTGACGGACCCGGGTCAGCGCATCGGCCGCCCGTGCCGCGAACAGGTCCCGCGCGCGCCAGGCATACTGCGGCCGATGATCGGCAACCGCGTTGACACCGTGCACGGATTCGTTGCCGATACGCGCTGCCAGCCGCTCGGCCAGCTGTGACATCGAGTAATAGTGTTCGCGCAGCGGCCGGTCGTGGAACGCCAGGTGCCCCGAGGTGTTGTGCAGCGCCCGGTTCGTGCCGCCGCGTAACCGTATTGCGATAACGGGCTCGGGCAGCACCAGTTTTTCGAAACGCAGGCGCAGCAGTTCGTACCAGTGATCTGCCGCACGATCGGCACGGGCTCCGCCGAGCGGCAGCGACGTCGCCTTCGCCTTGAGATGGAAGAATGTGAATAACAGGCGCTGCGTGCCCAGCTGCCTCGCCAGCAGAAACTGCTCGTGCGCCTGCAGTAATTCGTGGCAAATCGCCAGCAGTAACTCCCGGTCGCCCTGCTCCTCCGTCATCTCGAAATCGGCGCAAAATCGTTCCGGTGCACGCCAGGAGTTGCGCGGATCCGGCACGTGCCCGAGGGCGCGATCCAGCTGCAACAGGCGTTTTACGCCAAAGCGCCGCGCGAAACCTTCTCGTGGCAACCGCAGGCAGTCACCAACATCAGTGATTCCCATGCCGGCAAGGGACTCGAGTACCGTGGGCGGCCAGGCGAGACAGGATAGCGGCAGGCTTCGCAGCGCCGCCATGATGTTGGCGGGTTCGCGAACGCACGCGCGTTGCCCGCCCCGCGCGAGCCAGGTTGCCGCGAGCGGCGTCGGCGCAATCGCCAGCGAAGCCTCGAACCCCTGCGCCTCGAGGCCTGCCGCAACCTGCCGGCGCAGGCTCTTCAAACCACCGAACAGCCGCAGGCTGCCGGCAATCTCGAGCAACAGCACGTCGGAGCCGGCAATAGAGACAAACGAACTGAACTGCTCGAGCCAGGTCGCCAGCAGTTCGAGTACTTGCTGCTCCCGGATCTCGTTGCGTTCTTCGATCCTCAGACCCGGCAGAAGCGCCAGCGCCGCATTCGGCGACTGGCCGGGCAAGACACCTGCAGCCCTCGCGCGGGCAGCGGCGAGCAATACACGATGAACGCCCTGCCGTTCCTCGATGACGGCCAGGTCCTCGTCACCCGGCCCGCAGGCTTCGAGCGGCAGGTTCGGCAGGTACACACAAAACCAGAGTCGCTCTGCTTTCGCGAGCGGCAACGCATACTGTGTGTGCCGGGGGGGAGCGTCAGGGGTCGGTGCGCTGTCCCGTGCGATGACGGGTGATCGTCGTGCCCGCGCCATACTCACACCACATTGTGCAATACGGCGGGACTGCCGCCACGGCTTTTCAGTATTGCGAGCCGTGTACCCCGCTGATCCGCGGAGAGTTCGAGGCGTAATGCGGCTGCCGACGGTTCGTGGCGTGCCGCAAGCGGGCGAAACGCAATGGCCCAGCTGCCGCCCTTCTCGGCGGCGAGCTGCAGGCGCCGGCTGGCCTGGTCATCGAGCCTGTGCGGCCATAACAACACGGCGGCACAGGTCCCCGAAGACAGAGCCTGCTCGGCCGACCACAACGCTTCGCTGTCGTTCCTGGGCCGCACGATCAGCATACGCGTGAGATTAATGCCACACTTTTGCAGCGCGGGCGGATACGGCTGAAACGGCGGCGCCACCCAGGCGATCCAGCCCGGTTCAACGGCTTCGCCGCCGGGATCTTCGGCACACAGGCTTGCAAGCGCCGGCATCAGCAATTGCAGTTCGCCGATACCGTACTGCCCGATCAGGATCTCGGTCAGGGCCTGGCGGGGCCATCCACCGCCGGGCAACAGGCGGTCCAGTTGCGCGTAACCACTGGACAGTCCTTCTGCAGGTACCGGCTGACTGCGGGCACGCCAGACACGCGGATTTTCCAATAGCTTCTCGAGAGACGACGTATCGCTATCGCGTGGCATGCGCGCCCCCGGCCATCAGTGCAGCGGGATACCGTCGCGGATGACGCCGACGACCACACCCTCGATGACGAGCGCCTGGTGGGCGAGATCAACCTGTATCGGTTCGAACTCCGCGTTCTCGGGTAACAGCCAGACGATTGCGCCGTCCTGGCGATAGCGCTTCACGGTCACCTCGTCCTCGAGCCGCGCAACGACGATCTGCCGGCTGCGGACTTCGGGCGTACGGTGCACGGCGACGAGGTCACCATCGAGGATGCCGGCATCCTTCATGCTCATGCCGTGGACACGCAGCAGGTAATGCGGCTTGGGATCGAACAGCGCAGAATCGAGCTTGTAATGCGCCTCGATGTGTTCCTGGGCAAGGATGGGGCTGCCTGCCGCGACCCGGCCCACAAGCGGCAAACCCATCTGCTCACGCAACGAATCCTTGAGCTGAATACCTCGCGATGCACCGGGTACGAGCTCCAGCACGCCCTTCCTCTGCAGCGCACGCAAATGTTCCTCGGCGGCATTAGCGGACTTGAAACCGAGTTCACGCGCGATCTCGGCACGCGTTGGCGGCATCCCGGTTTCGTTAATAAACTCCTGAATCATATCCAGAATTTGCGATTGTCTGGGGGTCAGTTCGCGCATTTGATCATGCCCTGTATGGATTCACAGTACCTGCGATTATATACAGTACTTTGATCAGTGCAAGCGTTTATCGCCCCGGCCGGGCATACACACGCAAGCAAGCGGCAAACGAATGAAAATCATTTGTGCAGATAACCGGAGTGAAAGACGTTTTTTTTGTCGCAATCGAACGACAAAGAATAATAAAAACAGTGATCTTCGTTGCAGCTAGCCGCTATTTGCGAAATAATCCGCCTGCAGTTTTTCCCAACCAGAGGAATCTTAGACAATGAAGAAAACCGCACTCAAAGTAAGCGCACTGGTGCTCGCTGCCGCACTGGCCACTGGCTGTGCAAATACGGCGGAAATGGAGGCAACCGTTAACAAGGCTGCTGCTGACGCATCTGCCGCCGCCGCCGCTGCCGAGTCTGCTCGCGCTGCTGCTGATCGTGCTGCCCAGGCTGCCGCTGCAGCTCAGAGCACCGCGGACCAGGCTCTCTCAGCCGCGACCGAATCGCAGGCCTGCTGCGAAGCAAACCGCGAAAGCATGGAGCGCATGTTCCAGAAATCGATGTCCAAGTAGCACCAGACTACAACAAGACATTCAAGGCTTATTCAGACGCCGCGCTTGCCGCGGCGTTTTTTATGCGCGTTCCGGCCGCAGCCGGAATGCCGTCGGAACGATTGATCAGCACCTCGACTTCGTCCCAGTCGAGCATGCCCGCACGACTGTCCGTCACGGCGATAAACTGTTCCGTCACATACGTCAGCGGATCTTTCGACTGAGCGGGAATCTCGCCCTCGTCGGTCGCCCCATCGCCGGTATCGACGTCGATGTCCGCGGCAACCAATCCCTCATTACCTTCCGACACGGTCGCCTCGAGCACGGGATGCACCTCCATCACGAGTTCGTCGCCGAACCAGCCGATCTTCACGGGGGCGTTGATGATTCGTACCGGCGTATTCACGCCCACGTTCGGAAACAGGTATTCGATGTCTTCGGGAAACATGCGAATACAACCATGCGTCACGCGCATGCCGACCCCCGCGGGACGGTTGGTGCTGTGAATGAGGTAACCCGGTAATCCGAGCCGTATCGCGTATTTGCCGAGCGGGTTGTCCGGTCCCGGCGGCACAACGCGTGGCAATGGCCGGCCGTCCGCCTCGTGCTCGTCGCGCACCGACTGCGGCGGGTACCAGCTGGGATCCGTCACTTTCGAAATAACGCTGGTCGCACCGAGCGGCGTTTCCCAGTCCATGCGCCCGATGCTGATCGGGTAGGTCATGACGTACGCCGGCTCACCCTCAACCGGCTCCGGGTAATAGTAGAGCCGATATTCCGCAAGATTGAGGACGATGCCGCGCCGCGCTCCGGACGGCAGTACGAAGCGAGTCGGCAGCACGACTTCCGTGCCCTCTCCCGGCACCCATACGTTGACGTCGGGATTGGCACGGACGATATCGTGATAACCGAGCCCGTTGCGGCGCGCGATGTCGATGAGCGTGTCTTCCTCGCGCGCGATCACGGTTGCCACGGCGCCGACGACATCGTAACCCTCCGGCGGCAACTCGTAGATTTCCGCCCGCAGCGGCGCCGTTAACAGGACACCGAGACCGACCAGCATTATTCGAATCGCACTCATTGACCAACCTCGTCCTGCTCGATCACTTCGGTCTCCGTTTCACAGGCAAACAGCCACTCCTGCATGGCGTCGCTTTGCAACACGCGATTCGCATAATGCCTGGCAGACTCGGGAAGATTGATGCCGTAGGTTCTGAGCCGCAGCACCACCGGCGCATACATGGCGTCGGCGATGCTGAATTCACCGAACAACCAGGAGTCTTTGTCGCCATAGCGCCGGTAGCAGTCCGACCAGATGTCGAAAACGCGGTCAATGTCACTGGTCAGTTCGTCGGGCAGTGCAACGCGACGCCCCATGGCACGGCAGTTCATCGGCATCCGGGAACGAAGTTCCCCGAAGCCCGAATGCATTTCGGCACTGATGCTGCGCGCATGCGCACGCGCCGCGGCATCCTCCGGCCACAGCCTCTTGTCCGGCCAGCGCTCCGCCACCGTCTCCGCGATCGCGAGCGAATCCCATACCGCCATATCATCGAGCAACAGCACCGGTACCTTGCCGGCCGGGCTGAACTCGGCAATCTGCCGGGCGGTATCCTCGACATCCAGTGCGATACGGTGTTCATCGAAATCGATATCGGCTTCACGTAACAGTAACCAGGCCCGCAGAGACCAGGACGAATAGTTCTTGTTGCCGATAATCAGTTTGGGTTTCATGCCTGTAATCACTCAGCAGTAATTGCCGCTCGTGGCCCGTGACCACCGCCGCAGCCATGGTAAACCATTGTTCTGCAATTCGTCGCGTTCGATTTCACGTATTGATTGACCGCTCGCAGGGAGGCCGGTAGCCTGTTGCTTCGCTCCGGGCGCGAAATGCAGATGAGCCTAAGACTATCCTTCGAACTCAGTGATCGTGACCTGCGGTTTTTCCGAAACGCCCTGAAAAAGTCACGCGACGTCGTACGCAGCGCGGACGAGTCTGAAATCGTCGAGGCCATTCGCGGCGTCATTGACGACATCCGCAAAAGCGAACCTTTGCCAGATTTCGTCGCCACGCGACTGCCTGAACTCGAATCCATGCTGCAAATGCTCGCCGATGACGAATGGCAGCTGCCAGCAGCCGACCGGGAGAGAATCCTGGCGGCCTTCGTATATTTCGGCGATCCCGAAGACATTCTCCCTGATGAGATTCCGGTCATCGGTTACCTCGACGATGTCATTATCCTGGAACTCGCAGCGCGCGAATTGCAGCACGTGCGTGAAGCCTACGGGGATTACTGCCGTTACCGTGAGGAATTCGACAGCGAACATGACGGCAGCATCGATGCCGCGATCCGTCGCGACCGCCTCGATCGGCGGCGGCAGCAACTGCATCAACGAATGCACAGGAGAACGGCACGTTTCCGGAAGGCCGATATCTGGTAGGTAGTCGGCCGGGCGCGCTACAGGCGCATCAGGATCGAACCCCAGGTAAAGCCGCCCCCGAACGCTTCCATCAGTACGAGCTGGCCGGGCTTGATGCGGCCGTCGCGAATGGCGACGTCGAGCGCCAGCGGCACGGAGGCAGCCGAGGTGTTGCCGTGATCCTGCACCGTGACGATGACCTTCTCCATCGGCAGATCGAGGCGCTTGGCCGTGGCCTGTATGATGCGAATGTTCGCCTGGTGCGGCACCAGCCAGTCCAGTTCGTCCTTGCTGACGCCGGCTGACTCCAGTGCCTGCAAGGCCACATCGCCGAGCTTGCTGACGGCCACCTTGAAGACTTCCTTGCCGGTCATCATGATCGATGCTTCGTCCGTGCCGGCTTTCTCGAGGTTCTTCGACGCGCCAACAGGGTAATAGAGCAACTCCCTGTACTGCCCGTCGGCGCCGAGATGCGTCGTCAATATGCCCGGTTCGTCGGAGGGCTTGACGATCACGGCGCCGGCGCCATCGCCGAACAACACGCAGGTGTTGCGGTCATTCCAGTCGACGAGTTTCGTGATGCACTCCGCGCCGATCACGAGCGCGCACTTCACGTCTCCGGCCTTGATGAACTTATCGGTCGTCGTCAGCGCATAGATGAACCCGGTGCATGCCGCTTCCATGCCGATGGCCGGACAAGCCGGGATACCCAGCCGATGCTGAACCAGTGTCGCAACATTCGGAAAGATAAGATCGGGCGACGTCGTGCCGATCGCAATGAAATCGATGTCTTCAGGCACGACGCCCGCCGACTCCATTGCCTTCTTGGCTGCCTCGACACACATGTCCGACGTTGTCTGATCCGGCGCAACGGCATGCCGGCGCTCGACACCGGTGCGCGTCCGGATCCACTCGTCGGTCGTATCGACGATCTTCTCGAGATCAAAGTTTGTAAGGATCTTTTCCGGCAGATAGCGACCGGTTCCGACGATTCTCGAATACATCATGCGGCTTCCCGTTGCAGCAGATTACCGATCTGCTGCGGCACCCCGTTGCGGACCTCGACGACAGCCGTGTCGATTGCATGCTGAAAGGCGTAGCTGTCGGCGCTGCCGTGACTTTTGATTACGATACCATTAAGGCCGACCAGAGTCGCTCCATTGAAGTTGCGGGAATCCGTCTCCCGGGTGATGCGCGTAAGCGTTGAACTCGCAAGCAGCGCCTGCAATTTCGAGACCCAGTTACGGGTAAAGCCCTGCTTCACGTAATGACGCACGAGGCCGACCGTGCCTTCCATGGTCTTTAAGGCAACGTTGCCGGTAAATCCGTCCGTCACCACGACGTCGGCCTTGCCCGAGAACAGCTCGCTGCCCTCGATAAACCCAACGTAATTCAGCGAGCTCTCGTTCAGCAGCGACGCCGCATCTTTCACCGTATCGTGGCCCTTGGTGTCTTCGGCGCCGATGTTGAGCAAGGCCACTCGCGGCTCCGCAATGCCCATGATATCGGCCGTCACGATCGAGCCCATCACGGCGAACTGGAACAGCTGCTCGGCGGTGCCCAGCGTATTGGCCCCGAGGTCGAGCATGTGCAGCGAGCCGCCGATTGCCGGCAGTTCCGCAATAATCGCGGGCCGTTCAATGCCGGGCAGCATCTTCAACACGAATTTTGCGGTGGCCATCAATGCGCCGGTGTTGCCTGCACTGACGCAGGCCTCGGCCTCGCCGGACTTGACGAGGTCGATCGCAACGCGCATCGAGGAGTCCTTCTTGTGCCGCACCGCGTCACGCGGCGCATCGCTCATCGTAACGACCTCTGTCGCGTGAACGATCCTGAGACGCTTTTCAGTGCCGATGATACGCGTGACGAGGCCGGCCAATTCGGCCTCGTCACCGACGAGAATGAGTTCGAGATTGGCATACTTGTCGAGGCACGCGGCAGCCGCGCGCACGACGACCTCGGCACCGAGGTCGCCGCTCATGGCATCAACTGAAATGATCGACTGGTCTCCCACTGTCGCGAGACCTCACGCTCACTGCGAGGCCGGAATGGGAAGTGCGTTATTCGTCGTCGTCGATTTCGGGCTGCGCCACGACCTGTACGCCGCGATAGAAACCATCGGGCGAAACACGGTGCCGCAGGTGCGTCTCTCCGGACGTCGGGTCCACCGACAATGCCGGATTCGTCAGCTTGTCATGTGAGCGCCGCATACCGCGACGCGAAGGGGTCTTACGACTCTTCTGAACAGCCATTGCAATCTCCTGTGCACGGCAGCACTGTTGCGCCGCCACTGTATTCTATTCACTCGGGCCGGCCTTACGGCCCGCTCGTCACTTGTCCTGGTCCAGCTGCGCCTTCAGTGCCGCAAACGGTCTCGTCGTCTGCTGCACCTCTTCATCAGCCGGGACGTGCGCCCTGCACTCCACCGCTGTCGGGTGCATCGCTGACAGCGGTATCGCCATGATCAGCACCTCTTCGACGATATCCGCCGGACAGACCATGTCGTCCTGCAGCTCCCACGGCTCGAAATCGGTACCCGCGGACACGCCCTGTTCGACCGTCGTCGGCAACAGCCGCAGCCCGGTCGCCAGTCTGAGCCGGAACGGTTCCAGGCAGCGCTGACACACCGCGTCCAGCATCACCGCCACCTCGCCCACCAGGCTCACCACCTGCTTCTGCGCGTCCGCGAAACCGAACTCCAACCACCCGGTTACCATCGAGTCGCGCCAGTCATGCGGGATCTTATCAGGATCCAGCGTCGCAAGGTCTGCTTCGACGATCCCGGCCAGTCGCTCGAAACTGCCAAGTTTCTCAGCAATTTCAATAATTTGGCCTTTAGCCGCCAGTTCGGCTATCGGGCGACGAACTCGCAGCGGATTGCCCATGGCGCGCGCATGATAAGGACACGCGCCGCGCCTGTCAAAGAACGGGGGCGAAAAATATCGGTGTTCGGGCCGAAACTGGGTAAACTGCGGGTTTTCAAGCCCAAGCACCTGATTTTTTTATGCAAAACCCGTCTGCACCCGACATTCTGCTGGCCTCCTCATCGCCCTATCGGCGCGGGCTGCTGGATCGCTTTCTCGCCGAATTCGAGGCCGTGTCACCGGATGTCGACGAGACCAACACCGCGGGGCTGGAGCCGCACGAGCTGGCCCGCCATCTCGCGCGCGCCAAAGCGGAGGCCGTGTCGGCCAATTCGCGCAACGCGCTGATTATCGGCGCGGATCAGCTTGCCGTGCTCGACGGCCAGGTCCTGGGCAAGCCCGGCAGCCATCAGAAAGCCGTCGAGCAGCTGCTGGCCGCTTCCGGCAAATCGGTGACATTCCTGACGGCCGTGTGCATGCTCGACCCTGTAACGCGCAAACGCTACGAGCACACGGACGAGACGATCGTGCACTTCCGCGAATTCGACCGCCGCCTCGCGGAGGCCTACCTGAGGCTCGACGAACCCTACGACTGTGCCGGCAGCTTCAAGCTCGAGGGCGCCGGATTCCTGTTGTTCGAATCCGTGAAAACAGACGACCCGACCGCCCTCATCGGCCTGCCGATGATCTGGATTTCAGACCGGCTGCTGGAGCTGGGCTACCTGCTGCCATAACCCGGATCGCGTCCGCAGGAGCGGTTCTCGAACCGGGATCGCGCGCCGAGAGCCCTACAATTTTGTCAGGAAGCCGTTGAGATCTGCGGCCAGCGTGGCCGTGAAATGCAGCTCGTTGCCGTGCTCGTCCGGAAACGAGATCGACTGGGCGTGCAGAAACAACCGCGGCAGGCCGAGTGCCGCCAGGCGGCGGTTGGCCTCCGCATCGCCGTACCTGTCATCCCCGGCGATCGGAAAGCCGACGCTCTGCAGGTGCACGCGGATCTGGTGCGTTCGGCCCGTGAGGGGGGAGCACTGCACGAGGCTGTACTCGCGGTAGGTCCGTGACAGCCGCACCCGGGTCTGCGCGGACTTGCCGTCTGAGCTGACGATCACGTGGCGCTCCCCGCCCCTGCGATGCGTGACCAGCAGCGGCTTGTCGATGATCTGTTCGCCCAGCTGCCAGTCGCCCACCACCAACGCCAGGTAATTCTTCTCGACGACGCCCTGGCGGAATTTCTCGTGCAGCGCCCGCAGCGCGCTGCGCTTTTTGGCAAGCACCAGGCAACCCGACGTCTCGCGGTCGAGCCGGTGCACCAGCGACAGATCCCTGAGGTCCGGCCGCGCCGCCCTGAGCAACTCGATGACGCCGTGACTGATACCACTGCCGCCGTGGACCGCGACGCCCGTCGGCTTGTCGATAACCAGCAGGCGCTTGTCCTCGTACAGCACGTGATCGAGAATTGCAGCCGCGCGGCCGGCAGGCGGCGGAGCCCCCTCGGCACGCAGGCGCACTGGCGGGATGCGGACCTCGTCGCCAGCCTCGAGACGGTAATCGGCGCGCACGCGCCCGCCGTTGACGCGCACTTCACCACGCCGCAGCAGCCGGTAGACCCGCCCCCTCGGCACGCCGGGCAGTTCCCGGTGCAGGAAATTGTCCACGCGCTGACCGGCCCCGTCCGCGTCAATGCGTACCTTTCTTACCCCGCTGGCGCGACCGTCCGGTTGCTGCATCGACTTTTTCTGCATGATCAATAACTTGATGGGTTCCCGGGGTGTGCTATATTTGGTCCCCGGCGCGGTTTCGCAGACCTCTTTCGAACCTCGCCGAAAGCTTATGCGGCCTCCAATCCGGGATCAGCCGCCTGTTGAGAAAGCCATTTTACAGACATTTATGAACGGATCCCGCTGCACGCGAGATCCGAAACGGTCACCCTTAACCGTGACCAGATTCCACTGGCAGCGAGTACGGATTTCGGCAAGCGCCAGCGCGGCAAGGCCGCAGGGACACAATGAATTTTATTTCGCATGACCCGATCCCGATGGATCGCGTCAAACAGAATCATTCGACTATCGGGTATGGTGCCGCGACACGCCGCACTGTAATTCGCCCGGTTACCCTGACTTGCGCCCCGCCTGTCCGCTCCGATTCGCTGCCCTCAAATACGCTACAAGTAGGGCACTATGAAAAGAATGCTGATCAATGCAACTCAGGAAGAAGAGTTGCGCATGGCGATGGTCGATGGCCAGCGCCTCTATGACCTGAATATCGAAGGACCCGCGAGCGAACGCAAGAAAGCCAATATCTACAAGGGCAAGATCACGCGCATCGAGCCGAGCCTCGAAGCTGCATTCGTCGATTACGGCGCCGAGCGACACGGGTTCCTGCCGCTCAAGGAAATCTCCAGCGAGTACTTCGTCAAGAACGTCGACTCCGGCTCCAAACCGAACATCCGCGACGTCCTCAAAGAAGGCCAGGACATCGTCGTCCAGATCGACAAGGAAGAGCGCGGCAACAAGGGTGCAGCGCTGACGACCTATGTCAGCCTGGCCGGCCGCTTCATCGTCCTGAAACCCAACAAGGCACGCTCCGGCGGCGTATCGCGCCGCATTGTCGGCTCGGACCGCGATCTCGCGCGGCAGTCGCTGTCGGGAATCGAGGTGCCGGACGGCATGAGCGTCATCCTGCGAACGGCGGGCATCGACCGCAGCCCCGAAGAACTCACCTGGGACCTGGAAAACCTGCTGGCGGTGTGGCACGCGATTCTCAACGTCGTACTGCAGCGCCCGTCACCGTTCCTGATTTACCGCGAGAGCAACGCCGTCGTGCGCGCCTTGCGCGACTATCTCACCAACGAGATCGGTGAGATCCTGATCGACGACGAGGCGACCTACAAGGAAGCGGTCGAATTCGTCGAGCAGGTCATGCCGCACAACCAGCGCAAGCTGAAGCTGTACGCCGACCCGGTGCCGCTCTTCACCCGGTTCCAGATCGAGTCCCAGATCGAATCGGCATTTGCGCACAACGTCACGCTGCCCTCCGGCGGCAGTATTGTGATCGACCACACCGAGGCGCTGGTGTCCATCGACATCAACTCGGCCAGGGCGACCAAGGGCGGGGACATCGAGGCGACCGCGCTCAATACCAACCTGGAAGCAGCCGACGAAATCGCCCGCCAGTTGCGCATCCGCGACCTGGGCGGCCTCATCGTGATCGACTTCATCGACATGGGGCCGCAAAAGAACCAGCGCGCCGTGGAGAACCGGCTGCGCGAAGCCGTGCGGCAGGATCGCGCCCGCGTGCAGATCGGCAAGATTTCGCGATTCGGGCTGCTCGAAATGTCGCGCCAGCGCCTGCGGCCGTCGCTCGGCGAGTCCAGCTACCATACCTGCCCGCGATGCACGGGCTTTGGCACGATTCGCAGCGTCGAATCGCTCGCCCTGGCCATACTGCGCATCGTCGGCGAAGAGGCCCGCAAGGAACGTACCGTCAAAGTCATCGCACAGTTGCCTGTCGAGGTCGCAACCTATCTCCTCAACGAGAAACGCGACTGGGTACAGAGCCTCGAGGCGCGCCACGATACGCAGGTCGTACTGATAGCCAACCCCGCGCTCGAGACGCCGCATTACGACGTGCGGCGGGTGCGCGACGACCAGGCGGAGCTGCCCGAAAATGCCGCAGTGAGCTATGCACTCGCGGAAGCGGAGACGGAACTCGAGGTACCTACGTCGATCCAGGAGCGCAAGGTGGCCGAGCAGGCTGCAATCGGCAAGATCGAGCCGACGGGCCCGGCACCCAAACGCCCGGAACCCGTGGAGCTCCCGAGACCCGGATTCTGGGACTGGCTGAAATCCCTGTTCGGCGGTGACGACGAGGAATCCGGGAAAAAGACGGCCGGGAAGGCAAAGAAAATGAAGTCGCAGGCCGGCAGCCGTAGCAAAAAGAGTGGCGACGGCGGCGGACGCGATCGTGGCAAAGCGCAGCGCGGCCGTCGCAGCGAAACACGCAAGGACGAAGGACAGCGATCAAAGAAGAAAACCAAGAAGAAAACCAAGAAGAAGGCGAAGAAAAAGTCCTCTGCCAAGGACGCGGCGGAGCAGACACAAACCAGGCAGCAACCTTCGCAAAAGGCGGCTGACTCCGGTAAGGACGAGTCGACGGACGACAGTCGGCGCGGCACCCGGTCGCGCCGCTCGCGTGGCGGACGCCGGCGTCGCCGCACAGGCGACAAGCCCGCACAGGACGCTCAGACGCAGGCGAATGAGCCGTCGAAAGCGGACTCCGCCGATACCGGCAAGCGTTCCGACGTAGCTGTTGAAAAGCCGCAGGCAAAGGACAAGCCGGCTGAAGCAGCACAAAGTAAGGACACGGCGACCAGGCCAGAAGAGCCGCAGAGCAAGGACAAGACGACCGGGTCAGAGCAGCCGCAGGACCGGCCTGCAGCCACGAAAGCAGAATCCACGCCGAACAGCCAGGGCGCATCAGGAGCGGGCGAAAAAGACGAGCGTAAGCCGCGAGCAAAGCCGGCCGCGGACAAGGCCGCCGGTGAAAAGGCCGAAGCAAAAACCGATACGAAGCCCGAACCAAAGGCCGAAGCAAAAACCGACACGAAGCCCGAACCAAAGAGCGAACCAAAGGCCGAACCAAAAGCCGACACGAAGCCCGAACCAAAGAGCGAACCAAAGGCCGAACCGAAAGCCGACATGAAGCCCGAACCAAAGGCCGAATCAAAGCCCGACACGAAGGCCGAACCAAAGTCCGACACGAAAGCCGATACAAAGTCGGGCAACGGCTCGGATGACAGGCAACCGGCCGACAAGCCGGCGGGTCGCCTGTTGCCGTGGGAACCGGCGCAGCTGCCTGCCGAGGTCAGGAAGGAGAAACCGTCCGAACCTCAGCGTGACGCCGACGCCGAAACTTCGGGTGAATCCTCTCGGGAATCCAGCTAGCGCTGCCTCAGGGCTTCGAGCAATCCGCGCGACGCGTCCTCGACCAGGTCGAGGACGCGCTCGAAGCCCGTCGTGCCGCCGTAATACGGGTCCGGAACCTCCGTCTCGGGCCCGGAACCGAACTCGAGGAAGAGACGTATCTTCTCGCGATGCGCCGCGTCGGCCTGTTCGTGCAGCATGGCGAGGTTATCCTCGTCCATCGCGATGATGTAGTGAAAACGCTCGAAGTCTTCATCCGAGACGCGCCGGGCGCGAATCTCGGCGAGTGAATAGCCGCGCCGGGCCGCCGCCTGCTGCGCGCGCCTGTCCGGAGGCTCGCCGACATGATAGGCGTGGGTGCCTGCCGATTCGATCTCGACGCGGTCGTCCAGTCCCGCCTCGGTGACGAAGTGCCGAAACACGCCCTCCGCGGTCGGCGAACGGCAGATATTGCCCATGCAAATAAAAAGTACGCTTACCTTGGATTCCTTAGCCATATCTTCCTGATTTTTAGGAGATGATTATCCGATCGCTTCCGAGCAAATCCGCGAGTATCCGGAGCTTGTTGCAGCCAGAATTGTACCCAGAATGGCGATTTCATGCGGCAACTTCGGCGACGGAATACCCGCGGTCGACGATTCGACGGACCACTTCGTCCTTGAATTCGGGGCTGCATCTTTGATTGCTCATGGCACTTCCTCCTATGCCCGGATCATAGCTTGGAGGTGTCTACCAAACCGAGGTCACTCCAGAAGCTGGCGCCGAAAGACGCGCAAACCCAATCCGATGACGAGGCAGCTGGTCGCTGATTAATGATTTGATTGTCATCTCGGCGGATAGTGCGTACCAGGGGCCATTATGTCAGGACCGAAACCGTCGGAGCGAGCTGAAACCGGGCCGCTGAGGTTAGATCGAGGCCGCCATCCGGCGGAGCCGACCCGACCCATCGCCGTTCAAGCGCGTGAATTTTCCCCTTTCACCCGGAAATGCCAGCGCATCACGGCGCAAGCCAACACCCGCCCGTCCCTGCGGTGGCCCGGGTGGTGACGAACAGGACGCAGCGGTCAGACCAGGCGATAGCCCTTTGGCGATGCTCGGCTCGGATGTGCCGGATCGACGGGCTCCGCAGTAACGAACATTGGGCTCGGCTACTGGCGCCGGGCGCAACGGACGGGGCCCTTGACCCGTGAAAGGGTGGGGGCCAGCAAAGATCTTATCGTAAACCTTTGCTAGCCCCCTCGCCTTTTCCCTTCGATGGTGCTCAACGATCTGCCGAGCGCCCTTCCGGAAATCTCGGAGACCCGAGGGATCAGAGGGTCGGTTCGGGTCGTCGCGACTTGACGTCGGAGGCAATTTCGCCGAGCAGCTGCCCGAAGTTTCCTTTCTGGATCCTGCCGGCGCCACTGTAGATATTCGGATCGCTGCGTCCGTCGTCGTCACAGTCGAGATAACCGTCGCCATCAATGGGTAGGTCGAACTGTGTGGACTCCTCGACCGAGTTTCGGTTGCCGGCGAGGACGTTCGCGCCCGTGCCATCCGCCTCGAAAATTGCGCTGCCGGTCGGAAAAGTAATGGTCTCGGTAGACGCCAGGCCAAAAACCGCACTCGTCGCATTACCCTGGAGTGCATTTCCGACGAAAGCGCTCGTGCATATCGCGTTCGCCACAATACCGACGCGGCCACCGCTGATCACGTTATTGCCGATCCAGTAGTCTCGGGCCGGCGCAAAGTTGCTGAATTCAGATACCACTTCGCCAAGGTTATCGAACTCCGTAAATTGGAAGACGCTACCCAAAATTGCGATGCCTGTACCCTCTATCGCTTCTTCCGGTACGTCGAGCAGCAGTATGCGATTTTGCGCGATCTGCCCGCCCTGCTGACCCGAACCGTAATGGTAGATACCGCGTCCAAAAGAGCCGCCGGCGATCTCGATTTGGTTGCGAAGGATACTGATTTGCGCATCGGGATTGTCAAAGCTTCCGACGGTGGCGCCGTTTTCGAACATACCTTCGATACGGTTGTCCCTGACCTCAAGATCCCCTTCGCCGAATGCATCAATTCCACCGCCAAAGGCCTCCGCGCCCTTCTTGGTCACGGCGTTTGCGCTGATGAGGACCCTTCCGCCGCCACCCAAAACGAGGCAGGAGAACGACTCACCACAATCCTCCACGGTATTTCCTGCTGCGGTTACCCGGCCGGCAGGATCGCCGGAAGCGCCAAATATCTCAATCGAGCCCGCCGCGATCAGGTTATCTCGGACCTCGGCTATGGTCGCACCGCGGACCGAAATAGCATTACCGATCTCGTCGAAAAAATTCTTGCTCTGCTGCAGGTAGTTATCGCTGATCACCACCTCCTGTGTCCGATACACGCCAACGCACCTGTTGATAAAAGCATCGGGGCCAGCGCAGTCCAGAGCCCTGTTGTTGGTCATCGAAACGCTCTCGGAGTCAGGATCGAAGAAATCATCGTTGACCCCGGCCTCGAAACAGTCGAATGTGCACCGCTCGACGTGATTCCCGTCTATCACGACGGACCCGGTTGTCGTCGAGGCGACGATACCGCGTTCCGAATCCGTCACGCGGTTATTCCGCGCTGTCGGCTCATCCGAGTAGAGCAGCCAGACACCGAGGACACCGTTCTCCACCTCGTTCAACTCGGCCGTGCCGCCCGCGTGAGCCTGTATCAGCACGCAGGTGAGGCAATCAGAGACCGTGTTGTTTCTGAGGGTGGCGGTGTCTCCCTGGAAAGCAACGATGCCGATGTTGCCGCCGATGACCCGGTTGTGTTCAGCGAGGCCACCCGACCCGCCTTGAAAAAGCACGCAGACCGCGAAAGTCGGCTCGTCGAACAGGCGGCACTGCAGCATGTTCTGGCGGACCACGCCACGATTGCCCAGAACAGCAATGCCAAAGTTACTACCAGACGGTTTGAAACCAGAGGTGAAAGTCAGGTGTTCGACGGTGACGTCATCCGCAAGGACCGTCAGCAGGGCCGTATTGGGTACGCCGCTTAGTCCGGCACCATCGGAGGCACAGGTGAGCGTGATGCCGGGCTGTTCGATCAGGACATCGCCCTGCCCGTCCGAACTTACGCTGAGCTGACCTTCAATCGCGATCGTCGCAGCGGCATTGGCCGGATCGGATACCGCGTCTCGCAGAGCCGTGATGTTATCGACCAGTACGTCGTATGCATTCATCGGGCAGGTCGTTGGAGGCGGGACGGCCGGAACCGGCTTTGGACCGAGCAGGCCCGCCTGCTTGAGGCTTTCACGACATTCCTTGAATGCCTCTCGACTGGCCGGATCGCTCATGTCCATATTCATGCCAAGCTGGCGGGCACAACCGCCTCCGACGGTTGACGGATCCGGATCCGCATTAGCCGTGCCCGCGACACCCAACAGAGCGACAAAAAAGCACGCGAGCGCATGCGTGTAGACTCGCAACATCACAATCTCCTCCCTAGAAAAGACAAGAGGGGAAGGTCAGCAATGAGTCCGAATCTCGGGCGTCTGTGCGCATGCTCCCCCGCCGGGGATGCCCTTCTTCTTTATGTGTTTAAAGGCATCCTCTACCGAGTATGCCCGCTGGATACCAAATGTCTATATTCATTTCACATGATCAGGTCGTCGCGAGGTCATCATCGACGAAATAGTTAGGCCGCGGTCGAAGAGTGCTGGTATGCCGCCGTTGCAGGACCTGAAGAAGCCTAGTCTTTATTCGGGTAAGGCATCTCTAATCGAGACCCGATCACCGACAATTGTCCAGAGGGTTCAACTAGATAATGAATACTAAGATTGCAACGGGAGTACACCCGAATCAGATCAATGAACCAAGTACATGGAAGCCGAAAATCGCAGAATCTAATCTGGAACGCGGAGCACGACCAATTGAGGCTGCTCACCGGCTATCTCGACTCTTCCCACTGTCGCATGCTCGCGACCGTGGCAGGGGGGCACGAGTGCGTCTCTGGGCGGTTACGCCCCCTTCAGGCCCTGACGAACGGCAGCAGCGTCACGGACTCCGAGGAAGGCCGCACATCACGTGAACGTACGCGGTTCACGCGCTTCTGCCACCACAGGTAGGACAAGAGAACACCGGCGCCACCCAGAATGAGGGCTCCAGCAACCCAGGGTAGTCAGCGCTGATTCAGGAGCACGGCGACGTCGCGGATCCGCAGCAAGTAATTTTTCCAACTCACGGCAGCGCTGGCACCGAGTGCCGAGGCGACCGGCGGTCTTGAGACGTAACGCGCCAGGCGTTCTACCTTGTCTCGTTGCGACGCCTTTGCCGCGATACCCGCGTGTAACGAAAAGCCCCGAGCAGACCGTGTATCGGCGCCTCCTCGCTCGGATCGAAGGCGAGATACGCATTGTCGATATCCCGCTCAATGTGCCCCTAGCGCTCGAGGGAGCGGCCGATCCCGAAACCCGCTATAGTGCTCGGCCACGAGCTGGTATTGCAGCGTCGCTTCCGGCCGGTGCCGCCGATATCCCGGCGGCGCGATGAAATCTTTCGACTGCGCGATGTCGCAGACCGAGTGGACCGCCCTGCCAACGGTGCCCATCCCCCCGCAATCTAAGATGGGGCCGAAAAGGACGATTCGACAATCGTCGCCATGATCAATCCCCGAATGAACGATGGCTACAGTTTCAACCTGTAGCCAGAATTGTGCCCGGGCTACCTAACTACTTGGTGCGCAAAAGGAAAAAAATTAATACCCACGCAGACAAACAGCACGGAGACCTTTTCCCTGTCTTCAGTCATTCAGATCGTCTTCACAGTGCGCATTGAATCAATCCCGGGCCGGTAACGCC
>Ga0209536_100004495_pt1 | contig 22030 bp, 16 predicted proteins | sample DeeMarSeWOR28_12_FD_187461 | JGI IMG/M metagenome (GOLD analysis project Ga0209536, IMG submission 187461) | Marine sediment microbial communities from White Oak River estuary, North Carolina - WOR-2-8_12 (SPAdes) (version 2) | ecosystem: Environmental > Aquatic > Marine > Intertidal zone >... | reverse complement strand
ATACTCCTGGAGGAAGTTCCAGAAGTTGCGATCGCGGGGGTTTTCCGGGAGTTTGCGAATCAGACCCCGCACCACGTTGTGGCCCCAGTTGTAGGCTGCAATGACGAGCAGACCGGAAGCCTGCGCTTCCGTCTTGTAGATGTCGCGGAGGTATCGTGCGGCGGCTCCCGTCGAGAGAAGAACGTCATGTCGCTGGTCCTTGGGATCGGGTCTTGGGAGGTTCACCAGCGGACCGGTCCGCAGGCCGTACTGGATCGCGGTGGCAGGGATAAACTGCCACATCCCTTTGGCAATCCCGAAGCGGGTGCGAGGTCCACAGGCCGCACTGTCGAACTCGCTCTCCTGGAGCCCGAGATAGAAGAAGTGGGGCGGCATATGCTCCTGGAGCATTGCCTCGCGAATGACTTCCGTATAGCCCAGCGACCGTGCCCGCTCCAGCGAACGGCGCAACCGGGGAGACTTTTTCCACTCGTCCACATACCGGAGTACTTCCCCGGTGAACCCTTCGGGGACGCCGATCTCGCACTCCCCGAAGATCCGGGCCACCCGGTAGATCACTCGCTCTTCCTCGCTCATATCGTCACTGTAGATGCCGAGTTCGCTCACATACTGCTCATAACTCTCCAGCAGATGGTCCCTGCGCTCGAGGTACGCCTCAGAGGCAGCCGCCGATGCAGTATCACGCGCAACAGCGAGCTGAGACTCCAGCCGAGCGTAGGCGAGCTCAAGCTCCTTCAGCTCGTAGAAGACATCCTCGGCAAGTTCCCGCTGACGTTCGAGTCTGGCGTGATTGAAGACGGCATAGGCGACCGCGACCAGCGCAAGGACTCCGAGCACACCAATGACCCTGAAATACCGTCGGGACTGCCGCTGCAGTGCACTCCCCAGCACGCGCTGGACCAGCTTGGTCCGCTCTTCCCGGAGTCCTGCCATGCGCCTGATGTGGACCGGCACCGAGCGAAGGGAGCTCAAGACAGTGATCCCGGAGCGATCCTCCTCGAGGACTTCCAGCGAGACCAGCGGTCCCTCAGGACCGAGCCGGATCTTGGTCTTCCCCGCCCCCAGGGAGCGCCGCTCGATACACTCACCCTCGATGTAGGTGCCGTTGGTGCTCTGGAGATCCCGGATCCACCAGCGCCCCTTGTCCACAACAACCTCTGCATGGAGTCTGCTGACGGCGCCGTCGGAGACGACGAGGTGGCACTCCTGTCCCCGGCCGATCAGAAAGCGGGTGGTGAAGCGCTTCCTCACGGTTCGCTCTCCGAGTTCGACAATCGCTTCCACAGGCCGGGACGCCTCTTCCCGGGCCCAGGAAACACGCTGAGTGCTATCAGGTGCAGCCATTGGTACTCCTCATCCGTTCCACCGTCCGGTGCCGGCACGCATTCAGGAGAGCCCGTAGCTTTCCGGGCGAAACAGATGGCCAAACTCCTGCCGCATGGAGTCGAAGAGCTCCGTTTCCTCATCGGGGAGCGATGAGAGCTCCCGCTGCAGACGATCCAGCCACGCTCGCTCGGGTTTTGGAAGTTCGAGGCGCTTTGCGGCAAGCGCCTCGCGGATCATCGTCTCCGCCTCCCGAGCCGCCGCGAGGGTCTGCCGATAGGCCGTTGTCTCCCCTTCAATGGCTCGGGCAATGCGACGGGTGGCTTCAGGCGACAGGACCAGCGCCTGCGGGCTGGAGGTGACGTCGGACTCGACCATGAGCTGCTGCAACACGCTATCCTTTCCCGCAGCGATCGCGGCATTGAACAGCCGGCAATCATAGGCGAGCAGCTCTAGGTAGGCTTCGGGCGCATACCCCGAGAGCAGTTTGATGTTCTGGACCGACTCGTTGCTCCAGAGGTCGCACATCGCACCGGCAATGTTGCCGACGGGACTGAAGTGTGCGCAGCTGGCCGACTTCCCTTCCATGGAGATCGGGATCCCGGTCAACGCCTTGAGCACCGGCCCCTCATAGGCGCAGTCTTTGGAGGGGCCCTGCGCCCCACAGCGCACGGCGACGAGCGACCGGACAGCGCTTGCGGCGCGGATCACCGCGGCCAGAACCTCGGGAACCATCCGCTGGGAGGTGAGCTGCATGGCCGTATTGGCGAACCCGCAGGCCGAGTCGCCGCCGGGCACCACGCCGTGCTCCCGTGAGATCCGCACGATTTCTCCCCACAGGAACTCCATGTCGCGAGGGGCGAGCACGCCCAGCGCAAAGATGATCCCGGGTATGTGCCCATAGACGAGCGCTTCGTCGTGCACTTCCTTCCCACCCACGGACTCGATCGACAGGATGTCCGCCCCCGCCTCGGCGCAGAGCTCAAAGCTTCGACGCATCGAGGCGAGCTTTTCTCCCGACCGGAGGACAGGCGGGCGAATGGCATCGCGCAGGTCGACGGGAGTGACACGAAGGGCTGAGCGAAGCCCGCTCTCCTGGTGCGCCTGGTCCAAAGCCCGCGCCATGAGCGCCGTCACCTCCGCCCCCCACTCCGGCACTTCCGTCATCGGGGGAAGGAGTTCGATCTCAACCACAAGGCCCGAGAGCTGCAGTCTCCGGCACGCGCCCGGAATCATCTCGCTTATGGCGCGGTACTCCGCCAGGGCGTCCTGCCACGTCTCGGGCTCGAGCGCCATGGGTGGCAGCGTAAAGTTGAGCTCCGGAAACACCTCCCCCCCACCAATCACCAGGTCATGACCGCATTTGACCGGATGCCCGGCGAACCCGAAGCGTAGAGGCGGCTGATCCTGTTGCGACATTGTTCCTCCAGCACCGTGCTACTGTGGAAGTTGCACGGGATTGAGTGAGCGGATGATGGTATCGTGGACGGTGGGCCGCACATCGTAGATGCGCCGGTTGGCCCGGGTCGGATGAACTCTGTTCGTAAGGAAGACAACAAAAAGTCGTCGCTCGGGATCAACCCACACCGACGTCCCGGTGAATCCTGTATGCCCGAACGCACTGGCCGAGAAGAGCGATCCGGAAGAGGAGCCGACCGGGTAGCGGAAGTCCCACCCCAGGAATCGCCGCTGCTCGGGGCGACTTCCGACAAACTGCTGAATCGTCCCGGCAGAGAGGTAGCGGTGACCTGCGTAAAGGCCATCATTCAGGAGCATCTGCACAAACACGGCAAGATCGGTGGCCGTTGAAAAGAGCCCCGCATGGCCGGAGACCCCGCCCAGGAGGGCCGCATTCTCGTCGTGGACCATTCCCCGGACAAGCGCATGCCGCCAGAGGGAATCATACTCCGTCGGCACGATGCGCTCGGCGAGCGAGGTCGGAGGCGTGAACATCGTGCTGGCCATCCCCAGCGGGAGGTAGACCTCGCGACTGAGATACTCGTCAAGACTGAGGCCCGAGACCTGCTCGACGACCTTTCCCATGGTGATCATACCGAGATCACTGTAGATCGTCGTATCACCCGGGGTCGCCACAAGGGGAGTCGCGTAGATGGAGTCGAGCGCCTCGGAGGAGTTCGAACAGAAGAGGAAGAACCGTCGAAAGGGGGGGAAGCCACTGGTATGTGTCAGAAGATGACGGAGAGTGATCACCGATTTTTCCCCTTCGCCGAATGCCGGGAGGTAGTCTCCCACCGCATCATCCAGATCGATCTTCCCCTTCTCGACGAGCATCATCGCCGCCGCTGTGGTGGCAATGACTTTTGTTAGGGAGGCAAGGTCAAACAGGGAGTTCCGGGTGATCTCGGCCGACTCCGGATCGTAGGTCATCGTGCCAAAGGCTTTTTCATAGACCAGCCGCCCCTCGACTCCCACAGCCAGCTGCGCTCCGGGAAAGGCAGAATCCCGGATAGCGGCCCGGACTGTGCGGTCGATCTCAAGGAGTGCCCGGGCGTCAAAGCCCGTCAGCCCTGGAAGCTCACGGCGGAGTGTGGTCTGAGGGATCGAGAGCCCGCTTCCAAGACCGAAGCGGGTGCCGATTGAAACCGGGAGGCGACCGCCAACAGGGATCTCGCCCAGGAGCGCCTCTGCACTCGCCTCCACCAGTGGCTCCGCGTCCCCGTAGGCGCAGACCAGCGCTCGCGCTCGGTCGAGCTCTTCCATGATATAGGGAGTTCCAAACGACACGGCCACCACAGGAGCATCGACATCGTGCAGTCCGTCAAGAGGCGAGGTGAAACGCTCCGGCATCCCAATGCGCCCGGAGGAGGTGCGCACACGAACGTGGAGCGCCAGCAGCACAAGGTCCGCCTCTGTGGCTGCCTCCAGGGCGGCATCCAGCTGATCATTCCCGCACCCCGGCCCCAGACGCAGCATCCGGATCGCGCCGTTTCTCAAGGAGAGAAGACGGCCAAAATAGTCCCCGGCAGGTTCGGTAGTGAACCGGGGCCCGGGCCGGTGGATGTCGAGGCGGTTGTCGTCGGCATCGTTGAGAACCAGAAGCAGCGGGCGTCGATAGGCGCTCAGTTGCAGCGGGAGGATCTCCCCCTCATTCGTGAGTACGGTGAGGGACCGTCGGGCGATCTCCTTTGCAAGGAGGCGGTGCGCGGCGGTTGCCACCCGGTGAGGGATCTCTTCCACGTTAACCACGCGTGAGCGGTTGAGGCCGAGTGCCTCCTTGGCAGCCAGTATCTTCCGGACCGAGCGGTCCAACCGTTCTTCTGAAATCTGGCCTGAGCGGACCGAGCGGAGGAGTGCCTCAACGGCGAGGTGTTCGGAGGGAGGCATCAGGATGATATCGATGCCCGCCTCAACGGCCCGCAGCGCTGCCTCGGAGGCCGAATATTCCCGCGTCACCCCCCGCATCTCCATTGCGTCGGTCACCACAAGCCCCCGGAACCCCAGCTCACCGAGGAGGAGCTCGGTCACGACAGGTTGGGAGACTGAGGCCGGGGTGGTGCGCGCATCAAGTACAGGAATCGCGAGATGCGCAACCATGACCGCGCCCACGCCTGCATCGAGGGCCGCGCGGAACGGACCGAGCTCGACCCGCTCCAGACGTTCTCGCGTGGCCTCAAGCACAGGAAGCGTCAGATGCGAATCCTGGCCCGTATCGCCGTGGCCGGGAAAGTGTTTTGCCGTGGCAATGACGCCACCCGCATTGGACCCACGGACGTAGGCCTGCACCATCTGGCGGACCAGCACCGGGTCATCGCTGAAGGCTCGAGTATTGATCACGGGGTTGGCAGGGTTGGTGTTGACGTCCGCCACCGGCGCATAGTTCTGGTGAACTCCGATCGCGCGCGCCTCCCTCGCCGTACACAAACCGGCTCCATAGGCAAGCTCCGGATCCCACGTCGCGGCAATCGCCATCGCGTCGGGAAAGGCTGTCGTTCTGCGCACGCGCATCGCAGGGCCGCGTTCAAAATCGGCAGCCACCAGCAGCGGTACGCGCGCACGCACTTGCATGGCATTGAGCACGTGGGCCGCCTCGTACACATCGCTCTGCCACAGGATGAGGCCCCCAACGCCAAGCTCCACAACATCTGAGGTCGTCCGGGCCAGCGGGTCACTGTCCAGGGCCTGAAAATGACCATCAACACCGACCATGATCATCTGCCCCAGTTTCTCCTCCAGCGTGAGAGTGGCAAGGACGCTGTCGACCCAAAGTCGTGCCGTCGCTTCCTGGTCGCCAGCCCCGGCCGGGGAAGCGAGCCCCTGCGGGGATGGCATTGCCGGAGAGATGGCATACGCTGCGGGGCCAAAGGGAAGTGCCAGGAGGGCAAGAAGGAACCGAAGCGGTCTGGCCATCGCTCGTTTCATGCCCTTCTGCTGGGGGTGAAATCGAGCAGCGAGCGGGCCATCAGGACAGCTCCCTCGACCGGTGAGAGCTCCGCTGCCTGGATTCGAAGACGCGCCCCCGTCTCGGCGAGCCGCTCAGCGAGGATGTGGGCATAGATAGTATCGTGGTCAATCAATCCGCCCAGAAACACCACACCGACCTCACCGCGCGCTTGAATGCGACCGGCGGCAACGGCAAGCTGCCCTGCAAGGAGGTCTGCGCCTCGCTCCAGGATCGATCGCGCAAGAGCATCGCCTCGTTCGCACGCATCCAGCACGAGCGGAGCAATGGAGGCAAGAGGGAATTCCTGTTGGTAGACGGCCACGATTACCGCCTCACGGGTTGCCCAGTCGAAGCGCTCAATGATCGAGCGGCAGAGTAGACCTGCGGGCTCAAGGGCGTCGAGCTGCTGCGTGACGAGACGGGCGGCCTCCAGACCGATCCAGTGTCCGCTCCCCTCATCTCCCAACACACGACCCCACCCCCCGATGCGGACGATCTCGCCCTGAGGAGTTTTGCCCAGAACGACCGAGCCTGTCCCGGCAATGACGATCGCTCCGGTTCTTCCGCTGAAGGCACCTTCAAGGGCGATGCGCGCATCGGACTCGAGCACCAGATGAGCGATCGCAATCTCGTGCTCCTGGAGTGTTTTCCGGAGGGCAGCCAGTAGGCGGTCACGGATCGCAGGACTCCCGGCCCCGGCAATTCCGAGGGCCGCCGCTTCGATTTCCCCGGGAGTATGTCCGGCCTCCTGGCAGCAGGCTCTCACAAGGCCCCAGACGACTGCGGCAGCCTCCTCCACCCCCACACTGTTGGGGTTGCTGGCACCGGCCTGACACCGGCTGAGGACCTTCCCCTCCCGGGTTGCCAGGATTGCTGAGGTCTTCGTACCGCCGCCGTCGGCGCCAAAAACAAGTGCTGCCATGGGTCTGAGTGCGCGAGAGTTGCAGAAAAGGGGTCTGGCAATGTACCGATGTGGGGCCTGAGTGTCAAGAAAGCTCCACAAGACCTTGTGTTTCAGACCGCGCCGGTATAGCTTGGATGCCAGCGCAATAGCTGAGGAAGCACCATGACTCGTTCTGCCGTTGTCGCCTCTCTCTTGCTGCTCGCCGTCCCCTGCCCGGCACAGGTGGTGCCGGTCAAGACGGGCATCGAGGTCCTCCGTGCGAGCGACTTCGAGCTCCTCAAGGGGAAGCGAGTCGGCCTGATCACCAACCCGACGGGGGTTGACTACCAGCTGCGCTCGACGGTCGATATTCTCCACGAAGCCGAAGGTGTCGAGATCGTCTGCCTCTTCGGGCCCGAGCACGGGGTCCGCGGCGAGTATGCCGCGGGGGAGTCCGTTGGCTCCACCCACGATGCCAGGACGGGTCTCCCCGTGCACTCGCTCTACGGCCGGCAGCGCGCACCCTCGGCCGAGCAGCTTGAGGGCCTCGATCTCCTTGTCTACGACATCCAGGACAACGGCTGCCGCTCCTACACCTATATCAGCACGATGGGGCTGGCAATGGAGGCTGCTGCAGCCCACGGCATCGGGTTTGTCGTCCTGGACCGCCCGAACCCGTTGGGAGGAATGCGGGTGGAGGGAAGTCTCGTTGAATCTGAATGGACCTCGTTCGTGAGTCAGTTTCCGATCCCGTATGTGTACGGGCTGACACCGGGTGAGCTGGCCCGCCTGCTCAACGAGGAGGGGATGCTCGCCGACGGGCTCCGGTGCGATCTCACGGTGGTTCCCATGGAAGGGTGGAAGAGAGAGATGACTTTCGAGGACACCGGTCTTCCCTGGGTCCCTCCCTCGCCACACCTCCCGGAAAGCCGGACCGTCCTCTACTACGTTGCCACCGGAGTGATGGGCGAGCTGCAGATGATCAACCATGGCATCGGGTACACCATACCCTTCCAGACCTTTGCCGCCCCCTGGATCGACGGTGTTGAGTTCAGCGAACGCGCCACGGCCCTGGAACTCCCCGGCATTCTCTTCCGGCCGATCACCTACCGCGCCTTCTACGGAGCCTGGAAGGACGAGACGCTCCATGGCGTTCATATCTACATCAGAGACCCGGCGTCAGTCGACCTGCTCGGCATCCAGTTTCAGCTGCTCGAGCTACACCATGAGCTCTATCCTGAACGCGACGTGTTCGAGGAAGCTGACAAGGCTCGCCTCAGAATGTTCGACCGGGTGATGGGGAGTGCCGCCGTGCGGGAGCGTTTCTGCGAACGCTACCGGTATGAGGATCTGACGGAGTTCTTCGCGGAGGCCGCCCGGGCCTTCAGTGAGCGGTCCGCACCCTACTGGCTCTACTGACCACACCCGCTCATCACACGGCGGTTCGCCGCAGGAGGCGGCCGCTGCCGCACGCTCGGCACCTGCGCGTGTCGTTCCCAGGCGATCCCATCGTGCCCGGCCTGCGCGTAGAGCCAGACCGACGACCGCAGCCTGGCGCGTGCGGATAACAGATGAGTCATCCCCGCGCGCTGGCACGGGCTTTGCCCGAACATTCGTACTCGCCTACACTCTCCCGGTAACGCACCGGATTTCACCTGCGTGGGGAACACCTCGTGAGGAATACATGAGGACGCACTCTCTTTTCTCCCTCGTATCAATCCTCCTTGCATGCTGCTCGGCTCCAGGTCTCTCCCAATGGAGCCAGTCCGCCGGCCCGTACGGAGGATATGTCTACACCTCGGCCGCCGAAGGCGCCACGCTCTGGATCGGGACCCACGGAAGCGGGGCGTTTCGATCCACAGATGGGGGAGCCACCTGGCTGTCGGCCAACGACGGAATCTCCTCCCCCTTCGTCTACGCTTTTGCTTCGATGGGCTCGATGCTCTTTGCAGGTGCACCGGGAGGGGGCGTGTTCTGCACGACAGACGGAGGCTCGACATGGGAGCCCCGCATCACGGGGCTGACCAACAAATCTGTCTACTCGCTTCTAGCTCTTGGCACGACGCTCTTGGCCGGCACGCTCGGAGGAGGTGTGTTCCTGACAACGGACGGCGGCGAGACCTGGTCTTCGGCGAACATCGGTCTCAGCAACTCATCTGTCTACGGGTTAGCCGCGATCGGGACAACCGTGTTCGCCGGCACATCGGGTGGGGGCGTCTTCCGGACCACCGACAACGGCGGCAGCTGGACGCCCGTGAACACCGGCCTGACAAACCAGTCGGCCTACGTCTTTGCCGTGAAAGACACGATCATCTTCACCGGCACGTTTGGCAGCGGCGTCTTCCGTTCCACAGACCAGGGTGATCAGTGGACACCTGCTGCTGCAGGAATCACGGACCCCTATATCCGCGCCCTCATTACAGACGGGACGGATCTCTACGCCGGATGCTACCGGGGAGTCTTTCGATCCACCGACAACGGGCAATCCTGGTCGTCGGTCTCAACCGGGCTACTCAACAGGGACGTGCGCACCTTGCTCTACCGAAGCAATGAACTCTACGCTGGCACAAACGGAGGAGGCATCTACCGATCGGTCAACGGTGGGGCCGAGTGGACGGCGGTCAATGCAGGTATTGAGAACACGAGCATCTTCTCATTTGCCAGCAACGGGACCTCGCTGTTTGCCGGCACGGCCGGGAGCGGAGTCTTCCGCTCCACAGACGACGGCGTCAGCTGGACTCCAGCCACCGATGGGATCGGCAACCCGAATGTCCTGGCCCTCTCCGCAGAAGGAACGACACTTCTCGCCGGAACTTACAGCGGCATGTATAGGTCAACCGACAACGGAAGCAGCTGGGAATCCTCCGGGACCGGCCTCACCAGCACTTATGTGACCGCCCTCCTCAGAACCGGCACTACTGTCGTAGCCGGCCTCTCCGGAGGCGTCTTCATCTCCTCCGACGACGGCACGAGCTGGGAGCAGCGGAACACGAACCTGACCAACCTGAACGTCTTTGCGCTCGGGACAAGCGGAACCGCGCTTCTTGCAGGGACCTCAGGGGGAGGAGTCTTCCGGTCAACGGACAACGGGTCCACCTGGCAGGAGGCGAACTCCGGCATGACCAACCCCTATGTCTTCGCGTTCGCAACGATCGGGTCGACTGTCTTCGCGGGTACCTCCGGCGGAGGCGTCTTCCGCTCGACGGACGACGGCACGAGCTGGACTTCGGCCAACAGTGGACTGGGGAATCTTCTCCTGCGCTCTCTGCAGGTCCAGAACTCACGGCTGATCGCCGGAACAGCCCGGGGCGTCTACTTCTCCGACGACGCCGGCAACAGCTGGTCGCCCCTCAACGACAGCCTCGGCAACACCTCGGTGAACGCGCTCGCGCTCACCGGTTCTGCACTCCTGGCAGGCGTGAACTACGGGGGGATCTGGCGGCTGCCTCTGTCCGGAACAGTTCATGTGGAGCAGGGCTCATCCGGGGCCCCGGCTGAGTTCAGGCTGGAGCAGAACTTCCCGAACCCCTTCAACCCATCAACGACGATACGATTCAACCTGGCGTCACGACGCCACACTTCCATCATCGTCACCGATGCCCGCGGAAGTGAGGTTGCCGTACTTCTCGACCGAGAAATGCCGGCAGGGTCCCACGAAGTGAGGTTTGATGCCCGGAGTTTCGCAACCGGGGTCTATCTCTGCCGATTGAGAGCAGGCGATCAACTCCAAACGATCAGACTCCTGCTTGTTCGCTGACCGCTGGGAATCCATCTCACGACGAGGTCGCGCTTCCGTCAGCGGGGCACACACAGTGACTCCGGCTCAAGCAACGCCGGTGCTGCGCGCTGATGCCGGGGAGGCAGGCCATAACTTGATGCAGACGAGGTCGAGCAACAGAACGGCGACTCCGCCGCGCCAGAGGATATCGCCCATCTCGGTTCCTGTAACGAAGAGAGCGGCAATGAAGGCCACCAGCGCGAGGACGAACAGGGTGACTTGAAGTTGTCTCACTGGATCCTCCTATCTGATTGAACAAATGGGAACAGGGGCGGGTTGCCCGCTCACGGCTCCCGATTCACCATCGACGCCACCCCCCCGTTTAGCTGCGATCCGCACGAAAGTGGCGACGGGTCGCAGCAAGGGGCGCGGCAAAGAGAACGGCGATCACCATATTCAGCACAGCATTCTGCCAGAACCCTGTCCAGAGGGAGAACGCCGTATCGGCAACGAACCACACGGCCACAGGGATCGCCATCAGCATCCACCCTTCTTGCTGAGCGCGCTTGAACGGGCCTCGCAGCACCAAAAGCATGACGGTACTCCAGCCAAGCATCACTGCCCCTAGGACGCCGTGGGCAAGGGCAATGTATGCGTTCGCCCCGGTCCCGAACATCGCTTCGATTGCTCCTGGCTCGGAGTAGATCACAAGGCTAAAGAGCTGCCGGAACAGATCCGGCAAGAGCAGCATACTCAGACCAAACAGCATGAGACCGAACACTGCCATGTGAAGCCAGCGATACCAGATCTTCGGAATCATCGATCCTCACCCCATCGCATTGCCCGATTGGTCCTCGTCGGTTTTTACTTCTTGAGTTTTTGCGTGCCCCGGAGAGGCAGGATCGCACCACCGTTGCGAGACTGATATCAGGCGGCGTCCCCCGTCTTGAAGTCTGACAAGAGCACCACAAATGTCTCGCCTTATTCTTACCATGAGGTCAACGTTACGGAGTCATCAGCATACAGGGTTCCCGAATTTGTAGAGCAGAGGTCGTGCGATGATGAAATCCAATATACAAAACGGATCGCTATGACGGGGTCAGGTCACACGGACATCCCACTTTTCTATGCGTCTCTCAGGAACAAGGAGGTGCTCCCGTAATCGATGATTGCCGCATGGGCATCGAACACGTCAACACCGAGGATCACATCCACCGGGTCCACCCCCTTCTGTGCCAGCGCCGCATTCACATGGGTCAGATCCATTGCCAGCAGTACGGCTAGCTTCGGGACAACGTCGCCCAGGCGTAGCTCCCCGCCGTCCACCTGGAATACCTGGAGATTGCCGCCTCCCGCTCCTGCGCCGCATCGCCGGAGCGGCTGAACCTGGAGACCGAACTCCCGCATGCGTGAGAGGCTTGCAACAGTGCTCGCAGCCCCTGTGTCAATCAGTACGCGCACAGGGTGACCGTTGAGAGTTCCCGCCACCTCACAATGACCCACACCCGTCCGCGAGAGGCGCACTCGCCGGAACCCACGACCCTCAAGGAATGTGGCAAGGGACATCTGCATGGTCCTCCCTTTCCCGGGCCGACGGCCGCGACGTAGTCACCTCTCCCACGAATCACCTCGTCCTGTGCAATGAAGATTGCTCGTGGTCTGACAAGTCCTTCCAGTCTTCCTCGCCCCCACAGGAGAGGGAGAGAAACTTCAGTATGGCCTCCATAGACCGTTTCACCCGGGACTTCAACTCTGCCGCTGGCGCAAAACGGCCACCGTCAGCGACACCTGACCCTGCCGCCGGATGTGCGATGGCACAGAGGGCGGCAGGGGCCAATGTCAGCCGCAGCGTCTTGCTCAGCGGCATGTGAGTCTTCCGCACGACTGACATTCGTGATACCGCTATGAGCTTCTTCCACTCACAATGTGTGCTGGGGCGTCAAACTCTACCGTTCCTTCCGCCGTGACGTAGCGTGCGAGAGCCTGTTCAGCATCCTGAAGAATAGACTCGATCTGCCCTTCGGTGAGGACGACCCCCATTACAGGGAGCCACCCTCGGAGGTCGGCCTCGACCATCGTCCTGATGCTGGGGAATCGTGCCGTTCCGTGATGCGTCGCTATTTCGACCGAGACCGCACCTGCTTCCTGGACAAGTGTAGTTACCTCCGCCGGATCTCCCAAGACGAACGGGGCACGTAAGGCATCGGCGGCTCGCTGACCCGCGAGACGCGCAAGCAACGCTAGTTCAATCGGATAGGCCTCCGAGTTCTCGAGAGACTCCCACACAGCGACCGCCATTCCCCCCCCGGCGCCAGAACGCGCAACATCTCGCGAAGTGCCGCCCGACGATCCTGAACAAACATCAGTCCGAACTGGCTAACAACCGCGTCGAACGAGTTGTCCTCATAAGGCAGCATTTCTGCTGTACCTTCCCGCCACTCGATCGATGGAGCGAGCCGTTTCGCCACGGCCAGCATTCCAGGAGCGGCGTCCAGACCAGCCACGAATCCGTCGTCACCCGTGTGCAACGCGGCCTCCCGGGCCAAGATTCCTGTACCACAGGCGACATCCAACACCCGGTGACCTGACACCGAATCTCGGCCGCCTCCACTACCCTCGGAGCCCATTGCTGGAACAGCGAAGGAACATGGAGATTTTCGTATGCCGTTGCGGCAGCAATCTCTTCTTCTGAAGCATTGATTTTCATATGATCCTCGCTCAAACTGTCGAACGGATGACAACTATCCTGCTGCGGTAATCCTGAACAGTGCCCAACCAGCCGCCTGTTGTTGGGAGCGGTCTCTTCAGCCGCGGAGGCATCCAGCCGTACGACGCTCCTCCGCCAGGCTACGTTGCCGGTCAGGTGGCGGCAGACAACCCTTCCCCGAGATCGGATAACAGGGTCCGTGCAGCTGCCAGATTCTCGCGCCTCACCTGGATCTGCACGGGTCCGACCACAAGGTTGAATCCCGTGCCGATGACTCCGCCCCCAAAGAGATTCTGAAGATTCTCGTTCTTCACAGCGTACGCGATGCCTGCTCCATCGAGAAGCGATTTTGCCATCGCGACAAGTGCTGCGTTGCCGGTCTCAAAGACTGTGACGATATCTGACTCTCGATCCATCTTGGTCCCCCTTTAGTGCTCCCACCTGCCGGATGGCAACTCACCTGCGGCGGGATGAGCTGGCAGCTCGGTACCCACCGCGGGTGGCCACGAATGATCTGATCTCGTACGCGGGTTTTAGCCTGTATGACTCGCGTTCCGCCATTACGATCGAGTGAAGACAAACGCGTGGTCTTCGAATGCCGGCAAATCGATGAACATGCCGTAGTTTCTGTAGAAGACCTCCTGAAATCCCATTCGTTCCATCGTGGTCCGTAGTCCCTCGTCAGTTATGCCCCACTGTGTTATGTTGTGAATGTCCTTCCAGGGCTTACGGTACTGAGGATGGATTTCAGTCGGGTGATCGTACACGTGTTGCGTGACTTCCATCGCGTGATCGGATGCGAGGGCTATGTACTCATCAAATGGAAGGTCAGTGAGCCGAATCGTTGTGCTCCCTCGAATGTACTGCTGATTATAGATCACGAAGCAGCCACAGTGTGGGGAATACCGCTCAAGAACTTCGTCCCAGTCAGGGTTGGCCTGATGAAGAAGGACATCAAAGAGGAAGACAACATCAATGTCCCCGATGGCATCCACAGTGGCATTGGATGCGAAATCACCCTCTATGACTTGCAGGTTGGGAAATCGTCCCAGCAGAGTGCGGAGAGGCGAAGGCACGTGAGTATCCACCAGGACCCCCTTTTCCATCCGGGGTTTCTTCATGGCATGAATCGAGTAGGCCGCATCCACCTTCCAGACGCCGCCCAGATCCGCGAACGACCGCGCATGAGGCTTGAACTCGCGGAAGGTGAGATCGATCAGCTTCAGTTTATCCCGGTTCACATAGATGTTGTAGCCCTGAAAGAGGTTCGGAACGTTCCGGAGAGCCTTCTGCAGTTTGCGCACGATCGGGTTGCTCATCGCCCCAATTTCTTCCCCTTCTGTGGTCGACCGGGGTTCAGATCTATCTCCATAGTGCCAACAAACACACGTTCCCAAACAACCATCACGCTGTCGAGTTCCACCGAGAGAGCATTGTGTCCGCGATCTCAACAGGGTGGTGTTCACCACTTGACGTTGCGGCATCGTACGAGAAATGGCACAAGAGCCTCCTCCTCGCAGCACGGCCGCATCCTGCACTACTTCCCAACGCCGGAGAATCGGCTGCGAAGGCTGCTCACCACGGCGGTGAAGGAGCGAGAGTCGAGGCATACTTCCGCGAACATCCGTTCCAGGTCGTGCCGGGAGAGTTTTGAAAAATCTTCATGTCGGGGTGCGATACTCAGCCCGCCCATATCGACGGCTGCCGGGCTGATCAGGATCTTCTTCGGCCCCTCCTGGAAGAAGAACGACGGCCGGTGACGGGTGCGGGGGTAGAGGAGAACTCTCCAGAAACCCTCCCACCGCACAATTATGTTTAGCAACGGCTCCTCGGGGGAAGCCTGGCTCTCAGGGAGGAGGGAAAGAAGTTGCTTGATCGTGTACTCGAGTGCGCTCTCATCGTCGGATTCCAGCACGAAGAATGGTCGCAGGAGACCGGCGAGAGCGATGAGCCGGACCGGACCGCCCTGGATGAGCTCCTTGCCGTGGCGCGCGATGAGCGCGGAGGCTTCCTGATCGATGGGCATGAAGTTTCTGCTTCCCATCTGAAAATGCATATGGTCGGGTGCCGAGGCGCCCGAGCGGGGACCATTGTAGAAGAGTGTGTACTCGGGCCCAAGATCGCGGACGATTCGAAGCATTGGACAGATATTGCCGAGAATCCGCTGCGGGATGTGCGCCAGATTGGCGATCGTGAAATGCTCCGGGAAGATGGGGAACGGATTGACCAGGAGCATCCACTCCTGTTCGAGAAGGATCGCCTTTTGCCCCTCGGGGAGATGCTCGCTGCAGAGAAAGCAGCGCCGGTTGCGGATGGAGGCCTCATCGACGCTCGCTGTCGAGGAGGTCATGCGCGCCGGGTTGTGCTGGACGTTGAACGGGTAGCCGTCAAGTTCAAAAGTGCGCACCTCGACCTGCTCCAGTCCAGCGTATCCCCGCCGGGCGAGATCCCAGGATGCCCGCTGCTGGAGGAGAAGCCCTCGCGCTCGCTCGGAAGCGGTCGTCACCGGGTGGTAGCGGCTCAGCTCCCGGAGGCTGATTGCCAGACGGTCAGGGATGGACACCGCGGGCTGGCCTCCCTTCTAGGTAGCGCGCCTGCGCTGCCGGCGGCGGGGCTTCGACCGAGGCCGAGAGGCGGCGCGACGCCGGGCGTTGAGCTGGATCCTGGCCCGGAGTTCGAAGGTGCGGAGCTTGTCCTTGTAGAAGTTGTGCGCGTTCTGGTGCGTGATGTCGAGGTCGGCATCGGTGTTTCCTTCCCAGCGCCTGCAGAGGTAGATTGGCTCCATGATTCTCCCGATTGCATAGTAGCGGGAGATTGCCAGCCCCACAGCATAATCCTCGCCGTAGCTGACATTGGGGATCCCCACCTGACGCAGGATCGGTGTGTAGAAGGCACGCGGGGCTCCGAGGCCGTTGATCCGCAGTGCGTTGTTGGGGCCATTCTCCGGCGTCCATTCCCGGTGATCGATGACTCCCGGGGGGATCGGCTGCAGGTTGAAATCGGTCATCTGATAGCTTCCGATCACCATCGCGCAGCGCTCGCGGTGGAACGTTTCGACAATCTGCCGGAGTGTGGTCGGGTCCCGGTAGAGATCATCGGAGTCAAGCTGGGCAGCGAATCGACCACACTGGGGGTGATGCACCGCCTCATTCCAGCAGCCGCCGATACCCAGGTCTGTCCGTTCCGGCCTGAGGTGTAGCACGCGGGCGTCGCGCTCGGCCGCGGCGCGGATCACCTCGGTGGTGCCGTCGCTCGAGTGGTTGTCCACGACGATCACATTGAAGCCAAAGGGAGCGCTCTGGGTGAGAACCGACTCGATAGCATCGCCGATCGTCCGGGCGCGGTTTCTGACCGGGATGATGACGCTGGCCTCCACGGGGAATGTACCCGATGTCAGTGCGACTCTCTTGAACGGCGGTCGCAGATAGCCGCCGACGGCGCGGAGATGGGCTGTTGCCACGCGCTCCATCTCGAGCTGAAGGTCGCGGTTCTTCGGATCGACGTAGTCAAAGAGTTTCTGGCCCGAGCGGCGCACGTCGCTCACGCCCGCCTCGGTGAGGGTCTCCCCGATGCGAAGGACGGGGTACTTCCGTGCGATGGCCAGCCGCAGGGCATAGAGGCCGGCGTGGGTCAGCGGCTTCCCCTTCAAGGAGGCGGCCGCCTCCTTGAAGGGGCGACTGTTCAGAAAGAGGACCGGCCCGAAATCGAAGTCGTCCCGGAGGCTTCCCTCCTGGTACTCGATCACGGGGTGGGCCGTCCTGGTGGCGAGCCGCGCATCGGCATAATCGGCATAGAGCATTCCGGCCCCGGTCTCCTCTCCCACCGTCAGAAACCGTTCCAGGGCAAACTGCCCCAGGGTGATCTGCGCATCCCTGGTCACGAAGAGCACCCAGGGAGTTGAAGCCCGCCGGGCGATCATGGTCATTGCCTCGCTTCCGAAGAGGGTCGGAACGCGCAGCAGCGTGGTGTGCTTCAGAGGCGGAGCATCGCCGGTTCCGAGGAGAAACACCGTACGAATCAAGTGAGAGGAAGCGAGCACATCAACAGTCGCGCGGGTGGATGCCGCACCGCTGTAGGGGAGGAACACCGTCACCGGAGATTTCATCGAAGTACCTCGTGCTCTGTGCCGCTATGTGCTCTTCTCAGCCGGTTCCCGCTCCTTGCGCCCGAAGGAGGCGGGAATCCTGACCAGGGCCGGGACAATGAATCCCGGGATCGTTGAGAACACGACCCAGACGAAGAACATGCTGTAGCCGATCTGTTCCTGGATCCAGCCGCTGATCATCCCTGGAAGCATCATTCCCAGCGCCATGAACCCTGTGCAGATCGCGTAGTGGGCGGTCTTGTGTTCTCCCTCGGCCACCAGGATCATGTACATCATGTAGGCGGTGAATCCGAACCCGTAACCGAACTGCTCGGCCGCCACCGCGATGCTGATCACCAGAAAGTCCGACGGGAGGACCTGGGAGAGATAGACGTAGACCAGATCCGGTAGGTGCATCATCGCCACCATGGGCCAGAGCCAGAATTTGAGCCCCTGGCGCGACACCGCAAAGCCGCCGATGAGCCCACCCAGAAGCAGCGCCACCACGCCGACGGTCCCGTAGGTCACTCCCACCTCGGTGGTCGTCAGGCCCAGCCCCCCTGCCTCCGGCGCGTCCAGAAGGAAGGGGGTGACGAGCTTGACCAGCTGCGCCTCGGCAAATCGAAAGAGAAGCAAGAAAGCCAGCGTCGCCCCGATCCGCTCTTTTGTGAAGAACCTGGCAAAAACCTCAACGAAGCCCCGCAGGAAGCCACCTGAGCTCTCGACGAACGTCGGCCGGTCGGCAGCCGGGCGTGGAAGCATAAACCGGTGATACAGGAAGAAGACCAGGAAGAGCCCGGCCAGTACAGCAAAGGTGATCATCCAGGCCAGGCGGATGTCCCCGCCGGTGGACTGTTCGAGTTCACCGGCCACGACCACCAACAAACCCTGGCCGGTCACCATGGAGATGCGATAGAACGTGCTGCGGACGCCCACGAACGCGGCCTGCTGATGCTCCTTGAGCCCCAGCATATAGAGGCCGTCGGCGGCGATGTCGTGTGTTGCCGAAGAGAAGGCCATGAGCCAGAGGATGGCAATCGTGTACTGAAAGTAGTTCGCCAGCGGGATCGTGAGCGCCACGCCCGCAAGCGCAGCACCGATGAGGAACTGAAGCGTAACGACCCAGAGCCGCTTGGTGCGGAACATATCCACGAACGGACTCCAGAGCGGCTTGATCACCCAGGGGAGGTAGAGCCAACTGGTGTAGAGCGCTATGTCGGTATTGGAGAGCCCCAGGCGTTTGTACATTATGACCGAGACAGTCATCGCAACAACGTAGGGGATCCCCTGCGCAAAGTAGAGCGATGGCACCCATGTCCAGGGGCTCCGCACTCGGCTCTCAGCGGCCATCCTCGGCTCCTTTTTCTGCAAGCTGTTTGACGCAGAGGCAGAGCATAACGGTGGTCTTCCCCATCGTAAAGGGACCATCATCGCTGACGACAAACCCGCGTCGCCGGTACCAGGCAAGCGCCGCTGCATTCTGCTTCATGACACCCACCCAGAGCTCATCGACGCCGTGCTCCTGGGCGCAGCGCTCGGCCATCTCCAGCAGCCGGGCACCCGCACCGCGCCCCTGATGGCTCGGGAGAACGTAGAGGGACGTCATGCTGCACCGTCGCACAGAGGGATCCCACCGGACCCGCATCCAACCGACCGCACCGCCGGAGTCCTCCGCCACAGAACCGTCCACATCGGGGGAGGCCATCACAGATTCCAGCACCGCGCGGCTGAAGTGACTCCCGAAGTAGTCCTGCAGGTCTTCCTCCGGGATGAAGGAGCTATAGGCATCCCGCCAGGCCGCCAGTGTGATGTGCCGGATCGCCGGGATATCGCCTAACACCCAGTGGCGGATTCGGAGTGTACCTCCGGCCGCGGATCGCTCCCCCGCCCGGGTGGTGTCAGTCGTTGGAGGATTCAACGAAGCGTTCCAGGCCGTCGGCGATCCGTTCGGCAATCTCCCGGCGAAACTCGTCGTCCAGGAGGAGCTCTTCATCGTCCGGATTCGATATGAACGCCTGTTCAACTAGCACGGTCGGAAGCTCGGTCGGCGCGTTGAGGAGGAAATTGAACCCGCCGACGCTCCCGAACGTCCGGAGCCCCGTTGCGCGGAGCTCGTCGAGCACCGTGACAGCCAGCTCGCGGTAGCACGGATGGCGGTAGTAGGTGCTGACGCCACGGACCGCCTCGGGGTCGGAGGCCATCCCGATAGAGTTCGCATGGACGCTCACCAGGAGATCGACATCGGCGGCGATCACACGCTGCAGACGGTCGGTGTTCGACGAAAATCGGTCATCGATGCGCGTCATGAGGACGCGTGCGCCACGGTCTTCGAGGATCCTCCTGAGATGCTGCGCCGTCGCCAGGTTGATGTCCTTCTCCAGTGCGCCCGTCGATCCCATCGCACCTTCATTGGAGCCGCCGTGACCGGCGTCGACCGCCACAGTCAGGCTGCTCAGGGCAGGCTCCTTCGGAGGGTAGCGGACGCTGATCTCCAGCGTCGTTCCCCGGTAGCGGACGGCATACCCCCAGATCTGTGGGTGGGTGAGCTCGATGGTGATGCGAAACGTCCGCGAGCCCACCTGGTCGTAGTGCACGGACCGGACCTCCCGTGCCGTGCCGACATGCGTAATCCAGGTCGTGTTCGAGACGGCTCCGTAGAGATCGATCTCAATCCGCGACGGTTTGCTCTTCTGACGGGAGATCCAGGGGAGTTTTTGTTCCAGCGCGACCTCCACCAGGTCATAGCGGCCGTTACCGCTGACGACCCACGATCCCGTCAGGGAGAACGGTGGCGGGGTTCCCTCCGGCTCCAATCTCACCATCTGCTCCGGGATCCACGCCTCCATCCCCTCTCCGAGCTCGACGCGGTACTGGTCTCCGGCCTTTCCGGTGATCAGAAGACGGATGCCCGGGACCAGAAACTCGAGCTTTGCTCCTCCCAGGCGGTCGGTACCCAGGCCGGCGTTGAAGAAGGGGCGTTCGCCCCGCGTGAGGCCCACGATGGGGAGAAGTCGATCGACGGTCGTCACCCTTCCCTGGGAGGCCCGGGTGGCTGTGCGGCCGAGGGAATCCTCGAGCACGAAGACAATGGGGGCGGACACCAGGCTATCGTCCAAGCCAATGATCTTGATCCCGCGGTAGACGCCTTCGATGCCTCCGGTCTCCGTGGGAGAGAGTTCTCGCAGTGGACGGCCGCCCATGAACGTCGCGCGCATCCCCGGCGTCCCCTTGCATTGCACCTCCAGGACATCGCCGGTTCTGAGCCAGAGGTTCTCTGCCGGCTTCATGAGCGCATCATCCACGAGCAGGCTATCCCGGCCGGTCGACTCAAGCGGCCGTGTGCGCAGCAGGGTGAGGGTCTTTCGGACGGTATCGCCGTCGCCCAGCGCGGCAGTAAAGACAAAGACATTCTCGCCGACATCCAGCTCCATCACCCCCGCAATTGCACCTGTCGGGTAGACCCTCAGGGCTCTGCCGTTGAGGCGGACTGAAGCCTCAGGGTTGGTGCTCCCGGCAAAACGGTGCCGGGAGAGCGCCGTCTCCACGGTGTCCGACTCGGGGATGACCATGCGCAGGAAGACGGGCCCTTCACTGCGTGCGCCCCCGGTCAGGAGGACGCCAAAAAGGAGCAGTCCCGTAGCGAGTGTGGTGCTCACCATTTTACTTCATAAGAAGTAGTTTACGGGTTCGTGTAAATTGTAGCGTTCCCTGATCATCCCGGACCGCAATTCGCATCAGGTAGATTCCGCTTGCGACTCCGCTGCCTGACTGGTCCCGGCCATCCCAGGTGACGGTGTGCCGCCCGGCGGGACGGATCCCGTCCACCAGCAGCCGCACGTCGCGCCCCAGCGCATCGAAGATCGAGAGCCTGACTCTTGCCGTAACGGGCAGGTCAACGGCGACGGTTGTCGAGGGGTTGAACGGATTGGGATAGTTCTGGGAGAGCGCAAACTCACGGGGAACCGTCGCAGACTCCTCGCTCACATCGCTCGGGATGCGCTCGGCCAGCTGAAGCCACGCGAGCGAGAGCTGAGAACCGGGAAGCGATGTCCCGGCGAGATAGCCGAACTGCAGCGCGCGAAGCCGCAATCGGCCGTCCAGCGTGCCGTCGCCCACCCATGTGCCGGTGGAGTCGTTGGCGAGATCCCAGCTCACGAGGCGCCATCCCACCCAGTCAACCGGAATCCATCGGCTGACCTCAGCCGCCGTCGGACTCCCACCGGGAACGCTATCCAGGCTGTCGTTCACCACAAAACGAACCTGGGAGCGACTTCCGTCACCAAAGATATAGAGCCGGACGACGGCGTCACCGGAGAAGGTGACAGCACCAGAGGCGGAGCTATCCATCTCCAGATCAAGCAGCCACTCCGCTGCGAGCGTGTCCCATGCGATTTCAAGATCTGCTGCGCGCGAGGCACCCGCGCCCGGGGGAAATGTCTTGGGGCCCGGTGCGGAGAATGCGACAGAGTCCACCCCCGTGGTATGAGTGCTGGCCGAGGGATCGCGCCAGTGCAGGAGCGGCCCGGCCAGGGAATCCAGCCAGGTGGTCGCGAGCTCGCCAGGCCGCACACTGAACTCCCATACCTGGTTCGGGATCACGTTTGATGCCGTATCCCTGATCCCGATCACCCCGATGCGGTAGGAGGAGCCAGCTTTCAGGGGGCTCGGGAGCACGACACTCACCCCTCCGCGGTCGTTTGCCAGAGAGTATTCGAGCGATTTGGTCAGCTGAATCCCCCCGATCTCCGCAACCGGAACGCTTCCAATCGTGACGCTTGCCGGGTCGAGGGGCTCACTGAAGGTCAGGTTCAGGATGTTGCTCGGTGTTGCCAGGACCTCATCTGCATCCGGGTTCGCCGAGACGATCGACGGGGGAACAACATCAACGAAGGCGGTTCGGAAGTGGATCACAA
>Ga0209536_100004494_pt1 | contig 22031 bp, 16 predicted proteins | sample DeeMarSeWOR28_12_FD_187461 | JGI IMG/M metagenome (GOLD analysis project Ga0209536, IMG submission 187461) | Marine sediment microbial communities from White Oak River estuary, North Carolina - WOR-2-8_12 (SPAdes) (version 2) | ecosystem: Environmental > Aquatic > Marine > Intertidal zone >... | reverse complement strand
CGTAATGGACCTATATTTATCCCAGGCAATTAGATCACCTAATAGCTCTTCGCCCGTACTAAAAAATTCGTTGGACCTTATTACCTTTTCCCCCACCACCCCTTCTTCTTCTCCTTTTTCTGCTTCTTCTTGGCGAGGGCCTTCTTCGGACTCGCCGGCTCCAAATGCTCGTATCCCAAATTGCAGTAGTGGCAGGTTCCCGAACCGTCCGTGTACGTGGTGACGCTGGAGTTGCCGCAGCGGGGGCAGGTTACCCCGGATTCTCGGTAGCGGGGCATAAATCTAATCCCCCTTTACTTTGGTTTTATCTATGTCCTTAAACATCTTCTTACCATTTTCTTCCCAAATCCTGACGTATCGAATATTGACATCTACTGGGATCGTGACCTCTTTGAAATAATCCCTCTCTTTTCCAGGTGCATTAACGAACATCAGGAAATATTTGTTTTTGGCCTCATTGGCTACACCAAGCTTGAGCAAATCGTATTTAACCTCATGATTGAAATTGCAGTCATGTGAGGTAACATATTTGAACTCGATAACTGCAATAAGATTGTCTGGACCGTCATGGGAATAGGTTATGTTTTTATTTCTGACTACATAATATTTGAAATTCTGGATGAACTTGGGGTTGAGGAATGCTAAGTCATAATGACCCCTCGAACCTTCTTTTCGAAGTACTTCAAGTCTTTCCCTGCTGAACCTCTTGATTGATGGGTACTCCGGCTTGAGGATGTTGGTCTTCCTTCCGTCGAGGGTCGTGTATTGCTTGCTGAACTCCTTCTGGCGGTAGAACCTGTGGTAGCAGTAGGCGTGGAACTCGTGCTCGTTGAAGAAGTTGTGGGGCTTCCTATGGAACTGGTTGATTAGAGATTCGATCGTTTTGTCGATTAAGGGTTTATAATCCATTCATAGAACCTTCTTGAGGACTTCTGTTAAATCATGGATTTGGATGGCCGTCCCGCAGAAGCCGCAGAACTTGAGTCCGTTGGCGTCGGTCTGACCGTCTATCGGGATTGTGGCGCCGCAGTTAGTGCACTTGTAAGTCGTGGTAATGCCGCCTTGCTTCAGCTGTTCGAGGAGTTCGTTTACGTCGACTGACATCGTTGTGGTCTGCTGGGCTTTACGCCGCACACGACCGGCGTCTTCCCACATGTTTAGTTCCTCGTAGATCTTCGCCGAATCCTCCAGGCGGTGGGCGAGTTCGAGGTTCTTTGCTTGCTCTAGTTTCTTTTCCCTCTCGGTCTGGTGCTGGGTATCATGTGAAGATAATTTTAGAACTTCATCAAAAATGGCCTGATGTGGTGGTGCTAATGAGGCTCTTATTATCCAGCGTTCACTAGTGTGCTGCTGATAATTTGGAGATTGTGGGTTCATATGGGGATTGAAGGGAACTCTCAATGGGATTACGATTTCTGTTTGGTCACGAATATATTCATAAGCTTTTGCTTTATGATTTAATAAATGGGTATTGATGCAATTGGACGAGCAGAAATACACCGTCCGATTTAACGAAGATTGGTATGGGTTGTATAGGAAGTTTTGATACTGAGCTTCTTTAGATTTTTGAGTGAAAGAAAATTGCTCCATCTTTAGTTTCTTGAAGAACTCTGGATCAATTGTTGGTAGATGCTGGTAACAGTTGGCACACGCTGGTTTACCACAATGTACGCAATGGTAGACCTTCAACGACCATCCTTTGTTCCCGCACTTAAAGCATTGAGCCATTCCTCACCCATACCGTGATTACTCACCAGATTTATTATTTTTCCGCCTCTTCATTATTAATTTAAATTTATGTGGACCCTGGTGGTGTTTGTGGAGGGAGTGCTGGTGGCGGTTGTTGCGGTGGTGCATTTTGCCCTGGCACTGGTGGGGGTGGAAGTTGTTGCTGAGTAGGAGGTGGTTGTTGTGGTTGACTTGGTTGAGCGTATTGTGGTTGTTGAATCGGTGGTTTTTTTCCGGTTTTTAGTTTAATGATAATGGCCACGGTAACGACTACCACAACGATTACAATTATCAAGATCATCCAAATCATGTTCATTGGATTCGATGTTACATTTGGATCTAAGGAATCATAATCCTTCAGGTCCTCAACGCCGTCATTGTCATCGTCTGTGTCAGCGTTGTTGCCAATTCCATCGTTATCAGTATCGATGGTTTCTGTTGGATCTAATGGAAAATCATCTCTTGTGTCTGGGACGCCATCTCCATCATCGTCATTGTCTGCATTATTTCCTATTCCATCATTATCAGTATCTAAGGATTCATGCGGATCAAAGGGGAAGGCGTCCTGAGTGTCAGGAACACCATCATTATCATCATCTGGGTCACGTTCATCAGGTATGCCATCATTATCAAAATCAGGTGGTGGTGATATCAAAACCTTCGTATTGAAAAAGGTAATCGAAGAGTCTGAATCGTCAAGATACAGGCCGTAATCAGATGAATCGAAAAGGCGAGTTGTATAGATATCCGTATCCCAGAGGATTGTATAGCCGTATTCGAGGTCGATCGAACCAGATACTCTAACATCAGTAGTATGTTGTAAGTATGGATAGATCTCAGTCAGATATCCGGTCCCTGTGTAATTAACATCGACTTTGAGGGGATATGTGAAGTCTATCGGAGAAGCGACAGCTTTTGAATCCCACACTCCGGCCAGAGGTTCATATAAAGAGTTCCACTGATATACTGATGTTGTCTTCTCATGTAACCAAATCTCATCCCAAATTATTGTAGATAGATCTATGTTGAATTTTAGATTTAATACCCTATCATTCGCAATCCCAATGTAATCGAGGAAGTCACCACCAGTGCTCATCAATGTGGTCCACCCAGGGAGTGCATAATTAATGAGTGCGTCAATGTATGGTATCAAATCAATTGTTGCGACATTGAAACTATTTTCTATCTCTTGCATTTGGCTAAGTTCGTCATTGAGGGTTATCGTGTCAACCTCTACCAATCTGTCCCAGAAGTAATATGTTGTTCCTTCGATTTCAAGAGAAGGTTGCCCTGGATATATCTGCCATGTGGTTGGTATTGGCAAATCAAAGGTTTGGGTCGAACTGTATGGATCACCAGATTCTAGAAAATTCACTTCGAAATGAGGTTTGATTGAAAATGTGTAAGTATCGACCGAGGAACTCAATTGACTCTCAACGTCATAACCTTCAGAAATATCGGTGCATAAGTCCAGAGATGCAGATCCTGTGTGGTCGATTCTAACATCAACTACTAAAGATAGCCAAATGGTCAACTCGAAAGGCCAGGGTATGTAATATTCTTCAGTTGATACCCCGGGTTCTAATGTTTTTGAGTAAGTAGTATCTAATGATAATTCCGTTTCCTCACTATCGGTTTCCATAGTATCCGAGTAAAGGTTGTAAGGGAATTGTGATACATGTACCGTAGCAAATTCGATGGTTGATTCTAAAGAATCACTAACCGTAAGTGAAATTGAGTATGTACCTGGTTCTGTGAAAATATTAAAACCAACTTCACTGTAATCATAATAACCGTCATCAAAATCCCATTCATATGTTAATGAATCCATATTTGGGTCGAAAACGTCAGCGAAGAAATATACTGGTTCATATACGTAAGCATTTAAACTTGATTTTCCATATATTTGTATATCATCAACTATTGGTGCAACATTCCAATTAAATAATTCAACTTTGTAATATAGAGTAATATCGTCTTCTCCAGTTCGACCATCATCCTCTCCATTATAAGGGCCAAATGTTTCAGAACTGACCTTGAAATCATCATAATATCGCGTGTGTATGTATGAATATCCATCTGTCGGAACATAATCTAATCTATCTGAATCCACCATATCTTCATCCCAAACATCAATTTGGAGCTTAAATGAATTTAGCTCACCAAAGATGATGAAATCATGTGAAAATGGATTAGTTAATGATTGTGTATCATCAAAAGTATCGCTATATGCACCTCTATCAAAATCTCCATCAGCATCTTCATCAAGTCGAATATGAAAATATGGATCACCATTACGGTAGGGGTAGCCTAAGAGAGGTTCATCTAATGAATGTGATGATTCTTCATCGTATTCTAATATGGAAACTCGCAAATAGGGATACCATGAATCAGCCTTTGAACCTTCGGCTTTAACATCAGAATCGATACTAAAAGGTAACAGAATCGCTACTATCAGTACAACGAATATCACATACACTTTTGATATCATCTCTTCCACCGAAAATATCATAAGACTTATCAAAATTTAAATTTTTCTATTATTGATAAGATTTAGCATGTTGAATTGTATTATCTTCCGAATCTAAGAGCATTTAACCCGCCCACACTCTTTTAACCTCCTCCTCTACCTCTGGTTGGTTGTTGGTTGGGGTCGGTTTCATAAGCACGAGTGATTACCAATCCACAACCCATATGGTGTCTGCTGGGACGTGCACCCAATACCCCTCCCCCGGCTGCATCAGGTAGGTGTCGGCCAGTGGGGAGATGCGGTAGGGCGCGGAGGCGTTGAAGCCTTCGACAGCGTCGTAGCCGGTGGTGGAGAGGGCGTCGGCGATGGTCTTGTTTGTGGCTAACGAGGGGTAGCCGACGAGGTTCCAGCCCGCTCTCAATGGGATCGAAAGGGTTGAGTTGAACAGGTCTCCCTTCACCGTTAATGTGACACCGGGTTGAGTGATGTTAATCCAGTATCCTCCGAAATGGTTCATCTCGTCCAGATCGTTCAGGGTAGCGGGTCTGTGGATATTGTTGGTCTCCCAGGATGAATCGGTGGAATTAAAGGTCTGGATGCAGTCCCACTTTCCCGTGATGCTCTCAAGGACCGAATCGATTGACCAGTTGAGCTGGCGAGTTGGCAGGGAGATGAGGTTCCAGCCTTCGTTTAAGGGAATAAGATACTCATTATGATCATAGGGCGACAAAAGAGGATAATTATCTACGTTCCTGCCGTTACCTTCAATATCTGTGTAATTCGTATCCCCTATTCCATCACTTCCCGGCAGATCCTGCGCCGGGCCGCTTTTCACATCCACTCCAGAGTAATCACTCCAATAATTACCACCGCTTGGATAACCGTTGTCCCAGAAGTTATCGCCCCAATCCCGTGCTTGGACTGAATTATTGATGATATTGTTGTGATAGATCAGATTGTCGTAACTGGAAGTGAGATATACACCGTACCTTACGTTCGATTCTACTGTGTTGTGTGCGAATGTGTTGTAGTAGGAATTCATAGTGGCGAAACCGTCCCTATCGTTCGAGTTCAACGTATTGCCGGTAATGGAAATATTGTCGGAACTTGAGATGTATATGCCAACCTGGATATTCATATTTGCATTGTTATTGGTGACATTATTGCGATCGGAACCGGATACCAAAATGCCATATCTATCGTTGAAATTCACTGTGTTGTTGTCAAGTATGTTGTCCATTGAGGAAGAGTGTAAATAAATCCCGTAATCTATATTCGAATTACAGGTGTTGTTTGTGACCGTTGAGTTATCGATGGAGAAGAAGGTCATGCCATTATCAGTGTTCGAATTTGCAGTGTTGTTGTTAATATTCATATTGCTAGTGATGTATAAGCGAACACCGAAATCGTTAGAGTCTGCACTGTTATTTGCGATAGTAATGTTATTTGAAAATCCGATCAGTACTCCCACCGAACCATTGCTGACATTCTGGTTCTCAACTACAATGTCAGTGCAATTGGCAAGAATTACTTGTCCTGCACCAGGAGGTATAACACCCCCGGTCTGATTCTTCCAGTAAACCACGGGCTTGCCATTCACGGTATTGGATGTATCTACCTTATGGGTGTTCCAGCTCATCAAATAATCCCCACCGATGACAAGTCCATCATTAGCCATTTTATTATTTGTGACAGTGTTGTTGGTGGTTGAGAGAAGATAGATGCCATACTTATCGTTCGAGTTTGCAGTGTTGTTGTCAACGGTATTATTGTTGGATCTTGAAGAGATGAAAATGCCATACAAGTTATTTGAATGAACGGTATTATTAGCTATTATGTTATTAATGGATCCACTAATACTGATACCATAGTTGTTAAACATCACTGTGTTGTTGGTTATTTTGCTGTTGATGGGTTCGTAGAGCCAAATGCCTGTTTCGGTATTCGAAAATAATGTATTGCTGTCGAAGATGTTGTTGTCCAATGGAGGTGAGATAGGGAGAACATCGAAGAGGGAAATGCCATGCCTATTGTTCGATGAGATGTTGCAGTTGGCTATTTTGCTGTTGGCCACACCCCAGAGGGTAACTCCGTTTTGGTAAAAATATGGAAAAATATTAAGCCCGCTCGCATTATGTAAATAACAGTCCCTGACTATAAAGTAATCTGATGTATTCCCAACATAGATACAATACCCGTAACCGGTCCCGTTGATCTCCCAGCCCTCGATTATCCAAGGCGTACCTGGGCTTCCATCCCCCGCACTTACACCGTTGATGCCGATGCCGAAGTCGGCGTTCGAGTTTATCCGTATGGGGGAGTGCGGTGTCAGGGCAGGTCGGTTGGCCCGAAGATAGGGGTAGGTCAGGCTTTCCTGTATCCCCCATATCGAAGCGAAGTCCCAGGGCGGGTCGAAGGTCGCCTGCGATTTCATCTCGGCGGTCGTCTTTGGCGTGCCGCCGTCACTAGAGGGCAGGCCCGAGGTTTCCGTATCCCAGAAGCAGTCTGTGATCACGCCCTGATTATAACCGTTGAAACCTCCAATAAAGCTTAAACCACTCGCACCTCCCGTGCTGTAACAATTGGTTATGGTGCTAGCAGCCATGTTTTGGCCGGCAAAACCCCCTACACATCCATCAATAGAATCGGCATCCCCTCTGCTGTAACAGTTATCAATCGTGTCGTTGTTACTCCCGACGAAACCGCCGACATAAAGGCTTCCACCATAGGTGTAACCCTCGGCGTAACAGACAGTGATTGAACCATGGTTCAGTCCGATAAAACCGCCAACCGCACTGCCTAGGGCAGCGTTGACGTTTCCCGTACAATAACTGTTTGTGATTGATGTACCCTCATTATTCATTCCTACAAAACCGCCTGTAGCAATATCTCCATCAGCGTTCCCGGTGCTGTAACAATTTGATATTGTGCCATCGTTCAGACCGACAAAACCTCCACAATAATTATTTGTTCCAGCGGCAAGACCTGTGCTGTAGCAGTTTGTGATATGATTGAGGTTCCATCCGACGAAACCGCCGACATCCCAATCTCCGTTGGCGTTTCCCGTACTGTGGCAGTTTGAGACGGTTCCGCCGTTACTTCCAGCAAAGCTTCCGACGTCCCAATTACCGTTGGCGTTTGCATCGCTGTGGCAGTCAGTAATGATGCCTTCATTAGTTATGTCTCCGGCCAAGCCGCCGACCCACCAATGTCCATATGTATCCCCCGTAGTTGAACAATTAGCTATGGTACTACGAGCTTTTCCTACGATAGAGCCTACAAAATTGTAACCGGTGATATTACAGTCTATCAGATGCAGGTTGCTGACATGCGATCCAATTCCCAAATCCCCGAATAACCCGACGTAACTAGTGGCGTCGCGGTCGATGAATAAACCTGTAATAGTATGATTCTGGCCATTGAAGGTTCCGAAGAACTCATCGAAATTATCGCCAACCGGAGCAAAGCCCCCTGGCCAACTCGTTGTTATGCTCGCATCGATGGCGTTCATCATAATGTAATCGCCTGTCAGGTCCAGGCTCATGTTCTGTAACTCCCAGACATTGGTTATATAATAAGTTACTCGGGTCTCGTTGGATTCACCAGCGCCCATCACCAAGCGGAAGCTGATGAAGCTGCTTCCTGTGACCAACAGTAGACATAGACAAATGGTAAGCAATCTCCTCATACCCTCACCGCTGTGGCAAAAGGTGGCGCGGCCCTAATAACTTTTCGATTATTTCCTCCTCCTCAACCTATGCTTGGCTGGCGGTTGTGGGCGGTTTCGTAAGAACGAGTGTTGATTACCAAACCACAACCCAGACCGTATCAGCCGGCACGTGAACCCAGTACCCCTCCCCCGGCTGCATCAGGTAGGTGTCGGCGAGGGGGGAGATGCGGTAGGGCGCGGAGGCGTTGAAGCCTTCGACTGGGCGGTCGTAGCCTGGGTTGCAGTAGTGGCATGAGGCAGAGCCGTCTGTGTCGGAGGTGACTACAAAATATGATCAGCATATTTTACTACTGTTCCCTATGGAATCTGACGATATCTTTTTTATAACGCTTTAACTAACTGTAGATATTACTGAGTAATATCTACAGTTTATCAAGAGAGGGATATTACTACGTAATATCCCTCTCCTACCATAATAAATTAGAAATAGTGCAAAATTACCGAATTGCTTATATAGTATTTCGGTATTATTGCACTTAATGAAATGGTCCATGAATAAAACAGAGGTTAAAGCTATGTATCTTCTTCAGAGTAAGAAGATGACCGTTTTAGAATTAGCGAATGCTCTATCAAAGTCCGTTTCATGGACTTCAGAGTGTATACACCATCTTGAAAAAATGGGCTTTGTGAAAACTGAAAAAATGAAGAATTATGTATATGTTTCACTAACCATGAATGCAATGGGACAATCACTTATTGTATTGATGAAAGAAGAACCAATGTTAAATCTTGAATCAATGTTTACTAGGTCTGGGCTTATTGTATTGCCGTTATTATTGACACCGGGATGTTCTGCAAAGGAGCTAGTTGATCGTTCAAAACTTTCAAAAAGAACCGTAAAAGGACTTCTTCCCAGATGGAAAAGAATGGGTGTTGTATTACAAGAAGAAGGTAAGTATTTGATAAATCCAAGATATAAATTACTGACAAATTTTCTACGAAAATTCTCTGAACACAAGAATGCCTACATTTTGAATAATATTTATCCACAAGGTGTGATTGTATGGCAATGGAGAGATGAATTTATCTTCTCTCTTGACCAAAAGATAGATGATCCCAGGTTTATACCTGCTGGGATTACCAGGTTGGATGAATATAATTTCAATCTGGTCCATGTTAATGAGTACTTTTTGCATGATCCATGTACTAAAATTGTTACAAAGGAGGAAGCAATGGTACAGGCATTTCACATTGATCAAAAAAATCCAAGAATTAGTAGACTCTTCAATATTTACAATCATGATCTAAATTATAAAAAGCTCTTTGAATATGCAAATAAATATGGTGTGAAAACCAAAATAAAGGGGATAATGAAAGCTGATGACTGAAAGGATTAAGTTTGAAAAAGATGATTTATTAGAAACACTGGCAAGCATATCGGCGAATCTTGATTCGGAGATAACGATATATTTGATCGGTGGGTTAGCAATGATATTTCATGGATTCAAGGCAGTTACGAAGGATGTAGATCTAATTATTGATTCAGACAAGAAATTACGAGCATTTTTATCAGCTAGTGAGAAAGCAGAATTAAATATTGCAGACGATTTATCAGAAGAATATCAGGATTTAGAAGCTCAAATAGTATTAATTGCAGAAAATGATGTTCGCTTAGATGTTTTTTATAAACAGGTTTGTGGTGGATTATTAATTACCTCGGATATGAAAGAACGTTCTTCTAAAGTATATGAAATGGATAAACTGATAATAATGGCAATGTCCAAAGAAGACATATTTCTATTCAAATCAATAACTTTACGAGATGATGATCTTGCTGACATGGCGACAATAGCTGGAGCTGAACTCGATTGGAACGTAATTGAGTTTGAGGCAAGAAATCAGCCCGATTCAAAGAAATGGTTACAGAGATTATCTGATAGATTGTTAGATTTAAAAGATGAATATGGTGTAGATTCCCCCTTGATATGAACGTTTCCTCCCCCACCACCCCTTCTTCTCGGCCACCGCTTTTTTTAACTCCTCCTCAACCTCTGGTTGATGCTTGGGTGGGGGCGGTTTCGTAACTTTGGATGAGTATCGTGTTACCAATCGACAGTCCATATGGTGTCTGCCGGCACATGAACCCAGTAAGCTTCTCCGGGCTGCATCAGGTAGGTGTCTGCGAGGGGGGAGATGCGGTATGGGTGGGTGGCGTTGAAGCCTTCGACTGGGCGGTCGTAGCCTGTGCCGGCGAGGGCGGTGGCGATGTCCATCTGGGTCAGGGTCGGGTAGCCGATCATGTTCCAGCCGGCGTAGAGGGAGGATGTCTCACCCCACCTCCTCGAGCTCCCCCTCCTTGCCCGGGCCTGCCGGTCTTCGCCTCGATGGCGCTTTCGGTTTTTATTGTTATACGATTACAGAAAAGCTTATTTAAGAGAAGTTCTGTTACTGTGTAATAGAAAATGTGGTGAACGTATGAAGGCTGAAGGCCATCTCGATAAGGTACGGAAGATCAAGAAGAGCATAGAGCTGCTGCGAGGCGATGAGGAGAACGTAGAAGCCATTGTGGAAATTTGCTATGGGCTTGCTCATCACTTGATCGCGTATGGCTTGGAAACGAGGTTCGGAGAGCACAAGGACACTCACCAGGGAGTCCCGACCTTGCTTAGACAGCATGGGCAAAGTGAGATAGCAATCCATTTTGAGAGGTTGGACACTCTCCGGATAGGGAGATGGTACGGCGGAAAGGGGAACGGGGAGGTTGTCGAAGAATCCCTGAAAATAATCGAAGCTATTGAAAGGTGGGCGATGGAATGATACCGAATAGATTGCGCATGCCCATCATCGACTTCGTCAGCATGGCCGGTGAGATCCCCAATCTCAAGGTGGCAGTGCTTTTCGGGTCGGTTGTCAAGGGCGAGTTTCACAAGAAGAGCGACATCGATGTCCTGCTGCTTTTCGATTCGGAGAAGAATCCGGAAGTCGGAGACGAATCAACCGCGGCCCACAAGGTCGCTTCGGACATTTTATCGAGATATGACATTCCCCATTCGTTCTCGTTCGTCATGGAGAACATAAACGACCCCCGTCTCGATGCCCAGTTCCTGAGGACCGTTGTCAATGAAGGCATTATTATTTGGGCACTACCAGAGGTCAAGATACTTGAAAAGGAACATCCGAACATGGAGCCTGCAACCATTTTCTCGTATTCATTGACGTCCCTAACCCCAAAGGAAAAGATGGCGGTTCACAGGGCGTTGTATGGATACAAAGTGGACAAGACTGTCAAAGGCAGGAGATATCTCAATGAGACAAAGGGAATCGTCGGTGAAGCCGGGGAAAAGTTAGGCGACGGGGTTTTCATGGTGCCATCACGGGTATCAGAAGAAATAATCGACATATTTAAAGAATACAAGGTGAAATACAATAAAAAAGACATATGGATATAATGTTCTGTTATTGTACCGACAGAAATGCATAAAAACATCACTTTCTGTAATTAAGATAACAGAATTATGAGGTAACTGCGTTCACTATATAATTTATATGTGGTTCATAAATCCCCACCCCACCTCTAGTTCCCTGAGCTTCCCCTCCTTCAAGAGCCTGCCGGTCTTCCCCTCGGTGGACTTCTCGGTTTTCTACTCCACCTCAACCTACGGTTGATTATTAACGGCTGTCAGTTTCGCAATCTTCTCCTCTATTACCAATCCACAACCCAAATTGTGTCCGCCGGCACGTGCACCCAGTACCCCTCCCCCGGCTGCATCAGGTAGGAATCCGATAAAGGAGTTATGCGGTATGGGTGGGTGGCGTTGAAGCCTTCGACAGCGTCGTAGCCGGTTCCGGCGAGGGCGGTGGCTATCGTGGTTGGAGTTAGCGAGGGGTAGCTCACCAGGTTCCAGCCGGAGTACAGCTGGATATCGGTGGAGGTGGGCGGGGTGCCGGTGATGATCAGGGTGCAGGCCTCGGTCGTGTGGAGCCAAAATGCCATCTTGTGGTCTATGTCCGTAAGGTCGTTCAGGCTCGGCGGTTTGAAGGTTCCGTAGGACGGCCAATTACCAGTGTTCGCATCGAAGGACTGGGCGATGTCCCATTTTCCCTCGATGGATGCCAGCACGCTGAGGATTGTGGTATCGGATTGAACGAGCGGTATCGAAACCAGGTTCCAGCCTGCAACAAGAGCGGTTTCGAACTTTGCAGCGACCGAGAACTCCCATGTGAAGTCCAGGTGGTTGCCGTAGATGTCTTCAGCGACGATGCGGCAGGTCACGACCTCGCCGGGTGAAAAGCCAGCGTCATAATAGTACGAGACGTTGTACCCGTCAGTGATCGGAGTCAAAGTGTAGAACACGCTGAAGCCCTGGACGTAAAGGCGAATGGTGCTCGAATTCACTCCGGAAGTATCTGTTACATGGACCGAGATGGTCGGTGTCGGGTCCGATATCGTGCCATTATCAGGCGGGTATTCGTTGGAATAATCAGGTCCAGTCATATCCCCAATTGTGAAATTCCAGGTATAGTCTAATTGATTACCATAGATATCCTCGGCAACGATCCGGCATGTGACCGTTTCCCCATCGTTGAACCCGCTCTCGTGCCAATAGGATACGTTATACCCTGTAGGCAATTGCTCCAACGAGTAAAACACGGAGATGTTGTTTATATATAAACGGACTGAACTGGCATCTATTCCAGACGTGTCGAAGATAATAACGGAAATAATTGGTGTTTCATTGTGTCTTATATCTCCGGGCATTGGAAACTCATTGAAATGTTCCGGAGGATATACGTCGAGATGACCGCTAGGCTTCATCAACGGGTAATCATCCGGTGGACCAACTCCACCAATGTTCCAGTACGGTGTATCACCGAAACCATCGGGTGGAGGTACATCCTGTGTAATCGTGCTATTATCATCCACACCGATGTAATCGCTCCAGTAGTTACCGCCAACTGGATAAACATTATTCCAAAAGTTTATCCCTAAATCTTCGGCCTGATTTGAGTTGTTAATGAAGCTATTGTGATATATCAGATTACCAACACAACCGCTGAATATATATATACCATGCATAATATTTGAAGTAACGCTGTTGTAGTTAATCGTATTTAAGTTGGAATTGTAGGAACAGATGCCATAAAAATTGAAGGAGAATTGATTGTACGTGATTGTATTAATGGAGCTAAAGATGAAGAGGATTCCATATTCTACATTATACGAGATTGTATTGTTTGTTATTGTTTGGTTGTTGCAGTAGTAGGAGAAGATTCCATATTTATTGTAAGTGAGTGTATTGTTTGATATTGTGTGGTTGGTGCAATACTTGAAGAGAATTCCACTGTTGGTGTTCCATGAGATATTGTTGTCAGATATAATGTTCTGGATAGTTTCTTGACCATAGTAAATATAAATCTCCCTGTCATTACCGTCATAGCCGGGCCAGACCACCTCACCTTTGTTGTTGATTTGAGGCTCATCATCAGTGTATGTATCGTCGGTTATATGTGTCGTGGTGGTCCCGTCCCATAAAAAAATCTCATAGTCAGAGCCATCACTAGCCTGCCAGACCACATCGCCATTGTCATTGATCTGGGGTGCTTGGTCATTGTTGGCATTGTTGGTTATCTGAGTTGTGGTGACCCCGTCCCAGAAGAATATTTCCCAGCCCCCATCAGAGCCCATCCAGACCACCTCGCCGTTGTCATTGATCTGAGGATATTGGTCAGTGTTGGAATTGCTGGTTACCTGTGTCGTGGTTATCCCATCCCAAAAGAATATCTCATTATCAGTACCGTCAGAGCCATGCCAGGCCACCTCACCATTATTGTTGATTTGGGGGAACCAGTCACTGTTGGCATTGTTAGTTATCTGTGTTGTGGTAATCCCGTCCCAGAAGAAAATCTCATAGTCACTACCGTCATAGTAGTACCAAGTCACCTCGCCCTTGTCATTGATTTGAGGATCGAAGTCATTCCAGAAGGTGTTGGTAACCTGTGTCGTGGTGGTCCCGTCCCAAAAGAATATCTCATAGTTAATGTCATAGCCCATCCAGACTACTTCACCAGGGTCATTGATCTGAGGATGTTCGTCGTCGTAGGAATTATCAGTTATCTGTGCTGTGGTGACCCCATCCCATAAGAATATTTCCCAGTCAGTACCGTCATAGCCTTCCCAGACCACTTCACCAGCATCATTGATCTGAGGATCAATGTCATTATAGGCATTGTTAGTTATCTGTAATGTGGAAGTTCCGTCCCATAAGAATATCTCATTATCAATACCGTCAGAGCAGTACCAGACCACTTCACCAGCGTTATTGATCTGAGACTCATAGTCATTATTGGAATTGTCCGTAAGTTTCCAAACACCTGAGGGAGCTAAGTAAATGCCATTTTCGCCGTTCGAGGTAATGTTGTTATCAGAAATCGTGTTATTTTTGCATCCAACACCAATATAGATACCGTTCTCTTCATTAGAGTAAATATTGTTACCCTCGATTGTACCGTTTAAGACTTTATGCAGAACCAATCCTGAGTTCCAGTAATAATACGCTGGATTCCCGTCTGCATATTGTAGAGTGCAGTCGCTTATAATGAAATGCTCAGTCGTGTTGCCAACATAGATACAATAGCCATAGCCGGTCCCGTTGATGTCATAGCCCTCGATTATCCAGGGATGACTAGCACTGCCGTCTCCTGTGGCCCAGTTGACGACTCCGTGGTTCCTATCGAAATCCGCGTTTGAATTAATCCTGATGGGAAAATGTGGATAACTTTTGAATAGTTCATCGACCTCTGTGGCATTGAGCGCGCGGTCCCATATGCTGACCTCGTCCATTATACCTTCAAACAAATCACCAATGATGAGGTCGTTGGCGTTTGTATTGATGAGGCCAGTTAAGGGTTGAGTAGCCTTCAAGTAACCGTTGACATAAAGACATTGTGCCGAACCGTTATAGGTCTGTACAACGTAGTTCCATCCGGGAGTAATGTTGGTTGAGATCGTTTGGTCATTGATTTTTCCGAAGGCGGTTGTCTGATTGGCACCAACGTTGTAGGCTCCGGCTTTGGTGACTCCGTTATCTGATTCGAGGCCGACAGAGACATTGACGTTCACAGAGTTGCGCTTGGCGAAGATCACGTTAAAATAGGGAGGCATGTTGCTGACAACGTCTGTGGTGCAGGACATTGCATGTGTGTGGCTCGAGTGGGTCAAGAATACGCCAAACCCTTCCTGTAAATCCAGAAGATCGGGTGATGCCAGTGTGTTCCCTGAACATGTATGGTCATGGGTCTCACTTCCTCCTGTTCCGCCAAAGGTCGCATTACCTCGGGGGAATTTATGATGGAGTGGCGAGAAGTATGACCATCCCATGGGCGGCATTGAATCGAAGATCGCTATCATGTCGTACGGCAGCCTCTCTGTCCCGATCGGTTGGGCAAAAATCACGTTCAGATAAGGGGGCAATGAACTTGCTGCCACCGCAGTCCCAGAATATGCATGTGAGTGACCAGGTATTGAGGCATTTCCTAAAACGAATGGTACATAATCAATATTTTGCGACGAAAAATCAGGATCAACTGCCCCACTGAACGTATGAGTGTGGGTTGAACTTCCACCGGTTAATCCATAAAACATGCCTCCTCTTGGGAAGTAATCATCAAGCTCGGCAAGCCTGGACCACCCGGCCGGTAATGAGGCTGTGTCGAAGAATACGATAAGATTGTTGTCTAAATCGAATGGTATAACAGTGTTGCTCATGTATGATACTTCTCGATATGAAGGCAGATGATTTGACGTGTCTGTGGTTCCAGCGAAGGTATGTGTGTGGATTGCCGGCGAAAAATCACCATTGGCGACAGTATCCACCAGGTATATATTAATTGGAACGCCCACGTCGGTCGTACCGCTGTAAGTGTGGTCATGCTCAGTGCTGCCACCTATCCCTCCATAGGTATTGTTGCCTCTTGGGAACCGTCCGAAAAGGTCGATGTTACCAAGCCATCCTGAAGGAAAACCTGTCGCTGGCAAGGTGATGGTGCCGGACCAAGTTATCTCGTGAGTGGCAGCAGGATCACCATAATACATGTAGATGGTTGAGTCGCCGGCAGGTATGGAAGGAACTTCAACCCAAACGTTCGCGATCGTACTGGCGATCTGGCTTTCAACCCATGAAGTAAGTTTGGCACCGGTGGAATTATAGAACCGCAGGTCGGAGAAATCTGAGTTCATCTTCCCAGGGACATAGTCGACCGTGAGATTGATTTGATAATCCGTCAACAATGAACCAGGATTTGATATGGTAATTTGCTTCTGATATCTCGAACTATCGCCAGCTGGTTTCATCCAGGCCGCGATGGTGATCTCATCGGTGATATCGAGGCTCGCATCATCGGGTACCAAAACATGATCATTCAAACCATCGAATTGCAATGCTGTGCTTTTTATCCCGCTCATCCAACCAGGCACATCCCCGGGATAACTGGGCATCAGGGTTCCGTTATTGCCGTTCCCGCTTGTGTCGTTGACAAACTGACCGAAACCTTCGTCGAATCTCCATTCTCCGACAAGGCTGGGGTCATTGGCAATGACATTTTCAGAATCTCCGATGAACTTGATATCGTCGTCGACGTTCGTTCCCACGATCGTACTGCTGAACATCAGTAAAAGACACAACCAGATTGCGACAATCTTCCTCATATCATCCACCCCGATTTCGTTTTGGAAAGGATGAGTGCCCTTATGAAGTTTTCTGATTTACCAATCCACTACCCATGTCGTGTCGGCAGGCACGTGAACCCGATACCCCTCCCCCGGCTGCATCAGGTAGGTGTCAGCCAGTGGGGAGATGCGGTATGGGTGGGAGGCGTTGAAGCCTTCGACAGCGTCGTAGCCGGCTGCCGGCCCGCTCCTTTTCCCGGTCGGTCTCAGGTATCTGGTTCGCTCTCTCCTCGACCGTCAAATGAGAAGATCAATCATGGCTCATCTGCTTTTTTCCGCCGGAATATCCGGTTCAGAGCTCGAACCTCTTCATCACGCCGCAGGCCCGTGGATTCAGCGGCATCAGCGTCTCCTTCCGCGCCCGTTCCTCCGCCCGTACCCGAAGCTGCGCCCTTTCTTGCCCTGTTGGCCGCGGGACTTGCGGTTTTTCCGGCGCGATTGGCTTGGCTGGTCTTGCCGGCTCTGTTGAGTCTGTCGGTTATCAGGTCCCTTGTCTTCCCGGTCGGGCTGGGGCTGGCTCTGTTGATCGGACTGGGGCTGGCTCCGCTGGTTGCTTTTGGTTTGGCCCCGTAATATTCTTCGTATTTGGTCCGGTCGGTCGCGCGGCCTCCGGTCCCCCGGTCGAGATGGGGGCCTCCCTGAACTTCTTCCTGAACTTTGCCCTGGTCTTCCTGACCTTCCGGCAGTTCGTTTGACCGGCCTTTCCGCGGGCCTTAGTTCGACGTCGGCCAGGTAGGGTTTCTCGCTGACCTTCGGTATGGGCTGCCTGATGAGTTTCTCGATGTCGCGGATGAATTCCTTCTCTTCGGGGCTGCAGAGGGATATGGATGTGCCGCGGGAGCCGGCGCGCGCCGTCCTGCCGATGCGGTGGACGTAGGTCTCGGCAACGTTCGGTATGTCGTAGTTGAAGACGTGGCTGATGTCCTCCACGTCTATGCCGCGTGCCGCGAGGTCGGTGGCGACCAGCACCCCGATACGGCCGGCCTTGAAATCGTCCAGCGCCTTCTGGCGCGCGGTCTGCGACTTGTTCCCGTGAATTGCCTGCGCGCCTATGCCAGCGCGGCCCAGCAGCTTGGCCAGCTTGTTTGCCCCGTGCTTCGTGCGCGTGAACACGAGCGCCCTGCTGACCTCCCTGGTCCTGAGTATGTTCATCAGCACGGTGGGCTTCTGCTTGACATCGACCGTCATCATCTGCTGGTCTATCAATTCGATGACCGGCTTGTCCGGCGTGACGTCGACGCGCACCGGGTTCAGGACCATGCTCCTTGCCAGATTGACTATCTTCGGCGGCATTGTGGCCGAAAGGAACATCGTCTGCCTGTCCCTCGGGAGAAATCCGAGTATTCGCCTGACGTCCGGTATGAAGCCCATGTCCAGCATGCGGTCGGCCTCGTCCAGCACGAAAACCTCCACGTTCTGCAGCTTGATATGGCCCTGCCCGATGAGGTCGAGCAGCCTGCCAGGGGTCGCGACCAGTATATCCACGCCGCGGTTCAGGCTCTTCACCTGGGGATTCTGGCCGACGCCGCCGTAGACGACCGCCGAATTGATGTCCAGATTTTTGCAGTACATTATCAGGTTCTGGTAGATCTGCTCGGCGAGTTCTCTCGTCGGAGTCACGATCAACGCCCGGACGTATCCGCGCTCGCGCCTGCGCCGGTTCTTTGCAAGGCGCTGGATTATGGGCAACGCGAAAGCGGCGGTCTTCCCGGTCCCTGTCTGGGCGCAGCCGAGCAGGTCGCGGCCTGCGAGCAAGGGCGGTATGGCCTGCACCTGCACAGGCGTGGGCCTGACGTAGTCCATGTCGCGTAATGCGCGCTCGATCGGCTCGATGAGGCCGAAATCCGTAAAATCCCGATATTTCATTAAGAGGCCTTCGGGCCAGCCTAAGGATTGTTTATATTATAAATAACCGGTTGAAACGCCGGCTAGGCGTTGTCCCTCTCATCAACGTGGGTCGCAGGACCGTCGACTCGGGTGATTCTCGTTGCCCTTCAACCTCGCTCTCATGTCTTAGGCTGGGGTCACTGGATTTCCTCACCTCCCGGGGCTCACACCGCGTTTGGTCTCCGCCAGCTTCCCCTCGATGGCTGCTGTCGACCCGGCCTCCATCGTCGTGTTCTCCCTGGCGGCCGCCCTTTTTATCTCCACCTCAACCTCTTGTTGGTTGGGGGTTACGGTCGGTTTCGTAAGAACGGGTTATTTGGTTTTGAGCTTCCAGGTGCGCTTGCCGGTCCTGGTCAGGGTGCCGGTCTCGCGGAGGTGGGCGTCACGCATGCGGATGTACTTGATGGAGTTGCGGAGCTTCCACTCGGGGGTGGGGCGGCGGCGGACCGGCTTGCTGGGCTTGTTGGTTGGTTTTTTTATTTCATTCAAGTGAACTTCTCGCATCCTTGGCAGCTCCTTTGACCTGGTCTAGAACGTCGTCGACCTTGTCCTGCTTGGCCTTCCTCTTCAGGTAGCTCCAGTCCATCTCGTCGTGATAGAGGGCGATGATCCTTATCGCTTGCTCCCGGTCGCTCGCGCTGTCCCAGTGCTTCGCGGCGTTCAGCCTGTCAAGGATAATGTCCTCAAGACCGATGATGTAGGCGTGGCCCGCGTCGGTGTTCACCTTGGTCACCCGGTTCGTGTCGATGTCACCGATGTCCCCGGGGATCTCCAGGTAGAGGCCGAGGTCCTCCCTCACCCACATCCTTCCCTCGCTCTTGAACCCGAAGTCCTTGAAGACCTTGAGCACTTCCGCCCTCTTTGCCCTGTCGATGGCCAGGTCGATGTCCCCGGTTGCATACCAGTTGCGCGTGTAGAACTCCACCGCAGAGCCGCCAACGATGACGCAGCCAATGTCCTTTTCCTCCAACTCTGGTGTCAACAAAGAGAGCACGTAAACAGTCCTCTCGAAGCCCCGCTCCTTGGTCCTGGCCTCCCGCAATGGATCATCATCGATCGCATCCTTCGGGTAATCGAACCGGCGCTTGCACCTTGGGCAGGACACCGGCTCGGGCTTCCTGGGTTCCCACTCGTATCCGCAATGCTCGCATTTCATAGTAATAATAATAGTAATAATGCTATTTATGCTTTTGCTTTTTATTCTCCCCCTCAACCTTTGGTTGTTCATTGGTTAGAGGCGGTTTCGTAAGCACGGATGGGTGTTTGGTTACCAATCGACAGTCCATATCGTATCGGCAGGAACGTGCACCCAGTACCCCTCCCCCGGCTGCATCATGTAGGTGTCTGCGAGGGGGGAGATGCGATACGGGTGGGTGGCGTTGAAGCCTTCGACGGGGAGGTCGTAGCCGGTGCCGGCGAGGGCGGTGGCGATGTCCACCGAGGTCATAGTGGGGTAGCCGATCATGTTCCAGCCGGCGTGCAAGGGAATGGAAAGGGTCGAGTTGAACAGGTCGCCCTTGATTGTGACGGTCGTTCCGGGGACGACTATGTGGCCCCAATAGCCCCTCAGATGGTTGACATCCATGGGGTCGTTGAGCGACGCCGGCCTCCAGTTGATGTCTGTCCACCAGGTCGTATCCGTCGTATTGTAGGTGTATATCGCATCCCCGCCGCCGACCGTGTCGGCAAAGACCTCTTGTGATGACCAGTTGAGCTGGCGGACAGGTATGGAGAACAGGGCCCAACCCATGGTCAACGGCAATTCGTACTCGACGTATTCGAACGGTGACATCAACGGGTAGGAATCACGGTTGGCTGGCCCGATATCGAGCCAGGTGTCGCCGATGCCGTCGCTGCCATCAATGGTTTGGGATTCACCGTGCATGACGTCGGTGCCCACGTATTGAGACCAATAATTCCCGCCCGAGGGGTACTCGTCAGAATATTGATTCAGGCCTAATGTGGCATCGTCGGGCGTGTTTTGGGTATTATTGATAAAATTGTTGTGGAAGATGCGATTGGCGAAGCAAAATGTGTCGAATCCGAGAGGAGGGCCGTTGTTGTTTATGATGTTATTACGTGTAATATTATTTGAAATGGAATAGGAACATGCTATACCGTAACCCACAGGGCCGTTATCAGCGATGATATTATCGGTGATATTGGTGTATTGAGTGTTGTTGAGCCAGATCCCGTGCACCCATGTCTGGTCGGATATCGTGTTGGATAGAACGTTATTACCGATGCCGTCGTCTATGGCGATGCCGACCTGATCGTTTTGGGCGATCGTATTGTTATATATCAGGTTGCGGTGGCAGGAGGAGAAGACAACGCCGTACAGATTCGAGGTTATTTCGTTTCCGTCGATAACGTTGTCATCGGAGTCGACGAGCAATATGCCGTAGATGACGTTGTTGGAGATCGTGTTGTTATATAGCGTACAATTTCCGACGTTAATCAAGGTCACGGCCGTATCGAGGAAGTACGGCCAGGAGCTGACCCCGCTTGCCCCGCGTAGGTTGCTGTCCTTCACGATGAAATGGTCGGTGGTGTTCCCGATGTATATGCAATATCCGAAGCCGGTGCCGTCGATGTCCAGTCCTTCGATTATCCATGGATTCCCTTGAGAACCGTCACCGGTGGCCCAGTTGACCACACCGTGCGCTTCGTCGAAGTCCGCGTCCGAGTTGATCCGCAAAGGCACTCCCGGGACGAACGGCGGAGCGTTGGCCTGCAGATACGGATAGGTCACTCCCTCCACGATACCCCATATTGATACGTAATCCCAGGGGGGGTCGAAGGTCGCCTGCGACAGGCCGTCCAGCGGGACCGTCACGGTGCCCAGCGGATGCGCGACCGGATCGAGCACGTTCGTCTGGGCCATGTCGTCGAGATTGTGCCCCAGGGCAAGCCTGTGCGCCTTCAGCTCCCTGGCAGCCTTGTTCAGCGCATAGCGGCGGAGCACCCCGCACTGGCTGCACGGAATATTCTCCTCGCTTTTCCTCACCAGATGATCCAGGCGTTTCCCGCACAGTTCCTTGAAAGAGAAGACGTGCTGCTCTATGGAAAGCTTTTCGCAGCTGGCTTTGGCAGGCTTCATGGTCCTGGCCCGGTACCCAGCTATGCCTTCATCTATGGTTATGGCCACGAGCTCGAACGGAAGGTCTTTCCTGAGCCTGGCAAGCGAATGCAGCAGCACTGTGCTGTCCTTGCCCCCTGAGAGCCCCACAGCCACGAGGTCGCCTTTCTTTATCATCTTCCTGGTGCGGACTGTCTTCCTGAACCTCTTGTCGAACATGCGGATGAAATGGGCCTCGCAGAGGTGTTTGCCCGAGTAAGCCAGGAAAACCGCGCCTTCAGAGCCATTTCAAGCGTTTGCGATCTGCCTTCCGTACTGGGGCACCAGCTCTCTACCAAACTGGGTTCGGTGGAGCGGGCAACCACGGCTGCGCTTAACGCCTCACTGCTCGCGGTGCTGCAGGATTTCGTCATTGCGGTACGGCGGGCAATGGAACGTCGACAGATCGACGCACCGCTGATGGTCGTGCGGG
>Ga0209536_100004493_pt1 | contig 22032 bp, 17 predicted proteins | sample DeeMarSeWOR28_12_FD_187461 | JGI IMG/M metagenome (GOLD analysis project Ga0209536, IMG submission 187461) | Marine sediment microbial communities from White Oak River estuary, North Carolina - WOR-2-8_12 (SPAdes) (version 2) | ecosystem: Environmental > Aquatic > Marine > Intertidal zone >... | reverse complement strand
TCGGCCGCCGGGGCCTTTTGAGCTGGACTTCGCGTTACCCCGCCTCCAAACCACTCGCTGAGTGAGACGAGGATATCTCGCCTGACCCCTGGCGGCGAGGCGGCTTTCAGCTACCCGGGATTGGGCCGCTCAAACAGGGGGAGAGGGCTCAAGAATTCTTCAGTGGGTATTGACATTGTTGTGCGTCGTTCTTATAGTGTAACCGTTACAGTCAGCGATAAAGTAATCGCTAACTTTAACAAGCGGTTCGAGGAGGATCCTCGTGAAATGCACCCCGCTAAGTCTTTGCCTCGTGGTAGAGCTGTTGGCGCTCGCCGGTGGCCCATCCCCGGCTGCTGCCGAGAGAAACCAGCTCCTGTCGAGTTCACCGATTCCACCCGTCGCCGCGCCGTTTCCCATGCCACAGCTTCAGCGTCCGGCCATTCCGGCAGCGGAGTTTGACATCCGAGATTTCGGAGCCACCGAAGGAGGCTCGGCGATGAACACTGAGGCGATTCGACTCGCCATACGGGAGGCGACCTCCAGCGGCGGGGGCAATGTCGTCATCCCGCCGGGCATCTGGCTCACCGGGGCGATTCGTCTCGACGACAATATCAATCTCCATCTCTCCAAGGGGGCAACGCTCCGCTTCAGCCAGGACCCCCGCGACTACCTGCCGGTTGTCTTTTCCCGCCATGAAGATATCGAGTGCTACAAGCACTCATCCTTCATCTACGCTCGAGAGGACTCCAATATTGCGATCACCGGAGCGGGAACTCTCGAGGGGCAAGGCAAACCCTGGTGGGATTGGAAGACATCCAAACGAGACGTCGAGGCACTTCTCAACACGATGGCTAGTAACGACGTGCCGGTCGAGGAGCGAGTATTCGACGGCACCGACGGGCGGGCTTTGCGTCCTGCCTTCTTTCAGCCTATGCGCTGCCGCAATGTCCTGGTGGAGGGGGTCACGTTCACCTACGGGGCCTTCTGGACTATCACCCCTACCTATTGTGAGAACGTGATTGTACGCAATGTCCACATCGTCACCGAAGGTCCCTATGGACACACTCCCAACGGAGACGGTGTGAACCCCTCGTCCTCCAGGAATGTCCTTATCGAGAACTGTGAGTTTGACACGGGGGACGACTGCGTCGCCATCAAGGCGGGGCGGGACCGTGATGGCCTGCGCGTCAACATACCCTCGGAGAATATCGTCGTGCGCAACTGCCGCGGGCTCAGTGGGCACGGAGGTATCGTCATAGGGAGCGAAACCTCTGGCGGTGTGCGCAACGTCTATGCAACCAACTGTACCTTCCGGGGGACTGATCGGATCGTTCGCCTCAAGACTGCCCGGGGACGTGGGGGAGTGCTTGAGAACTTCTGGTTCAGCCAGCTTGCCGGAGACGAGATCGCTAGGGAAGCAATTAGGCTGAATATGCTCTACACAGGTGACCGGCTGCCGGCACAACCGGTGACGGAAGCCACCCCCACAATCCGTAACATCCACTTCGAAGACATCATCTGCAGTTCCGGTCGGAGCTACGGTATCGAACTGCTCGGCCTTCCCGAACGGCCAATTCAGAACATCACATTCGCCAACATGACGATCGCCACAGCGCGCGGGGTCAATCTGGCTGATGTCCACGGCATCCTCCTCTCCAATGTCAGCATCCTCTCGCCCGAGCGGCCACTGGTGAGAATCCTCGATGGTGAGCAGGTTGTGCTTCATGCTCTGGGCTCCTCTGCCGGTGGAAAGCCCGTTGCGGTCGTCGAGGGAGAGCACAGCTCTGGCATAACCATCACAACTGACCAGCTGGACACGACGGGGCTCTTTCTCCGCGGTCCCGGTGGTACTTCTCAGGCCGTGACAGTCCAGAAGCGTCGCGCAGAATCCACCGCTCGCCCATGGTCGCAGCGTATTGCCGACTCCTTTCTGATCCTCCATCCGGGTGCGGTCACCTACGATTCGTTGAACCCGGACCAGAAGTGGAACTACGAGCAAGGGCTCATGCTCGTGGCGCTGTATGCTCAGTGGAAGCATACAGGCTTGCGGAAATACTTGGATTTCATCCGCGACAACATCGCCCAGTATGTCGATGAGAGGGGGGCCATTAGGACCTACAAGCGCACAGACTACAACCTGGACAATATTGGTCCCGGTCGGGCCCTTCTTGCGATCTACCGAACCACAGGCGAGGCAAAGTACCGGGCGGCTGCCGATACACTCTGGCGACAACTCCAAGAGCAGCCAAGGACGAACGAGGGGGGCTTCTGGCACAAGAAGATCTATCCATATCAGATGTGGCTCGACGGGCTCTTTATGGCCCAGCCGTTCGCGGCCTGGTATGCATCGCTGTTCGATAGTCCTTCCACATTCGATGACATCGCCAACCAGTTCGTCTGGGTTGCGCGGCATACCTACAATACCAGCACTGGTCTCTTCTACCATGGGTGGGATGAAAGCAGGGCGCAGCGCTGGGCGGATCCGGAAACGGGGCGATCTCCCAATTTCTGGGGGAGGGCAATGGGGTGGTACGCGATGGGGCTGGTGGACGTCCTTGACTATCTACCAAAGAACTATCCGCGGCGAACGGAGCTTATCACAATCCTCCAACGGCTCGCGAAGGGGATTGTGCGGTACCAGGACCCAGCTTCCGGCCTCTGGTTCCAGGTACTCGACCAAGCCGGCAGTGCAGGTAACTACCGCGAAGCCTCCGCATCAGCGATGTTCGCCTATAGCCTTGCCAAGGGTGTGAACCAGGGATACCTCGATGCGGGCTACCGTGCGCATGCTCAACTTGCCTTTCGGGGGATCGTGGATTCGCTGGTTACCGTGGACCAGGCCGGACTGGTCACTCTCCACCGAACCTGCCGGGGGGCCGGCCTTGGCGGTGACCCCTATCGGGACGGAAGTTACGAGTATTACATCGGCGAGCCGACCCGGACCAATGACAAAAAAGGCTACGGCCCTTTTCTCCTTGCCGCAATTGAGCTGGAGCGAGCAACCGAGGGTGCGAACGTGGGTGATCGGGCCACGCCCCGGGACACTCGGTGAGGCCGTATGGGAGCGCCCCGCGGGAGCCACTGCTGCCCGCAACAACCGCCGGGGGGCAAGACGGACGCCCATCTGGAGATTCAGATTGATGGAACGTCGCTCTTTCCTCGAAATTCCTCCGTCTGTTACAGTGGCTCCGCGCCCGCGGTCACTCCTGCTTCTGGCAGCTCTCTGTATCCTGGCAGGGTGGATCATCCCGCCTGTGCCGCGGATCTTCCTCGTCGGTGATTCCACAATGGCAGACAAGCCTCTGGTGGGCAGCCCAGAACGCGGTTGGGGTCAGGTCTTTCCCTTGTTCTTCAGTGACGGGATTGTGGTGGAAAACCACGCTCGAAACGGACGCAGCACAAAGAGCTTTCTCCGAGAAGGGCGGTGGGACTCGGTAATGGAAAGAGTCCGCCCCGGCGATTACGTACTCATCCAGTTCGGCCACAACGATGCAAAGAAAGCGGACACAAGTCGCTACGCCGAGGCACGCACAGACTACCGGTCAAATCTTGTACGATTCGTGCGCGAAGCCCGGGCACGCGATGCTCATCCGATCTTGATTACTCCGGTCGTCAGACGTCGGTTCAACGCGAGCGGTGAATTCTACGACGTCCATGGCGAGTACCCCGCCGTCGTGCGGGAGGTGGGAGTGGAAGAGGAGGTCCCGGTCGTTGATCTCCATGCACGCAGTATGGAGCTCATGAAGCAGCTTGGCCCGGTGGGCTCTGAACCGCTTTTCCTTCATGTCGGTCCTGGAGAGTTCTCCGCCTTCCCCGACGGCAGACAGGACGACACACATTTCAGCTGGCGCGGCGCGGCCGTGGTTGCGAGGCTCGTCGTCGAGGAGATCGCCATACTTCCCCTGGGACGCTGGCTAAGACCGGAAGGCTCCCCGCTCTTCCCGGGAGAGCGAAAGACGGTGCTTCTCGACTGCTACTACAACAACGAGTGGAAAGGTGAGACCGGCGGTGCCCGAAGGCGGTATCACTACACCTGGGATGATACGGCGAACTCTGGCTACTCAATTCTTGCAGCATCCATTGCCCGCCTGGGGGCGGATCTGGATACCCTCTGCGCACAGCCCCATCGCAACACTCTGCAGAGGGCGTCTGTCTACATCATTGTCGACCCGGATACCCCCAAGGAAACCGATCATCCGCACTTCATGGACGACCGTGCCGCTGATGCCGTCGAAGCCTGGGTGCGAGGCGGCGGCGTTCTCGTCCTGATGGCAAACGACTCGGGGAACGCTGAGCTAGAGCACTTCAACATGCTGAGCGGACGCTTTGGAGTCCGGTTCAACGCAAACAGCCGGAATCGTGTCAAGGGGACGGCGTATGAGATGGGGACGTTCGATTCCTTCCCTTCGCATCCTCTCTTTGACGGCGTCGGGAAAATCTTCCTCAAAGAAGTGAGCACGCTCACCCTTCGGGAACCAGCCCGGCCCCTGCTAGCTGATCGAGGGGACGTCATCATGGCATTCGCCGTTGTCGGGGAGGGCTTCGTGTTCGCCGTCGGCGATCCCTGGCTCTACAACGAGTACATGCATTCGCGCCGATTGCCTGAGGGGTATGACAATCAGCGAGCCGGAGAGAATCTGTTCCGGTGGATGCTGAGCATCGCGCGCACGATTCACCCGCCGGAGGATCTGCCGGCAGGCAAAACGTATCAGCAGTAGCTGAGCCTGTTGAGAGGCTGTCATGGTGAGGGCGCACATATTCGCTTTCCGGCCATTTCTTCGTCTCGTGGCGCACTCGGGGTGGCCCGCACTGGCTTTGTTATTCCTTCTACGCTTCCCCAGTGGGGTGTGCGCAGATATGCGCGCGGCAGCAATCGCGGACTCAGGGAGCGTCAGATACTCAAACCCCGTTCTCTTCGCCGACTATTCAGACCCTACTGTCGTTCGGGTCGGTGACGATTTCTATCTGGTCTCTTCGGCGTCTCCTTCTACACGATGATCTCAAGCGGGCAGACACTGTCACGGAAGATGATGCTCATCAAGTAATCTAGGAACGACCGTGCAGCGTGGTCGATTGTCAAACGCCTTTCTGTTTGTCCTCGCCGGCCTGAGCCTTCGTGGCCAGGCCGGCGAGACGGCAGACATTATCGTGGCCGCCCGCGGGGGGGGTGACTTCACCACCATCCAGGAAGCACTCGATGCCGTCCCCAACGAACACGAGAAAGCTGTCGTCATCCTCATCCGGAATGGTCTCTATGCTGAGAAGCTCTTCATCCGAAAGAGCCGCATTGCGTTGGTCGGCGAAGACCGTGATAGCACACGCATCGTCGCCGCCGTTCTCAGGCAAGAGTGGAATCAGGCACATGGCGGCAGTGACTGGGGATCAGCGGTGGTGAATATCGATACAGGGACAAGCGATGTCACGCTGGCCAATCTCACCGTCCTCAACAATCACGGGGCACTCTACGGAACGCACCGGAAACACCAGTTCGCGGTACGCGGAGCCGGCACACGGGTCATGATTCTGAGCTGCAATATCATCTCTAACGGGGGAGACGCGCTGAGCCTCTGGAACAGGCAGGACGGGATGTACTACCATGCCGACTGCTACATCGAGGGTTGGGTGGACTACGTGTGCCCGCGAGGGTGGTGTTATGTCACCGACTCGCGGTTCTTCGGGCACAATACCCCGAGTGCGAGCATCTGGCACGACGGGAGCTACGACAAGAACCAGAAATTCGTGATCAGCGACTCGTTCTTTGACGGCGTGGCGGGCTTTCCGCTGGGACGGAACCACCTGGACGCGCAGATCTATCTCCTGCGCTGCCGGTTTTCGGCCAATATGGCCGACCGGCCGTTCTATCGGCCGCCGTCGAGTCCCCGGCCGTGGCAGTGGGGCGCGCGCCACTATTTCCACGATTGTCACCGCGAGGGTGGCGACTACGACTGGTTCCAGGACAATCTCTACACCGCCGAAGGGGCACCGGATCCTGATCAGATCGATGCACGCTGGACCTTTGACGGGAGATGGGACCCCGAAGCCGCTCTTCCCTCGGTGCTCCCGTTCGCCTTTCTCCCCCGGCCCAGAAACGGGGCTGATCTCCCCGACACCCGTCGCGCGACACTGTCTTGGATCGCGGGTCGCAATGCTCGGAGCCATATCGTATATTTTGGCACAGAGAATCCGCCTCCCCGTGCTGCGGAGGTGAGCGAGACAGAGTTAGACACCGGGGAGCTCCTCCCGGGTTCCACCTATTACTGGCGAGTGGACGAGGTGACGGAAACGGGCGTGATTGCCGGGCACGTGTGGAAGTTTCACGCTGGGGAACTGTCTCCCCGTAAGAGATGACAGCAACGAACCAGGATACAATGAAGACAGGATTTCTGCACGAGGATTTCTTGCTGGAGACCCCTCAAGCCAGGGAGCTCTTCCATGGCTACGCATCGCCCCTCCCCATCATTGACTACCACTGCCACCTCCCGCCCGGGGAGATCGCTGAGGACCATCGCTTCGAGAATCTGACCCGCATCTGGCTGGCAGGAGACCACTACAAGTGGCGCGCGATGAGGACCTGCGGTGTTCCCGAGCAGCTCATTACAGGAGACGCTTCCGACTGGGAAAAGTTTTCGGCATGGGCCGAGACCGTGCCAAAGCTCCTTCGAAACCCTCTCTACCACTGGACACACCTTGAGCTGAAACGCCCCTTTGGTGTTGCCGATCGTCTTCTGGATGGGACCACCGCCCGCGGGATCTGGGAGGAGTGTAATGCGAAGCTTGCCACACCGGAATATTCCGCCCGCGGGATCCTGGCCCAAATGAACGTGGAGGTCGTCTGTACGACTGACGACCCGGTAGATACGCTGGAGTATCACCGCCAGCTGCAGAACGAGCCAGGCTGCCCCGTCGCCGTGTACCCTGCATTTCGGCCGGACCGAGCTGTGGCCGTTGACGATGCGAAGATGTTTCAGGCCTACATGCAACGGCTCGGGAAGAGTGCCGATATCGAAATCCGAGACTTCGCTACCCTGCTCGATGCCCTTCGGTCCAGGCACGACTTCTTTCACGAGCACGGATGCAGGCTCTCCGACCACGGTCTGGAGACTGTCTACGCAGAGGAATACACGGAAATCGACCTCCAGAGGCCGCTCGAGATGCTTCTGCGGGGCGAACTGCCCGGGATCGCGGATCGGCTGAAGCTGAAATCTGCGCTCCTCCATGAGCTTGCGGTGATGGACTGGGAGAAAGGGTGGACGCAGCAGTTCCACCTCGGGGCCATGCGAAACATCAACTCACGAATGATGCGCGTGCTGGGTCCCGATAGCGGCTACGATTCCATAGGGGATTTCGAGATCGGTCGACCTGTGGCCCGCTTCCTGGACCGCCTTGAGAGTAAGCAGAAGCTGGCAAAGACCATCTTCTACAACCTGAACCCCCGTGACAATGAAATGCTCGCCAGCCTGATCGGGAGCTTTCAGGACGGATCGGTGCCGGGGAAGATCCAGTTCGGCTCTGCCTGGTGGTTTTTGGATCAGCTGGACGGCATGGCGGCGCAGATCACAGCCCTGTCAATGATCGGGGTGCTGAGTCAGTTTGTCGGAATGCTCACCGATTCACGCAGTTTCCTCTCCTACCCGAGGCACGAGTATTTTCGCCGGCTCCTTTGCACTATTCTCGGGCAGGAGATGCAGTCCGGGATCTTGCCCAACGATACTGTGCTGGTGGGCGCCATGGTAAAGGACATCTGCTACAACAACGCATGCCGCTACTTCGCCTTCCCTCCGCCTCGGGGGCGGAAGGCTCAGCGCGGCAAGGAGGCATGATCGAATGACGACCGCTTTTGATCTGACCGGAAAGATTGCCATTGTCACGGGAGCCAGCACCGGACTCGGCCGGGGGATGACGCTTGCGCTTGCCCAGGCGGGAGCGGATATCGTTCTGTCCGATAGAACCACCACCGAAAGCGTTGCCCAGGAGGTGAGGGCACTGGGGCGCCGAGCCGTCACAGTCGTTGCGGACCTCCTAGAGCCATCGTCGGTCGAGAAGCTCGTGGGGACGGCCATCGGGGAACTGGGGAGAGTCGATATTCTCATCAATAACGCAGGGATCATCCGTCGCACGCCGGCGATCGACTTTCGCCCGGAAGATTGGGACGAGGTGATGACCGTGAACGCCAGGGCGGTCTTCTTCTTGGCGCAGGCTGCAGGTCGGGACATGATGAAGCGTTCGTACGGAAAGATCGTCAATGTCGCCTCCCTCCTAGCGTTCCAGGGGGGGATACTCGTCCCCTCGTATGCCGCAAGCAAGGGGGCCGTGGCGCAGCTTACCAAAGCGCTGGCCAACGAATGGGCCTCTCACGGGATCACCGTCAACGCGATCGCGCCGGGGTACATGGCCACCAACAACACGCGTGCCCTCCGCGAGGATCCAGTTCGGTCTAAGGCGATTCTGGAACGGATTCCTGCGGGACGCTGGGGAGAGCCTTCTGATCTGGGGGGGGCGGCTGTGTTCCTGGCCTCACCTGCCTCGGACTACGTCAACGGGCACGTTCTGGTAGTCGATGGGGGCTGGCTTGCGCGATAATCGAAAGAATGCACCTGGACAGAGCATGGAGTCCTACTCATGACACCTAAGGGGATGGAACGCGAACAGTACTCTCTGGGGATGGGCGACAGGTTCGGCCGGGAAGGAGCCGCGCAACTGCGCGCACTCCTGGTGGCCCGGGACCTTGGCGTGCAAGTTACGCCGGTGTGGAACAAATCGAACCGTGAGCACACGATCATCGGAACATTGCCGGAAGACACACGCCGCGCGGCAGAGGCCGCCGTGAAAGCTTGCGCCTGGGACAACGTCTACTACGTCGATGCCGATCACATCGGGATAGCAACGGTGGAGCGATATGTGGGGGTAAGCGATTTCTTCACGATCGATGTGGCGGATTTCATTGGTCGTGCGCCCGACCAGGAGGCAGCAGCACGGTTTCTTAAGGGTATGGCCAGTCTGAAGGGGTCGCACCGCGTGCAGGGGATTTCGCGCGGGATCGAAGTGACCGAGGAAATGCTCCAGCGCGTCGCACGATCCTATGTCGCCGCGATTGAGGAAGCGGCGCGGGTCTACCGGTACCTCGAAAGTGCGAAAGGCCGGGGGACGTTTATCACCGAGGTATCGATGGATGAAGCCTCAGCCGCTCAGCCGCCGGAGGAATTGCTGCTTGTGCTGGGCGGAATTGCCCTTGCCGGCATTCCCGTGCACACGATCGCCCCACGATTCACGGGGTCATTCCTCAAAGGCGTTGACTATGTGGGCGACCGGGAGGACTTCGCGCGTGAGTTCGAGCATGACATTGCGGTGCTGGCCTTCGCGCATGAGATGTTCGGACTCCCGCGGGATCTCCGCCTCAGCATTCATTCGGGGAGCGATAAGTTCTCGCTCTACCCGCTTATGCACCGCATTGCCCGGAAGCACTCGACCGGCTTTCATCTTAAGACCGCCGGAACCACTTGGCTTGAGGAAGTTGCCGGTCTGGCCGCCGCGGGCGGGGAGGGGCTTGCCATTGCGCGGGAGATTTACGCAGAGTCGTACCGGCGATTCGAGGAGATGACCGCACCGTACCGCTCCGTTGTCGCGATCGACCGGGGAAAGCTCCCCGATCCTCGATCCGTCGCCACCTGGAGCAGCCAGGACCTCGTTGGAGCACTTCGGCACAACCCCTCCTCAGAACAGTTCAATCCGCATCTGCGACAGCTGATGCATGTGGGGTTCAAGGTGGCCGCCGAGATGGGCGAGCGGTACACTTCGCTGCTGGATGATTATCGGAGCGTCATCGAACCCTATGTGACGGAAAACATCCTTAAGAACCACGTCGAACCACTGTTCCTCGGTCGGACACCCACCGATACCCGCGAGATGTCGGCTGCGCGTGGGGACGATGTCCGCAACCCGACAGCACGCACTGCGCACTGAGGACCGGCCCGGACGCGGTCCGGAGAGGCCTCCGGCGACCGATCTCACCACCAAGCACAGGGACCCTTCATGGTACAAGAACCCACCGCAGCACCCAGAGCAAGGGTCGGATACTACCGATGGACGATCTGCGCCCTGCTGTTCTTCGCCACCACCATCAACTATATTGACCGCCAGGTCCTCGGAATCCTTGCACCCGTGCTCGAGAAGGAAATCGGCTGGAGCGAGGCTGACTATGGATTCATCGTGACCGCATTTCAGGCGGCCTATGCCCTGGGGCTCCTCCTGGTCGGCCGGATGATGGACCTTCTCGGGACGAAGAAGGGGTACAGCTTCGCGATGATTTTCTGGAGCTTCGCAGCAATGGGGCATGCTCTGGCGCGGTCGGCATTTGGGTTCGGTGCGGCACGCTTCGCGCTCGGCCTTGGAGAGGCTGGCAACTTTCCTGCGGCGATCAAGACGGTCGCCGAGTGGTTTCCGAAAAAGGAACGTGCCCTCGCCACGGGGATCTTCAACGCCGGCTCCAATGTCGGGGCTGTCGTCGCTCCACTGCTGGTCCCCTGGATCACATTGACCTACGGATGGCAGGAAGCTTTCATCGTGACGGGTGCCATCGGGTTCACCTGGCTTCTCTTCTGGTGGTTCCTCTACGAGGTCCCGGAACGGAGCAAGAGGGTCTCCGCGCGGGAGCTCGCCTACATTCAGGCCGACCCCCCCGACCCCCCGGAGAAGATATCCTGGCTCAGGCTCATGAGCTACCGGCAGGCATGGGCCTTCGCGATCGGGAAGTTTCTGACCGATCCTATCTGGTGGTTCTATCTCTATTGGGTACCGAAGTTCCTGAACAAGACCTACGGACTGACGCTGGACAAGTTGGGGATCCCGCTGGTCATCATCTATGTCATGGCCGATGTGGGGAGCGTGGGAGGAGGATGGCTCTCCTCGGCCTTCATCAAGCGAGGCTGGGAAGTCAACAAGGGGCGCAAGATGGCCATGTTGATCTGTGCTGTGGCTGTCCTCCCGATCATGTTCGCTTCCCAGGCCTCTGAGCTCTGGATGGCCGTTGCCCTCCTCGGCCTGGCCACGGCAGCACACCAGGGGTGGTCGGCAAATATCTTCACGACGGCATCGGATATGTTCCCGCGCAAGGCTGTCGGATCGATCGTGGGCTTCGGCGGGATGGCCGGCTCCATCGGGGGGATGCTCCTCTCGACCTCGGCAGGCCTCCTGCTGGAGTGGACCGGAAGCTATATGATACTGTTTATCGTGGCCGGGCTTGCCTATCTTGTGGCACTGGCAATCTTCCAGCTTCTGGTGCCAAAGCTGTCTCCCGCGAAGATCTAAACACGGACTACCAGGAACTTGCACCAGTGAATTTGCAGGAACTCACCAGATCGTACGATTTCTCAAGCCTAACGGTCGTCTTCACGGGCGGAACCGGAGTCCTGGGCCGGGAGATGGTGCGTGCGCTTCTCGGCTGCAGGGCAAACGTCGCACTTCTGGCCCGCGATCCGACAGGGGCGCACCAGCTCCTCGAGGACATCGAGCGTGGCACCCCGGGGCAACTACTCCGAGTGCGGGCCGATGTGCTGGATCTTGAATCGCTCCATGCAGCGCGGTTGAAGATCCTCGATGAGTTCGGCGGGATTGATGCGCTTGTTAATGCCGCCGGCGGAAACCATCCCGGGGCGACCACCTCTGCTGAGCTCCCTGTTTTCGACATTCCGCAGAAGGCCCTGCGCTCGGTCCTGGATCTGAACCTGCTGGGGACGATCCTTCCCACCCAGGTCTTTGGCAAGGTGATGGCTGAACGGGGCAGCGGGGTTATCCTGAACATCTCTTCAATGAGCGGGCTCCGCCCCCTGACACGGGTTCCTGCATACTCGGCGGCAAAAGCGGCGGTGAGCAACTTCACCCAGTGGCTTGCGGTCCATGTCGCACAGGAATACTCACCGCGAATTCGGGTGAATGCCATCGCTCCGGGGTTCTTCCTCACCGAACAGAACAGGTTCCTTCTCACCGAGCGGGATACCGGTGAACTGACGGAACGGGGGAAGAAGATCATTGCGCATACACCCATGGGACGCTTCGGAGAAGCGGGCGACCTGCTCGGGGCAGCCCTCTGGCTTCTCTCCCCGCTCTCCTCGTTCGTGACCGGGGTGGTTCTGCCGGTGGACGGGGGATTCGCGGCCTACGGAGGTGTGTAGATCCTCCCCAACCGGAAGCGGAAACAGACTGTTGCATGTTTCGAACTACAGGAGCACTCGATGAGAAAGGCTGATATCGGACTGGTCGGACTGGCCGTGATGGGCGAGAATCTGGTGTTGAATATGGAGAGCAGGGGATTCGCCGTCAGCGTGTACAATCGAACCGTGGAGAAAGTGGACGCCTTCCTTGCGGGCCGCGGAAAGGGAAAGAACCTCATCGGGACACACTCGATCGAAGAATTCGTGGCAAGTCTGGCCAGGCCCCGACGCCTGATGCTGATGGTGAAGGCCGGCAAGCCGGTCGACGAATTCATCGAGCTCCTTCTGCCGCACCTGGAATCTGGCGACATCATCATCGACGGAGGCAATAGCCATTTTCCCGACACGATCCGCAGGACGCGCTATGTCGAGGGCAAGGGTCTTCTCTACATCGGGACAGGTGTCTCCGGAGGTGAGGAGGGAGCGCTGCACGGGCCTTCCATCATGCCGGGGGGGTCCGTCGCCGCCTGGGAGCACGTGAAGCCCATCTTCCAGTCCATCGCGGCCAAGGTCGACGGCGGCGTACCGTGCTGCGACTGGGTTGGCGCCGACGGCGCGGGGCACTTCGTCAAGATGGTCCACAACGGAATCGAATACGGCGACATGCAGCTGATCAGCGAATCCTACCAGATGATGCGAGACCTGCTCGGCATGAGGGCCGAGGAGATGCACGAAGTCTTCAAGCGGTGGAACACCGGCGAGCTGGACAGCTACCTGATCGAGATCACGCGTGATATTCTTGCCTTCAAGGACAGCGACGGAACACCGATGGTGGAGAAGATCCTGGACACCGCGGGACAGAAAGGAACAGGCAAGTGGACCGCGGTCTCGGCCCTGGACCTGGGCACTCCCCTGACCTTGATCGGAGAGGCTGTCTTCGGGCGAGTGCTTTCCTCGATGAAAGATGAGCGCGTCCTGGCCTCCGGCATTCTTCAGGGACCGCCCCCTACCTTCGCGGGCGACCGCGACGGCTTCGTCAATGACCTGGAGCAGGCTCTGTATGCTTCCAAGTTGATCTCCTATGCGCAGGGCTACATGCTCATGCGAGCAGCCGCCGAAGAATACAGCTGGAAATTGAACTATGGTGGTATTGCCCTGCTCTGGAGGGGCGGTTGCATCATTCGCTCGGTCTTCCTCGGAAAGATTCGCGAGGCGTTTGACCGGAATCCGTCGCTCTCCAACCTCCTGTTTGACCCCTTCTTTTCGGAGAAGCTGAAGACAGCGCAGGGAGCCTGGAGACGGGTCGTCGCCACGGCAGTCGGGCAGGGAATCTGGATACCGGCGCACGCCACGGCGCTTGCCTTCTTCGATGGTCTTCGCAGCGCCCGGCTCCCGGCCAATCTCCTCCAAGCGCAGCGGGACTATTTCGGTGCGCACCAGTATGAACGGGTCGACGCTCCGCGGGGGACTTTCTTCCATACGAACTGGACCGGGCGGGGTGGGGCAACCGCGTCGTCCACCTATTCGGCATAAGAAGCGGGGGAGATCGCTACAGGGACGATGAGCGAGCAGCACAGCCACAGGCTCTTGGGCGAGAGCGAGATCAGAGAGATCGTTGAGGGGTTCGTCGAGCGGGAGCGGCTGCCCGGAAAGCGTGTCTTGGCGATCATCCCAGACCATACACGCAGTGCCCCCATAGGGCTGCTCTTTCGCGAGCTCTATCGTCTTCTTGCCCAGCGTCCCGGCGGGCTGGATATCCTCATTGCCCTGGGCACTCATCCGCCCATGACAGAGTCGGCCATTGACCGACGTCTGGAGCTTTCCGCGGGGGAGCGAGCAGGGAGGTACCCGAACACACGCGTGTACAACCACCAGTGGCAGAATCCCGGCCGCCTGCGAACCATCGGGACCATCGCCGGCGAACGCACTGCAGAACTTTCTGCGGGGCGTATGGCCGAGCCTGTGGCGGTCAGCATCAACGACCGGATTTTCGACTACGACGTTCTCCTGATTGTCGGTCCGACGTTTCCGCACGAGGTTGTCGGCTTCTCGGGCGGGAACAAGTACCTCTTCCCCGGGATTTCAGGGCAGGCTATCCTCGATATGTTCCACTGGCTTGGGGCCCTCATCACCAACCCGGTCATCATCGGGAAGAGGCACACCGCCGTCCGCGCCGTGGTGGATGAGGCTGCATCGATGGTTCCTGTCCCTCGCCTCTGCATGAGCCTCGTAGTGTGGGAGGAAGGACTCGCCGGCCTCTATTGCGGTACGCCGGAGGAGGCATGGTCGCAGGCGGCGGACCTCTCGGAGCGCCTCCACATCCGGTATACCGATCGCCCGTTCCACCGGGTTCTCTCCTGCGCCCCCACGATGTATGACGATCTCTGGGTTGGAGCAAAGGCCGTCTACAAGCTGGAGCCTGCCGTGGCAGATGGAGGCGAGCTCATCGTCTATGCACCACATATCCGCGAGGTCTCCGCTACCCACGGGGCCATCATCGAGCGCATCGGGTATCATGTGCGGGACTACTTCCTCGGGCAAATGGAGCGGTTCGCCACGATCCCGGGAGGCGTCCTGGCTCACTCGACGCACGTGAAAGGCGTCGGGACTTTTACCGGCGGTGTTGAGCGTCCTCGGATGAACGTCGTGCTGGCAACCGGGATCCCGGAGGAGACCTGCCGGCGCATCAATCTGGGATATCGTGATCCTGCAACGATCGAACCGGAAGAGTGGAAGGATCGGGAGGAGAAGGGAGTCCTGTATGTCGCCAGGGCGGGGGAGATCTTGTATCGCCAGCGACATGATCCATTTGTTTCATAGTGCCTATCAGCGAAGGAGATGATTGTGAGTTCAGGATTGGCAGTACGGAACGACGCTGCGCTGGATCTGGTGAGCCTGGGTGCGCTCGTTCATCGACTTGACACCGGGGTGATTCCCTTTCGCAAGGCGACCGAATGCGCGATCCATGTGAGCGGGGGCGAGTTCAACGTTGCGGCGAATTTAGCTGATTGCTTCGGCATGAAGACCGGCATCGTGACGGCCATGGTGGAGTATCCTGTCGGCGATCTTATCGCCGAACGGGTGAAGGCAATGGGTGTTACGGCGTTCTACAAGCGTTTCAAGCACAGCGGGGTGAACGGGCCCAACATGGCAACCGTCTACAGTGATCGAGGCCACGGCGTCCGTCCTCCCGTCGTGTTCTATAATCGATCCAACGAAGCTGCTGCCCTCCTTGCACCTGGTGATTTTGACTGGAATGCGATCTTTGCGGGGGGGGTTCGCTGGTTCCATAGCGGAGGCATCTTCGCTGCGCTCTCAGAATCGACGGGAACGACGATCATTGAGGGGATGAAGGCGGCGAAGGCTGCCGGCGCGGTCGTCAGCTTCGACCTGAACTTCCGCGAGAAGCTCTGGAACCTATGGGGCGGCCAGAAAAGGGCGGTGGAGGTGATCAGCCGGATCGTGGAGCATGCTGATGTACTGGTCGGGAACGAGGAGGATCTGCAGAAGGGTCTCGGGATTACCGGTCCGGAGGTCGAACAGAGATCTGCGCTGGACTCCAGTGTGTTTCTCGCTATGATCGAGGAAGTTGTGGCAAAACACCCGCAGGTTAAGGTTGTTGCGACGACGCTCCGGGAGGTGCATTCGACGAACCGGCACCGCTGGAGTGCCGTGGCATGGATCAACGGCAGGACCCACGCCGCGCCAACCTGCGAGCTGGATGTTCTCGATCGCGTGGGAGGAGGCGACGGTTTTGCCAGCGGTCTGTTCTATGGCCTCCTGACCGGGGCCCCGCCCGAAGAGGCAGTCGCTCTGGGGTGGGCCCATGGTGCCCTGCTCACAACATTTCCCGGTGATACGACAATGGCAACGCTCGACCAAGTCCGGGCGTTCGCCCGTGGCGGGTCAGCCCGCATTCAGCGATAGGCCTGGCGGCGTGCATCGTGTTGGACTGAAAAGGAACACGCATGATGGGTATCTTTGCTGGAAAGTGCCGATGGAGGGGTGTGCTCTGGACTGCATTTCTGCTGGTGCTGCTATGCGGTGCAGTGACCAGTACCCGCGCCCAGGATCTTTCTCTCACCATCACTAACACTGAGGGATTCGATCGTATGGGGGAGACCGTTTCCCTCCCCTGGGACGAGCTCAGGAGACACATTCCCTCCATCGATTCGGCCTCGGTGGCCGTGCAGACGCTGCCGGAGAACATGGAAGTCCTGATCCAGCGTACTGGCGAGGACCTCCTCCTTCAGGTTGACATCGGTGCGGAGCAGTCACGCGAGTTCCTCATCCGTTCGGGGGTTCTGCCGCCGGCCCGAATCCAACCGCGGGTCGACGGGCGCTTCGTCCTTCCGCGGGAGGACTATGCCTGGGAGAATGATAGGATTGCCTTCCGAGTGTACGGGCCGGCCCTTGCCGGTGAGGTCAGAAACGGGATCGACGTCTGGACGAAGCGTGTTCGGTACCTCATCGTCCAGAAGTGGTACCGGGAGAGCGAGGAAGGCCCTCCGGGTCAGGACTCCTATCACGTCGATCGGGGCGAGGGGGCCGACTTTTTCAGCGTGGGCAGGAGCCTGGGGGCAGGTGCTGCTGCACTCTGGTCCAACGGGACGCTCCACCAGCCCGGTGTGTTCTCGTCCTGGAGGACGATCGTGAACGGGCCCCTCCGGATAGAGTTCGAGCTGACCTACGATAGTATCCTGGTTGACGGAGTTCTGTACAATGAGACGCGTCGCATAAGGCTTGATGCCGGGAGTAACTTGAACAGGATTGATGTTACCTATTGGGGAGAAGATGCTGCCGAGGATCTCGTTATCGCCTGCGGTCTTGTGAAGCGCCCCGGGACGGTGGTCCGACGTAATGAGCCAGAAGGCTGGATGAGCCTGTGGGGAGCAACCAATGCTGACACGGCCAATGGCTTCCTCGGAACAGGGGTCATTCTTGCGGCCGGGGCCACGGCGGGATCGGCTGAGGACAGCATCCACACCGTGATGCTGGGGAAGGCCGGAGCGGGAGTCCCGTTTACTTACTACGCTGGTGCGGGCTGGACACGGAGCGGGGATTTTGACGGAGCAGATGACTGGCAGGCGTATCTCTCCCACTTCTCGCGTGCACTTCGCTCTCCTCTCAAGCTGTCGCTGTCGCGGGCGGGCCAGTAACAGAAGTTGCACCTTATCACCGATTTTCGCAAGATCGCTTGATGCCCCTACCTGAGAAAGGAACGACGATGGAAGTTCGCTATTCCCCTGATCCAGCCACCTATCGAACAATGGATACTGACGCCCTGAGAAGGCACTTTCTCGTGGACTCTCTCTTTGCGAACGATGAAGTCCCGATGGTCTATTCGGATGTCGACCGGTCCATCACGGGCTCGGCCGTCCCTGTCACGCGTGAACTCCCACTTGTCAGCAGCAAGAAGGAGATGGCAGCCGAATACTTCCTGGAGCGTCGTGAGCTGGGTGTCATCAACATTGGTGGAGAGGGTGCGGTCCGCTGTGACGGGACGACCCACACGCTCACATTCAAGGATGGCCTCTATGTGGGAAGGGGGACCCGGGATGTGACCTTCCTGAGCGGGGATCAGAAGAAGCCCGCACGGTTCTATTTTGTGAGTTTTCCTGCGCACGCCCAGTGGCCGACCACGGTTGCGCCGGTGGAGAAGGCGAGTCCGACACGGCTGGGGACTGTGCAGGATGCGAACAAGAGGACCATCTACAAGTACATCCATGGCGGAGCAATCAGAAGCTGCCAGCTCGTCATGGGGCTGACGGAGCTGGAAGAGGGGAGCGTCTGGAACACCATGCCCGTGCACACCCACCAGCGACGCTCTGAAATCTATATGTACTTCAATATTCCGGAGAACGCGGTGGTCTTACACCTTCTCGGTGAACCGTCGGAGACGAAGCACGTGATGGTCCGCAATGGCCAGGCGGTCATCTCTCCGAGCTGGTCCATCCACTCGGGGGTGGGCACGCGCAACTATTCCTTCGTCTGGGCGATGGGGGGAGAGAACCAGGAGTTTGATGATATGGACTGGGTGGAAATGAAGGGGCTGCGCTAGGGAGTACTACATCCCACCTGATCCATCGTCACGTTGTCCTTCCACAAGATGAGGCATTGATCTCGTTGATGCGAAAAGCAGCATTGATGGTTCTCATCCCCTTGTCCGTGGCCCAGGCTCCGGGGCAGCAATCGACCGGCGGGGATCATCCCCAGTTCTCTCTTGCCGACTGTGTCAACGAGTTCTCCTCTGCCGCTGTAGAGTCGACCGCCGTGGGATACCAGTACTGGTTCGTCGACAGAGATTTCCTGGATGGGAGGACGATCAAGATGAGTGTCGTCCGGCCGCACGAGGCCACGCACGCGCCGCATACTCACGGTGAGGACGAGTTTTTTGTTGTCCTGGAAGGGAGAGCGGAGCTCATCCTCGAAGACGAACGAAGAGTCGTCGGTCCCCTCACAAGCTTCTACTGCCCTCCCTCCACCATGCACGGCATCCGCAATGCTGGCGAGACTGATCTGAAATACCTCGTGATCAAGAAGTATCGCCGGCCGAATCAAACCCACCAATGAGACAACTGAAGCTGCTTTGGCACCTGGTCTGCGCAGGGTTTGTTCTGACTGCACCGGTTGTGGGAGCGTGTAGTCCTTCGCCGGGGCCTCAGCTGAGCTCCATCGAGACCGACGCTCCCTGGACGGCGGGCTTTCGCTCCAGCGCACACCACTGGCTGGACCTGACCGATGACGAACGGGTCATCAGCCCGCTCCCCGATCAGCCACACTACCCTCCGTCGGATGTGGTCAGCATCGCCGACAATATTCTGCTCTATCAAAATGAGAATGGTGGGTGGCCGAAGAACTATGACATGTGGGCGATTCTGACGGACGATCAGGTGGCGCGGCTCAGAGATGCGAAGGAGAGTACCACGACAACCTTCGACAACGGTGCCACCCATTCGCAGGTTCACTTTCTGGCCCATGCCTACCAGGAGACAGGCGAGCAGCGCTACCGGGATGCCTGTGTGCGCGGGCTGGATTTCATCCTTTCGGCTCAGTATGAAAACGGAGGCTGGCCCCAGTCGTTCCCCAACAGGAGCGGATACCGTCGGCACATTACGTTCAACGACGGAGCGATGATTGGAGTGATGAGCGTGCTGAAACGCATCGTGGAGGGAGACCCGGATTTCGAATTTGTGGACGAGATCCAGCAGGAGCGAGTCCGTCAGGCGTACACGAAGGGACTGGCCTGTATCCTGCGATGTCAGATCGTCGAGGCGGCGAGGCTGAAGGCATGGTGTCAACAGCACGATGAAGTCGACTTCCGCCCACGAGGGGCTCGCACGTTTGAACTTCCATCGATTGCAAGCGAAGAGAGCGCACAGATTATCCTCTTTCTGATGGGCATCGATGCACCGGACTCGACACTGGTCCGGGCGATCTCTGCTGCGGTCCACTGGTTCCAGGAGGTCGCACTCTCCGGACTCCGGGTGAAGGTCGTGCAGGCGCCCGTGACCGACTACAGGTATCATCGCTCGCGCGAGGATATGGTCGTGGTTCACGATCCCGATGCTCCTCCCATCTGGGCGCGCTATTACGAACTTGACACAGGGAAACCGCTCTTCTGCAACCGGGACGGGAAGGCGGTCTACTCGCTGGAGGAGGTAGAACGGGAGCGGCGCACCGGCTACGCGTGGTATTCCTACGCGCCACAGGAGGTTCTCCAGAGATACACCACATGGGCACGGGACTGGATGCCGGTGCGAATTCACCTTGAGTGATCCGAGGCCATCAAGCGGTGGACCCCGCAACAGGGGTCTTCCGTGCACCTCCAGTCTCGACCGACCCCTTCTGGCTTGCCTCTCTCCAGCCTCGGGTGTATACTACCGCTCCGGTCCACCTCTCTCTAGACGGAAACAATCGCATGACATTCGATCACCTGCTCCCCATTGAATCCCCCGTGCGGTTCAGCACTCCCGTGCCTGTTCACAACCAGAATGCTCACGAACCTGATGTGGCCGTGACCGACAGTGGGGTCTGGGTTACGTGGTCAGAACGCGGGCGCATGGGAGACCGCATCTGTCTTCGTCGGCTGAGTGACGGCATATCCACCCTGGAGATGAGCACGACGCAGGGCGTGGAGTGTCAACCATGCATCCTTCGGGAGAGCGACGGAACCCTTCGGATCTTCTGGATTGCGCACCGCCGCGGGGCCTGGCACCTAATGACCCGAGAACTTCGGGGCGATGTCCTCGGTCAGGAGAGCAGTCTTGTCAGCAGTGCTGACGGGCTGTTTCACCCCCGCGCACTCCTCGATGTGGAAGGAAGGTGCTGGTTGGTCTACGAGGGGGTTGCGGCGCATCAGACATTTCTTGCCGTGCTTACGCTTGACGACAGGAAGGTGAGGCCGGTGCACACGCCCGATGGCCCGTGCTCCCGGCCCGCTCTGTCTCTCGGGCCGGGGGGTCGACCATGGCTGGTCTATGATTGCTATCTGGAGGGGCACTTTCAGGTGTTTGTCCAGCCTTTGGAGGCGGCATCGACACCTGTTCGAGTGACACACGACGGCTATCAGAACCTCCAGCCCTCAATGGCCTCCGACTCCGAGGGGAACCTCTGGATTGCCTGGGCAAGCAACAGAAACGCGGCCTTCCGGGATCGCTGGTGGCTGACCAAGTGGGTGAGCCTCTGTCGGTTCGATGGCGAGTCATTCGCAGTCCCGGCGGGATCGCAGCCAGGGGTGAATCTCTACAACGAGGATGCCTGGCAGGGGTGGGAATTTCCCTCCGTTGCGGTGGATGCCCATGGTCGGGTCTGGGTCTTCGGGCAGGCCTCCCATACACTCTACGCGCAGTATATCGATGGCGGGGGTTGGTCGCCGCTCCACACAATTGCCGAACGGCGCTGGGGTTCCTGGAAGCCGAGGGCCAGAGTCGCCGGCTCTGATCCGCTCTATGTGGCCGCGATGGGGCTTGGTGGGGCTCAGCTCCAGCGGATTGAGCTCCAGCCCGGGCCCCGTGGCAATATCCAACTCGTGCCTCCGGTGGAGCCACCGGAGGTCAGACCTCGATCGCACAGGCACGTCGAACGACCCTCGCTCACGACCCAGAGCGGTGAGCACCTGCAATTCTATTTCGGCGATCTCCACGCCCATTCAGCTTATTCCGACGCGCTGAACGACGTTGATGAGTTCTACTATCGATATCGTGACGCTTACGGCTATGATTTCGCTGCGCTCACCGACCACGACTTCCTCGAGGGGATCGAGCTGAGCCATTCGGAACTCAAGATGATCTGGAACTATGCCGATCGCCTGACCCGGCCCGGTGAGTTTGTGGCATTCTACGGCTATGAGTGGACCGCGCCCGCCCTCGCCGACCATGCCGGAGAGGGGATGACCGTGGGCGAAGGCCATCGCCACATTCTCTATCCTGATCAGGCAGGACCCCTGATCAGCTTCGGGGAGGATTCGGCCAATACCGGCAAGAAACTCCTCCGGAGACTCCGCGGCATCCGCGCGCTGGTGATTCCACACCACACCGCCTGGAGCGGGACGGACTGGGACGCACATGACCCGGAGCTTCAACGTCTCATTGAGGTCTGCTCCACGCACGGCCGCTTCGAATTTCCGGGCAACAAGCCCATCGGCTACCGCCGGGACCACATCCACCCGGGCAACTATGTGGTCGACGCACTGGCGCGAGGCTACCGGCTGGGATTTGTGGGTGGGAGCGACAGCCATGGTCTTCGCTGGCACGCGACGGAGATGGAGGGGCGTGCAGGACACATCCCGGCCGGAACCCGCGTCGGCTGGAAGGAGGACGCGTTCCGGACGGGGATGACCGTTATTCTGGCGCCGGAGCTCACTCGCGATGCCCTGTTCGGCGCCCTCTACGCCCGGCGGTGT
>Ga0209536_100004491_pt1 | contig 22034 bp, 22 predicted proteins | sample DeeMarSeWOR28_12_FD_187461 | JGI IMG/M metagenome (GOLD analysis project Ga0209536, IMG submission 187461) | Marine sediment microbial communities from White Oak River estuary, North Carolina - WOR-2-8_12 (SPAdes) (version 2) | ecosystem: Environmental > Aquatic > Marine > Intertidal zone >... | reverse complement strand
TCAAAGTTGGCTTCCACTTGACTGGAACTCATATCCCGGAGGTCGCGGGTAAGTGCCCGAAAGGGTATCGAGTCCTGCCCCCGCTACTAATAAATTAGAAACCACCAACATTACCAGTTGAGTGGTTTCTTGTTATATTTTGATCAATTGTAAGAGAAAATTGTATAAAATGTGCACTCACAAGTACAAATCAGCAATTGTGTGTTAAAAGTGGTTCGGGTCCTTTACCTGGTTAACGAGATTTATTCCTTAAATACTGATTCTAATTGACACATAAAGAAGTTTGACATCTTAGTTTTGAAGATGGATCTAAATCTTTTTCATAATCTGATAAGCGAGTGGGCCGACCAGGCCCTTGATGGTACGTGCTCGCAAAGCCTGATCTAAATCTTGAATAAGATTGTCTTTGCTTTCCAACCCAATACTAGCACGGATAATGCCCTCGCCGGTCCACTCACGGATGTGGCGTTTTTGTTCCTCCGTGTAAAAGGGCATAGCATCGATGTACATGTCAGTTGGGTAATAGAACAGCAGGCTGTGGGCGTGTCCCAGCGAGGTGGCGTATGAAAACAGACGGATTTTCTCGGCCAGCGTAATGGCCGCGCCCAAGCCCCCTTTGAGTTGGAATGTCAGCATGCCCCCAAAAGCGGACATCTGTTTTGATGCCAGTTCGTGATGTGGATGACTTTCCAGTCCAGGATAAAAGACACGCTCGACCTTTGGATGACTCTCCAAAAATTGGGCGATTTGCAGCGCGTTCTGGCAATGTTGTGCCATGCGCATTGGCAGGGTGATCAGTCCGCGCGCAATGAGCCAGGCGTTGAAGGGACTGAGCGCGCCACCCAGGTGCACCAGCATCTCCTTGCGAATGCGCTTCACGTTCTCTCGGAACCCGAGAACTGCTCCCCCTAAAGCGTCGCCGTGGCCGTTCAGGTATTTCGTCAGGCTGTGGACGACGAAGTCCGCGCCCAGAGAGATGGGCTTTTGCAAGACCGGACTGGCCCAGGTCGAATCAACGGCTAACAGTGTGCCTGCCTCGTGAGCGATTTCGGACAGCGCGGCGATGTCCGCGATGCGCAGGATGGGATTGGCAGGTGTTTCGGCATAGATCATCTTTGTGTTTGGGCGTAGCGCGGCGCGGACCTGCTCCAGGTCGCTGGTATCCACCAGGCTGACTTCGATCCCGAAGCGCGGCAAATGGATGCCAAATAATTCAACCGAACCCGGGTAGCAGACTTCGCTAGCGATCATGTGATCACCGCTGCTCAGGAAGGTCAGCACTAATGCCGAGACCGCTGCCATTCCACTGGCGGTCACAACTGCGGCTTCGGCGCCTTCAAGAACGGATAGGCGTTCTTCGAGGGTGCGTAAGGTGGGGTTACCCCAGCGAGTGTAGGCGAAGGGAGGTTTGGCCGAGTCCATCATCAAGGCGTCAAACAACTTGATGCCGAACTTGGGCAGCTTGAAGGTGGTCGCCATGTGCAGGGGCATACGCAGCGCGCCTGTGCTCGGGTCGGCGTTTTCGCCGGCGTGAATAGCCAGGGTTTCGAAGTCGAATTTGTCCATAGGTTTCTCTTTTGGGGTTGGGGTGCGACGCACTTAATCGTCGCGTTCAGCCAACTCTTGCAGAGTGGCTTGATGGTTCTCGCGCGTGATGGGATATTTCCAGGCGAAGAGCACGGCCAGGAACAGGAGCACGGCTGGGATAGGGCCGGTAAAAACTCGAATGGCGTTAACGGCCGCTTGGGGCTGAACAGGTAAAGGTTCAGAAGGAAGCGGGGTTATGTATCCCGTTAATGCTAGGGCCTGTCCCATCCCCCATAACGCCAGGCCAGTCGCCAATTTCTGGAAAAAAGATGCAAAGGCGTAGTACGATCCCTCGCGGCGCTGCCCACTGCGGACTTCATCGTATTCCACCACATCAGGCACCATCGACCAGGGCACTACATAGGCGGTGGCAATACCAAAACCGGCCAGGGCAGCTAACAGGTAGGCCAGCTCGACCTGGTCAGAACTTATGGCGGAGATGCCCAACAGGACAACCACCCAGGTGAGCGAGCCGAGTATGAAGGCGCGGCGCTTATCGAGACGCTGAGAGATTTTGACAATGATCGGAATGAACAGGATGGCCGAGCCTTGTGCCACGAGCACGAAGTAGTTGGCCTGATCTGGGATGCGCAGGTAGTAGTTGGCAAAATAGATCAAAACGGCGGCCAGGATACTGGCGGTCGTCCAACTGAGCAAGTACAAACCCATGACCATGCGGAAAGGCTGATTGCTGAAGGTTTGCTTGAGGGCCTCATCGAACGGTAGCGGATCGGGGAGTTCGTCGGATGGGCGTTCACGGGTGATAGAGAAGACCACCAGCGGTGGGATGATGGAGATGATCCCTAGACCTATACCGAGAATGAGATATAGCGTACGAGCATCGGTAATGCTCCAGCCCAACACAGTGGCGAAGATGATCGCGCCCAGCGTGCCTGAGATCGAAAAGACCATGCGATAACCGTTCAGCGAGCTGCGCTCGTCATAGTCGGAGGTCATTTCGGGGGTCAAGGAGTTGTAGCCAACGTGCACGATAGTAAAGGCCGTGTCGAACAGGATGAAGGTCATGGCGTAATAAACGGCCAGCCAGAGCTGGTTAAGCTCGGGGACAATCCACATCAGCATGAAAAAGACGCCTAGCGGGACTGCCCCGAACAGTAGCAGTACGCGGCGGCGTCCCCAGCGAGTGCGGATACGGTCGGAGAGCAGGCCGAAGAGTGGGTCGTTGACCGCGTCCCATAGGCGGCTGGCGCCGATAGCCCAACCGGCATAATCGGGGCGCAGCCCGGCCACATCGGTCAGGAAGTAGAGCTGGAAGAACATCAAAATCGCCAACGGGATGCTGGTGCTCAGGTCGCCAGTGCTGAATAGCAGCTTGGTACGCAGGGAAAGTTGGTTGTTGGATGTTTTACTCATAAGGCTGCAAAATCCTGTTTTTCTTCGCCCTCGTACAGATAGAAATCCTGCAAGTCCCGTGTGGCGACGGATTCTTTGAAGGCTGTCAATTCTTTCTCTATGGCAGGATCTACTTCGAATGGTTCGTGCTTTGCCAAAGTTTCTAATGCGCGCTCGCGGGCATGGTCAATTGCTAACTTGCTACCCTCATCTTTCCAGGCCTCGAGGGGTTCACGTGAGAACATGGTTGGGATGAAAAGTTCCTTACGGAAGAGTTTGTTCGTTTCTTTGGCGGTGATGTAGTTGCCGGAATAGCCTACCTTCTTGATCAAATCCAGCGCCAGGCTCTCGTCATTGACTTCGATGCCGCGTGCTAACCGCAATGCCGCGCCGCAGATCTCGTCATCCAACATTAATAGGGAATGACTTTCCAGCATAGTGCTATCTAGCGTTCCGGCGCACGTAATCAAGTTGACGCCCGCTAGAACGGCCGGGAGCAGGGTGCCCATGCGCTCGAACCCGGCTTGCAGATCTTCGCGCTTGGAGTCTGTTGCTCCACCTACGCTGCGGATGGGCAGTCCGTAGTAGCGTGCCATCTGTGCCGAAGCAGCCGTGATCAGGCCAGTTTCTGGAGAACCAAGCGCAACCGTTCCGTAATGCATATTGGCTGTTGTGGAAACCGTCCCATACAGCACCGGCGCGCCGGGGCGGAAAATCTGTGCCAGGGTGATGTGCGCCAAAATCGCGGCGTTCTCTTGCGCAACCAACCCTGCCAGTGTGACAGGAGCCGTGGTCCCAGCGATGGCTTCAGGGGCGCAGGTGACGGGCTGACCATACTCGGCGCAAATCAGCAACCCTTCAGCTTGCGCCTGGTCCATTTGCAGCGGACTGACCACCGAGCAAATCGCAAAAAAACGAGGCCTTTTTTTCAGCTCTTCCTTTCCTCCAACCGCAATCGACATCATGCGCATCATATCCCAGGTAGGCAGATAACCATAGCAGCCCATACCATATGGTTTGCGGCTATTATGTGCCCAGGCCCAGATCGCTTCGGTGTGGATGGTGGTCATCGGGATGTCATCTGGCCAGATGTCCATTTGGGAGTTGTGGATATTGTTGCAGGCATTGATCAGAACGATGTGGTCGATCATATCCTGCTTCGTTGACGGGCGAACATCCCCACTGTTTAGATCAATGATGCGGGTAGGTGTCCCAAGACCAGCGAATATAGGGAAAGCCTGATCCGGGCTAATATCCAGACGAAACTCCGCATCGATTCCATACAGGGAAAACTGTTTCGGCGTCTGATCCACCGCCCAACGGACAAGTTTCTCTGGCAACTTGACTGCCAGCGTTTCTTCGTCTACATCAGCCCCGGCTTCCCGGAAGATATCGCGGGCTTTCTTGTAGTTGACCTTGATGCCAACTTCGGACAGAATTTCCATTGATGCAGTATGGATGCGTTCGACCTCAGCTTGACTCAAGACTTCAAAGCGAGCAGTTTTCATTGATTAGTTGCCCTTTCTGTAAGAGATATTCATACTTTACGAAAAATATTTAGGTGAGACAAGTGGCATAAGGCATAGAAAGAAATGATAGAAAGTAGTTTTTCTAGTTGAGTGGTTTCTTGTTATTTATCGAACAGATTCAAAATGAAAATACGCATAAGTGCAAAATTAAACATTCTTTCAACGTTTAATAAAGGGAGTTGTATCGTCTTCAGGAATGACAATTTATACTTATCTTTAGGTTGCTCGTCTGATAACATAATGATACGCAAATCCCCTTGATAGAATACAACTACGAAATCCAAGACTGTAAGTGGAAAAAATTCTCAAAATAAAAACCTTTATTCCATCAACCCGATCCCTTATCTAGATACCCCTCAAAGGAGACGTATTCATGACAGAGATCAATCCGCGTGACCGGGAACACATCCAAATTCGCATGGCGCTCCGTGATTTGTGCGGCTCGTTTTCCAGCGAATACTGGCATAAAGTGGAGGCAGAATCTGGTTATCCTGAAGAGTTTGTAGACGCATTGACCGAAGCTGGCTGGCTTTCAGCGCTGATCCCAGAAGAGTACGGAGGCGGTGGCGCCAGCTTGACTGAAGCATCAGTTATCATGGAGGAAATCAATCGCTCAGGGGCAAACTCTGGGGCCTGTCAGGCCCAAATGTATATTATGGGCGCCTTGCTGCGGCATGGCTCGGAAGAGCAGAAAAAGAAATACCTGCCCAAGATCGCTGCTGGGGAGTTACGCCTGCAATCTTTTGCAGTCACTGAGCCCAATACGGGTACTGATACAACCAAAACTAAAACCTTTGCCAAAAAAATAGGAGACCGCTACGTGGTCAACGGGCAGAAGGTTTTCATCTCGCGGGTTCCGCATTCCGACCTGATGTTGCTCCTGGCGCGCACTACGCCGCTTGCGGAAGTGAAAAAGAAAACCGAGGGGCTTTCAATCTTCCTGGTAGAGCTGATGGACCACGAAAAAAGGGGAATGATAGAACGCCCAATCAAAAACATGGTCAACCACGAAACCAGCGAATTGTTCTTTGATGACTTCGAAGTACCCGCCGAAAACCTGGTCGGCGAAGAGGGAAAAGGCTTTCGTTACATACTGGATGGGATGAATGCGGAACGCATCTTAATTGCGGCAGAATGTGTGGGAGATGGCTACTGGTTCATCGATAAAGCCCGGCGCTACGCAGGAGAGCGTATCGTCTTCGACCGCCCAATCGGGCAGAACCAGGGGATTCAGTTCCCCATCGCTCAGGCTTATGCCAATGTCCGTGCAGCGGATCTGATGCGCTATGAAGCCGCGCGATTGTTCGATGAAGGCAAGCCATGTGGCGCAGAAGCCAATATGGCAAAGTTGCTGGCTGCAGATGCATCCTGGGAGGCGGCTAACGTTTGCCTGCAAACGCATGGAGGATACGGGTTCGCGGTCGAGTATGATGTGGAGCGGAAATTCCGCGAGACAAAACTGTATCAGGTTGCTCCCATCTCGACCAACCTGATCCTGTCCTATTTAGGGCAGCATGTTCTCGGGATGCCGCGTTCGTTCTAATAGTTCTGGAAAGGAGAGTATCCATGAAAGAACCCACAGGTCGCTGTTTCGAAGACTTTTCCGAAGGCATGCTTATCCAGCATGAGCTGGGCCGGACGATCAACACAGCGGATAATACCTGGTTCACCCTGATCACGAATAATAATAATCCAATCCACTTCGACCACTTTTACGCAGAGCAAACCGAATTCGGGCAGCCGTTGGTAAATTCCACCTTAACCCTGGCGATCATCGTAGGCCTCAGCGTAGGCGATGTGTCCAAGAACGGGATCAACTTAGGTTGGAAAGAGATAAATATTCCTGCCCCCGTCTTCGAAGGAGATACGGTCTATGCCCAGACCGAAATCCTGAGCACCCGTGAATCAAAGTCACGGCCCCACATGGGGATTGTAGGAATTAAAACCACTGGCTTCAAGCAGGATGGCACCGTGATCATGACACTCGAGCGCACGATCCTGGTCTACAAGCGCGGTCATGTGCCCGAACGGCCAACACCTACAATCGCTACAAAATGATTCGGTATGAAAAAAGATAATCGGTTTGAAATTCGCATTGCGGGATTCGGTGGTCAAGGGGTGGTGACCATAGGAAAGGTTCTGGGGAGCGCCTTCACAATCTATGAAGGGTTGAACTCGGTCAACACACGTTCCTATGGGCCTGAGTCCCGGGGAGGAGCCTGCCGATCGGAAGTGGTCGTTTCCCAGGGCGAGATACATTACCCAAGTGTGCGTAAGGCGGATGTTTTGGTCGCCTTGTCTCAAACGGCTCTGGATAAATACATGAAAGACTTGAAAGAAGATGGGATTTTGCTTGTTGATCCCAATTCCGTGAAAGACGTTCCGAAAGGCTTTGTATACTTCAAAGTTCCCGCTATGGAAATTGCCCATTCTGTAGGTAATGTTAAATTCCAGAATTCAGTTGTTCTTGGTGCATTGGCCGCGATTTTGGAATCGATGATTAAAAAGGAATCGCTGAAGTTAGCTGTGTCTGAAAACGTTCCTCCAAACACCATAGAAAAAAATATAGAAGCTTTTGAAGCAGGCTGGGCACGTATTGTGACTGCAAAGTTAGCGGTTGCAGAATAGAAAAGCCTACAAAAGGAAAGATTATGGATGAAACGGTTTTGGGAGAAAAGAAATATCGTGGGGAATTTATCAAGCCTGGCAGACACTATCTTGAGGGTAGCGAAGCCTGTGTTGAAGGTGCGCTCCTTGCCGGGATGAAGGTCTATGCCGGATATCCCATCACACCTGCTTCAGAGATCATGGAACATGCTTCTCGAAGACTACCACAATTTGGGGGACGCTTCATCCAGATGGAAGATGAAATATCGGCTGCTTGTACGCTGATAGGTGCCTCGTGGGCTGGCGCAAAAGCGATGACGGCTACTTCAAGCCCAGGCTTTTCACTAATGCAGGAAGCCATTAGTTTTTCAATCATGACAGAAACACCGCTCGTGATCGTGGATGTCCAGAGACCGGGGCCGGGGCAAGGTTATATCACTACAAGCCAGGAGGATGTCATGCAGGCCCGGTATGGACATCATGGAGAAGGGCCCATTATTGCATTGGCTCCCTCCTCTGTGCAGGATATGTTTGAGTTAACTATCGAGGCATTTAACCTGTCTGAAAAATGGCGAACTCCGGTCTTGATCATGGCTGAAGAAACCGTGGCGCACATGCGCGAGCAACTTATTGTGCCTGAATTGGATACGATTGAAATTATTGGGCGCAAAAAACCCCAGGGGCTGGGCATCACGCCGGAGAATTATCTGCCCTATGGACATGAGCTCGTCCCGCCGATGGCGAATTTCGGGGAAGGATATAACATCAATCACGTATCCCTGGCACACCACGCAGATGGAAACGTTGGCAATTATTCCTTAAAGGCTCATAGGGAAAACATAGAACGACTCCATCAGAAAATTGAAGGAAGTGTGAACGAAATTGCCCGGGTCGAATCCCAATTCCTGGGCGATTGTGACCATGTTCTGATTTGTTACGGATCCGTAGCGCGCACCGGTCTGGAAGCGGTCAAGGAAGTGCGTGAACTGCATGGAATCAAGATGGGATTTATCCGTCTGGTGACGTTGTGGCCCTTCCCGGAAGAAATATTGCGAAACCTAATTTCAACAGTCAAGACCGTTTTTGTCCCGGAGATGAATCTGGGCATGATGAAACACCCCATAACCGAAGCGCTGCGTGATAAATGTGATCAGGTTATTTCCATACCCGAGATCGGAGCATTACACAATCCTGAAAAGCTCGTTGACAAAGTTTTAGAGGTGTCAACATGTTAAAACACCCAATGCTCGAATACATCAAAGAAGAAGGTTCCTCAGGTATGCGATTGCCGCACATCTTGTGTCCCGGCTGTGGAGCGGGGCAAGTGCTCAACTACACCTTACATGCTGTGGATGATTTGATCAAGGAAGAAGGGGTGAAAAAAGAGAATTTTGTTTTCATCTCTGGCGTGGGTTGTTCGTCACGGCTGACCAGCCATTATCTGGATTTTGATTCCGGCTGGACAATTCATGGCCGGTCACTTGCTATTGCAACGGGTGCATTACTGGCAAATCCTGAACTGAAGATCATTGTTTTTACGGGGGATGGTGATGCAGCTGCTATTGGCGGAAATCATTTCATTCATGCTTTTCGCAGAAATATTAATGTTACCGTACTCTGTGTGAACAACGGTTTATATGGCATGACCGGCGGTCAAGTTGCCCCGACCACCTTGCCCTTTGTGAACACCCCCACCACTCCCTACGGAAATATTGAAGATGCTTTTGACCTTTGTAAACTGGCGGAGGTAGCTGGCGCTTCCTATATTAGCAGATGGATAACAGCCCAGCCCATGCAGATCATTAAAGCGGTCAAAAAAGGGATTGCCAACAAAGGTGCCTCTTTTATCGAAGTTTTATCTCAATGTCCCGTTCACGAACATGAGACTCCCGTAGATTCGATGAATGCCCTGAAAGAGATAACGGTGCCAGTCAAAAAAGCTGAGAGCAGCGACAAAATTCCTGTCGGTGAACTTCATTTTGCGCCACGCCCCTCATGGACAGAACGATATGAATCCGTTATTGAGAAAGCCAATCAGAGGCTTTCATGATCGAGATTGTCATTGATGCCAAATATTGCAAAGGTTGCAATATTTGCATTGACTTTTGCCCCAAGAAAGTATTGCGGTGTTCGAAAGACATTAACGCAAAGGGATATAGGTTGCCTGAAGCCGTCGATATCGATGCCTGTACCCAATGCCAATTATGTGTGATCGTATGTCCCGATCTGGCTATCGCGGTAACACCCAAATAGATAAGCGAGGAGAAAGAAATGCAAGAAAAAAATACTTTCGGCAAACCACATCATATATGTATAGTCGTAAAGGATATCGAAAAAACCAAAAGCTACTTTGAATCCATCGGTATCGGTCCATGGGTGGAATATCCTCCGTTGGTTGAATATACAAAGCTCAATGTGATTGATGAAAAAGGCTTTTTCGACACTCATTTTGTCTATACACACATTGGTAATTTGCAACTCCAACTTGCTCAACCCGGTGAGGGGAAAACGATTTATAAGGAGTTTCTTGAAACAAAGGGAGAAGGCGTCTTTCACATCGGTTTTGAAGTGGATGATATTGATGTTGCCGAGAAGCAATTAACAGACAATGAGATTAAGGTACTCGCCAGTGGTCGTCGGGATGACGGATCTGGATTCTCATACTTAGACACAATAGATAATGCCGGTGTAACCTTGTTGGTCCGGCAGACCAAAATCGAATCATAGATCGTCGGAATAGGATGATCCTGTGAACAACCATACTGCGGATGTTCTGATCATTGGCGCGGGCATCATTGGGGCTTCCGTGGCCTACCACCTGGCAATCCGTGGGTGTACGGATGTGTTGATCTTGGAAAAGGCTGATGCCCCGATAACTGGCAGCACGGCCTTCTCTGCTGGCGGGGTGCGGCATCAGTTTGCGCGAGCAGTAAACGTCCGCTTATCAAAGTACAGCGTTGAGCGTTTAAAGAACTTCAGTGAGGAAGTTGGCGGACATGCAGATTTACGGCAAAGCGGATACCTATTTTTGATCAATAAGGAAGATACATGGGCGCAATTCCAGGAGCAGGTAAGACTACAACGGAGTCTAGGTGTACAGGTTGAACTGCTCGAACCGCGAGAAGCGCTCGAATATGTGCCCGGCACACGGCTGGATGATATCGTTGGGGCAACTTTCGGAGCAGAAGATGGTTTTTGTGATCCCTATGGGATTGCTAGTGGATATTTGAAGCGGGCGCGCGAGTTGGGAGTACGCGTAGCGCTTTCTACGCCCGTTACCGGCGCACAGTTATCGGGTGACCGTTCAGTGGATGTTCAAACTCCGGACGGGCTGGTGAGTGGCGAGATTGTGGTGAATGCATGCGGGGCATGGTCAGGACAGGTGGCATCGCTATTTGGAGTTGACTTGCCGGTGCAGCCTTACCGGCGTAACGCATATATGACAGAACGCTTCCCAAAATTCCCCGATCCAATCCCTCTGACTTTCGATGTGGATACTGGTTTCTGGATGCGCAAGGAACAAGATAGCATCCTTTTTGGAATGGCAAACCCTGCTGAATCTCCGGGGGATAACCTGAACGTGGATTGGGAATGGCTACCAAAAGTACTGGATGCCGGGATCGATCGGTTCCCTTTACTTGAAGAAGCACGCCTGGCAAAAAACCAATGTTGGGCTGGCCTCTATGAAATCTCGCCGGACCACATGCCGATTCTCGGTCGTCATCCGGAAATGCCAAATTATCTGCACGCTAGCGGCTTCAGTGGGCATGGGGTGATGCACTCCCCGGCAACCGGAATGTTGATCGCGGAGGAAATATTGGATGGGCGCGCCCATAGCATCAATATAGATGAACTACGTATTACCAGATTCCGGGATATGTCAGTCCAAAGCGAAACTAATATCTACTAGCATGCGATGTTTAGGTTAAGCCAGCGTTCCTTGATGATTTCTTATAATTCGATTATATTCTCGAAAACGTAACACTGATGTACCATATTTCCTATAATATTGGTTAAAAAGTGGTTCGGAACAAGGCCGCTACCCTCTACTCAACAGCGAAAAAGGCACCGCAATAGTGTCTTTATTTACGATTACAGCAGAGGGTGCTGTGGAGATCGCTTTGCCGAGCGCGCCCAGCGATATGAAAATCGAGCCGTATGTCATCGAACCATCGAAGGTAGCGAATGGGATATGGGGCGCGGCGAACTTCAAGCGTTATTTCCACCGGATTCTCACAACCGCTGCCCAGCCCGATCTCCCCGCCTGACGATTGATCGTCGGCGAGACATTCACACCTAGCGGAAACTGGAGCACGTATCCGCCGCACAAGCATCAGGTGGATGACTTGCTGCGCGAAGCGTAGCACCAGGAGATGTATTTCTTCGAGATCAACCCGAACGATGGCTTTGGGATTTGCCATTATTACAACGAAGAGGGCAAGGACGAGAGTTTTACTGTCCGTGATAATAGCATCCACATGATATGATGCCAAACGGTTATCATATAGTTGTCAGCGTGCCTGGATACACCACTAATTGCTTGTGGTTCCTGGCGGGCAACCAACGGATGCAGGCAACGGTAAATGATCCGCAGTTGGGTTGGGTCAGCTGCACGATTGGGATGTTGAAGGAACTAGGGCATTAGTATCTGTACCGCGAAACGCGCGAAGTTCGCAAAGATTTTTCAAAAGGTTTTCTTAGCGGTCTTTGTACTCTTGGCGGTGAAAAGAAAAGGCGAATATGATCTTAAACTTATTCAAACTCGATGGAAAAGTAGCGCTCGTCACTGGCGCAGGGCAGGGACTGGGCCAGGGTATGGCGATTGCGCTTGCCGAAGCAGGCGCGGACATTGCCGGCCTTGACCGCACAGGCTGCGAAGGAACATGTGAATCTGTACGTGCGCTGGGCAGAAAATATCACGAGTCTGTGGTGGATTTGCGCGAGGCTAGCGTGGATGACTTGAATGACGTTGTTGCAAGGTTTGCCAAAGAACTAGGGAGCATTGATATTCTCGTCAACAATGCGGGAACGATCCGCCGCACGCCCGCCATAGATTTTTCCGAAACTGATTGGGATGATGTCTTACAGATCAACTTGAAGGCAGCCTTCTTTCTCTCGCAGGCTGTGGCGCGTGTCATGGTGTCACAGGGAAGCGGAAAGATCATCAACATTGCATCTATGCTTTCATTTCAAGGCGGTATCACCGTTCCATCGTATACTGCCGCAAAAAGCGCGCTGGCTGGCTTGACGCGTGCTCTAGCCAACGAATGGGCTAAGCACAATATTAATGTCAATGCGATTGCGCCCGGGTATATGGCTACAGATAATACGGCACCCCTACGAGCTGATCCCAATCGTGCTCCGGCAATCCTGGAGCGTATCCCCGCAGGACGATGGGGCACGCCGGATGATCTAAAAGGTGCGGTGGTGTTCCTGGCATCTTCTGCATCTGACTATATGCACGGTACGATTGTCCCTGTAGATGGCGGTTGGCTGACACGCTAACAGAGGGATAGCGATAATGAACGCTGGAATTCTTTACGGAGCAAAAGATATCCGTGTTGGATAGGTATCGGACCCTGTTATTGGACCAGATGATATTTTGCTCGAGTCACATGCCGCCGGGATTTGTGGCACAGATCTGCACATTTATCGCGGCGAATTTGAAGAGCAGGTGCACTATCTGGCTGTGCAGGGGCACGAGTTCGGAGGGGTGATCGCCGAGGCTGATAAAAACCTGTCAGGGTTTGAAGCAGGTGACAGGGTGGTGGTAGATCCGATCATATCCTGTCATAAATGCCCAATGCGGTCACGATGTTTACACATCTATCCAATAAAAGATGCGTTTGACTTTGAAATGTCCGTGGATGAAACCGATTCGCCCCCCCACGCCTGATCTTTCTTTCTTTGACCTGCCACTCGATGCGCTTCGTCATGTTGGTGATTTGAATTTACTCGGCACGATCCTGAACGTCTCTTCCATGAATGCCTTTCGTCCGCTCACGCACATCCCAGCCTATTCGGCAGCCAAGGCAGCCATCAACAATTTCACGCAGTGGCTGGCTGTCCACATGGCACAGAATTATTCACCGCATATCCGCGTCAACGCGATTGCGCCTGGATTTTTCCTCACGAAACAAAATCGATTCCTGCTGACAGATAAGGATTCTGGCAAACTGACTGAACGCGGCCAATCGATCTTGGCCCACACCCCGATGAGCCGCTTCGGTACTCCCGAAGATCTGCTCGGTGCGACGATGTGGCTGGTCTCGCCTGCATCCGCTTTTGTTACGGGGGCAGTGATTCCGATTGACGGTGGGTTTTCGGCATTTAGTGGCGTCTAACTAATATGGTTGATTCCCAAATGATTGCCCCTGTTGGTCAACTCCTAACAGAAGATCAAATCACCGAAACCTTATACAATGGACTCATCGGAAAATTCCAGAACCAACGTGTACTGGTTTTGATTCCAGATCACACACGTTCGTTACCTTTGCCATTTTTGTTCCGTGTGCTGGTAGATCTACTGTGCGATACAAAACAACTCGATTTCATGGTTGCTCTGGGGACGCACCCGCCGTTGAGCGAAGAGAGTATGAATAGACTGGTAGGAATCACTGCTGAAGAGCGGACAACGAACTTCAAATATATCGGCTTATTCAATCACGCCTGGGATACTCTATCGGCTTTGACTTCGCTGGGCATGATCGAACAGGATGAGATCAAGCAGATCGCTGGGAAGGACTGGCATTCATCGTTGCCAAATGAAGTAGACATCCGCATCAATAAAGCCGCGTTGGAATATGACCAGATCATTATTCTAGGTCCGACCTTTCCGCATGAAGTGGTTGGATTTTCAGGTGGGGCGAAGTATCTCTTCCCCGGTATCTCTGGCGCAGAGATGATCAACGCCACGCACTGGCTGGGGGCGCTGGCGGGCGTGGTGGGGACAATTGGGGTCAAGGATACACCCGTCCGTACGATGATCCATACGGCGGCGAGTCGGTTGATAACTCCGCTTACGCTGGTGGCGCTAACAGTGGAAGACGAGGGATTGAGTGGTTTATTTATCGGCGACCATCTTTCAGCCTGGAATGAGGCGGCGGAGCTGTCCGCAAAGCGTCACATCTGCTGGTGCGAAAAGCCGTTCCAGCGTGTCCTATCCTGTGCGCCCTCCATGTATGATGAACTTTGGACAGGTGCCAAGGCGATGTATAAATTGGAGCCGGCGGTGGCGGTGGGTGGTGAAGTCATCATTTATGCACCGCATCTGGACGTGGTCAGTCATGTGCATGGGAAATTCATCTATGAGATCGGGTATCATATCCTGCCGTATTTCCTGATCGATTGGGAGCGCTTCAAACACATCCCGCTGGGAGTGCTGGCGCATTCGACGCATGTGCGTGGTTCAGGCGTGATGGAAGATGGGATCGAGAAGCCGAACGTGCGCGTGACGCTGGCAAGCAAGATTTCAAATGAAGATTGCGCGCGGCTCAACCTGGGCTATCTGGACCCATCCAAAGTGCGCGTGGATGAATGGAAACATCGTCCCGGTGACCTTACGGGAGATCGCGAAGACGAGGGCGTGTTGTACGTTCCCAAAGCAGGCGAAATCCTTTATCGGTTGAAAGCCTGATGTCATTAAAAACGAACTCATTTTTTAGAACTTATGGAAAGGTGCTGGCTTTGTTCCTGGCCATGCTGGCAGGGGGCTTGATGCCGCAAGCCCACAAGCTGGATTTTCTGATTCGGTATTTGGTCATGACCATGTTGTTTTTTGCCTTTTTGGGCATTGAGTTCAACCCAAGATTGTTTCAGAGAAGTGTATTGTGGGTACTGGCGGCGAATACGGCAGTCGCCTTTATTGGCTATGGGATATTTGTATCCAGTAATATCACGCTTGCGCTGGCTGCTTTCATGACTGGCATTGCACCTTCTGCTATCGCTGCTCCTGTCCTTATCGGCTTCATTGAAGGTCAGGTGGAATATGTGCTCGCTGCCGTTTTGTTGACCAATGTATCCAGTGCCGTGATTATCCCACTTGCCTTGCCATCCCTGGTTGGGGAAGTTGTCCCTATTTCTGTCTGGGTCGTGCTTCAGTCTTCCCTGATCGTGATGTTTGTTCCCCTTATCCTAGCAAAATTGGCTGTGCGATTGCCGTCAGGCGCGCAGACTTTCATTCGAAAGGGAAAGCGATTTTCATTTCCCCTCTGGTTGATTGGTCTTTTCCTGGTCAGTGCCAAAGCATCCGACTTCCTGCGGAATGAAAACACTGGCTCGCTCACAATTCTTATGTATATTGCCTTGATCTCGTTAGGAATTTGCGTGGTCAATTTTGCACTGGGTGCATGGATTGGTGGTCGTCAATATCGCAAAGAAGCCAGCCAGGCGCTTGGGCAAAAAAATCTCTCGTTTGTCATTTGGATTGCATTGGCTTTTATCAATCCGCTTGTGGCGATGGGGCCGACGTTTTACATCCTCTATCATCATTTGTATAACTCGTGGTTGATCTATCGTTTTGAAAAAGCACGCATTCGCGTTTGATACAACGTAAGGAGAACTTTTATGGAGAAAGCGAACTTTGGATTTATGGGCCTGGGTGTCATGGGCCACATGCTGGCGCTCAATATGGAGCGTAATGGCTTTCGTGTGGCCGGGTACGACCTGGACACAGAAAAGGTCAAAGCCTTCGGGACAAAATACCCGGACAAAAACCTGGTAGCCTGCAATACGTTAAAAGAATTCCTCGACACACTGGAACATCCGCGCCGCATCATGATGATGGTCCCGGCAGGCAAGGCGGTGGACGCCGCTATCAACGGCATCAAAGACGCCCTCGAGCCTGGTGACTTGCTCATCGACGGCGGCAACACCCATTTCCCGGATACCGAGCGCCGCTCGAAAGAGTTGCAAGCCAAAGGTATTGTTTACATTGGCACAGGGGTCAGTGGCGGCGAGCAGGGTGCGTTGTGGGGCCCGTCTATCATGCCAGGCGGGCAGGACGAGGCCTGGGAACTGGTCAAGCCCATTTTCGAGGCCATCAGCGCCAAGGTTGATGGGGAAGCGTGTGTGACGCATATCGGTCCGCGCGGGGCCGGGCATTACGTCAAGATGGTGCATAACGGTATCGAGTATGGCGATATGCAGTTGATCGCCGAATCGTATGACATCCTGCGCCGTGGACTTGAGATGGGCAATGCCGAACTCCACCAAGTCTTTGCAGAGTGGAATCGTGGCGAGTTGGAATCGTATCTGATCGAGATCACAGCGGACATCTTTGCGAAATCTGACCCTGAGACGGGCACGGCAGTGGTGGACTTGATCCTGGACGAAGCAGCCCAAAAAGGGACGGGGAAGTGGACGAGTCAGAACGCCCTCGATCTTGGTGCGCCGACTCCGACCATCAATGCCGCTGTAGAGAGTCGTATCGTTTCGGCTTATAAAGAGGAGCGTGTCACCGCTTCCCAAATATTGCATGGACCATTATTGGGGCTTCCGAGTGAGTGGAGCAACAAAGAACGCGAGTCGGCAATTACCCTGTTGCGCGACGCATTGTACGCGGCCAAGATCTGCTCCTATTCGCAGGGCTTCGCGCTGATGCGGCTAGCCAGTGAAGAGTATGATTACAATCTGAATTATGGTGAGATCGCCAAGATCTGGCGCGGTGGCTGCATCATCCGTGCCCGCTTCCTGAACGATATTCGCCAGGCCTTTGTGCGCAACCCTGACCTCCCAAACCTGATGATCGATCCCGAATTTGCGCAGGCAATGAACGCGAGACAGTCGGCGCTGCGCAAAGTTGTAACTCTGGCGGCTGAGAACGGAATCCCTGCGCTGGCGTTTAGTTCCGCGTTAGCCTACTTCGATGCCTATCGCAGCGCGCGCCTGCCCGCTAACCTGACGCAGGCACAACGCGATTACTTCGGCGCGCATACCTACCGGCGCGTGGACCGCGAGGGTTCGTTTCATACGCAGTGGATCGATGCAGAATAATTGAGAGGAATAATCATGAAATATGGACTGGATTTAAAGACTGAAGGAAAACTCGACCTGGTTTCTCTTGGTGCACTAAATCATCGTGTCGATTCGGGCAATATTCCCTTTAGCAAGGCAACAGACTGGAAAGTGCATCCCAGCGGCGGTGAATATAATGTAGCGGCTAACCTGGCGAACTGCTTCCGTCTGAAGACAGGAGTTGCTTCTGCGATGGTGAAGTATCCAATTGGCGAACTGATCGCTGAGCGAGTACGCCTGATGGGGATCACTCCCTTCTATAAGTATTTCGAGCACAATGGCGTCAATGGTCCCAATATGGCCACCATTTACAGCGACCGCGGCTTTGGCGTGCGTGCACCGGTGGTATTCTACAACCGCGCAAACGAAGCTGGCGCCCAACTAAAGCCTGGTGACTTTGAATGGGATGAAATCTTCTCGAATGACGTACGCTGGTTCCATAGCGGAGGCATTTTTGCGGCGCTGTCCGAAACGACGGGTGAGGTCATCATCGAAGGGATGAAAGCTGCCAAAGCTGCCAGAGCGGTCACATCCTTTGACCTGAACTATCGCGCCAAGTTGTGGAATATCTGGGGCGGCCTGGAGAAAGCCCAGGATGTCATGCGGCGCATCGTAGAGAACGTGGATGTGCTGGTGGGCAATGAAGAAGACCTGCAACTTGGCTTGGGAATCCCCGGCCCTGAAGTGGGCAAGAAATCCAAGCTAGATCCGAGTACTTTCTTCGGGATGATCGACAAAGTTGTGGACAAGCATCCGCAAGTCAAGGTGGTTGCCACAACGCTGCGAGAAGTACACACAACGGCGCACCATTCGTGGGGTGCGGTGGCCTGGATCGATGGGCAGACGTATGTTTCCCCAGCTACTGAGTTGCACATCTATGACCGTGTAGGGGGCGGGGATGGCTTTGCATCTGGCTTCTTCTACGGCCTGCTGACGGGTGAAATGCCGCAAGAAGCAGTCAACCTTGGCTGGGCGCATGGTGCCTTGCTGACAACCTTCCCAGGTGATACCACCATGGCAACACTGGAGCAGGTTCGGGCATTTGCGCAGGGTGGTTCTGCTAGAATTCAACGGTAATCGGAGAAATACACATACTTGAAAGGAAACGAGATGGATAACAAAATTCCCCAATCCCCCCGCATACTGGCTACTACAGTTGGTTCCTATTCACAAATTGATTGGCTCCAGACAGCCTCGAGCGAGCAGGCTGTCATTGACGCTACTCAGGTTGTCATCAACACGCAGCGCCGACTGGGAATCGATCTGCCAACCGATGGAGAGCTATACCGGTTTGACCCCAATCATCCTGACACAAATGGCATGATCGAGTATTTCACCCGTCGTCTGGGTGGGATACGGGATGAGGTGGGAATCAGCGATGCGCAGGCCTTCAGGCAGAAGAAGGAAATGGGTTTTCGCAGGAAACCTTCCGGCGTGGTAGTAGAGGAGATCGGAGAGGGAAGTCTCGATCTGTTCACGGATTGTTCTAGGGCCGCATCTGTCGCAGATGGGATTTTCAAATTTACGCTTACGAGTCCCTACATGCTGGCTCGGACATTACTCGATAATTACTATCATGATTTTGAAGCCCTGACACTTGCGATCGCGGACGCTTTAGCCGATCAGGTCTCCGAATTGCCGTGCGCTTGTATCCAGGTGGATGAAGCAAATGTCACCGGGAATCCGAATGACGGTCCTCTTGCGGCCAAAGCCATCAACCGAATTCTGGATCGTATGCAATGTGAAAAGGCGGTACATTTTTGTTTTGGAAATTACGGCGGACAGTCCATTCAAAAAGGAAACTGGGATTCCCTCGTCGATTTCCTGAATAGATTACATTGCGACCACCTGGTTCTGGAACTGGCACATCGCCCGAAAGATGACCTGGATGCATTAGCCCAAATTGATGAGCGGATTGGAATCGGCATTGGTGTTGTCGATGTAAAAGTCAATCATATCGAAACCCCTGATGAAATTGCCAGCCGCATCGAAGCAGTCGAGAAACGCCTGGGTGAAGGCAGGGTCAAATGGGTGCACCCGGATTGCGGATTCTGGATGCTGAAGCGATCCATCGCAGACCGGAAAATGGAAGCTTTGGTTAAGGGGCGGGATAAATATTTGGGTTTATAAACCTGTTCAGCTTCGACAAAAGGTGTACCTGCATCTAAGTTTTGAGCTTGAAGGTATGCCTTTTTTCTTGAGTCCATCTTTCTGACGGGTGAGCATCTCTATCTCGATTTCGTCTTCTATATCCTTGATAATCGGATATTTTGAAAGGAATGATAAAATCATTCAAATTGTTCATCAGTTTATCCATCGAGCACATATGTAGAAATTCGATTCCATTCGGATTCGCCAATGTTTTATGCAAGGCTTTTTGCGTTGAAAGCAGTGGATGAACAAGCCTGCCTGTCACAAATAGTACTTTCTACATTACACTTTTACCTGAAATTTAGATCAAATTTAAACTCTCATTGTACTCGCAAATATTGGACCTAATGGTGGCGTTGCACTAGCACAATTAGTTGTCAATTAGCTTATTAGTAAACAAATGGAAAACTCAGGCGAAATTGTTCGTGAAGTCAAGCGGATTTAGCTGCTAACTCACACTGCACCTGCCGGTACGGTATGGTATAACCCGTAGGTCGCAGATTCGAGTCAGTTAATGGAGTTTTCAAAACTAGTATGAAAAAGCGCACCGCTTGAAGGTGCGCTTTTGAGTGCTAGATAGCCTTTCCTGTTTTTCGGTGCAACCTTGGTGCAACCGCGATAGATTCTATGTACAGGGTGGATAAAATAGACATTTTTACCCCCCATATGTGGGCATAATAGAAGCATTTTGCCCCTGTGGACGCAACAGACGAGTGTTTTTGCTGATTCGAAGTCAGCCACTTTGGTAGCGCTGTGGGACTTGAAGATCTTCTCGGTCTTCTGATAACTGAACCCACACAGATGCAATAAGCGCCCGTATGAAGTTCGGCTCTGATACTCGACACCATATTGTTCTCGAACGATCAGTGCCAGGTCTTCCACACTCCAGAATTGTCCATCGACAGTGCTGGCTTTTGTGCCTAATCTTTCTTTGGGTGTGTATTGATACAGTATTTGTTGCAGTTCCTCTATCTGTAACTTGCTCAGCTTTGCATGATTGCCACCTGCGCGTTTGTCGACCAGCCCTTGCGCATGATCTTCTCGATAAGCTCGACACCATTCCATCAAGCTGGTTCGGCTGCATCCGGTGATCTGCATGATCTCGTCCACTGGGTAGCCTTCTCCATAGAGCCGAACAGCCTGAAACCTTGTATGGGTGGCTGCATCTTTACATGCTCAGTATGCTTGCAACAGTTCTTTCTGTTCTACTTCGGTGAGTGTAAATTTCCGCTTTGCCATACCGGTATTGTACGACTTTTACTTGATTTGTCTATTAGCTATCGTAATGATTCATCTGACATGCTACTTGTGCTGTCAATTAACCCTTTCCCAAACAACTTCATAATCAGAGACCGCAGTTCGAACAAAACTATCAACTGGGCAATATCTTGCTACCAGATCCTGGAGACGCTTAAGTTTTTTTTCTGGTTCATCGCTTCTGATTTGGATCTTTAAACGTACAGCCTGATAATGTACGGGAACATCGGCCAAACCTTTTCGGCCACGGGTGTCTAAATCTCCTTCGGCAAAGGTTTTTAGATCTTCATATTCAAAGCGTATTTTTTCGGCCATCCTGGCCGTAGAAACGTTTATTCAAGCACATAAGGCCACTAAAATATATTCAAGAGGGGAAGGTCCCTGGTTGTGACCGCCGCGAGCCGGTGGCTCGTCGGAGATAACCGGATTAAAATCGCGCACAAACACATGCGATGCGGCGTGGTCGATCATTTCACCACGCGCTCGATTGGTGACCAACTGAGGTTTATTTTCAGATGTGGACATATCTTGCTCCTTTTAGTGGGATAGTTTGGTAAATATATTGTAAAAAGAAAGAAAAAATTATTGACAGAGGAAATCTAATCTGCTATATTGGTTCAAACATCATACCATTGTACCAAACCACCACTCAGCACAAAATATTTATAGAGGAGACCAAAAGTGTACGAAGAAGTTCACATTGGCAGGCTTTATGAAAAGATCGTAGAGCAAATAGAAAAGCGGATTGTGGATGGTGAATTGAATGCGGGAGATAAATTACCTTCAGAACGCGAGTTGGCAATTCAATTTGGTGTAAGTCGGACATCGATACGAGAGGCAATGAAGGCGCTAACTCTGAGAGGCTTGATTGTAGTTACGCCGGGGCGGGGAACATTTATTACAGATCAAACTTCGCAGGCATTACGGCACAGTATGAATTTAATGTTCCAAGTGGGAAAGATGGATGCAAACAGGTATTTATTGGAACTCAGAGAAATTTTAGAACCAGAGATAGCAGCTATGGCAGCCTCACGAGCAACTCAAGAAAATTTGGAGGCTATGCGCGAGGCTGTGGAAGCTATGGATCGTTCCATGGATGATGTCAGTGCTTATGTTGAGGCTGACTTGGATTTTCACTTGTCGTTAGCAGAAAGCGCTCATAATCCGATAATTCTTTCATTGCTTGATTCTTTAATTGGAGAGTTACGTGAACAGCGTTTTCGTTCAGCTAATGTTGAAGGCGCTCTGCATCGCGGGCAGCCGAACCATAAAGCCGTTCTCGTTGCAATTGAGCAGGGTGATGTTGAAGGTGCTCGCCATACCATGCACAAGCATATGAAACAGGCTCGTGAAGATATTGAAGAAGCTCTAAATCTGGTAAGTAAATGAATCATTAAGGAGATATAAAGAATCATGGCAAATTTAGGATATATTGGTCTTGGTGTAATGGGTGGTCGAATGGCCAAACGCCTTTTGGATGCAGGCCATACTGTAACAGGCTATAACCGTACCAAGTCTAAAGCCCAATGGCTGTTG
>Ga0209536_100004488_pt1 | contig 22037 bp, 13 predicted proteins | sample DeeMarSeWOR28_12_FD_187461 | JGI IMG/M metagenome (GOLD analysis project Ga0209536, IMG submission 187461) | Marine sediment microbial communities from White Oak River estuary, North Carolina - WOR-2-8_12 (SPAdes) (version 2) | ecosystem: Environmental > Aquatic > Marine > Intertidal zone >... | reverse complement strand
TGGACTAAAGATTTGTTTTTTTCGACTGTTACGTCCACTCCGGGTTTTTTTGTACAACTAATTAAAATTGCAATCGTGGCAAAAACTACGGCCATTGCGCACAGTTTTTGTGTTTGATTCACGACTTTCCTCCAAAAATTTTATTATCATAGGTACAAAACTCATTATTGAGCGAGGTTGATATTTATATTCGCTTCATTACGGCTAACTAGTAATTATATGGCCTAAAAGCCGTGTTATAATCTGCGTAATTACGTAAATATTTAGTTTTCAAAAAAGTTGTATAATGTGCTTATATTGAGTATTATATATCTCATACGCCGTATAACTCCTTTGCCAATATGGTGTATATTTCATGCGTGCAAATTCAGTTTATCAAATTTATCCTAAATTGTCAATCAATTTATGCAAATCTCCATATCTCAATTACTTCAACAAGTGCGTAATGTAATAAGAATCAGGTATTACAGCATCCGAACCGAACAGGCATATTTAAACTGGATAAAAAAACCTAAAAACACGCAAAATTTTTAGTTCAGATCAAAATCGTTTAAAATCGCTATTGATTTTTTTCCTTCCAATGAATACATTGGATTTGATTATGATTCTTTGACATCGATACGATTCCTCTACGAGGACCCTCTTTTCAGGTGCCGGGAAGCGCGGTCAAAAGCCGCCACTGCCCCGCAACTGTGATGGCGTACGAAAGCTCAACAAACCACTATCCCTGAGTGCCCGGGACGGGAAGGTGAGCGAGTAGGTTGATCCCAAAGTCAGGAGACCGGCGGAAAAGAGAAAACCGATGATAGCCTTCGCGGGAAGGCGGGTTTGTGGAAAGCATTTATTGGAACAAAAACTTCTCTTTTCGTTCACTTTTTGGAAATCCCAATCTTCCTCCCGAAGGTTGGGATTTTTTTTTGCTTAAAAACATGAAACGAAAAATGACCCCTCCCCTTACTAAGGGGAGGGGATTTAGGGGAGGGGTTCTCTGAAACCAAATAACAAAACAATGACAATCACTAAACTCAAAGCCAAGTTCATATCGACATTTGCATTTGGATTGCTTTTTCTTATCCTGATTTCACACCCGATTCTCTCCCAAAGTAATGTGCGATTGACCGGACAGGTGCGGGATGCCGAAACCGGATTCCCCTTGGCAGAGGTCGCTGTTCATGTTGAAAAAACGGCCGACGGAACATATACCGATGCGGACGGATTCTTTCGCATTGAGAATATCTCGCCCGGCACTTATTCAATTCAAATCTCTCTTTTGGGCTATGAAACCCAAAACATTTCCAATGTTGAAATCGGAGTGGATTTTCCCGCGCGCGTAATTGCCAATCTCAAACCTGTTCCGCTGCAATCGGACACCATTGTGGTTATGGCCGAGTGGCATCGAGATGGTTCCGGATTGGAGGGTGAGAAAATCATGCTATCCGGAGCGGACTTAGACCGCTTCCGTCAATTGGGACTTCCGCAATTGCTGCAGCAGGTAGCGGGCGTTCAGATTGAATCCACCGGGTCGGGGGGCGGCAGAAGCATCGTGCGAATTCACGGGGGGCGTTCCAGCCAGGTGCTGGTGATGCTGGATGGACAGCGTTTGAACAATCCCCAAACTGGCGAAGTTGATTTGAGTGAGATCCCGTTGGAGCAGATTGAAAGCATCGAGGTGATCCGCCAGGGGAATTCCGCCCTGTTTGGCAGCAGCGCCTTTGACGGCGTGATCGAATTTCATACCCGACGCACGCCTCAGGTCTATAACTACACACTGCACTCACAGGCAGGCTCTTTTTCCAGCTACATGGGAAGCGTCTCCGCCGGTCTCACAGTTTTGGATATCGGCGGTCTGTTCAACTACCAGCAGGATTACTCCCGGCAAAATTTTGATTACAAGTATGAAGGCAAAACGTTCACCCGTGAGAATGCCTGGTATCGTAACCGCAAGTTTTTTGGCAAAATGAAGTATGAAACCGGCCGCTACAGTTTGAACCTTCTCTATAACCGCAGGGAAGGCGACCGGGCGCTGCCCTGCTCTTTTTTTAACGAGTGCGGAGATGTGGATGCCGCGATGGAAGAAACCGTTCAAGCCTGGCAGTCCAATCATAGATTGATTCTGTCATCCCATAGTTACCTAGAGGGGCTGATCGCCTATCACCGCCTGTATCAGTTCTATAATAATGAAAATGACCCTGTTCGCATCACCCGCTACAAAACCGAACAGACCAATCACAATTTCGAAACCCAATTGAGCGGAAGATTTTCCGCGGGCCATTTTGCTGATGTACGAGTTGGGCTGAATTATTTGAAAGAAACCATGAATCAGGATAACCTGCTCAATCCTCCAATCGGCATCGGTGAAAAATCCAGGGAGTCCAAAGCGGGATTTGCAGGGGCGGAAGTGACACTACCCTTGCTGCCCCTGGTTTGGCGGAAGGCAAGTATTCGCTCCTCGCTGCGTTACGAAAAACATTTTTCCCACCCGAGCCGTTTTTATCCAACGGTGGGAATAAGTTTCGTGCCAGCGATCTGGAAAGCGATCAATATTTCCGGGGGCTGGTACAAGGCGGTGCGCTACCCTGATTTTAACAGTCTGTTTTGGAAAGGTGACAGCCGCGCCCGGGGAAATCCCGAATTAGAGCCGGAACGCAAGACGGCCTGGAACGCCGCCATTCGGCTCAGACATGATCAATGGTACTTCCCGGAATTGAATCTTCATTACTATTCCGAAAAGATTACCGACTTGATATTCTGGCACCGAAGTTTTAACGGCGTATGGGAACCGCGTAATGAGGATAAGGCGGAGAAGCGGGGCGTGGATTTGGAATTACGCCAAAATATGATTCCCAGTCATGTTCAGATTCAAACCGCCTATAGTTGGATCGATGCAGTGAACAAAGTGGATGAACCCAACCGCTATGATAAGAACATCATTTTTGTCCCGCAGCATACCATAAACACCTCGCTATGGATAGGTTGGGGAAATTGGCAGACGCAGGTCGTTTACCGGGCCGTCAGCGAGCGAGAGACTATTCCCGCCAATTCCAACGGCACACAGTTGAATGCTTATGAAATTTGGGATGCCTCCTGCGGTTATAAACATCAAATCGGAAAACTGACCATCGATCTTGGAATGGCGGTAAAAAACATCACCGGCAGTGATTATCAACTTCTGTACGGTTATCCCATGCCCGGTCAGGAAATTCAATTGAATTTGGCTTTAAATTTTCAAACCAAATAGGAGGAGACATGAAAAGATGGCTAATAAGTTTGTTTCTGGCGGCCGCCGTCAGCGATGCGGCTTTGGCGCAGGGAATTCCTAAAAGTGCTTATGTGCTAAATACGCTGGGGCAGAATCTGTCGGTAATCAATCTTCAAAATGGAAATGTGACCTTGGATGCGCTGCCACTTGGATTGTTTGCTAACGTGATCAAAATCCACGGCGCAAGGGCCTACGCTGTAAACTCCGGTGTGAATGAAGTCCAGGTTATCAATCTCAATCCTCTGACAACGACGAATCATATTGATCTCGGGAATAACACCAATCCGTGGAGCATGGATTTTGTGAATGATTCGATTGCGGCGGTCAGTCTGTTGTTTACCGATCAGGTAGCCATCGTGAATGTGAACACAGGTCAGGTTGTCCAATTCGTTTCGGTGGGGAGCGGACCTCAGGGTGTGAAATATTATAACGGAAAAATTTATGTGGCAAACAGCGGATTTAACGGTGTCGGATTTGATCCGGGCACGGTCAGCGTGATTGACGCGTCGAGCTTTAATCTGATCGATACGTACAACGTGGGCATAAATCCGTGGGATTTGGATGTTGATTCACAGAACCATCTAATCGTGGTCTGCGCCGGGGATTACGCATCAATCACCGGTCAAATGGATATTATCAATCTGAACATCGGAAATGGGACTAACGTAATTCCCTTCGCCACCCAATTAACTTCAGTTGGGATTAATAAACAGGATCAATGTTATATCGGCACTTTCGGCTCCGGGGTCATGGTTTACAATCTTATCACCCAATCATTCGAAAGGAATGAATCCAATCCGCTGCCGGGTGGACCGGGAATCGATTTTGACCAGCAGGACAATGTGTATATTACCGGATTCGCTCAGGATTCGGTGCGGGTATTCTCTCCCTCACACCAGAAAATTGCCGCCTACCTGGTAGGGGACGGACCGGCTTCTATTGCCATATTTGATCCGTCTGTAACATTGATTGAACCTGCACTTGCAATGAAGCCCGAAAAATTTCAGGTATTTCAAAATTATCCCAATCCATTTAATCCAACCACTAATATTGAATTTCGAATTTCGGACTTTGGGTTTGTGGAATTAAAGATTTATGACTTGACCGGAAGATTTGTGCGTACACTGGTCGATGAGGCCATGGGACCAAACACGTATATGGTGCAATGGGATGGAAGAGATAGTGCAGGCCGGTCGGTGGCGTCTGGTATTTATCTTTATCGTTTGCGGGTGGGTGATTATAGCGAGATACAAAAAATGCATTTAATTCGCTAATAAGACATGACCCAACTTAGGAAAGGCCATATTCAGATTCATAATTACGGCACGAAAAGGGAGTGAGTCGTGAGTAGTTTATTTGATTCAAGAGTCAAACCTAGCCCCCCCCTCTTTCTCCCCTTATTAAGGGGGGTAAAGATTATTTTGATTATCACTTTGAGCATCGCAGTTCTTTTCCCTGTCCGTGCACAAGAACCCCTTCAGCGAATCATCTCCCTCGCACCCAACATCACAGAAATTATTTTCAAATTAGGAGGCCAGGATAAATTAGTTGGACGGACCGAATTCTGCTTCTACCCTGAAGTCGCTCAAAAAATTCCCTCAGTCGGCGGTTACCTGAATCCCGATTACGAGAAAATTGTCAATTTGCAGCCCGACGTGATTTTCATTTTCCCTAATTTAGAAATGGAACGCAAACTTCAGGGTTTCGGATTTCGTGTATTCAGCATTCCCAATGAGACCATTGAGGAAGTTTTGTCTGGCATCAGAACAGTGGGAAAAGTGCTGGGGCTTGAACAGAGAGCCAACGATATTATTCAGGGAATTCAGGATACGCTGGATCAGGTCAGCCAGACAGACAGCACTAGGAAGAGACCTTCAGCACTGCTGGGGGTGGGAAGGGAAAATGGCAGTTTGAAGGGTCTGTATGCTGCAGGCAAAAATACTTATCTGGGCGAAATATGGAAATTGTGCGGCGGGATGAATGTTTTCAACGATATTTCCATTAGATATTTCAATGTCTCCAAAGAAGGTTTGGTTACCCGTAATCCCGACTGCATTTTGGAATTTCGAATCATTCCGCAGGAGGAGAGGGAAAGAAAAGTGCCATTGTTAAAGTCAGATTGGAAAGAGCTTGGGGTGCTGGATGCAGTGAAGGAGGGTCGAATTTATATTTTCACTGAACGCTATTTCCTCATACCCGGTCCGCGCATTTCAAAAATCGCCGTTTCTTTTTCTCAGGTTTTGCAGAGGATTACACAATGATCGGTATTCAAAATCTTTCCTTCGCATATTTGGAGGAGCTGGTTGTCAGCGAGGTTTCCTTTTCCGTGGCTGACGGCGAATTTGTAGGAATCATCGGCCCCAACGGCGCCGGCAAATCCACCTTGTTGAAACTTATGGACGGCATTCTTCAACCAAATGAAGGCCAAATCCAATTGCAAAACAAATCGCTGCATGAGTATACCCGAAAACAGATGGCAAAAACGATTGGATTTGTACCTCAGAATTTCAGCACGGCTTTCAGCTATTCCGCTTATGATATTGTGCTGATGGGACGCTATCCGCATCTTTCCGCCTTCTCTTCCGAAAGTGGTGACGATTACCGCATCGTGGAGCGATCCATGCGATCCACTGACGTGTGGCAGTTGCGGCAGCGGCAATTCGGCGAATTGAGTGGGGGAGAGAAACAGCGGTTGGTGCTGGCATCTGCGCTGGCGCAGGAGCCACAGATTTTGCTGCTGGACGAGCCAACTTCTTCATTGGACATCAAATACCAGTATCAGTTTTACAGCATTTTGCAGGAACTGCAGCAGAGCAGGGGATTGACCATTGTGGTGGTAACCCATGACATTAACCTGGCGGCGCGCTATTGCCGGCGACTGATCCTGCTAAAGAACGGCAGAGTGGTTGATGACGGCGCGCCGGAGAAAGTTATCACAAAGAAAATGATGGAGTCCGTGTACGAAGTGGAGGTAGAAATATTGCAGCATCCCCAGGATGGAAAGCCGCTTCTCACCTTGAAGGCAAATTGAGATTGGGCTATAAGCTATCCGACGACTCCTGCGAGTCTCCTAAAGGATACTCACGCGGAATTTTGCCAGCAGACTATCCTCCGATAAACTCTTTCCAATTTGTTGATCTTGCTCTAACCTCGAGACCGGAAATTCAACCGATCGAATAATTTGATTTTCTGACTGAGAGACAAGATTGGCTTCCTCCGAATCGGCTTGAAAGAAGTTTATCTTTGTGAATGAAAAATAAAATATTGCTGCAATAAACACCGCCAGCAGTATCTGGTAAACCGGAATTCTTTTTTGAAATAAAGCTACCAACAGCTCAAGGAAATTATCAGAGATTGATTGTTTTCTGAAATTTCTCTTCAGCGTACTGATGATTCGAGGATCGGGCCGAAGGTGGTCTTCAGACGTGATTTGAGCAGAGCGGGAAATTGCAGTTAGCGTCTTTTGAAATTCCCGGCATTTTTCACAGGTTGTCAGATGCTGTGTTACCATCTCATCTAATTTTCCGGTATTTTGATCGAGCAGCAATTCCTGGATTTTTTCACAGGAAGTATTATTTCTGGTTTCCATGATGGCTCACCTCACTATTTGTCGAAGATTCTCTACGGGACCGTAGGTCGAGCTCTCGAAGAGGATCGAAATGTTTTAACTTGATGGCTAATTTCCGGGTTATGTAAAACAAGCGGGATTTTACTGTCCCTTCGGAGCAATTCAGAATTTGAGCGGTCTCCCTAATCGAAAAATTTTCCTGAAAGCGCAGCAAAAAGGTATTGCGCTGATCCGCATTCAATTTCCGGATTTCCCGAAATAATCGGGTCTTAAATCTTTCCTGATCTAATCGATCCTCAATCCTTGATTCAGGATTTAATGGAATAACCGTATTCTCCGTCCCATTATTTTGGTGCGCCTTTCGCACTTCCAATGATCGGTATTCATTCTTGCACATGTTGGCAGCTATGGAAAAAATCCATTTTGAAAATGTTCGGCCTGTGTCAAATGCGTCGGGACGTTCAGTCAATTTTAGAAAAATGTCCTGCAAGAAATCCTGCGCTTTTTCTTCCGCGCCGAGCATACGGTAAAAATAGATCAACAGCCGCCTGCTGTAGCGGTTATACAACGCTTCAAGCGCGCGGGAATCGCCGTTTTGAATTCCCGTCATCAGTTGTTCATCAGAAGCACTTCTATCGCGATTTTTAGTAAAGTTCATACTGACGATTATTTTTTCATCAAGATTTCCATAACTTCTTGTTCTTTTCCGGCCGGTTTGGCAATTTGCAGGGCAAGCTGCTTTACCCTTTCCGCTTTTTCACTTTCCCCGCTGATCTTATAATGCTCATATAACGAAAGAGCAGAGGGAATATAATTCTGATTTAACGTTTTCATTATTGTCTCGGTTGCAACATAACCCTCACTATACCAGTCATCGGTTAGGTAATCCAGGCGCAGATTATTCTCCCAGTTATTTTTCATCATGGCCAGATTATCGATTCGAGTAGGACTATATTTATGAGCAAGCCCGGTCATATAAAGATCATCGGAAATGGATTCGGTAACCGGGGAGTATACTGTCAGCGCAAAATAGATAGGAATTGCAGGGTATTTCTCGGCTATATATTTACACAATCCGGACACGAAATTTTCACTGCGGTATTCTGGCAAAGCATCATAATCAATAGTTATGTTTTTTTCCTTTAATTTTCTTTCCAGGTAAGGTTTACCTGTCATTATTAATGATGTGTTTAAAACCGTTACATCCGGACGGATATCCTTTACTTGCTGCAGTATCCAAACCGGGTACGTGTCGTTATCCCCGTTTGTAAACAGAATAGCATCTTTTTCGGTAGTTGCCAACACATTATAATTATAATTGATAAGTCCGGGCGCTACATCTCTACTCTCATACAATTTGGAAAGAAAGGCTTTCAGTTTCTCATTATTTCCATGCTCTTCGTAATATGAAATGAAACCATAGTAGGTATCAGGTTTATCCGGATTAATCTCATAAGCCTTTTTTAAATCCTCGATATCGGTCATGCTGTAATGGTTCCAATATTTAAGCAGGTGATATTCGTATGTTCCCGGTATTGCTTTACCCATATCTTCAATTATTTGGTTTAATTTAGCTTTTTTATCTTTGGTATCGATAGTTTCAGTGTAACGGGCATACCGAACCGCATTATAATAATTGTACCAGGCTTCCGGATTTTTAGAATTCTTTTTAATTTCTTGTTCCCACAATCTAGCTTGCTGCTGATACCATTCATCAGGTTTCTGAACATAAACAATGCGATACACTTTTTCGGGTTTCGCAGGTTGAGATTGGCAAAAAATAGTTTGATTGATCAGAATAATTAAAATGATCAAAACGATTTGATTGCAGTTTTTAATTAGATTTTTCATCGCGAATCTCCTTCCAGATATTTTTTAGGTATACACTTCACTTTAAGAAGGGTTCAAAAGTTTTTGAATATTATCTGTTTGATCAACAATAGTAATCTTGTGATTTTTCATCTAAATTCCTTATCTTCAACAGTAAAACTGAATGGTATTCATGAAATTACCCCGTGCACATCATCTACCCACCAGTGATCTTGCCGGTCAGGTATTAATGCCTGCTTTTCATGTATCATTTATGAATAAGAGCAATACATCAGCTCAGCGAATTGTTCAAATGGTTAAAGAACATCAGGTGAGCGGTTTTTTTCTCTTCGGTGGACATCCGGCAGATATTCGCTTCTGGACTGATTTTCTGCAAAAAGAAAGTGAATATCCGTTGTTTCTTGCCGCAGATTTGGAGAGAGGGTTGGGTAGCGTTTTTACCTGGGGCACTTTGTTTCCCCACAGCTTATGTTTTGGCGCGGCAGCAAATAAGAAACACGTGATCGATTTTGCCGAAGTGGTTGCGAAAGAGGCTCGCTCCGTGGGAATAAATGTTATTTTTGCACCGGTGTTGGACCTTGCTGATGACCCGCAAAATCCAATCGTTAACATCCGCGCATGGCATTCCGATCCCGAAGTGGTCACTGAATACGGCCAGTTGTTTATTGAGACTGTACAAGAATACGGAATAGCCTGTGTGGCAAAACATTTTCCCGGACATGGATCGACAAAAACGGATTCCCATGTGGATTTGCCGGTTTTGAAGAAGAAATTGGATCAATTGGAAAAGGAAGATTTAATCCCATTTAGGATGGCCTGCGAAACTGGAGTAAAAGGAATAATGGCGGGGCATTTGAAGCTTGGTGAATTTGACCTTCCAGCTTCAATAGAATCCGGGGTAATTCAGAATTTGTTGCGTGATCAATATAAGTACGAAGGTGTAGTGTTCACCGATGCGCTGGAAATGGGTGCGATTACGAAGCATTTCAAACCCTGGCAGCAGGCTCTCTATCCCATTGAAGCCGGTGCGGATATTCTGTTGATGCCGGAGAATTTCGCATTGACCTATCAACTGCTAAAACGAGAGATTCAAAGAAATGATTCCTTCAAAAAGAAAGTTGAAGCGTCGGTGGAGCGGATTTTCCGTCTAAAGAAATGGATTCACAAACAGCAGCCCGCTCAATCCCACCCCTACCGAATCTTCAAAGTGATTGAGCATTCGGATCATCTCGAAAAAGCTCGCATCATTGCCGAAGAGAGTATTACCCTGCTTCAACATTCAAGGCGGTTTCCGTTGCATTTGCCTGCAATTGAATCCGTGAAGCATGTAATTTTTACGGATACGAAATTTGACGATCAACCCCTGAAACATTTTTGTTTTCAACTAAAACAATTTTTCGATTGGGTGGAAATATTAAACAATCCGCCGGTCAAAAAAATTAAATCGCTTCAGATTTCAAGAAATTCGGTATTAATTATTTCGATCTGTTTCCGCACCTTTGCCGGACATACACAGAAAATGAATTGGAAATCTATCAATCAAATAATTCGAGAGTTAAAGGAACTCAGAGTGCCTCTGATAATTTTTCTATTCGGCAGTCCCTATCACATCAAAAATCTGACACCGGATCATGGATTCGATGCGATATTTTTGTCCTATTCCTATGTGCAGGCCTCTCAAGAAGCGGCATTCCGGGCGTTGTGCAATTTCATTAGCATTCAGGGCAAACTGCCGATTCAACTGGAAAAGCCATTTCATAAAAGCATTCAGCTTCCGGAACGAGGCTATAAATTGGAGCCGATTTCATCACAGAGCAATTGGCGCATTGTGGATAAGATTCTAGAAAGCGCCATCGAGAATAAATACTTCCCCGGTGGAGTCGTGTTAGCGGCAAAAGGGGGAGAGATTCTGTTCAAAAAAGCGTACGGGAGATTCGATTACAAAGGGAAATCTTCGGTCGTGGAGAGTGACACTACCTACGATCTGGCGTCGCTCACCAAGGTGCTGGCGGCAACGCCGGCGGCGATGAGACTGATTGAAAGCGGTATCTTAACTTTAGAACAAAAACTGTCCGATTTTTATCCGCAATTGGAGAATGGTGCGAAGGGAAAAATTACCATAGCTGATTTATTGCTGCATCAAAGCGGACTACCGGCATGGAAGCCGTTTTATGAAGAATTCCAGCCAGAGAACTGCTCTCCAGGGAATATACCAATAATCGTTGAGCGGATTTTAGATACATCCTTGGAATACGAAACGAGCTATAAAACAGTTTATAGTGATTTGGGATTTATTATTCTGTTGAATATTATTGAAAAAACAACCGCTGTTCCATTCGATATATTTTGCCGCGAGCAAATTTTTCAACCGATGGGATTGAATTCACTGCAATTCAATCCTGATGAAAAATATAGAGATCGAATTCCCCCGACAGGAAAGGATACATGGCGAGGCTCCATTATTCAGGGAGAAGTGAACGACAACAACTGCTTTGTAATGGGCGGTGTTTCCACCCATGCCGGATTATTCGGTGCCGCACAGGACGTTGCTGCCATCGGACAATTGTTCATTCAAAAAGGAATCTATGATAAGAAGATACATTTCAGACATAGACTGATTGACACGTTCAGTCGTCCTATCAATCCCAAAATTTTGCGCCATGACGCCAGGGGCGTCATGGCGCCTGTGGCGACCAACCGGGCATTGGGGTGGGATAAGCCGGGGGTAAATAGCAGCAGCGGTCAATTTTTCTCAAAACATGCTATTGGTCATTTGGGATTTACAGGCTGTTCTCTGTGGGTGGATTTGAAGCAGGAAATCATCATTGTGTTCCTGTGTAACCGGGTTCATCCTGATCCGAAGCAGAATAAAATGGACAAATTCCGGCCACAATTGCATGATGCTATTATGAGAAAGCTCTTGTAGAGAAAGAACGCGTTCAGGTGTTCGTGTGTTCAGGTTCTGCAGACAATTATCAAGTATCAAGCATACAATATCCAGCAGCAAAAATCCGGTATCCGGTTTCAACTTTACTTATTATGTATCGCCTCTTTAGTAATCTTTGCAACAACGCCCGTTAAGAATATTAACCCAACCAAATTAGGTGCGGCCATCAAGGCATTTCCGATATTTCCCAAATTCCATACAATATTTAAATAGTTAAAACTCTTGCCTGCAATGGGAGTGAGAATTGCACCAATAAAAAGAAATACGATAAAGGTATATCGAAAAGGCATCACGACTTTATCTTTGCCAATATATTCAATACATTTTTCGCCATAATAAGACCACCCAATAAGTGTCGTGTATCCAAATAAGAAAGAGGCCAATGCGACAATCCATCCTCCGAGACCGAAGGGAATGACCGTATCAAAGGCTTTTTGAGTAACCAAAATGCTGGTGATGTTATTGGGTGCATCAAATCCCTGCCATGCCTGAGTGTGAATATAAGCGCCGGTAAGCACTATGGTCAAAGTAGTCATGGTATTAACCAGGATGGTATCAATAAAAACTCCGGTCATAGCAATCAATCCGTTTTCTGTGGGTTCTTTTGAAGTCGAAGCGCCCTGGGCAATGGCTGCCGAACCGAGCCCCGCTTCGTTCGAGAGCAATCCACGGCTTACCCCGTTTTGAATCGCCAGGCCCACTGATGCCCCGACCAATGGCTGAAACCCAAAGGCGGATCTGAATATCAACACAAAGGCATCGGGTATTCGGGTGATATTTGCAATAATAATCCACAACGCAAAGAAAATATAAAAGAAGATCATTGCAGGCACTAATTTCTCTGAAACATGCCCGATCCGTTTTATTCCCCCGATAATAACCAGTCCAACCATTAAAGCAATAACAGCTCCAATAATGTAGTAATACTCAGCCGGTGCTTGTTCAGATACAATTCCCCCATGAAATAATTCGTTTATTTTATTGGCTAACGCGGCGGTCATGGAATTGGATTGCGCCATATTCCCGGTTCCAATTAAGCAGGCAATAGTTCCACAGATGGCAAATGCCGCTCCCAAAAATTTACCAAGCTTTTTATTTTTCAATCCGTTTTTTACATAATACATGGGGCCGCCTGCCATTGTGCCGTTCGGTGCAATCTCTCGATAGTGTACGCCCAAAAAGCCTTCAGCATATTTCGTTGCCATTCCGAATAGCCCGGCAATCCACATAAAAACCGGTGCGCCGGGTCCGCCAATGGCAATGGCGGTAGCCACACCGGCTATGTTTCCATTTCCAACCGTGGCAGCCAAGGCCGTCATTAATGCAGCGAAGGGAGAAATATCGCCTTCTCCTTTTTCGGAGCGGGCTTCTTTTGAAAAAATTAACTTCAAGGAATACCACATGTGGGTGAATTGCAGACCGCGGGTAGCGACTGTCAAAAATACTCCGGTCAATAAAAGCAGTGCAATCATTGCCGGGCCCCACATGACGAGGTCCAGTTTGGTGGTAAGTTGAAGAACTCGATCAAAAAAGCTCATGTTCTGTTATTCCTTTCTTGTTAGTCGATAAGGAGTGAAATCATCCCGACTTTTCGGGATGCAGAGATTAGGATGGTCAAGCATCCTCATTATTCGCCGCGGCGAAAAGGTTTACAAATATATAGAAAATGAGGATAAAATCAATGCTAATTTGACCAAGAGAAAGATCGGGATACAGGTTAGTTAAAAAATGGTTGCGAATGATCGGGATAGTTTTTATAATTTTATCCCATTTTTGTCGTCGTCGCAGGCAAGTGATCTTTGAAATGCCTCCGTAGCTCAACTGGTAGAGCAGCGGCCTCTTAAGCCGTTGGTTCGGGGTTCGAGTCCCTGCGGGGGTACTTAGCACAGATTCAATTCGTTCCGACTTGTCGGGACGAAGAGTGTTCCCCCCACTCTCTGATTCTGTGCGGCAGGGAGTGGCGTTTGAGCCTGGCATGAGTTCCCCGACTGTATGTTAGGCGAGTCACCTCTGTGTAATTAGCTCCTGATGATCGGCATGAGAAAGCCGGGAATCAGGAGCTTTATTTTTATATAAAAAGAATGAACTTTGCCGTTTTTTCATAGTAAATTATTAGTATATTGATCTTTGAATATTATGGGGACGAATTGGATTCGACGGGCAGATTGAAGGTTGGCAGAATAGCATGCCGGGATTTCTCGTTACCCCGTTAAATAGCGGGAAAAACTAAAATGCCAATTCTAATTACGCATTGGCCGCTTAATAAAGCGACCCGTTCTCTGTGAGACTTGCCTGTCAGGATTGCAGAAGAACGTCGATAAAGGCAGGACACTGTTTGAAGATGTTCGGGCTTCAGGCAGTTGATTTTTTCGAACTCGTCGTTCGTAGGCTAGCCAGACTGCCAGCGGATGGCTAAAATAATCGACTGGCTAAGCATGTAGATGTTCCATTGACCTCCTGTTCGGACCCGGGTTCAATTCCCGGCGTCTCCACTAATTAAAAAGCCTTTGCAAATACAAATCTGCAAGGGCTTTTTTTGTATTAGGACTATTCTCTTGATTTTTAGCCGAACTGGCTTCAAATTAAGAACCTTCTCATAAAAGATGCGTACTAATTCCATCAAAAACCAAAAAGTGGAGGTAAGCATGAAGTTTTTTAAGTTTTTGATTGTACCGAGTATCATTTTTGGAATGCTGTATTTATCCGGTTGTTCTAAAATGGATACGGGGGATCAGGGCAAAATGCCCATCACCACCAGTTCTGAAGAGGCGCTTCAGGATTTCTTAAAAGGAAGGGAATTATTCGAGAGTCTTCTGGCCCAGGAGTCATTGAGTCATTTTAAGCAAGCAATTGATAAGGATTCCAAATTCGCCCTGGCGCGCCTTTATTATGCACAGGCACAGCCAACGCCAAAGGGATTTTTTGATGAATTCGAAAAAGCCGTAGCTTTGGCAGATCAGGTTTCAGAAGGTGAGCGGCTATGGATTGAAGGCTTCCAGGCAGCGGTTAACGGAATGCCATTAAAGCAGAGGGAACAGTATCAGAAATTGTGTGATCTGTACCCCAACGATGAACGCGCGCACGCTCAGTTGGGGAATCATTATTTTGGGCAGCAGATGTTTAAGGAAGCCATTGAGGAATACAATAAGACGGTTGCGATCAATCCCGATTATGCGCCGGTTTACAATCAACTGGGATATTCCAACCGGCAATTAGGGAATTATGGCGAAGCGGAGAAGGCTTTTGAAAAATATACCGAATTAATTCCCAACGATCCCAATCCGTATGATTCGTATGCGGAACTGAAAATGAAAATGGGTGATTATGAGTCCTCTATCGAATTATATCAAAAAGCGCTGAAGGTGAATCCTAATTTTGGCGCATCTCACGTGGGCATTGCGACAGATTACAATTTAATGGGCAAGCATGAAAAGGGCAGAGAACAGCTTCAAAAATACTTTAATATGGCTCGTAATGATGGTGAGCGCCGGCAAGCTCTTTTTGCAATGGCAGTGTCTTATGTGGATCAAGGCAATGATGAGAAGGCCTTAGAGCAATTGAACCAGATGTATTCGATCGCAGAAGAAACAAACGATGCCCCGGCTATGGCGGGGGACCTTGGTACTATGGGAAATATTCTTTACGAAATGGGAAAATATGACGAAGCGGCAGCCAATTATGAAAAAGCGATGCAAACGATGCTTGAGTCCGGCCTGGAACAGGAAGTAATTGACAACACCAAACGGTTATATTTGTACAATGTTGGAAAGGTTGCGCTTAAAAAGGGCGATTTAAAATTGAGTAAGGAAAAGAGCCAGGAATTTCTTGCGGCTGCTTCTGAAGTAAATAATACATTTCAATTGTGGCTTGCGCATGAATTAATGGGCATGATTGCATTGGCTGAAAAGAATTGGGATAAAGCCGTCGAGGAATTTGGACAGGCTAACCAGCAGAACCCTTACACCTTTTATCGCATGGCCAAGGCTTACGAAGGAAAAGGGGACAAAGATAAAGCGCTGGAGTTTTACGGAAAAGCCGCGAATGATAACACCCTTAATAGTATGAATTACGCATTCATAAGGTCCAAAGCCCACGACAAGCTGGCAAAGATGTGAGTTTAATTTTCTGCTTTCTCCATAAGGCCCTTGTAAGTAAATTCTTGCAAGGGCTTTTTTTATGAAGCGGAATGGCTTCTGGTGGATCCGTTGTTTTTGACACTGCGATTCCGTTATGTTGATTATATTTCGATACTACAAACCTTGATAGTCTTATGATCGATTGGGCGCTTACCCAGGAAATGATTTGTATCGGCAAAAAGCTGTATGACCGCCAGCTGATTGCTGCAACTGAGGGGAATTTTTCATACCGGATAGATGATTACCGGATTTTGGCAACGCCCAGCGGATTATGCAAGGGGGAATTAAAAACAGATGACCTGGTCTTGATCAATTCGCATGGCAAACATTTGAGCGGAAAGCATAACGTATCCACGGAAATTGCTTTGCACCTGGAAGTATTCAGACAGCGCCCGGACGTCAAAGCATGTATTCATGCTCATCCAACAAACTGCATCGCGTTAATGCTTGCCGGAAAAAAACTGGACAAACCCCTATTACGGGAAAGCGTGCTTTTATTGGGCAAAGTCCCCACCACCCCTTACGCCAGACCGTCGACAAGCCAGGTACCGGAATCGATTCGCCCTTATATTCAGAAAACGGACTGTATATTGTTGGACCACCACGGCAGTTTGACCGTTGGGAGATCGCTCAAAGAGGCATATCATAAACTGGAGGTGATGGAACACACCGCTGAGTCTTATATCACTGCATTAAATATGGGTGAGGTGGCTGAACTTGGCCGGGATGAGGTTGCTGCGCTAATGGCGCTTCGGGAAAAAACATATTACCTAAACCATCCAATCATTCCTTTCGATTAAGTAAAGAGACGGAAAGCAAAAAAAAAATAACAAATCTTTACTATCTGGTCGTTTCTCGTATTAAATTCTGCTTGAGAGCAGGAAAGTTTGTGCTTATGAATATAAAGGGAATTGGTTTGGATTTGATGATGAAGCGATTTTTCTATGTTGCCCTCCTTAATCTGCTTTTATTAATTCCTTCAATTCTTTACGCTGGTTCTCGTCCCGGGGAAATGAAAGTAAGACTTGAGAATTTCTCTCCCCAGGCTCTCAGGATGCTGGACAGGATGGGATTCGTTCTTGAGGATTACTGGCAAGGTGATCTTTATCTCCTGATTGTTCCCTCCGAATTAGAGCAGCTTCGTAAAATGGGGTACGATCCGAAGATCATCATCGCGGACATGAATCAGTACCGACAGCAAATATTGTCAAGCCCGGATTTCGCTCAATACCATGATTACAATTCCACTCTGTTATTAGTTGACAGTCTTCGTAGCGCATATCCTGATTTGATTAAGAAATTTATTTTCGGATATAGCGTGTTAGGGCGAGAGCTCTATGCCGTTAAAATTAGCGATAATGTTTCACTGGACGAAAATGAACCGGAAATAAGTTTTGATGGTTGCCATCATGGCGATGAGATAATGGGCTCCGAAGTCATCATTCTGTTAATGCGTGATCTCTGCGTCCAATATGGGAGCAATTCGCAGATTACGAATCTGGTAAATAACCGGGAGATTTGGATTTATCCCTTTGTGAATCCGGATGGAAGGCAGTCATTAACACGCACAAATAGCAATGGTGTTGACGTAAACCGTGATTGGGGATATATGTGGGATCAGTGGGGAGGCAGCACGGGAGAATTTTCCCAGCCGGAATCGCAGTCAATTGCAAAATGGATCCTGGAAAACCAATTTGTGCTCAGTCAGTCCAATCATGGTGGCACTGAAGCGCTTTTATATCCCTGGAGTTATCGTCCCAATCCGTCTCCCGATAATGCTCCGATCGATTTTATTGCTGAAGGATATTCCACCAATTCCGGTTATTCCAATTTGCCTTACTCACAAGGGTTCGGGGGGCTTTATCCAATCAACGGCAGCGCCAAGGATTATTTTTATGGCGTAATGGGGTCGGTGGGCTGGACATTGGAGGTCTCCAATGATAAGACTCCTCCCGCCTCATCAATTTCAATTTATTATAACTGGAACAAGCCGGCAATGTTATACTTGGTCGAAATGGTCAGCCGCGGGATTCGCGGGATGGTAACAGATGCAAATAGCGGAGAGCCTTTACCTGCAATAGTGTGGGTTGACAGCTCCTTGACCGAGTACTGGCCGGTATATACCGATCCGGAGGTTGGCGATTTTCATAAATTTTTATTGCCCGGGACTTATGATATAACGGTGACCGCAAACGGGTATCAGCCGATGACCATAACCAATGTAATGGTTGCGGACACCGGCGCTACAGATGTGAATTTCCAATTGCAAAGTAATCCCGGAACCTTTGGTTGCCGGATTATTTCCAGTCAGATTCCGGGAAATAACTATTCAGATGAGGGGATGACGCCATGGGCTTTGGGAGCACCTGATGGGAAAAATTATTCTATTGGTACCAATGGTTGGGTAGTTCTGGATATGGGAATTGATATTCAGAATTATCCCGGGAATGATCTTAAAGTGATCGAGGGAGATGCAACCGCGGAGAGCTACGATGTACTGGTTAGCGACAACTGGCTGGGACCGTGGATGTTAATCGGAAGCGGAACTGGAACGACGGAGTTTGATCTTGCCAGTATTGGCTTTCAACAATCTCGGTACATCCGTATTGAAGACGATGGAGACGATAACCCAAATTTTGCAAATGCCGGTTTTGATTTGGACGCAGTTGAGGGACGCTTAATTCCTTCCGCAGGTCCTTATTTAGTAGCAACCGGCTATACTATTGTCGACTCGCTTACCAATTTTAATGGCGTCCTGGAAGCGGGCGAAACGGCAAATCTTGATTTAATTGTACAAAATCTGGGCGTGGATCCTGCTACAAATGTCTCCGTGAAGCTCAGCACTACCAGTCCGTATTTAACGATTTTAGTCGACAGCCTTTATGCCGGCAGCCTAAGCTCATCTTCTACGGATTCCATTTCAGGATTTGCAGTTAACGCGGCGCCAGGAACGCCTCATAATTCTCAGATTGAGGTCGAGGTAACTTTTTCTGCGGACAACGGCTATCATGTGTCGCATCCCATTGTTCTTAAAGTTAGGGAGGGGGCAAAAATATTTACTCAGAGCGGTCAAATTCAATTTGATCCGACCTTTGTAAATACTCAATCTACAGAGCCGCTAGTCGTTTACAACAATGGGCCGGACACGCTCAAAATCAATACGATATTTACGAATACTTCATTTTTCTCCGTGGCAGTCAATCAACTGACAATTTCTCCGGGAAGCAATGCGTCGGTTGACGTAACTTTCATGCCTGCAGACACGATTCAATACATGGATACGCTAACTTTTATTAATAACGATCCTCAAAATTTCGAATACAAAATTGCGCTATTTGGAGAAGGTATTTTCGAGCCTGATATTTTCGTCAACGTGGATTCTATTTCGGTAACATTGCAACAAACCGACTCAGTAGATTTTCTTTTCTCGATACAAAATATTGGAGCCGGGGAACTCAGTTTCACTAATCGAATCGTGAATTATTCCCCAGTTGTGTTGGAAGACGATCAGCGGGGTGGGGGCGCTGACGCATTTGGACATATCTGGTTTGACAGCGATGATCCCAACGGTCCGCTATTCAATTGGATTGACATTTCCGACGGCAGTGGAACACAAATTGCCATTAGTGGCTCCGATATGATTAGTAATGTTATTTCGCTTGGGTTCTCGGTACCTTTTTACAATGATAGTTATTCTCACTTGCGGGTCTGCACCAATGGCTGGATGAGCTTCACAACTTTTTCCGTGACCCCCAATAACACAAATCTGCCCAACATTGCTGCGCCGCGAACTTTGATTGCGCCTATGTGGGACAATTTGGTCTTTCAGAGCAATAGTAAGGCATATTACCGACTGGATGCGGACAAATTCATTGTTCAGTGGGATCAGGTATATGCTCAAAGCGGATATGGTCCCTATACCTTCGAGATGATCATCTTTGATGACGGAAACATAATTCTTCAGTATGAAAATTTGAACAGCATTGATCCGGCCTACACAGTGGGTATGCAGAATAATGATGCCAGCGACGGCTTTGCGATAGCTTATAACGAGAATTACTTGCACAATGAACTGGCAATTCTGATTATGCAGCGCAGCTGGGTAAGTGTTACCCCCCTGGAGGGACAAATTGTTGCAGGCGGAAGCGAGTCCATACATGTTCATTTCAAAACGGACAATTTTCCTGATGGCCATTATTGGGCGGGCTTGAAAATAGCTAGCAACGATCCTGATGAACCGGCGTTCATAATACCCATTCACATGACAGTGTCGGGGATGCTCGCTGTTGGAGATCAGAGTGGCATAATTCCCGACGAAGTGAGGTTGTTACAAAATTATCCAAACCCTTTTAACCCTACCACAACCATTTCATTTCAGATTCCGGAAAAATCGCCGGTGAGAATGGTCGTCTATAATCCCCTGGGGCAAGTGGTAAAATTGTTGCTTAACAAGGAGTTGACCCCCGGCGAGTACCAAATTATGTGGGACTCAACCAATGAATTTGGACAAGGCGTACCCAGCGGAATTTATTTTTATGAATTGAGAGTTAATGATTTTTCTGAAATCAAAAAGATGATTCTTTTGCATTAGCTGTTTTGGAAATATCAATCAAAGGGTGCTACATTTTTTCGGATCAAGTTTTCTACACCTTACCCACTTCTTACTAAAACTTGAACCTAAGAAGTCTAACGAGGCAGCGATTTATGCGGATCGTTTGCTTAACTCAAATAGATATGGGAAATGAATCCTTTTGGCAAGGTTATAAATCACTATCGGAGCTACGAGTGCAACAAGAACCACAATGGAGACATGCAAAAGCGGATTTGTTAGGTTAAACAGTTTTAATAATACCATTCTTGCCGCGACCCCCGCCAACATATGAGCCAGATAAATCTGTAGTGAATAATCTCCGATAATTTTTATGTATCTGAATTTCCTTAGATTTGAGAGATATTGTGACAGGCCAACGCAAGCCGTTATACCCAAAACAGAGAGATAAAGGAAATAAACCGGATGCGTACCCTTGGTCAGACGGGTTGGCTCAATCAGGTTTTCAAAAATATAGATACCTGATGTAAAAAGTACGACAAACAGCGCAATCGTTATCCACAGGGGAATGGTATAGTTTTTACCTGAATCGATAACGTATTTTCTTAGATAAATACCGCCTACAAAGAAGAGCAAATTTATTGAGAATCCCTGGAGCGCGACGATAGGGGTGTTTATCGGAAAAAAATACAACGCGATTGCCAATAATCCCAGCATGATGGGAGAAAAACGCTCAAATTTGCTAATTATGGTGTACATCCCATGCATCCACATCAGTGCATATAAAAACCAAAACTGCGCCCACGGCTTATATATGACCGCGAATATATCGAATTTTGTGATACCGTAGTTCGTTTGGCTTGAAAACAATACTTCCATACTGGTCTGCAAAAGGGACCAAATTAAATATGGATAGGCAATGCTTTTGAGTTTGCTTAGAAGAAAATTTCGCCTGCCCCGTTTACGAAGGCTTTGGTCAACAAAGATACCCGATAGCAAAAAGAAGAGCGGCATATGGAAGCTATAAACAATACTGTCTGAAAGAACAAAAAAATGTTCTGGAATATTTATGCCTGCATTATAACTACTGCTTAAAAGATGGCCATAAACTACTAAAAAGATGCCTATACCTTTTCCATAGCTAACCCAGTCCATTTCCCTTGTCATATTAACCCTTTAATGTTTTGGATCGTGACCCCGTTATGAAGATTCATTGACATTGCAGCGTAATGATTATCCCTGATTTGATAACAATTTTCCAAAAACTTCTATTATCATAATTGTTTCATCGGCATTTCGTTTGATTTTTATTAGCAGTATTCCATATTAGCCAGTGGTTGCACCTTAAGTATCTCAATGGATCTTTCATTCATCTCCGAAAAATCCCTGGTGCGAATGATCGTTTATGATGCCTGGATACAATTGCTAGAATTGTTTCTTAAAAGGGAGTTTGGCCCCGGCGGGTACCAAATCATGTGGGACTCAACCAATGAATTTGGACAAGGCGTGAATGGACGGATTTATTTTTATGAACTTCGCAACGGTGATTTTAGTTAGATCAGAAAAATGATCCTTTTACATTAATTTGCGCATTACCCTTCCAAGGTCGTAAATGATCCCTTGATTTTTCAAGGAATATGAAGGAATAAATAAAAAATATCTTGTAATGCAGAAGTGACTTATTAAATTTGGTGTTTCAAAATCCCGGAAGGGATAATCTACCGAAAAGGAGGAAGTTATTTGATGAA
>Ga0209536_100004487_pt1 | contig 22041 bp, 23 predicted proteins | sample DeeMarSeWOR28_12_FD_187461 | JGI IMG/M metagenome (GOLD analysis project Ga0209536, IMG submission 187461) | Marine sediment microbial communities from White Oak River estuary, North Carolina - WOR-2-8_12 (SPAdes) (version 2) | ecosystem: Environmental > Aquatic > Marine > Intertidal zone >... | reverse complement strand
GCAGGCACCCAAAAGATGGAATTACTTTAATGGATGATGGCAAGATAATTAGAGAAATTACCATGCTGGTGGGTGTTTCAGTGGCGCTGGCGCTGGTGGTTAACTATTTTTCGCCGCGGGGAATTGCCCTGGTGGGCCAGCGGAACACGGCAAAGGAGATCATTTCGGCCAACGTCGCGGGTGATGAAACATATCGCATTGCAGAAATCGATCAGGTGACCGATGCCGGCAACATATTTTATGAGGGTGATACGCTTTTTGTGGATGCACGCTCAACGGAGGATTATCAAAGCGGACACATCCCGAGCGCCATATCGTTGCCGGTGGGTCAATTTGATGAACATATTGAATCTTTTCTCAAGCGTTACCCACCGAATCAACCCATCGTTACCTATTCTTCAGGCCGAACCTGTGAAGACAGCCATCATCTAGCCCGGTTACTGGCAGATATCGGGTTCAGCGAGGTAAGGATTTTTATCAACGGTTTTTCGGGCTGGGAAGCAGAAGGCTATCCGATTGAATAATTTTATACGATCCATCATCAACAACAGCTGGATCGAACTGGCGGCTCGCTGGATTCTGGGATTGACCTTTATCTATGCCAGTTTTGACAAAATTCTATCTCCGGCGGATTTTGCCAATATTGTGTACGGCTATGACCTTTTCCCGCATGTCTCCATTAACTTGATTGCCATCATTATCCCCTTTCTGCAATTGATTGCCGGTCTGGCATTGATTGGCGGTATTTATCCGCGCTCGGCCGCCATTATGATTGTAGGGCTGCTTTTCGCCTTTATAACGTTCTTAGCGATTAATCTGATCCGCGGTCATGAATTTGATTGCGGCTGTTTTTCCGCCGGTCAAAGCGGATATACCGGCTCATCCAAAGTAACAATTATACGGGACATCCTTTATTTTGTCCTGGGTATACAGGTTATTTTGTTTAAAGGAAACCGCAGAACCACCTTTGGCCGCCTCCGTTCACAACCTTAGCCGATAATTATTGTTAGGTTGCGGCATGTATCATTCGGCTGACCACCAGATGATGAAAGGAGACAATCAAGTTCAAATACAGTGAGGCCACCTCCGGCATTTGTTCAAAGAAGAAATCATGCATTAGATATATCTGCAGTCAGGGCTATTTGCATTCCCGGTGCATCAGTTGGGCGTTCAAGAAAACCAAATTTTTTATAAAAAGCACTTTTGCCTTTGGCGGCAAACAGCCAGATAATCCGAATGTTCTGTGACCGACAACGTTCAATCAATTTGTTCAGCAGCGTGCTGCCAATGCCCTTGCCCTGGCAGGCGGGATAGACAATCAGATCACAGATCAGGGCATATAAGACGCCGTCTGATATAATACGCCCAAAGCCGACCAGGCGATCGTTTTCATAGGCCGACAGTACATACCAGCTATTTGATATGGCTTGGTAAAGCTCCTGCGAACTGGCTTGATAGGCGTTATTCCAGCCGGTGGTTTCAAACAACCGATCGTAATCGGTCGCCGGCGGTACCTGTTGATGATAGGCAATCGTAGAATCGCTCATGACCAAAACCTCTCTTTTAATGACAAACCAAGCAAAGACCATCATCAAAGATAAATGAATCAGAATGTCGAACGGTATTTTTAGCAACACACCATATTAAACAGCCATAGCATTTTCAATAGAATTAGGATTGACAGCATAAATTCTGTTTTCTGCTGGCTGTCACCAGAGCCTTTGATCGGTTGACATTTCAAATAAGCAACTTACCTTAACGGCAACAAATGCAAATGATGACATAATTTGCATTCGGCAAACTTCTACAAATGGAGAGTATGCAATGGCGTTTGAAACCAAGGAACAAGTTTTGGAACAGATAATGACGCGTGAGAAACCCAGCTGTCCACATTGCGGTGAAGAAATGAATCTGTGGGAAGTTCCGCCGGTAAATATGGGCGACGGACTCGGCTGGGGTACCCCTTACCTGTACATTTGTTTTAACGATCAATGTTCCTGCTATGCGCAGGGCTGGGATCATGTCAAAGAAAATTATGCTCATAATGCGTCCTATCGATGCATGAATTATCCCGGAACGGAAACATTTGAAATCATGCCGGTTTTCAGCAGTATGGGAGGTCGGGGTCAGGTTATTGACGACCAGGTGATGGCCGAACAGGAAGCTTTAAAAGAAGCAACCAAGAAGGGATTTTCAGTCCTTGCCGACTGCTATGTCAGCAAAGACGGCCCTCAGATTATTAAGATCCTGATGGATGTAACAGAGCCGATGCGCGTGAGAGTAAAGGCCGCCGAAATGATCGGAGACATCGGTGAACTGGAGGCCATCGATCCCATCCGGAATGTAAATTTTGGCAACAAAATTCTGCAAGAAACGGTTGAAGGCGCCATTTCAAAGATTCACCAGCGATTTTTTACCCGGGAATGTCCTTTTTGTGCGGAGATCATAAAAAAGAGGGCTAAGATTTGTAAGCATTGTAGTAAGGAGGTCGCTGGCCTTTAAACCGGCTTTAAATTTCTATATTTTGTTCGATAGCTGCGTTGTAAAACAGCTCAAAATGCTCACGTACTATCGTGTACGCTCCGCTTTCGACCTGTTTTACGCCTTGCTATCAATCAAAATCTGAGATTTTAAAGCCGGTTTAATTTTCAATTTTCTCGTCCTATAAATAATTATTGAGATTTTAAAGCCAATTTCAATTACTTATTCATATCATTTTGAATGATCTTTCCAGCAATTCCTTATAACCCTGAGTCAAGGGTACAGACTTACAAAAAAAATAAGAAATTGACCAAAAAAAAAGTTTAAGGTTTTGGTTAGATTACCGATATTTATAGCATGAAGAAACTTGACCGCCGAAAATTCCCCCGAATTAAAGTATGTAACCCGATTGCCTATGATTGCATGGATAGGAATGGTGTTTTGGTCGATCAAAACATGGGAATTGCCCTGGACATCAGCCAAAATGGTATCTTGCTGGAAACAGCCCGGATGATTCAAGAAAAAAATATCTATTTAGTATTCGTTGATCTGGAAGAGAATATGACAAGAATCATTGGAAGGGTGGTTTTTTCCGTCAAGAATAAAGATGGAAATTTCAAAAGCGGTATCAATTTTCAGGGCGACACCGAAGAAAACATCGCGTTTGCAACCAAATTAATTCAAGCCTATCAAGTGCATAAAAAAGAAGCGGTTATCATTAACGGCGCCGGGGTCTGAAGCACAAACCAACAAGCCCTTCATTATCAGGGATGGCATCACCTGCTTATAAGTTCCTGCCGACATTGACATTCATACTATCGTAGGATCGAAATATCAGGCTTTCGCGTTCCCGTTTTTCTTCGGGAAAAGGATGCCCAACCAGATTGTTCAGCTGTTTTTGGGCCTGTTCCTTTGACGGTATGGCTTCCAGTCCCTCACCCTGTTTGCGGCCGGAAACCGTATCCAGTACGATGGCCGTATGGCCATCAGATACCACACACAGCGGAATTTGATTTTCCTCCAGAAGCCTGGCAGCCGCCAATATTTCTCTTTCCCGCGACCCCAGGGAGGCCGCCGCACATTTAAAGGCCATGAATCGGGTGGCACCACCGTCGACGCTGACAACCAGATCAATTTGAGAGCGGTAAGGCTGGCCGCCAGCACTAATTTCGATATCCACGTCAACTTCGATATCTTCTTTTGAATACCCTTTTTCATTGACCAAAAATTTCTCTACCATCTGTCGGTTTTCCTCGGCTCCAACAAGAGGAATTTGCTTGCCGGTGACAAAATCGGTGATCATTGAGTAGGGTTTGAGGGTGTCAGACATAATTGTTGGATCTTTTCAATTTTTTCAGCGCCGGGGGCTCGATGCGTTTGGCATCCACCCATAGGCCTTCGAGGTCAAAAAATTCGCGCACCGGCTCGTAAAAAATATGGATGATCACATCACCGTAATCTAGAAGCACCCAATGACCTTCGCCGGTTCCTTCGACACTAAGCGGCCGAATTTTATGCTTTTTCAAATGGTCGACCGTAGCGTCTGCAATCGCATTCACCTGGCGGTTGGAGCGGCCGCTGCAGATAATAAAAGCATCTGCGATGGATGTCAGATTATGGACATCCAGGACGACTAAATTCAGTGCTTTCTTTTTTGTCACCGCTTCGATGAAAAGGTCAAGCACGTCAGCCGTATTTTTGCTCATAAATAAAGTCCTTTGTGGTTAATATATTCTGCTACGCGGGCAGGAACCCAGTTTTCGATGGTTTTTTGCTGTTTAACGGTTTGCCGGATTTTGGTTGAAGAGATATCCAGCGCCTTGATATCACAGATATGAATGGGCTGCATGCTCTCTGAGATATAGCTATTTTGAGAACTTGAAAACCGGTAATCCGCCGATATATTGGATTTAAGATAATCTGCAAGTATTTCCCAACCCTGTTGCACACTCTGATGCCGACCATTGGGACGTGCCATTACAATTATTGAAATTTGCTCGAGCAATTCCAGGTATGATTTCCAGGTGTCAATTTCGAGGAAGGCATCCAGTCCCATAATCAGATACATCTGCGCATCATCCGGCTGGGTGCCTTTAAAATGATAGACGGTATCAATTGTGTAAGAAGGCCCGCTGCGATTTAATTCGACATCCGACACGGTTAGGCCTGAAATACCGCAAATCGCCAGTTTGATCATCGCAAGGCGGTCATCGGCACTTGCCACCGTGACGGGTGTTTTATGCGGGGGCAACGCAGCTGGAATGATAAACACATGATCCAGGGTAAAAACTTTTTTGACTTCCGACGCAGCTCGTAAATGCCCCCGATGGACGGGATTAAACGTGCCGCCAAATAATCCAATGCGCATATTATGTCAATACCATATCCATCAAGTGCGAATCAAACATTTGCTTGCAGAGTTATTATTTGTTTTGTGACAACCAGCCATAGCCCGTTATGCAACCTCGGATTTGTCCAAAAGTTCTAAGGTTCGCGAAATCAAGCGCTTGATACCCCGGTTTTCTTGGGCCGAAATGAGAAGGACCGGTTCCGGGTCGAGCGCTGCGGCAAAAGCCGCTGCCGCTTCGGATGCACCCGGCAAATCCATTTTGTTCAGCGCTACGATTTGAGGCTTTTCGGTCAACTGCGGATTGAACGATTTTAGTTCCCGGTTAACGGTTTCATAATGATCGCGAGGATGTTTTGGATCCAGACCTCCAGCATCGACCAGGTGTATTAAAATACGGGTGCGCTCAATATGCCGCAAAAATTGAGTACCAAGACCCGCCCCCTCGTGAGCGCCCTCAATTAAACCGGGAATATCGGCAACCACAAACGGATCGCCCCATTCGGTTTCGACAACACCGAGAGTGGGGGTCAGCGTCGTAAACGGGTAGTTCGCAATCTTGGGAGAGGCCGATGAAATCACGCTGATCAGCGTGGATTTGCCGGCATTGGGCAGGCCGATAATGCCCACGTCGGCTAAAAGCTTGAGCTCCAGCTTGAGCTGGCGGGTTTGCCCGGCTTCGCCGGGCTGGGCATAACGGGGGGTTCGGTTAGTCGATGTTTTAAAGCGTGCATTGCCGAGGCCACCGCGGCCGCCTTTTACAACCGTGAAAGATTCGCCGGTAGTGGTAAAATCCTTGATAACTTCACCGGTAGCGGTATCTTTGACGAGCGTGCCGGGTGGAATTTCGATGATCAGATCCGAGCCGTTTCTACCGGTCTTTTGCTTGCCCTGACCATGGGCGCCTTTTTCGGCTTTAAACTGGCGCTTGAATTGGAATGGATAAAGGGTGCGGCGGTGTAATGAACTTTTTAAAATAACATCTCCGCCCTTGCCGCCATCACCGCCATCCGGACCGCCGCGCGGAACATATTTTTCACGCCGCAAACTGACGCATCCCCGCCCGCCGTCACCGGACTGTACCGTGATCATTGCTTCATCAATAAATTTCACTCGGCATGTACGCTGACTTTTTTGCGTGAACGACCAAATCTTTCATAAGCAACAATGCCGTCAATTTTGGCAAAAAGCGTGTAGTCCTTGCCCATGCCAACGTTTTCACCTGGATGGACCCGCGTACCCAGTTGACGCACAAGGATATTGCCGGCTTTTACCTTTTGGCCGCCGTAACGTTTGACACCGCGTCGTTGCGCGTTGCTGTCGCGCCCGTTTTTAGAACTTCCTGCTGCTTTTTTATGAGCCATGGTCAGAACTCCTTACCAAACCAAGTATGTTCATCAAAATTTGCTTTAAATCTGAATTTTTTTCAGGTTTCGGTTTGCCAATTGCCCCTTATTTTGTTTTATCTTCTACCTTTTTCGCAGTCGTCGTCTTCTTGGGCGCTGCTTTTTTCGCGGCCGTTTTTGGGGCAGCTGCTTTTTTGGCCGCCGGTTTCTTTGCCGCACCCTTTTGGGGAGCCGCTTTCTTGGGGGCCGCTTTGGCCTCGGGCTTCCTTGTTTCTTTTTGCTTTACTGCTGCTTTCGGCGCTTCGGTGACCTTCGCTTCGGCCGTTGCTTCCTTTTCCGCTGGCTTTGCTTCTTTAGCGACCGGCTTTTTAGCTTCGCCTTCAGGTTCGGCTTTCTTGCGGGCCGTTACCCCTTTGGCTTTGATGCTGTCTATTTTAATGGCCGTATAGTGCTGGCGATGCCCTTGCTTGCGGCGATACCGTTTACGGCGCTTATATTTAAAAACGATGATTTTTTTCGCTTTTCCCTGTTCAACGATATGGCCCTCAACCGTCGCATCGGGCACCAGCGGCTGACCGATATTGACATCGGCACCGTCGGAAATCATCAATACCTGGTCAAACGTTACGGGGTTGCCGACCTCTCCAGCAATCTTTTCAACCCGCAGCGTTTCACCTTCTTCAACTTTATATTGTTTACCGCCTGAAGTCACTACCGCGTACATCGAATTTGCCTCCTTAAAATGATCCACCCTCACCATTTCCCGCGCTATATTTAGAAACTACGAAATGGGGGCATAGGTGGTTGTAAAAAAAGATCCAAAGTGAGAACCGTTTTTTACAACCCTCATAAAACCAGCAATAATTAATCTTTCAGGTAAATTTGTCAAGAAAAAGTTGAAATTTGTTGAAGAATAAACATATTATCGATTATCACAATCATTTTAAAAAACGTAAATTTTATAGGAGTATAGCCAGATGATAATCGCAAGAGTAGGCCAGGCGGAGCATATCGATACACAGCGGGCGGTTGAGAATGCGATCAACAGGTGCCGACATCAACTGCACGGCCACACGCCCCAGGCCGGAATCGTTTTTGCCGGAATTAACTTCGATCATCGGATGATGCTCGATCAAATCAATAGCCACTTCCCAGGCCTGGAACTTATCGGTTGTACAACTTCCGGAGAATTTTCATCCAGTTACGGATTCAGTGACGATTCGATTGCTTTGATGGTCTTTTACTCGGATCAAATTGAATTCAAGGCCGGTATCGGCCGTTGTTTATCGGAAAATCCCGATGGTTCGGTTAAAAGCGCCGTCAAACAGGCCAAAATGGGGCTGACGCAACAAGCATCGATGTGTTTGGCGCTGCCTGACGGGTACAACCGCTCATTTGATCCGATTATGAAAAGGCTCAACCAGGAACTCGGTCAGAACTGCCCGGTGTTTGGCGGCGCTGCCGGCACCCTCTGGCATGAAAAAGATGCCATCTTTCAATTTTATAAGGATGAAATTTTGCAGGATTCCATCCCTATCCTGCTATTCGGCGGACCACTGGAATATACGTTTTCGATTGCCAATAGCTGGAAACCCGTCGGAAAGCGGGCCAGCGTTACAGCGGCAGAAGACCGTACCGTTAAAAAAATCGAAAATATGACTGCGATCGAATTCTATCAACATTACCTGGGTGATCATACAGAGCCGGCCAGGGAATTCGTACTGGCAGTTTATGAAAAAGACAGCGAGCGCTTTTACTTACGCGCCCCAATCATCTATAACCCGGATGGCAGTATTACCTTCTCGGAATCGATCCCAGAGGGGTCGACGGTTCAACTGACCGAAGCCATCCGGGAAATTATAATTGATGATACAAAAGCCTCCGTAAAAAAATTGAGCGCCGAAACGACCAAATTCCATCCGGCCTTCGGGCTGGCCTTCTCGTGTGCATTTCGTAAGGATGTTTTGGGCACTCAGGTCGGGCAGGAATTAAAGATATTGCAGGATCATCTGCCGGCGCAGCTGCCGGTGAGCGGATTTTATTCATTTGGTGAAATTGCCCCTCTGGTAAAGGGCCAGGATAGCTTTTTCCATGGTGCCACCCTCGTGACCCTGCTGGTCGGGCAGGGCAACGGCGAAGGTCTTAAGCACCAAAAGCCTGATGCTCTGCAACGAAAAGATCTTGAACCTTCACGAACATCCGATATTCAGGAAGATGACCGACAGACGATGGCTCAGCTAAAGCAGGCCAATGAATTTTTAACGAGAAAATTGAAACGCTCAGAAATCTATCGTCAGCGTTTGGAAGAGATAAAAGACTTCAATGCGCGCATGCACCATAAAATCATTCAGGAAGTCGAGGACGCCCGCCGGGAAATCCTGCAAAAAGAAGCTGCCTTGCGCAAAAGCGAGGAAAAATACAGGCGCATTGTCACCACGGCCGGCGAAGGCTTTATTTTAATGAATCAAGATCTGGTCATCACGGATGCCAATCAGGCCTATTGTCAGATGATCGGCTACGCCAAAAACGAAATTATCGGCAAAACACCGTTGGATCTGGCCACCGACGATTTTAAACAATATATGCAGATCAACCAGGAAAAAATTCTGTCCAAAGAATACCGCCGGTTTGAATGCTCTCTGGTTGCCAGAGACGGCAGACACATTCCGGTCCTTGTCCACGGTAATACGTTGCGCGACGACGATGGCAACGTCATCGGGAACATGGCTTTTGTGACCGACATGACCGAGCAAAAAAAGGCGCTGGCGCTGGCGGCCGAGGTTCAAAAAAGTTTACTTCCCCAGGCAAGCCCCCAAATTCAGGGTCTGGATGTGGCCGGTAAAAACGTTTCCTGTGAAGAAATCGGCGGGGATTATTTCGACTTTTTGGGAAAAAACGAATACCCCGACGCGCCGTTTAGCATCGTGGTGGGCGATATTACCGGCCACGGTGTGGATGCGGCGCTGCTGATGACCTCCGCACGCGCCTTTTTACGCATGCGCGCCGCCCAGTCCGGAAATATCTCTGACATTATCACGGAAATGAACCGTCATTTAGCGCTGGACGTCTTGGATACGGGGCGCTTTATGACCCTATTTTATATGGCCATCGATCCGCCCAATGAGCATCTCCAATGGGTCCGCGCCGGCCATGATCCCGCCATCCTTTATGACCCAGCACAAAACACATTTGAAGAATTAGCCGGCACTGGAATTGCTTTAGGGATTAAAGATGATTTTCGGTATGAAACCTACCGAAAGACCGGACTGGCCGACGGACAGATTGTGGCCATCGGCACTGATGGGATCTGGGAAGCCTGTAACCCCAACGGCGAAATGTTCGGCAAAAAACGATTTCAACGTGTGATCCGGGAATATGCTAAGGAAAATGCCAGCGATATTCTAAGCGCCGTTTATGACCAGCTGGATCACTTTACCCGGGGGCTCAAATCGGAAGATGATATTACGCTGGTGGTCGCCAAAGTCCGAAACTGAATTTTGAATGAAAATTAATGAAAAGCACTCAATCTGTTCTCTGTCCTCTGTTATCTGACTTCTGTCCTCTGAAGCCTATCGGCGCGAGTCAGATGAACTATCGCAGTTCGGGCAGCAATCGGAAACCACCGGCAACGGTTCGGCCTTGACTTGTTGAGGCTCGGGTAAGCTTTCTGCTGTTTTCACTTTCGGTTTGAAGCGTTCGCTAATGGCGTTCCATACGGGTTTGATTGACATTGCCAAAATAGCGAGCGCCCCGATAATCCCGGCCCATTCCGGCACGATTTCCGAAGCCTGCCCCACCACCGCCTGGGCCGAAATGCCCAAAGATGCATACACCTGATCAACGATTAAACCAAATACCACTGCACATACCGCAATGGACGTCAGATAAATGGCGGTGGCCCGTTTGCCCAGTACACCGGTCAGGACCGTTAGCGAGGCCATATTGGTCGCCGGCCCAGCTAATAAAAAAACCAGAGCGGCGCCCGGGCTGACCCCTTTGAGAATCAGGGCCGCGGCAATCGGCGTGGAGGCTGTTGCACAGATATACAACGGAATGCCCACCGCCAGCATAATCAGCATAGCCGGAAGGCCGGCGCCCAGATATTTACTGAACATATCCGGTGGGATCAGCACCGTAATCAGCCCGGCCAAGATCATTCCAATCATAAACCAGCCGGCCAGATCTTCCCAAAGATCTTTAACAGCAAAGCGCATACCGGCGGCAAGCTTCTCGCGGAAGGTATGATGGTGACGATGCACTTCCGGCGAGCAATTCTGTCCATCACAGCAGCCATCCACCGGACAACTCAGATCCGGGGTGATGCGGGTCGTTCCGTTGTTTGAACCCAACATATTTTCCGTGATGCCGGCAACTGCTGCCGTGACGAAAGCCACCACCGGGCGCGCGACGGTCATGATGGGATCTAACAGGGCATAGGTAATGGAAATCGAATCCACTCCGGATTCGGGGGTTGAAATCAAAAATGCGGTGGTGGCACCATTGCTGGCACCCTGTTTGCGCAGCGACACGGCTGCAGGCAGCACGCCGCACGATCACAACGGAATGGGGATGCCGAAAAAAGCGGACTTCAGCACGGATTTAAAGCGACCCTGCCCCAGATGCCGGGTAATTGAACTTGGATTTAAAAATACCCGCAGCAGACCGGCCACCAGCAATCCGAACAATATGTAAACCGAAGCATCAACCAACAAATCCCACGTCGCCAATAAAATTTCGATAATAAAGTTCAAATTGTTTTCCTTTTGTATTTAAATTTGGAGTGTTGGAGTAATGGAGTACTGGAGTAATGTCTAAAAATTGAATCCGTTTTGCAGCACTCCAATCCAGCCTTCGTAGCCGAGCTACTCCGGCGGAGTAGGCTACTCCATCACTCCAGTACTCTTAGTCGTATTACCCAGCGGCTTTAAGAAACCATTGACTGTTCACTTGTAACATAAAATCACGATTCAGATATATGCTCGAGCCCAACATTCAACAACTCCGCCACGTGCTCATCATCCAGCGAATAATAAATCACCTGGCCATCCCGGCGGCTTTTCACCAGGGCCAGGTCTCTAAAGCGCCGCAATTGATGCGACACCGCCGACTCGGTCAACCCCAGGAATGCGGCCAGATCACAAACGCACATTTCCACGTTTTTAAGCGCCATGACGATCTTCAGACGGCTGGGATCTCCCAGGATTTTATAAATGGCTGACAGGCGTTCAATCTTTTTCTCCGAGACTGTTTCTCTGCGCGCCTGCTCGATGCGGTCCAGGTGAATCACCCGCACCTGGCAATCATCGCCTTCTAAACATTTGGCTTTGGCAGAACCCATATCGACTCCTTGAATATTTGAACATATATTCATATAAGCTCTTTACATCTTTTTGTCAAGATATAACTTAGGTTATCCAGTTGAGCCCGTTGAGCCGGTTTAGCCGGTTTAGCCCGTTGGGCCCGAAAAAAGCGGAAAACCGCTCAATTTTATTTTAACCGGCAAACGGGCTAACGGGTAACGGGCTCAACCTGTAGTATTCGAGCATTTTGAATCGGTTTTTAATCCGCCACAAAGATCGGCGGACCCTGGGCGCCTGTCCGCATTTTTAATATGTAATAAAATCTGTTTTAAAAGTGTGGATTAGGGTTCAGGGCACGGCGTCCCGCGAATTGAAAACGGAGCGTACACACCCACATCCAAATTTTAAAAGACTTGAAGCTGTCTTTAAAATAGCAGATTACGCCCGAAGGCAAGGCGAAAAACGATTCAAAAGTGGAGCATACACGTGAGTATTCGAGCATTTTGAATCGGTTTTCAACACAGCCATCGGGTGTTAGATGCATTTTAAAGGCAGCTTCTAATAATTATTTAACAATTACTTAACTTTATGATAACAAAACCTTAATATTTTCCTTAGTCAGAGACAATTGTTAAAATTATGTTAGCATCATTTCATTAACCCCACATCAAATTGGGAGTTTAAAAATGGCAAAGGAAAAAATATTGGTCGTCGATGATGAAGAGGATATTCTTGAGCTTGTGCGCTATAATCTGTCCCGGGAAGGATATCATGTCACCGGAACGCTGACCGGTGAAGATGCTCTTCGCAAAGTTCGTTCAGACCCGTTTGATTTAATTGTGCTGGATCTGATGCTGCCGGGCATGGATGGCCTGGCGTTTACCAAAACCCTTAAAAATGATTCCCGGTTGCGCAGCATTCCGATCGTAATGCTGACCGCCAAAGGCGAAGAAGCCGATATCGTCACTGGACTGGAGCTGGGTGCCGATGATTATATTACCAAACCCTTCAGCCCAAAGGTCATGATCGCCCGCGTGCGCGCGGCCATTCGTCGCCACAATGAAGAGCCCGAAGATGAAATGGCACTTGTGAAAATCCATGACCTGGAAATCAATCCCGGCCGGCGCAGCGTTCTGGCCAAAGGGGAGCCCATTGATTTAACCTACACCGAATTTCAGGTTTTGCTATTGCTGGCCAAACGTCCCGGATGGGTATTTACCCGTTCTCACATTGTCAATTCCATCCGTGGCAATGATTACCCGGTTACGGATCGTAGCGTGGATGTGCAAATTGTGGGATTGCGCAAAAAGCTTGGTCCCTATGGGGAATATATTGAAACCGTCCGGGGGGTCGGATACCGCTTCAAGGAGTCTCCATGAAAAAGCGTAGACGCCTGCTGTGGCGGCTTTTTCCTTCGTATCTATTGATCACTCTCATTTCCCTGCTGGCTGTCAGCTGGTATGCCTCCGAAGCCATGCGCCATTTTTTTCTGGATCAGACAGCCATCGATCTGAAAGCCAGAGCGGTCCTGCTTGAAAAACAGATCTCAGGGCTCCTGTCGCCATTGAACGCTGATGCTATCGATTCCATCTGCAAAGAAGCCGGGCGACTCTCGGCCACCCGCATTACCGTCATTCTCCCGAATGGCAGTGTCATCGGCGATTCGCGCGAAACGCCCCACCTGATGGACAATCATGCCAACCGGCCGGAAATCATAACGGCGTTGGCTGGCCAGACCGGAAAGTCCATGCGTTTCAGTAACACGCTCATGCAGCAGATGCATTACGTTGCCGTACCAATCAAAGATGGCCAGCAAATTGTGGCCGTGTTGCGTACAGCACTACCGGCAACTGCGGTGGAAGCTGAAATCCGATCTATCCGACTCAAAATCGGCCTGGGCGGCTGCATTATCGCTCTGCTGGCAGCCGGTATCAGCTGGGTGATCTCCCGCCGCATCAGCCAGCCGATCGAGCAGATGAAAAAAAGTGCTGAGCATTTCGCTGCCGGCGATTTGAACCATCGATTGACACCGCCTGGGACTGAAGAAATGGGGGGTCTGGCTGACGCCATGAATCAGATGGCCGCCCAACTAAATGAACGCATTGAAACCATCGTCAACCAGCGCAATCAACTCCAAACCGTCCTGGCCAGCATGACCGAAGGCGTGATTGCCATCGACACCGAAGAGCGCATTGTGAGTATAAACCAGGCCGCTGCCCGGCTTTTTGAATATGAACCGCTAGATTGCCAGGGTAAAAGTATTCAGGAAATCATCCGCTCCCCGGCCTTACAGCAGTTTATCCGTCAGGCACTCAGCAGTAAAATCCCATCCGAAGAAGACATCACTTTGTTTCAAAATGAAGAACGGGTAATCGATGTAAAAGGCTCCCCGCTTTTAGATGCCAACCAACACCAAATTGGCACTCTGGTGGTATTCCATGATGTGACCCAGCTGCGGCGATTAGAAGACATGCGACGCGATTTTGTGGCCAATGTTTCGCACGAAATCAAAACACCCCTGACCGCGATTAAAGGTTTTGTCGAAACCTTGCAGCAGGGCAAAGTTGAAAAGGCCCAAGAAAAAGAACGCTTCCTGGGTATTATCCAAAAGCACGTGGACCGCTTAAACGCCATTATAGAGGATTTGTTGGCGCTGTCACGAATTGAGCAGGAGGACGAAAACAAGGAAATAGAATTTGAACCGGTTAAAATATCGGACGTGTTCCAGGCCGCCATTCAGTTGTGTCGTCCAAAAGCAGATGAAAAAAACATTCGCATCAATCTGAATTGCGAAAAACAAGCTACTGCTAATTTTGATCCTACTCTGATCGAGCAGGCGGTTGTTAATCTGCTGGATAATGCCATTAAGTTCAGTGATCCTGGAAGTACGGTTCAGGTAGAATCGCACCATGAGAACGACCAGATAGTCATCCGTGTTCAGGATCAAGGTATCGGTATTGCCCAAAAACACCTACCGCGCCTTTTCGAGCGCTTTTACCGGATCGACAAAGCACGCAGCCGCAATATGGGCGGTACCGGCCTGGGTCTAGCCATTGTCAAACACATTGCCCAGGCTCATGGCGGATATGTCATGGTTGAAAGCAGGCTTGGAGAAGGCAGCTGCTTTAGCATTCACCTACCCCAAAAGGTTTTATCAACAGCAAGTAATATGTGAAAACCGTTTTTGTTGTTCTTGAAATCATCGCCCAAAATTGAAGCCTGTGCGGGCACCCCTCTAATCCGATTTAATGAACTGAAATTATTTATATAAAGTCTATAGCGCGTATTTCGGCATCGGGTTTGGTTTATCATTGATTTACCATAGTCAACGTGTTATTGCCTCGCCAACCATTTCAGCCGTGCAGTTAAATTCTGGATACAGATCCGTGGGCCTGCAGGATGGCCGTGGTTAGCTTCCAATACTTCTACTGATCATAATGAATCGCTTTCAGACAAGAGCATGGGATCTGAATATACCGTACTGATTATTGGTTACATTTTCGGATTTTATATGGCCTGGAATATCGGCGCCAATGATGTGGCCAATTCAATGGCATCAGCAGTCGGCGCCAAGGCCATCACCATCCGCCAGGCCATATTCATTGCCGGCATTTTAAATATCGTCGGCGCTGTTTTTATCGGCTCGCATGTCACCCAAACCATCCGCAAAGGCATCGTCTCGACAGACATCCTCGCAGATCCCCATCTGGCACTCATTGGCGCTTTATCAGCGCTGCTGGCTGCCGCACTATGGGTGTCTTTTGCCACCTGGAAATCACTGCCCGTGTCCACTACTCATTCAATCGTAGGTGCCATGATCGGTTTTGGTATCATGGCCGGCGGATTTTCAGTGATCAACTGGGGCAAACTCGGCGCGGTGGTTCTAAGCTGGGTAATTTCTCCGGTGTTTGCTATGGTCATCGGCTTTTTGATGTTTAAAACCATTGTCAAATTTATTTTATCCAAAGAAGACCCGTTCGCCCAGGCGCTTAAACTGGCACCTTATTTTATCAGCATCGCCCTTTTTGTGGTGATATTATCCTTTCTTTTTAAAACGCCCCTGGGAAAAAGCTTGGCAGTGGGAACGCCGCTGGCACTGCTGATTGCTCTGGTCATGGCTATCGCACTGGGCTTTGTGGCCGTTAAAATCTTGCGCATATTTATAAAAAAGACTAATCTTACCGGGGAAGAAGAGGTCTTTCGCAAAATTCAGATCGGCACTTCCTGTTATGTGGCTTTGGCTCAGGGTGCCAACGATGTGGCCAATGCTATCGGTCCGCTGGCGGTCATCTATTTTCTGGTCAAAACGGGCAGTGTGGGGGCCAAGGTTCCGGTCCCCATTTTTCTGCTATTTTTCGGAGGCATTGGTATTGCTTGCGGCATTGGTATGGCCGGGCACCGCGTAATGGATACCATCGGCAGAAAAATTACCACTCTGACCAATACCCGTGGTTTTTCGGTGGATTTCGCGGCCGCCACAACTGTGATGGTGGCCTCCAAGATGGGGTTACCGGTGTCAACGACTCATGCAGCCGTGGGCGGTGTCATGGGGGTTGGCCTGGCGCGCGGGATTGAAGCGGTTAATTTTAGAATTATTTTTGAGATTATCCTCTACTGGGTTTTAACTGTTCCGGCTGCGGCTATTACCAGCATCGTTATTTTTAAAATTCTTCAGCTCTTTATCTAAAGGAGAAAGTTATGCGCATACCCTTTATTTCAATGTTTATGACTTCACCCTTCGATGGCCTGCAGGAGCATGCCGAAAAGGTGAAAGAATGCGCCTGGGTTTTTCAAAGGGCTATCGAGTGTATCATCGAAGACCGATGCGAAGACTTCGAGCATTTCAGAAAAGATATTGATAAACTCGAAAGCGAAGCCGATGCGATCAAGCGCCGTATTCGAGGCCACCTTCCCAAAGGCACCTTGTTGGCAGTGGATAAATTTGAAATCTTCCGCTATCTGGGCGAACAGGATAAGGTGCTGGATGTTGTCGAGGAAGGCCTTGACTGGTTGTCTTTCAGGGCGGCAGCCGGTATCCCCGAGGTGCTCGAAAAAGATTTCATGCTTCTAGTGGCAGCCGTTATGGACCCGATCGAAGAGTTGAGCAAAATGGTAGCCGAAGCCCGCAAATACTTTTCAAATTTTGCAGAGGATCAGCGTGTTGTAGTGAAAGATATCATACGTGATTTGCGCCACTATGAACATGAAGCCGATAAATTAGAAGATGCTGTCAAAGAGAAGATCTTTAATGCGATCGATGATCCGGTGGCCGTGTTTCATTTGATCCGCTTAACAGAAATTATCGGCTCCATCGCCGACCACGCCGAAAATGCCGGTGACATGATGCGGGCCATGGTCGCAAAATAAAGTTATTGTAGAACGAGGAGGGACAAAGTTCCAATTTTTCCCTGACAAAGGGGTAAGGTTTAGCGGCTATCTCAACAACTCGCCTTTTAGTGCCGGATACTTTTCGTTCAGGCAGTACGTATTCCTTTTAATCCACATATCCATTCAAAAAAACTAATCCAATTTTAACCTATCCGTAATAAAAAACTAATCTTTATCAGCCATTTCATGCTAGACAAAAATGGTTTTCTGATTTAACAAATTGACCACCCTTCTTCTATTTTAAGGCTGAACAAAATGAATACCTTCCTTTTGATTTTAGGAGCAGCAACTTTTGTCTCGGTTATAATGCTTTGTCAGTTGAAGGCATTTAAAAAAAAGCATCCAAATGCAAAGTTGCTGATACGCGTTTATCAAATGATTACCTAAAGTCAGTTATTAGAAATACCCGGGAGGGGCAACTATGAAATCGGAAATGGTGGTGCCAACAACGCCATTACCGGGTTTTGAGAATCCGGTTTTAGGGCCCCAGCAAACATTTAGGGCCATTATAGAAGCGATGGCGCATCCGGGCCAGCTGGTCAAAATCAAAAGCAAACTTTATCATCCTGAAATGTTGAATCTCGCCTCGGCGGCTGCCTGTCTGACGCTGCTCGACGATGAGACCCCCCTCTGGACCGATTTGAGTTGGAATTCTGAAGCCATCAACTGGTTTCAAATTCATTGTGGCTGCAGTGTTGTCACCGAGCCTTGTATGGCGCATTTTGCTTTAATAGCCCAACCGGCAAATATGCCTCATCTTGATGAATTTAAACTCGGAGAGGAGGCGTATCCCGAAAATGCAACCACGTTGATCATTCAGGTGCAATGCTTCAACGATCAAAGGGGCAAAATTCTTAGCGGCTCCGGGATGAAAAAATCCACCTATTTTGCGCCTGCCGGCATCCAGGCCGCTTTCTGGGAACAATGGCAACTCCAGGCCGCTTTGTTTCCATTAGGCGTTGATGTTTTTTTTACATACAAGGACATTTTGGCGGCTTTACCGCGGACGACTCAAGTCACCGATCCCGATGCTGAATTATGCAGCGATTGAAAAGTGAAAGGAATGGTAGCTATGAAAAAGCCCAGAGTCTTGTTTATCTGTGTTCACAATACCGGCAGAAGCCAGATTGCCGAGGCATATTTGAAAAAATTCGCCCATGATAAATACGATGCGGAAAGCGCGGGATTGGAGCCGGCTGATGAGATCAATCCCTTGGTTGTAAAGGCCATGCAAGAAGAAGGTATCGATATCTCGCAGAATAAAATCCAGAGCGTGTTCGAGTTGTTTAAAGATGGTAAGTTATACGATCATGTCATAACCGTTTGCGACAGTGCCGCTGAAGCCAAATGCCCGGTTTTTGCGGGTATTACCAAACGGTGGAATTGGCCCTTTCCAGATCCAGCCGCCGTGGAAGGCACAGAGGATGAAAAACTTCAAAAAGTTCGTGACATTCGGGATATGATCAAAAATAGACTTTTGGATACGATCCAAAATAAGTTCGCCTAAAATATGCCCTAACGCGCTTAGCATACAGTTAGAACCTGCCTCTGGCATCCACACGAAAAACCCAGAAATCCTCATAGCCTGCGCCGGCTGATGTCGTGTATCCGGCGACCGCAAGCCCGCCAAATGTTCGTTCCCAAAGCAGCTCACCATCTAGGTTGAGCCGCAATATCCAAACATCGCTTTTGCCGGCACCCTTGGACCGCGTGTGGCCGGCAACGGCAACTCCGCCGTCCGGAGTCGATGCAACAGCATAGAGCTGATCACTTCTGGATCCACCAAAAGAGCGCTCCCATATTAATTTCCCATCCCGACTCAAGCGCAGAATCCAGGCGTTATATTCAAGGCTTTGCTGCGAGCGGCTATTGCCCACAACGATCAGCCCGTCATCCGGCAGTGACACAATTCCGTATGCTTTATCCTGTATAGCGCCACAGTCATCGTGATGCCAGCAAAAATTTTTATAGTGCAATTCATGAATCTGCAGGCGGACGAGGCAATGCGCGGGAATCTTTGAATCGAAGGAATGGTAGGATCGTTTATTTCGTAATGGTCTCCAGGCTGAGCGCAAGGTTGCGCGCCTGGTTGCGCCCACGATCGTTTAGCGGAATAAAACCGGTTTCCGACAAATAGCCTTCAGGTCCGATCGCTTTCTCGCTGGTAGATTCGTACAAGAATTTCTGCAATCCTTTGATGGCATCCACGTGTTTGCGCTTGATGTACAGATAAATGGGACGGAATAAAGGATAAGTTCCATTGGCAATCGTATCGGCTGTGGGCACCACACCGTCGATTTTGTTGGGTTTTAAGATATCAACATGATTCACCATCAGGGAGACCGGCAAAATCCCAAAGGCATCGGCGTGTTTCTTGAGCCAGTCTAGAATATAATTCTCATCCCGCGGGCTTTCAATATACTTGCCATCCTTGCGCAATGTGCGGCTGACCGCGTAGCGTTGAGTGCTGTCCAGCTCGGCAATCGTTGGAAAACTGGTGCCGCCCTTTTCCATAATCAATTCCATAAACGCATCGTAAAACCCGGATGTGTAAGGCGGGCCCATCACTTTTATGGGCTGACTCGCAAGGGAAGGATCAATCTCGTTCCAGTTGGTAAACGGATTTGTTTTAATCTCACCGCCGATTTCAACTTTTTCGGCCAGGGCCGAAAAAATTTGGGCTGTGCTGAAGTTATACTGGGGCGAATTTTTGGAGTTGGCGAATGCAATCCCATCACGACCGATGATGATCTCGATAATCGATGTGACACCATTTTGGTTGCACCGATCAAATTCAGCTTTTGTCATGGGTCTGGCGGTCGTGTTTATATCCGGATACTCGAAACCGACACCCTCACAAAATAGCTTAAATCCGTTGCCGGTTCCGGTTATTTCAACAGAGGGCGGAACATTTCCGGCGGCAGCAAAATGTTCGGTCACCGTTCGAACAAACGGTAGCACGGTGGAAGATCCCACAATCCGGATCTCATCGCGCGCATTTGCCGAACCGATCGTTAACAATATGATCGAAGCTGTGATAATGGCAGTTTTTATCATGACACCACCTGATTATGGCTTATGGGGGCCACTGTCCTTAGCACTCATCCGCCGCCACCAGCGCAGCGTATTCTTGGCCCTTTTCGATGTAATACACGCATTCAGCGATGTTTTTGATATGATCTCCAATCCGTTCACAAGATCTGGATACAAAGATTAAACTGGTATAGGAGTTAATGTTATCGGCGTCCTCTTTCATATATAATCGCAGCTGGGACAAAAGATTGGCATAAATCTTATTGACTTCCTCATCCTGTTTCCAGACCGCAATGGCCTGGGAAACATTTACCTTTCGATAGGCATGCATGACCTCATTGAGCATCTTCTGGGTCAATTCCGCCATACGGATAATCTGTTCCACCGGCTCTTCAAGCGATACGTGGTTTAAATCGATCACCGACTTTCCAATATTGGCGGCATAGTCGGCAACACGCTCCAGTTCGACGCCTATTCTCAAAGCCGAGATGATATGGCGCAGATCAAGCGCCATCGGCTGGCGCATGGCCAGCATGCGGACCGTCAAGCGATCGACCTCAGATTGCAATTTGTTAACTTTGGAATCACTGGAGATGACGTTAACAGCCAGGCGGTTGTCTCTTGAAACCAGTGCTTCAAGGGCCTTACGAAGTTGCTCCTCGGCAAACTGGCCCATTTCCAAAAGCTTCGCTTGCAGTAAATCCAATTCCTGATCATATGATCGTACGATATGGTCTTTAGCCATCGCTTATGACTCCTTTTGCAGCATCAGGTTATACCGTGGTGGGTACGCGCGACTAACCAAATCGACCGGTGATGTAATCCTCGGTTAGCTGATGGCTCGGGTTGGTAAAAATTTGTGCAGTGGGACCTACCTCTATGAGATCCCCTAGATGAAAATAAGCAGTCCGTTGAGAAACGCGGGAAGCCTGTTGCATGGAATGGGTAACGATCGCGATCGTGAATTGCTCGCGCAACTCATCAATTAAATCTTCGATAACCGCCGTGGCAATCGGGTCCAGCGCCGAGCAGGGTTCGTCCATCAGGATAACTTCAGGGCTCACCGCTATGGTGCGGGCAATACACAGCCGCTGCTGCTGGCCACCTGACAGACCGGTGCCGGGATGTTCCAGTATATCTTTAACCTCTGCCCACAGACCGGCTCGAATCAGAGACTTTTCGACGATCTCATCCAGCTCGGCTTTGTTTTGGCACAACCCATGGATACGCGGGCCGTAACCAATATTTTCGTAGATGGATTTGGGAAATGGATTGGGCTTTTGAAAAACCATGCCGACCTGCGCGCGCAATGGAACCACATCGATGTTCTTATCGTAGATGTCAACCCCGTCCAGGGCGATATTGCCGGTCACCCGGCAGGAATCAATCGTATCGTTCATACGGTTTAAGCAGCGCAAAAAGGTCGATTTGCCACAGCCGGAAGGGCCGATCATGGCGATGACTTCATTACGGCCGATATCCAGTGAAACATTTTTAATGGCGTGTTTTTCGCCGTAATAAACATTGACATCGCGGCAGGTCATGCGCGGGTTATCGATAGCGATTTCACCAACTGTCTGCCGATTTTCGCGCGGAACCAGTGTCCTGCCCTTTTCCATCGTCTTTTGAAGAGGTTTATCCTCTTTATTTGATGTTTCCACAGTGCGCACACTTTCATCGAAGAATTCATTTTTTTGAGGTACTGTTTCCATAACACAATTCACCTAAAAATTGAATCCAGCAGGCCGGACGTTGAAACGCCCAGCCTGCTGTTTGTTGGGGCCGAGAATTATTGCATCGAGAGCGCGGTGAGGTTTGTCGCATTAGAATTGAACTTGCTTCGCTCAGCATCTGGCATCGGAATCATTCCTTTTTCGGTCAGGTAACCATCGGGGCCCCAGGCTTTTTCGCTGGTGAACTCAACCAGATATTCCTTGATACCCGGAATAACGCCCACATGCGCCTTTTTCACGTAGAAAAACAGCGGGCGGGAGACCGGATATTTGCCGTCGGCAATTGCGTCAAAATTGGGCTGAACGCCGTCAACAAAGGATCCCTGGATTTTGTCCATGTTTTGGTCCAGGAAGCTGAAGCCGAAAATACCGACAGCACTCGGATTGGCTTCCAATTTTTGAACGATCAGGTT
>Ga0209536_100004486_pt1 | contig 22041 bp, 17 predicted proteins | sample DeeMarSeWOR28_12_FD_187461 | JGI IMG/M metagenome (GOLD analysis project Ga0209536, IMG submission 187461) | Marine sediment microbial communities from White Oak River estuary, North Carolina - WOR-2-8_12 (SPAdes) (version 2) | ecosystem: Environmental > Aquatic > Marine > Intertidal zone >... | reverse complement strand
TCGGCCGTGGAATCGCTGCGCACCGACCTGATTCCGCTCGCCACGCTCGTGACACCGAATCTGCACGAGGCAGAGATCCTGGCGGGAATGTCGGTGACCGATGAGGCCGGAATGCGGATCGCTGCAGAGCGGATCCTCTCCTTCGGAGCGGCGGCGGTATTGATCAAGGGCGGACACCTCGCCGGCGACGAAGTGCTCGACCTGCTCCTCGCTCCAACCGGGGAGCGGACGTGGCGAGCCAGGCGGCTGGCGGTCGGAAACGCTCACGGAACGGGCTGCACTCTCTCGGCCGCCATCGCGGCCGGACTGGCTTCGGGCCGGAAACTCGAGCACGCCGTCGACCGTGCGATCGGGTACACCCGGCGCGCGCTCGAGACTGCGCCGGGGCTCGGCTCCGGCGCTACTCCGCTCAACCACTGGGCGCGTCCGTGAGCCGACGGTCGACGGCTGTCACGGCGGCCGTGACGAGGTCGCGAAAACTCTCCGCCACCCGGGCGGTGGTCTCCATCACCTCCCGGTGGTCCAGGGGCCTGCCCCCGATACCGGCGGCATAGTTCGTCAGGCAGCTGACGCCGAAGCAGCGGACTCCCCGCGAGCGCGCGACGATCAGCTCCGGGACGGTGGACATGCCGACCGCGTCGGCGCCCAGCTTCCCGAGCATCCGGATCTCCGCCGGTGTTTCGAAGCTGGGGCCGAGCAGCGCGGCATAGACCCCCTCATGCAGCGGCACCCGTGTCCGGTCGGAAGCCTCGGCCACAGCCGCTCGCAGCTCCGGGTCCCAGGCGTCCGTCAGGTCGGGGAACCTCGGCTCTCCGGGCAACGGCGGCCCGACCAGCGGATTGTATCCCGTCAGGTTCAGGTGGTCGCGGATCAGCATCAGTTCCCCCGGAGAGAATTCCGGGTTGATCGCTCCCGCCGCATTCGACAGGAACAGGCCCAGGATACCCAGGTCCGCCAGCACGCGAATCGGAAAGGTGACCTGCCACGGCGCATATCCTTCGTACAGGTGGGCGCGCCCCTGCAGGCCGGCGCAGGGCACGCCGCCGAGCGTGCCCAGCACCATCCGCCCGGCATGACCCGTGACACCGGGCTCCGGAAATCCGTCCAGTTCGGAATAGGGGATGGCGACCGCGCCCTCGAAACGTCCGGCGAGACCCCCCAGCCCGGATCCGAGCACCAGACCGATCCGCGGACGGACTCCGGGGACCCTCTCGAGAATTCCGTCCGCCGTCCTGCGGGCCGCCGCCGCGAGTTCCGCGGGGGCGCCGCCACGCCCCGAGACTTCGGGGTTCACGCCAGCACCCCGGCCAGCGTCGCGGTCATCCATGTCGCCACCGTACCTCCGAGCATCGCACGCATGCCCAGCGAAGAGACGTCCTTCCTGCGCGACGGAGCTATGCCGCCGATTCCGCCGATCTGGATGGCGATCGAGGCGAAGTTCGCGAATCCGGTCAGCGCATACGTGGCGATGATCACCGACTTGGGCGACAGCTCGGATCCGCCTGCCAGAGATTCCGCCAGCAGCTGGAATGCCACGAACTCGTTCGCCACCATCTTCACCCCGAACAGGCTCCCGACCTGGGCCGCGTCGGACAGCGGGACACCGATCAGCCATGCGACGGGGGCGAACAGATACCCGAGAAGCATCTCGATGGTGACGCCGTCGACCCCGAACATTCCGAGAACCCAGCCGAGGACGCCGTTGCCCAGCGCGATGAGTGCGAGGAACGCGATCAGGATGGCGCCGACGTTGAGCGCCAGCCGCATTCCGTCGCTCGCGCCTCCGGCCGCGGCGTCGATCACGTTCGAGTAGTCCAGATCGATCTCCGTCTCGATCCCGTCTGCCGTGACAGGTCTCTCCGTCTCCGGCAGCAGCATCTTGCTGACCACGATTCCGGCGGGCGCCGCCATGATGCTGGCTGCCAGCAGGTGCCCCGCGATGGCCGGAAAGCTGCCCGCCATCATCGCCACGTAGGCGGCCAGTACGCCGCCGGCCACGGTGGCGAAACCGCCGGTCATCACCGTGTTCAATTCGGACATCGTCATCCCGCCGACGAACGGCTTCACCAGCAGCGGGGCCTCGATCTGGCCGACGAAGATGTTGCCGGCGGCGGATGTCGTCTCCGCGCCGCTGGTGCCGAGCGTGCGCTGCATCAGCCACGCTACCCCGCCGACAATCTTCTGCATGAATCCGACGTAGTACAGGATCGCCATCAGCGAGGAGAAGAAAATGATCGTCGGAAGAACCCCGAACGCGAAGTCCGCCAGGAGCGGCACTTCTCCTCCCCCGTCCAGGGGAACGAGAGGTTTCGCGAGGTTTCCGAACACGAACGAAGCACCGGCGTTCGTATACCCGATCAGGGCCACGAACACTTCGTTCACGATTCGGAAGAAGCCTCGCCCGTACGGGGTCTTCAGTACGAGAAGCGCGAACAGTACCTGAAGTCCGATTCCCTTCGCGATGAGTGACCAGCGGATCGCGGAGCGCCTCGTGGAGAACAGCCACAGAACTCCGAGCAGCACCGCCAGAGACAGGAAGCCGCGACCGATGCGCACCGGAAGCGGCTCTTCGATCGCGTCCACATCGACGATCGACGGTGCGGACTGAACCGCCGGATGCAAGACCACCGCCGCATCTTCACGGCCCGCATCGATTCCCGCCGCCATGGCGGTTCCCGGACAGATCAGGCAGAGCAGCACCAGAACGCCGCGCGGCACCTGCCTGCGGTGCTTCCGCGCGACAAGGCTCACCACGAACCGAAGCGCCCGATCTGCTCCTTCGTCAGGACCACGCCGGCATGCTTCGCCTCGACGAGCTTCCTCTTCGCGAACAACTTCACGAGCACCACACCGGCAACGAACCCGCCGACGTGCGCCCAGAACGCCACGCCCCCTCCCGCTCCCGCACCGGAAGCGAGACCCGAGAACAGCTGTATCGCGAACCAGAGACCGAGAACCGCAAGCGCGCTCATCGGAATCACGCGCACGTACACGACCAGGAAGATCAGCGTGTAGACCCGGACCTTCGGGTAGAGCACGATATATCCGCCCATGATGCCGCTGATCGCTCCGGAAGCGCCCACCGTCGGGATCGTGCTGGACGGGTCGATGAAGACATGGGTGAGGGCGGCCAGAATTCCGCACAGCAGGTAGAAGACCGCGTATCGGAGGTGCCCCATCGAGTCTTCGATGTTGTTTCCGAACACCCACAGGAACCACATGTTGCCGATCAGGTGCATCCAGCCGCCGTGCATGAACATCGAGGTCACCAGCGTGGTCCAGCTGTACCCCCCGATCATGCAGCTCGCTTCGCCGAGCGAGACCGTGTCACCGGGCCCTACGGCTCCGGTGATCTCCGCCGGAATCGCCCCGTAGGCACAGAGCGAACTCAGAAACGGCTCGGCGACTCCCCCTCCCTGCACCAGCAGCCACACCAGAACGTTGGTCGCGATCAGAAGGATCGTGACGAACGGGAACAGTTCGGTCGGGTTCTCATCGCGAAGTGGAAACATGTTCGAAAGGGTAGACGGACCCGCGAAACCGCGCAATACGAAGTGCTGCAGTGGGCCGGTCGAGCGGTTCCCTGCCTTTCTGACACGAATTGTCGCAACCGGGTGCCAGAATAGCGGAAAAATGGCCATTTTCGTGGCGCTCGAGCGGCACATCGCTTGCAATTTCCCGCGCCATACGAATTCAAGGACGACCCGGTCTCTCGCCCGCTGACGCGGTGCGGCCTCCGGGCGGGAGCCAGAAAGGGAGAACCATATGAGCAAAGTGATCGGAATCGACCTCGGAACGACGAATTCCGTGGTCTCCGTGATGGAGGGCGGCGACCCGGTCGTGATCCCGAACGCGGAAGGGGCACGCACGACGCCCTCCGTGGTCGCGTTCACGAAGGACGGCGAGCGGCTCGTCGGACAGGTCGCGAAGCGACAGGCTGTCACCAACCCCGTCAACACCGTTTCCTCGATCAAGCGGTTCATGGGACGCAAGTGCTCGGAGGTGGAGCACGAGAGGCAGCTGGTGCCGTACGAGATCGAGTGTGACGGGCAGGACCGCGTGCAGGTCAAGATCCCGGCGGCGAAGAAGACGTTCACGCCGCCCGAGATCTCGGCGATGGTGCTGCAGAAGATGAAGCAGACCGCCGAAGATTATCTGGGCGCGGAGGTGAAGCAGGCCGTGATCACGGTTCCCGCCTACTTCAACGACGCCCAGCGGCAGGCGACCAAGGATGCGGGAAAAGTGGCGGGGCTCGAGGTACTGAGGATCATCAACGAGCCCACGGCTGCGGCGCTCGCCTACGGTCTGGACAAGAAGAGCGACGAGAAGATCGCGGTGTTCGACCTCGGCGGCGGCACCTACGACATCTCAATTCTCGAGCTTGGCGACGGGGTGTTCGAGGTCAAGGCGACCAACGGCGACACGCACCTGGGGGGAGATGACTTCGACCAGCGCGTGATCGACTGGATGGTGGACGAGTTCAAGAAGGACCAGGGGATCGACCTCTCGAAGGACCCGATGGCGCTTCAGCGCCTCAAGGAAGCGGCCGAGAAGGCGAAGTGTGAGCTGTCCACGACCACGCAGACCGATATCAATCTGCCGTTCATCACGGCGGATCAGAGCGGACCGAAGCACCTTCACATGAGCCTCACGCGGGCCAAGTTCGAACAGCTGGTGGACGACCTGATCGAGCGGACGAAGGAGCCGATGTCCAAGGCCCTCAAGGATGCCGGACTGGATGCCTCCGACATCGACGAGGTGATCCTGGTGGGCGGCTCCACCCGGATTCCGAAGATCCAGGAGACCGTGCGCGAGTTCTTCAACAAGGAGCCGCACAAGGGCGTCAACCCGGACGAGGTCGTCGGAATCGGAGCGGCGATCCAGGGCGGCGTGCTCGCCGGAGACGTCAAGGACGTGCTGCTGCTCGACGTCACGCCCCTGTCGCTGGGGATCGAGACGCTCGGAGGCGTCATGACCGCGCTCATCCCCCGGAACACCACGATTCCGACCAAGAAGAGCGAGGTGTTCTCGACGGCCGAGGACAGTCAGCCCACCGTGGACATTCACGTCCTGCAGGGCGAGCGGCCCATGGCCTCCGACAACAAGACGATCGGCCGCTTCCAGCTGACCGGCATCCCGCCGGCGCCACGCGGCGTGCCGCAGATCGAAGTCACGTTCGATATCGATGCGAACGGAATCCTGCACGTCAGCGCCAAGGACCGCGCCACGGGCAAGGACAAGAAGATCCGGATCGAGGCCTCATCGGGCCTTTCCGACTCCGAGATCGACCGGATGGTCAAGGACGCCGATGCGCATGCCTCCGAGGACAAGGAGCGTCGCGCGAAGGCGGAGGCGAGGAATCGTCTCGATTCTCTGATCTACCAGACCGAGAAGAACGTCGAGGAATGGAAGGAATCGCTCGACGAAGATTCGAAGGCGCAGATCGAGTCGAAGCTGGAGCGTGGACGCCAGGCGCTGAAGCAGGACGACCAGGCGGAAATGCAGGCTGCGATCGACGAGATCCAGCAGACCGTGCAGGCGGCGGCGCAGACCATCTACGCCAAGGCCGGCATGGGCGAGCAGGGCATGTCCGGAGATGCCGGGTTCGAGTCCGGAGCGGCCGAGCCGACCGGCGGGGCCGAGATGGCGGATGAGGACGTGGTGGAAGCCGACTACGAGATCGTCGAAGAGGCAGACGACAAGTAGTCCGGCAGGACTCGCACGAAGTCGGGAACGGGCTTCGAACGGCGGCGCCCCGAGGGGCGCCGCCGGCGTTTCCGGTCGCGGCCCGGACAACCGTCTTTCGCGTCCGGCAGTCGAAGCAGCCGACCGGGGGAACCCGGAACGCTGCGGAGCGATATCAATGGGTCGCGGGCGGCGCCTCCGGATCGACCTGGCGACACTGGAACTCAGACCTGACGGGAACTCATGAACGACCCTCTGCGCAGCAAGCTCAACCTGGTGATCACGGCCATCGTGGCGTTCGCGATCGGGCTCGGTATCGCCGCCCGCTTCGATCTCACGGCCCCGGGAGTGGCCCAGGAAAAGAACCCTCCGCTTCGCCTGGTCTCGTCGAAGGCCGGCAACATCCCGGATCAGACCCTGCCGATGAACGGCTTCGCGGAGATCGCCGAGAGGATCACGCCGGCGGTAGTGACGATCTATGTGGATCGTGATGTGCCCGAGCACGCGCAGCGCCGGATGCCGCTGCCGTTCGAGCAGTTCCAGCAGGACGTGCCTCCGACCGTGCGTGGAAGCGGCTCCGGGTTCATCATCAGCGAAGACGGCTACATCGTCACCAACAACCATGTCGTCGAGAACGCGGCCCGGATCACCGTGGAGCTGTTCGATCGTCGCCGGTTCGATGACGTCCGGCTGGTGGGCCGCGATGCGACCACGGACATCGCCCTCCTGAAGCTGGAATCCGATGACCTCGCCGCAGCCACGCTCGGGACGAGCGACGGGGCCCGGGTCGGAGAATGGGTCCTCGCAGTCGGCAGCCCCGGATTCACGCGAGGCACGGCGCCCCTCACCATGACGGTTACGGCGGGGATCATCAGCGCCAAGGGACGCAACATCCGGATCATCGACGAGAGCAGCGCGATCGAAGACTTCATCCAGACCGACGCCGCGATCAACCCCGGCAATTCGGGCGGGCCGCTGGTAAACGCGCGGGGACAGGTCATCGGGGTGAACGCTGCGATCGCATCGCGCTCCGGCTCGTACGAAGGGTACGGATTCGCGGTTCCGATCGACCTGGCCCGGGAAGTGATCGACGACCTGGTCGAGTACGGACAGGTCCGTCGTGCACTGCTCGGGGTGCAGATCGGGGCCGTCGACGCACCGATCGCGATCGACTACGGGCTCGAGCGACCCTATGGCGCCCAGGTCATGGCGGTGGAGGAAGGCCTGGCCGCCGGAGCCGCCGGCATCCGGGTCGGCGACCTGATCGTCGCAATCGACGGCGAACAGGTCGAGTCCGTGAACGACCTCCAGCGGAAGATCCGGAAGCGCGATCCCGGCGAAACGGTCCGGGTGGAGGTGGTGGACTACGACCGGGACAGACGGACGGTATCCGTGAGACTGGCGGAAGCGGAGGCGATCCAGTCCGCGAGCGCCGTTCCGGAGGCTGCCGCGAATGCGCCGGACCCCTTGGGACTCGAGGTGGAAGATCTGACCGTGGACGCCCGGCAGGCTCTCGACCTGCCCCGTGACCTGGACGGTGTAGTGGTCACCGACATGGATCGCTTCGGACAGTTCGCGCAGCGCTGGCCCTCCCGGACGGAGAATCCGGTCATCGTGTCCGTGAACCGCTCCGAAGTCTCGAGCGTGGAGGATTACAGGCGCGAGATCGCGAAGGTCGGTCCCGGTGACGTGGTCAGCCTGCTCGTATACGATCCTGCGCGGAAGTCGACGATACCGGTAAGCGTGCCGTTGCCGTCCACCCCGCGCTGATCCGCAACCCGATTCGCATCCGTCATACGGGCGGTCGCGACCCCTGTGGGAGCGGCCGCCCGCGTCTGGTCCGGGCCGCGCCTGCCAGCCCGGAGCTCCGCGCCGTGCGTGGCCGGGTTTCGGCCGTGGAGTTAGTATGACGATCGCTCCGGAATCAACGGGCGAAAGTGGCGGAACTGGCAGACGCGCCAGCCTTAGGAGCTGGTGGCCGAGAGGCCGTGGGGGTTCGAGTCCCCCCTTTCGCATCGAATGGAGACTCTGATAGGTGAGAAACGGTTGATGGCCGACGATACGGTGGAGAAGAAGAGCGCCGACGCCAGCGGAGTCGATGTGGCCGTGGAGGTCGGTGACGGGTGGTCCCGACGACTCACGATCACGGTCTCTCCGGAACGGGTCTCGCGCGCCCGGGCGAAGGAGAGGAACCGACTGTCGAAGTCGATCCGGCTCAAGGGATTTCGGAAGGGCCGCGTTCCGCCTGACGTCGTCGAGCAGAGATTCGGCGCCGAACTGGACCAGATCGTCCAGGAGAGGCTGATCGAAGACGCCTACCGTGAGGCGGTGGACGCCACCGAACTGCAGCCCGCCGGAGCGGCCAGCGTCATGAACGTGCAGTACGCTCCGGGCGAGAGGCTGACCTTCCAGGCGGAAGTCGAGATCATGCCGACGTTCGAGCTCTCGCGGGTCGGCGGTTTTCGTCTAAAGCGGGAGGTCGAGCCGGTCAAGGACGAAGAGGTCCGCCAGATCCTCGATCGAGTCCTGTCCGACTTCGCCGAATGGCGCGGAGTAGACCGGAAGGCGAAGGAAGGAGACCTGGTGGCGGTGCGGGTCGCGCCGCTCGCGGAAGGGGAGGAATCCCCGACGGAGGAGGCGAAACCCTATCGTTTCGTGCTCGGCACAGGCCAGGCACTGCCCGATGTGGAGCAGGCCATCTCGACGCTCGGGCCCGCGGAGTCGGGAGCGTTCCTGGTGGAGTTTCCCGGCGAGGGTGAGGGCGCCGACCCGGAGAGCCGTCGCCTGTTCGTGGCAGTCGATGCGGTCGAAGAACAGGTGTTGCCCGAACTCGACGATGAGCTCGTTCAGCGGGCGACGGGGGGGGCTCAGAAAACGACCGAGCAGCTGGAAGCGGTCATCCGCGAGGATCTGGCCCGTCACCATGCGGAAGAGGCGGAAGGCAAGCTGCGCGGGGCGATTCTGGAGGCTCTGCTCGATGCGAACGCCTTCTCGCTGCCCACTTCGCTGATCGACCGGTATCTGGATGGAATGCTTCGTGCGCCTGATGGGGCCGATCCGGGTGAGCTGCGCCAGGCTCGGGAATCGCTCGCGCCGCACGCGGAACGACAGATCAAGGAGGAGATGATTCTCGATCGGGTCATTGAACGGGAGGACCTGCGCCCGGGCGATGAGGAGATCGAAGCACGCATTGCGGAGCTGGCGGAACGGAGCGGCTCGACGCCGTCCGCCGTTCGCAGCCGACTGGTCAAGGAAGGCCAGCTGGACTCGCTGCGGCGGAGCATCGCGGTAGATCGAGCCTTTGAATATCTGAAGTCGCAGTCCGAAATCGAGAACGCGAGCTGATCGGAACGGAAACCCCCCACGGAACGGGGGTAGCATCACCGGTCAGGATTCGCGTCTACCAGTTTCGCCGAGAACGGATAACATGACGATCTATGCCCCGTACGTGATCGAGCGCTCCAGCCGTGGCGAGAGAAGCTACGACATCTTCTCGCGCCTCCTGATGGATCGGATCGTGTTCCTCGGAACCCCGATAAATGACGACGTGGCGAACGTCGTGATCGCGCAGCTCCTGTTCCTGCAGGCCGAGAACCCGGAGCGCGACATCAACATCTACATCAACAGCCCCGGGGGCAGCGTTTACGCGGGCCTCGCGATTTACGACACGATTCAGTACATGTCGGCGCCCGTGGCCACGATCTGCATGGGGATGGCGGCGTCCATGGGGGCGTTCCTGCTGGCGGCCGGAACGCCGGGCAAGCGCTCGGCCCTGCCCAACTCGCGGATCATGATTCACCAGCCCTCGGGCGGCTCGCAGGGCACCGCGGCCGACATCGAGATCCAGGCCCGCGAAGTCCTGCATGCCCGTGAGCGACTCAACCAGCTGCTGTCTCACCATACGGGGCAGTCCATCGATCAGATCGCGGAGGACGTGGATCGCGATCGCTACATGTCCCCGGCCGAAGCACTGGAATACGGGATTATTGACCGGATCATCGAACCAGCGGAACGCAGCAACGGCAGTCGAGGCGCCGACGAAGCGGCCGTCGAGCTCAGGGGACCGGAAGCGGTCGCCGAAGCCGAATCCGACAGCTGACGCGGGAAACCAGAGGAAATTCGCATGGCTGGTGACAAGCACCTTCGCTGCTCGTTCTGCGGGAAGTCCAAGGACAGCGTCAAGAAGTTCATTTCGGGCCCGAACGTCTATATCTGCAACGAGTGCATCTCGCTGTGCAACGAGATCCTCGCGGAGGAAGAAGACCGGGAGGCCGCTGCACAGATCGCCGAGGTTCTCAGCCCGGTGGAGATCAAGGAGATCCTGGACGAGTACGTGATCGGCCAGGAGCAGGCGAAGAAGAGCCTCGCGGTCGCCGTCTACAATCACTACAAGCGGATCAATCACCGCAACCTGATCGACGACGTCGAAATCGAGAAGTCGAACATCCTGCTGCTCGGTCCGACAGGTGTCGGAAAGACCCTGCTTGCGCAGACTCTCGCCCGCATGCTGCAGGTGCCGTTCACCATTGCCGATGCCACGACGCTCACGGAGGCCGGGTACGTCGGCGAGGACGTGGAGAACATTCTCGTCCGGCTCCTGCAGGCCGGGGACTACAACATCGCCGAGTGCGAGCGCGGCATCGTGTACGTCGATGAAATCGACAAGGTGGCGCGCAAGAGCGAGAACCCGTCGATCACACGGGATGTCTCGGGAGAAGGAGTGCAGCAGGCACTGCTCAAGATCCTGGAAGGGACGGTGGCGTCCGTGCCCCCGCAGGGCGGCAGGAAGCACCCGCAGCAGGAATACATCCAGATCGACACCCGCAACATCCTGTTCATCTGCGGGGGCGCGTTCGACGGGCTCGAGGAGATCATCGAGCGCCGGCTGGGCAAGCGCCAGATCGGTTTCGGAGACGATTCAGGGTCGAAGCGGGCCCTCTCGGCCAGTTCGCTGGATCACGTCGAACCTGAAGACCTGCTTCGATTCGGTCTCATCCCGGAACTCGTCGGGCGGCTTCCCGTCACCGTGACGCTGCACGACCTGGATGAGTCGGCGATGATCGACATTCTCCAGCGACCGAAGAACGCGCTGGTCAAGCAGTACCAGAAGATGTTCGAGCTGGAGGGTGTCGGCCTGACGTTCGACCCGAAGGCGCTGGCTGCGATCGCCGCGCGGACCATCGAGCGCGGCACGGGCGCGAGGGGACTTCGAGCCGTGCTCGAGGAGGTCATGCTCGAGATCATGTTCCAGCTCCCCTCTCGCGACGACGTGAGAGAGGTCGTCATCACGAGAGAGACGATCGAAGATAGAGCGGAACCCCTCCTGATCCTCGAGCCGGAAGCCCAGCGCCGCGAGGCGTGAGCGTCTGAGCGTACCCAGGTGAGTCCGCCCCGGATCGGTCAGGTCGAGTTCGCCGGTGCGATCGGTCGGCCGGGCCAGGCACCGCCGGCGGCGCTGCGACAGGTCGCGATCGCCGGCCGTTCCAACGTCGGAAAGTCCAGCCTCGTCAACGCGGTTGTCGGTCGGAAGAAGATCGCCCGCGTCTCGGGGACTCCCGGCAAGACCCGTGAGATCAACTTCTACTCGATCGATGACCGGTTCTACCTGGTGGACCTTCCCGGCTACGGGTTTGCCCGCGCTCCGGAGTCCGTAAGGGATGCATGGAAGAGACTGATCGAGGACTTCCTGTCGGACAACGATCTGCTCCACGGACTCGTGCTGCTGCTCGACGCCCGGCGGGGCGTGCAGGACGCCGACCGACAGTTGCTGGACTACCTCTCAGCGAATGACATTCCCGTTCTGGTGGCGCTCACGAAGATCGACAAGCTCAACCGGTCGGGGCAGGCACGGGCGGTGGCCGAAGTTCGCAAGCAGCTGGGACTTCCCTCAGACCAGGTCGTGGCCACGTCCGCCCGGACCGGGCAGGGGGTGGCGACGCTGCAGGAGAGCCTGCTCGCACTGTTCGAACCGACACCCGAAGGAGAGGCCTGATGCACGACCCCGTCATCGGATCACGATCTGCACGACGTGTGTTCGGCACGTTGCTCGTTCTGATCATGGCGGCCGCCTGCGGAGGAGCGGTCGTGCCGGAGAGCCCGGTTGGAGTCAGGCCCGCCGCCGCGCAGGAAGGCTGGTCTGCCGAGCTCGAGCAGAGGAACAACCGGCCGTTGCCTCCTGCCGGCTACGGGACCCTCACTCAGGACCGGATCACCATCGGGATCCAGTCGGGCAGTCTGCTGATCAAGCTCGTTCCCCTGGACGAATGGGTGATCCGGCTTACCGCACCGGACACGTATCAGAGGCTGAGCAGCTACAAGATGAGCCGCGGGGAGGAGATCCTTCGACGCGCGAGGCGGGCGGGAGTGAGGGACTGGCCCCAGGTGTTCCTGGTCAGCTTCTTCACCAGGAGCTACGAGGAATCGTACGAGCCGAACGACGTGCAGATCCGGAACCAGAGCTTCATCTACCGGCCGCTGGACATCATTCCGATCACGCCGGAGTTCACCCGGGTTCGCCTGCGTCAGCAGGAGGCCCAGATGGCCCTGTACCTGTTCACCGACGAGATCGACCTGGACCTGCCGCTGGTCGCACTCTATCAGGAGAACGCGGAAGGCCCGCAGTGGATCGGAATCCGCTCGACGCTGGACCGGGAGCTCGCTACGGTTCTGTCACGAGCCACGCCCTGACGAGCCGGCGGGCTCAGCTCTCGATCCCGTACTCCTTGAGCTTACGATACAGCGTACGTTCACCGATTCCGAGGCGCTCGGCCGCCTTTCGGCGATTCCCCTCCGATTCGCGCAGCGCCAGCACGATCGCCTCACGCTCGATGTCGGCCATCGTCATCCCCGGCTCGACAGAGATCGCAGCTTCCCCGGGCAACGCGGGCCGCGTGGGCCACTCCAGCTCGGACGGGCCGGAACCGCCCAGATTTCGACCCCGGATCTCGATCGAGCGGGGCTCGGAACGGAGCGCCCCTGAGCGGTCCGGCTCATCCTGCCGGTAGCGGGTCCGGAAACGTTCGAACTCCGTTCTGAGATCCTCCAGATCGATCTTCATCTCCACCAGGGTCCGGAACAGGAACTCGATCTGGGGGAGCTGCAGCCCGGCCCCGTCGGTCTCTCCATCCGTGCCGTCGCGGTTCGGCAGTACCACAGTGCCGGACCCGGGAAGGAGCTGCCGGCCGCTGGAATAGCGGATGTCAGGCGGAATGTCTTCGGCGCCGATCACGGAACCGGGGGCCAGCACGACCATCGATTCCACCAGGTTTCTCAGCTCGCGCACGTTTCCGGGCCACGAATAATCGAGCAGAATCTGCATCGCCTCGCGGGAGAGTCCCTTGAATTCCCGGTCGTGCGCCCGGCTGAACTCCTCGATGAAGCTGCGCACGAGAATGGGAATGTCGGAGCTGCGATCGCGAAGCGGTGGCAGGTCGAGGTGAAGAACGTTGAGGCGGTAGTAGAGGTCCCGACGGAAGGTCCCCTGTTCGACGGCCTGACGAAGATCCCGATTCGTGGCCGCGATGATCCGGACATCGACGGTTATCTCGCTGTCGCCGCCGACCCGCATGAACTTCTGGGTCTCCAGCACCCGAAGCAGTCGCGTCTGCAGCGGCAGCGGCATCTCGCCGATCTCGTCCAGAAACAGGGTGCCACGGTCCGCGAGCTCGAACATGCCCCGGCGACGAGAAGTGGCACCGGTGAACGCTCCCTTCTCGTGACCGAACAGCTCCGACTCGAGCAGTGTTTCCGGGATTGCGGCACAGTTGAGGGTAATGAACGACTTGCCCCGACGCGGCGAGAGCCGGTGGATGGCCCGTGCGGCCAGCTCCTTTCCGGTTCCGCTCTCCCCGGTGATCAGCACGGTGGAGTTGACCGGCGCCAGCATGTGGATCCGCTCGAGTACCTCGCGAACACCGTGCGTATGGCCGACGATTCCGGTCTCGACCTGCAGTTCGTAGCGCTCGATCTGCTGGGTGAGAGCGACCTTGACTTCTTCCGGATCGGGCGGCGCCAGGATCAGCTCGTCCGGCAGCAACCAGGTCTCGATCCCCGCGAGGAGATCCCGTGGATCCTCACCGGCGTCCACGTGGGCCACCATGATCACGGGCGGCCTGGGAACGTGCGAGGACGCGACGCGGAGCATCTCGATCGTCTCCGGCGCGGCGGGATCGCCGGTCACCACGACGGCGACGGTCTCATCGCCGGCCAGCATTCGTTCGAGTCGATCGATGGATCCGACCATCTCGGTGGTGTGTCCATCCGACTCGGCCGCCGAGCGCACGGCGATTGCCGATTCTATGTCGCGATCGTCGATCAGGACGCCAGCCATGTCACCTCAGTCGTGCCTCGTGTCCGCGCCCCGCAACAGTGCGACGGCGTGAGCCGCCAGTTCCTGCAGGACATTCAGTCCGTCGCTCACGCCCGCCGGAGAGCCCGGGAGGTTCACGATCAGGGTCCGTCCCCGCGTCCCCGCGACGCCCCGGCCGAGCGCCGCAAACGGAGTGGCTCGCCGGCCCGCGGCCCTGAGAGCCTCCGAGACGCCGGGGGCTTCCCGCTCCAGCACCGCCAGGGTCGCCTCGGGGGTCACGTCGCGTGACGTAAGCCCCGTGCCACCCGTCGTGATGAGCAGGTCGCACCGGTCGTCGTCACACCACAATGTCAGGACCGAGGCGATGCGAACCGCCTCGTCGGGAACCACGTCGCGTTCGGACACCGTCCAGCCCGCGTCCCGTGCGGTCGCTTCGATCCGGTCGCCGGACCCGTCTTCCCGGCCGGCGATCACCCCGTCCGAGATCGTCAGGATCCCGACCCGGATCTCGGCGGCGGGGCTCTCCGGGACAGGCTTCACGGTTCCATCACTTCCGCACGGAACCGTCGTGGTAGAACGGCATCCTCTCCACGGTGGCCGGGTGCTCCCGGCCCCGAATGCGGATGCCGATCTCATCGCCGAATCCTGCATCGGCGGGCAGGTAGGCAGTACCGATGCCGGCGTCCAGTGAGGGACTGACCGTTCCGGATCTCACCGTGCCCGCCGTCTCGCCGGCGATCACCACTTCGTGCCCGGGACGCGGAAACCCCCTTTCCGCCAGTCGGAAGCCGCGGAGCCGCCGGGTCACGCCGGCGTCCTTCTGGGCCTGAAGTGCCGTCCTTCCCACGAACTCTCCCTTGTCCAGCTTGACGAGCCAGGCGAGGCCTGCCTCGAGAGGGCTCGTTCCATCATCCAGGTCGTTCCCGTACAGGGCGTAGCCCATTTCCAGCCGCAGGGAGTCTCTCGAGCCGAGGCCGGCAGGGACCAGCCCCGCCGGAGAGCCGACGGCAAGCAGCTCGCGCCACAGTCCGGCGGTTCGTTCCGCCGGAACGTAGAGCTCGAATCCATCTTCCCCCGTGTAGCCCGTGCGGCTGATGACGCCCGGAACGCCGCCCACCGTGCCCGAGGTGAACTCGTAGAAGCCGACGGGGTCGAGGTCCTCCGAGCACAGCGGCGCCAGTATCTCCTGCGCCTTCGGCCCCTGGAGCGCAATCAGCCCGATCGAGTCGCTCTCGTCTTCGAGGCGGACGTCGAAACGGGGTGCGAGCGCCCCGAGGTGCGACCAGTCCTTTTCCAGGTTCGCGGCATTCACCACGAGCCGGAAACGCTGATCGCCGAGCCGGTAGACGATCAGGTCGTCGACCACGCCGCCGTGCTCGTGACAGAAGACGCTGTACTGCGCCTGCCCCTCGGCGAGCTTCGCGGGATCGTTCGTCGTCACGAACGACACGAACGCCAGCGCGTCGGGGCCTGTGACCAGAAACTCCCCCATGTGTGACACATCGAACAAGCCCGCAGCGGTGCGCACCGCCTGGTGTTCCGCTCGGATACCGGTCGGATACTGAACGGGCATCTCATATCCGGCGAACGGCACGAGCTTGGCGCCGAGTGCCACGTGCTCCGCGTAGAGGGGTGTGTGCTTGAGGTCACTCATCTTCACGCTCACTTGTTGTCGGTCGGCCAATGCGGCAGGCTAGAGAATGTAGCGCCGCAGGTCCTCATCCTCGACGATCTTCGCCAGCCGGTCTCGTACTGCGGCGCCGTCGATGTGGATCGTCTCGCCGGCTCCTTCCTCGGGAAGTGCATACATCACATCGTCCAGGAGCGTGGTCAGCACGGTATGCAGGCGTCGCGCTCCTATGTTCTCTACCCGGCTGTTCACGTCCGCCGCGATTCTCGCCACCTCCTCGATGGCGTCGCGAGTGAATTCCAGCGTCGCGCCCTCGGTCGCCACGAGCGCCTGGTACTGCTTCAGCAAGGCGTTCTCGGGTTCGAGCAGAATGCGGACGAAGTCCCGTTCTGTGAGACTGGCCAGCTCGACCCGGATCGGAAACCGTCCCTGCAGTTCGGGAATCAGATCGGCGGGCCGGCTCACGTGAAACGCCCCGGCCGCAATGAACAGGATGTGGTCCGTGTTGACCAGTCCGTACTTCGTTTGAACGGTGGATCCCTCCACGATCGGAAGCAGGTCCCGCTGCACGCCTTCCCTCGAGACGTCAGGTCCGCCCGGAGCCCCCTTCGTCGCGACCTTGTCCAGCTCATCGAGAAACACGATTCCCATGCTCTCGGCGCGATCCAGCGCCTCGTCGACGACCTCGTCCATGTCCACCAGTCGGTCGAGTTCTTCCGAGAGCAGAATCCGGCGAGCTTCCCCGACCGACACGGTGCGGCGCTTCGAGCGCTTGGGCAGCATGTCCTGCAGCACTTCCATGAAGTTGAAGTCGAGTCCCTCCATCCCGGTCGCGCTCATGTCCATCAGGGGGAGGGAGCCTTCCGTCACGTCGACTTCCACCTCGCGATCCTCCAGTCTTCCGTCCCGGAGCAGGCCGCGGAGTTTCTCGCGTGTCCGGCGTCGGCGAGCGTCCGGTGTGTCCGTGTCGGGCTCCTCGTCCTGCACGCGCGCTCCTCCGCTTCCGACGATGAATGTCCGGGGTGACCCCGGGGCCGCGTCCTCGGGGGATGACTCTCCCGCGACCGGCGGAAGCAGCAGGTCCAGCAGCCGTTCCTCGACCCGGTCGGAAGCGACCTCCCGACATTCTTCTTCCCGTTCGGTGCGCACCAGGTTCACGGCGAACTCGACCAGATCACGGACCATGGACTCCACGTCCCGTCCCACGTAGCCGACTTCGGTGAACTTGGAGGCCTCCACCTTCACGAACGGCGCCCCGGCGAGTCGTGCGAGACGCCGCGCGATCTCCGTCTTCCCGACACCGGTGGGACCGATCATGATGATGTTGTTGGGGAGAATCTCCTCGCGGAGATCATCAGCCACGTTGCGCCTCCGCCACCGGTTGCGCAGCGCGATCGCCACGGCCCGCTTGGCGTCGTCCTGGCCGATGATGTAGCGATCGAGTTCGGTGACGACCTGCCTGGGCGTCAGCTCGGAGAAATCCGTCGTCTGCCCGGCGGGGGCGGCAGAGATCGGCTCGCCGCCGGGCCGGGGCGCCTCCTCCTGGATCTCCGGGCTCGTTCCACCGGATGTGCCGGTCATCGCCGGCTCTCCGGTTCGTCACCCAGTTCCAGCACGGTAAGATTGCGGTTCGTGTACACGCAGATGTCGGCGGCTGTCTCGAGCGCCACACGCACGATCTCGGGAGCGACCAGGTCGGAGTGGCCCACGAGCGCCCGTGCCGCGGCCAGGGCGTAGGAGCCTCCGGAGCCGACGGCCAGGATTCCGTCGTCGGGCTCGATGACCTCTCCGTTTCCGGATACGAGGAGGGTCGTGTCCTGGTCGGCCACGATAAGCATCGCCTCGAGACGTCGCAGGTAGCGGTCGCTGCGCCAGTCCTTCGCCAACTCCACGGCGGCACGCGAGAGGTTGCCCGGGTGCCTCTCCAGCTGGGCCTCGAACTTCTCGAACAGGGTGAGCGCGTCGGCGACACCGCCGGCGAAACCGGCCAGGATCGCCCCGCCCCTCATCCGACGGACCTTCTGCGCACGAGACTTCACGACCGTGTCCTGAAGCGTTACCTGTCCGTCACCCCCGAGCGCGGTCCTGCCGCCTTTCCGCACGCACAGGATCGTGGTTCCTCGCATCTGGCCTCTCTTCGTCCGCCCCGTGTACGATCGCGCAATTGCTCAATCGGCCCGCGGGTGCGCCTTTCGATATGCTTCGAGCAGACGTTCCTTCGAAGTATGGGTGTACACGCGAGTGGTCGAGAGGCTCGCGTGTCCGAGCAGCTCCCGGACAGCGATGAGATCGGCCCCCTCGTCGAGCAGGTGAGTGGCGAAACTGTGCCTGAGCGCGTGTGTCGACAATCCTCCCGCTCCCGCTACCGACTCCAGGACTCGCCCCACGACCCGCTGAATCTGTCTGCGGGAGAGACGACGACCGGCGGTCGTTCGAAACACGGGATCGACTCCCCGCCGGGCGGGCTCCTCGGCCGCTCGTTCACTCGCGGCAGTCGGTCCGCGACCCTCGTCCACGAGGGCAAGATACTCCCCGACGGCTCGTGCCGCCTCGGAACCGATCGGGACGATTCGCTGTTTCGAGCCCTTACCCGTGACGCGAACGAGCTGGGCGCGGAGATCGACGTCCGCCCGGTTCAGCGCGTGCAGCTCACTCAGTCGCAGCCCCGAGGAATACAGCAGTTCCACGATCGCGCGATTGCGCAACGCCCGTTCTCGGCCCGCCGCGGAGCCGTCTTCGTCGCCGGGCGCGATATCCTCGAACATGCGCGATGTCTGCGCCTGTGTGAGCCATGCCGGGAGCCGCTGATCCGTCCGCGGGGTTCGGACGGCCCGCGCCGGGTTCTCCGGAGCTCGTTCCGTGCGATACAGGAATCGATACAGAGAGCGGACAGCGGCCAGCCGACGGCGGATCGTCGAGCCGGACCGTCCGGCATCCCGCAGACTGCGAAGCCAGGCCCGGATGTCCAGCCGATCCACATCGGTAGGACGCCACTCGCCGCCCCGCTGCTCATCCATGAATGCCACGAACGAAGCGAGGTCCCTCCGATACGCGTCCACGGTGTGGGGGGAGAGCCGGCGTTCCCGTTCGATGTAGCCCAGGTACTCTTCGATCGCACGGGCTGCCGGTGCGCCGGCTTCCGGCGCACTCATGGCGCTGCGGTGGCCAGGATCCGCTCCGGTAGTTCCGTCGCCGGGCGCTGGATCTCGAGGCACCACTGCTTCATCGCCTCCAGGGCCCGCGCCGCGTGTTCCAGCCGCCGCGCCCGCCGGCCGCGTCTGCGGCCGGGTAGCGGCTCCAGCAGACCGAAATTGGCGTTCATCGGCTGAAACAGCGCCGGGTCGGCTTCCGCGAGATACCGGTACAGACCCCCGAGCATCGTGACGGGCGGAGGGAGGGAGGGAGCCGATCCGGTCACCAGCCGCGAGAGATTCAGCGCCGCGATCAGACCGCTGGCCGTCGACTCGGTGTACCCCTCGACGCCCGTGAGCTGCCCGGCGAACAGCAGGCCGGGCTCGTCCGGAGGCGAACCGTACCGCGTGAGGCTCGCCGGAGAGTTCAGATACGTGTTCCGGTGGATGGAGCCGAAGCGAAGGAACTCGGCCTCCTCCAGTCCCGGGATCAGCCGGAAGACACGCTCCTGTTCACCACGCTTGAGTCGGGTCTGAAAGCCGACGAGGTTCCACATCCGTTGCGCGCGATCTTCGACACGAAGCTGCACGACGGCGTGAGGTCGTCGGCCCGTGCGCGGATCGGTCAGCCCCACGGGCCGCATCGGCCCGAAGCGCAGCGTGTCCCGGCCACGGCCTGCCATGACTTCGATCGGAAGACAGCCTTCGAAATACGGAACCTCGTCCCACTCGGGGGCCATGTGCACGTCGGCCTCGAGCAGCGCATCGAGGAAGCTCTCGTACTGCGACTCGGACATCGGACAGTTCAGGTAGTCCGCATCTCCCTTGTCGTATCGCGAGGCACGGTACACCAGTCCATCGTCAATCGATTCGCGCGATACGATGGGCGCGATCGCGTCGAAGAACGCCAGGTGGCGCTCGCCGAGCCTCTGCCCGATGCTCTGCGACAGGCCGTCGGAAGTCAGTGGGCCGGTGGCCACGATGGCCGGTGGATCGGGAAGCCCGATGACTTCTTCCCGCAGGATCCGGATTCGAGGGTGCCGCTCCAGGCGCCGGGTGACTTCCCGGGAAAATCGCTCCCGATCCACGGCGAGAGCCGCACCGGCCGGAACCCTGACCTCGTCCGCGATTTCGAGCAGGAAAGAGCCGAGCAGTCGCATCTCGGCCTTGAGGAGACCGTGTGGCGTGTCGAGGGATTCGGCCTTGAAGGAATTCGTGCACACGACCTCGGCCAGTTCGTCACTCTTGTGCGCCGGCGTCCCGCGCACCGGACGCATCTCGTACAGGTCCACGTCGTGCCCGAGCTCGGCCAGCTGCCACGCCGCTTCGGAACCCGCCAGGCCGCCCCCGATGACCGGGATACGGCGTTCGCTCATCCCTTCTTCCTGGTCCCGCCCCGCCGGGACCCCTTCTTCTTCGCGGGGCCGCGCGCCGCCCGTTCCGCGATCAACGCCGTGGCCCGATCCATGTCCACCTGCTCGGGAGCGAGATCCTTGGGGAGCGAAGCGTTCGTCTTTCCGTGCTTCACGTACGGGCCGTAGCGGCCATCGAGGATCTGCACCGGCTGCCCATCGTCCGGGTGTTCGCCCAACTCGCGGAGGACCTTCGGCGCTCCGCGGCGCCGGCCCCCTTTCGGTTCCGCGAGAAGCTCGAGCGCCCGCTCGAGGCCTACGGTATACACGTCGTCCGACGCCTGCAGGGAACGAAAATCCCCTTCGTGCACCACGAACGGGCCGAATCTGCCGACTCCCGCCCGGACTTCCCCCCCCTTCTCCGGGTGCTCACCGAGAAGCCTCGGAAGGGACAACAGGCGGAGAGCGGTATCCAGATCGACAGCGTCGGGCGTCAGCCCCTTCGGCAGCGAGGCGCGCTTCGGCTTCTCTCCCCCGTCCTCCTGCTCACCCAGCTGCACGAAGGGCCCGTAGCGGCCGACGAGCAGGCGCACCGGGAGACCCGTCTCCGGGTCGTTACCGAGGGGCTCATCCGCCTTTTCCTTGGCGAGGATGAGCTCCTCGGCCTTTTCCGGCGTCAGGTCCGCGGGCGCGAGACCTTCCGGCAGCGTCACCCGCACCGGATCGTCCGACCCGTTGACCTCGAGGAACGGACCGTATCGGCCGATGCGGACCGTGGGACGGATGTCCTCGAACTCCGAGATCGTGGACGCCGTCCGCGGATCGATCGCCTGTTCTCTCTCTTCAAGACGGGTCTCGAAACCGTCCGGTCCGCGATAGAAGTTCTCGAGAAACTCCTGCCACTGGACCTCGCCCTCCGCGATCCGGTCGAGGTCGTTCTCCATGATCGCCGTGAACCCGGGATCGACCAGGTCGGAGAAATGCTCCTCCAGGAGTCGCGTCACGGCAAAGGCCAGGTAGGTGGGCACGAGATAGTTGCCCACCTTGTCCACGTACCCGCGCTCCTGAATCGTATCGATCGTCGATGCATAGGTGCTCGGACGCCCGATCCCCTCGGCCCTGAGGAGCTTGAGCAGCCTCTTGATCGTATAGCGTGCGGGGGGCCTTGTGGCATGCTGCTCCACCACCAGGTCCAGCAAGTCGAGCCGCATCCCTTCGGCAAGGGGAGGCAGGTAAACATCCCTGTCCTCGAGCGCCGAATCGGGATCGTCGCTCCCTTCCACGTAAGCGCGGAGAAACCCGGGAAACACGGTGATCCTGCCCGTCGCCGTGAATACCGCTTCCGCCGCCGTGATCGACGCCGTCACGGACTCCCGGATGGCATCAGCCATCTGACAGGCCATGGTTCGCTTCCAGATCATGTCGTACAGCGCGGCTTCCCGTCCCGACAGACCGAGTTCACTCGCTGACCGCATCCGGGTGCCGCTCGGGCGGATCGCCTCATGGGCTTCCTGTGCGAGCTTCGCCTTTTCTCCATAGCTGCGCGGCCGGGGGCTCAGATACTCCTTGCCGTACTCCTTTTCGATCCGCTCCCTGGCCGCGCCGATCGCCTGAGACGAGAGCCGCGTCGAGTCGGTTCGCATGTACGTGATGTGCCCGGCTTCATACAACCGCTGCGCGATTCGCATCGTCTCACGCGACGACATGCCGAGCTTGGAGCTCGCTTCACCCTGCAACGTCGACGTCTCGAAGGGCGCGCCCGGTTTCTGGGGCTTCCTGTCGGACTTCACGGATTCGACGGTGAACGTCTCGCCCTCGAGTCGTTCGATGAGCTCTCGTGCCTCTGCCTCTCCGAGGCGAACCACTTCGGCCGCGTCCTTGAGCGCGCCCGTATCCGGATCGAAGTCGCGGCCGCTGACTACTCTCACACCGTTC
>Ga0209536_100004485_pt1 | contig 22047 bp, 15 predicted proteins | sample DeeMarSeWOR28_12_FD_187461 | JGI IMG/M metagenome (GOLD analysis project Ga0209536, IMG submission 187461) | Marine sediment microbial communities from White Oak River estuary, North Carolina - WOR-2-8_12 (SPAdes) (version 2) | ecosystem: Environmental > Aquatic > Marine > Intertidal zone >... | reverse complement strand
CCCCGGCAGCGGCCGCCGAGTGGGCGGCCGCGAGGTCCTGTGCCGAGGCCGGTGCAAGCGCGACGGCGAGCCACACAGCCGCCGCGAGGAATGCGCGCCCAGGCAGTGAGCCCGACGTCACTGCGGCACCTCCTCGCGCTCGCGGATGGCACGGCCGGTGCGAGCCAGCTCGATCAGGACCTGCTCCAGCTCCGTCTCGTACGCAGCGGGGTCCATGGCGTCCTTGCGTGCACGCAAGGTGGCCACCGCATCCTCGAGCCGAGCCTGGTCGGCGTACAGGGCAGCCAATGCGGGATCGTCGCTGACCGGCCGGCCGGGTGCCGCTGGTGGCTCCGCGAGGAACCACGCGCGTGCTCGTGCGCCGTCGCCGGTCGCCGGATCGGGCTCGTGGACGCCCGCCCCATCCCCGTCGTCGTCCAGCAACGCGTGCTCGGTGAGCAGCCTGTTCTGCTGGTCGTACGCACGCTCGACTTCCTGCCGGGCGTACTCGAACGCCTCGAGCAGAGAGACGAGGCCGTCCTTGTCCAGGTCGGCTCCCTCGGACGTGAGCGCTTCGATGAAATAGCCGCCGAAGAGGCTCTCGAGCCGCTCGCTCCCGGAGCGCGTGGCCGTCACGACGATCCGGCGCTCGCCGGACAGCGCGGCGATCCAGCCGCCACTCGCCGAGGAGAGATTGATGACGAGGATCTCCTGCGAGGGAAAGTCGTCGAGTCGGGCCGCGAGCTCCGCCGCCTCGAGATCCGGTCCCGGCAGGTTGAATTTCAGGGTGCCGCCGGTGCTGCTGCCGTGACCCACGAGCACGACGACGAGCCGTCCCGTCGCCTCGATTCGTGCGGCAACGGAGTCGAGGGTGGCGTCGAGGTTGGCCTTCGTCGATCGAGCGTCGATCCGAGTGTCGCGAGCCGGATCCTCGGCGAGGTAGACGATGCGGTCGTCGGCGATACCCAACCGGTCGCGCGCAGCGCTCACCAATGCGGACGCCCAGACCTGAAACCGCTCCTGGTACACCGGTTCGCCGCCGATGCCTGCCACGACGACGAGGTACGTCTGGGCTGCGAGCGGGCCGGCAGGCAGTGCCGCAAGCGCCAACCCGAGCAGTGCGGCGCGCGCGCTCACGCGAGTCCCCGGCTGCGACGGTAGATCCATTCCGTGCCGATGAGTGACAGGAGGAGTAAGAGGAGGATCGGCATGTCCCACAGGTCCCGTTCCTCCCGTACCGTCGTTCCGCTCTCGGTGAAGCTGACGTCCTCTGCCAGGGCGGCGACGGTCGATGGTGTGTAGTAGCGTCCTCCGGTTTCCTGGGCGATGCGCCGCAGCACCTGAGCCTGCAATTCTGCCGTCCGGAGCTCCGAGTCGAGATCGCCGGTCTGCACGAACGCGGCATCCTCGCCAAACGCCTCGCCGCCGCGGGTTGCCTGAGCCCGGAACTCGTAGAGGCCGTCCTGCTCGGCCACCACCGTTGCGCGGTATTCCCCATCGCGCTCCACGGACCACTCCATGGGGACGATCCGCTCGCTGCCGTCGGGGGCCACGACGCGCGCGCTCACATCCGCCCCGTTGAGACGCAGGTACCCCGAGTCGGCGACCTCCGCGGTGACGGTCACGGTGCTACCGCTCTCGACCCAGTCGGCATCGGCGGTGAGCGTGACATGCGCCGGGACATCCGCAACGAGCCAACGCAACAGCTGGCGCCAGAAGGTCTCATGCGTCAGGTCGTCGACCGCGACGTCGGCGTGCATCTGCCACAGCCAGGTGTCCTGCACGGGGAGCGCGAGCGCCTTGCCACGACCGTAGCGCTGGTAGGCGAGCACCGCCACCGGATCGTCCAGCCCATCGCCCACGCCCTCGAGCAGGGCACTTGCGGCCGGCTTGAGCTCGGCAAGCCGGTTCACGGTGGTGAGGGGAGGCAGGCTCGCCCAGCGCGATTCGGAGTCCTCTGGCGTCGGCGCGAGTTGCGTGACGGGATGCGTGAGGCCGAAGGCGGTGGGTCGCACGCGGATCTCGGTGACCGGCTCGGTGGGCCCCGCGGAGCGCTCCCGATCGAGCACCACCGGAAGCGCATCGGCGAGCGGGGTGTCGGCATACCCGCCCTCGACGAACGACCGGCGTCCCCCCAGGACCAAGAGACCGCCGCCCCGGCGGCCCACGAACTCCGCGATCATGCTCAGCTGGTCGTACGTGAAGAACGACGCCTCGATGCTGCCGAGCACGAGCCCGTCGTAGCGGAACAGCTCCTCGCGAGTGTTCGGGAAGCCCGTGGCGAGGTCGTCCTCCTCGCCGACATCGATTGCGTAGAACTTCTCGTCCGCGGTGCGCTGCAGCACCACCAGGCGTACGTTGTCGTCGTCGGCCACGGCGCGGCGCAGGAACTTCACCTCGAACCGTGGCTCGCCCTCGAAGTAGAGCACCCGTGGTCGTGAGTCCTCGACCGACACGAGCCGTTCGATCTCGTTGTTGGCCACTACGGCCTCGCCCTCGCGGGGCGCGATGCGGAAGCGCAGCCGCCGGGGGCCGGCAGCGTCCGCCGTGAACGTGAGCCGCACCGTCGTGACATCGCCGTCGCGGGGCAACGTGAACTCGCGCGTCGCGAGGAGCCGTCCGTCGTCCTCGAGAATCAGGTCGGCACGGTCGCCTCCGAATCCGGACTGCCCGACCGCGACGTCCACGGCCACCGACGATCCCGCGAGGACGCGGCGTGGGGCGGTCACGTGCCGCAGTGCGATGTCGCGCGCAAACCGCTCGGCACCGAGGCCAACCGCGTACACCGGGACGCCGTCCGACTGCAGTTGGAGGATGCTCTGCGCAAGCGAGCCGCCCGCCCTGTTCTCCGCGCCGTCGGTGACCACGACGAGACCAGCCAGCGGCACGCCCGCCAGCTCCCGTCGGGCACCGTCCAACGCGCGCCCGAGGTCGGTCCGGCGCCCGTCGAAGGTGAGCTCGGTGCTGTCCGCGAGGCGCCGCGCCGTCTCCGAGAAGCGGAAGAAGCGCAGCTTGAACCGGTCGGCGAGTGCGGAGACCAGGGGCGTCTCCGCACTGCCGAATGCCTCCGTCATCACCGCGTGACGCGTGCGGTCGCCCGCGTCCGCTACCTGCATGGACCGCGAATCGTCCAGCAGGATCCCGAGGAAGTTGGCCTGGGGCACGACGGTCGCGACGACCAGCATCGGGCGCAGCAGGCAGAACGTGAGGACGGCAACCGCTGCCGCTCTCAGTGCCGTGAGCACGACCCGATCACGGCCATCGAGCCGGCCCCGCGTCCGCAGGTATCGCTGTGCCGCGGCAGCCGCCACGAGCGCGCCTGCGGCGACCACGATCAACGCCGGCACCGGTGGATCGAGCACGAAGCTGCCGCGCTCGAACACCACGGGGCGGTACTTGAACAGGAACTGGAAGATGCTCTCGAGCACAGGCTCTCGATTTCGTGTGGTCGCTGCCTCTCACAGTACAGATCCCGGCGCGGTCGGGTTCCCCCCGTCGCAGGATCGTGACGGCGGAGACACGAAAGGGCGGCCCGTCGTCGACCGCCCCTCCTGTCCGCCCGTCGTGCGTCTACTCGCCCATCCTGCTATCCGCCCATCCGCCCATCCGTCGATCCGCTGGCCCACGCGAGCTCCACGCACGTCACTGATCGCGCACCCGGTCTCGGGAGTTGCCCGTCGGAGCAGGGGCTCGGGAGGCTGAACCGCGCCCTTGTACGAAAGGCCCGCCAGTCCGATTTGCCAAGGGGCATCGCCGTTACGGCAGCTCGCGCGGCACGACCCGGAAGCGCACGATCCGCGGCACGTCCAGCTCGTCGCGCGTGACCGCCCAGACGGTGTCGCCGCGCGCCACTGGCTGCGGAGACATGCGCAGGTCCCGCGGGGCCCGGATTGCCCCGAGGTATCGACCCTCCGGCTCGAACACGTCGAACACAGCCGGTTCCGCGAAGCGTTGCACCGGTCGTCCACTCCGGCCCTCCTCCTCCCGGGCCTCGGCCTCCGTCATCGTGGCCTCGCCAGGCTGCGACAGCAGCACCCAGATCCGGGCGTCCTCGCCGGCGAACACGGACCGGAAGGGCGGCTTGATGTCGGGTATCGATGGGCCGTTCCAGCGCCAGCCGGGATACTGTCTGCGGAAGTTCTCGGAGATCCGTCTCGTCTGCTCTTCTCTCTCCTCGGCCAGGACCGGCACGGGAGTCCAGGCCCGCTCAATGCGGAGAACGTTGTTCGGACCGCGGTACAGATCGATGCGGTAGTCCGTGCTCAGCCCTCCGATCATGTAACCATAAGGGCTGAAGGCGAACGTGGTGCTGGGACTGAACGGGACGTCGGTGGAGCTCGACGAGCTTTCGCGTTGGGCCGTCACCTGCGGCTTCTCGTAGTCCCAGGTCGGTGCGGGAATGGTATCGAGCAGCTCGCCGTCCGGGCTCCACCGGGCGAACCCGAAACGCCACTCCCACGGGGGCAACCCCGACTCCAGCAGGATCATCGCGTAACTGTATCCGGCCGTGTCGACGTAGTAGCGGTGGCTCGTGTTCCAGCCGCCTCGGTACGGCCAGCTGCCCGCTGCCTGGCCATCCGGCCCGAACACGGCGATCCGCGCATTGCCTGGATCCTTGACCAACACGCGTCCATCGGGCAGCACGGCGAGTCCATCGGGGTTCTCGTACTCGCCGGGACCGCCGCCCTCGCGTCCGACATCGTACAGGTGAACTCCGTCAGGTCCGTATGCGCGCACGACCGGGAGCTGGCGGTCCAAGACGTAGATCGTGCCTCGTGCCGACACCGCGAGCTGGGTCGGGTTGCCCAGGATGTATTCGTCGGCACCCTCGAGCGAACCGATGCGCACCTCAGCGACGAGATCGGCGGTGTCGCCCCAGACGCTGCCGGCGAGCGTGCGCACGGTGATCGTGTCGCCGACCGTGTCGATTGCTACCTGCAGGCCGGCCTCCTGGCGTCGGTTTCCGGCTCCACTGCAGGCCGAAGCGCCCAGCAAGGTCAGGATGGTACACGTGACAGTGACTGGTCGCATCACAGGCAGCTCCCGCTCGCGTGTTCGAGTACTTGCGGATACACAGGTTATGACGGGCGGGAGCATCCGATGGTTGCAGAGCGACCGTGTTGGCCGGCCCCGGCGCCCCGGGGCTCAGCGCATGGCTGCGCTGATCGTCGAATGCTGCCGACGGAGCAGTTCGATCATCTCCAGGTTGCCGGCAAGCTCTGCCATCAGGATCCGGGGGATGGGCACCCCGGGATAGCCATCCGGTGTGAGGGACCCTCCGGCCGCGAGCAGCATCGCGGTGACAGCCGTGCCGCCCCGGTAGGTCTCCGCCAGGAACGCAAGGTCGGTAGGACTGGGCCAGTGCGAGGCCGGGCGTGCCATCGGGTCGGCAGCGGCGGTCAGGAGCTCGTCGACGACCGCCGCGTGCAGCCCCCCAGCTGCAAGGTGCAGCGGCGTCAGGCCTCTGGCGTCAGCGGCGTTCGGATCGGCGCCTCTGGCCAGGAGCAGCGTGGCAGCATCGGCGTGCCCAAGGGCCGCTGCGACATGCAATGGTGTCGCCCCGGTCGAGTCGGTAGCATGCACCAGGTCGGCGTCGCACGACAGCAACCGCTCGAGCCCGGCCAACTCGCCGCTGCGCACGAGGGTGTGGATACGCTGACCCACAGCCGTCGCCGGGACAGCGAGAATGAGCACACTGAGCGCTACCGCCTTGGACGAGAGCATGGCTACCTCCGAACCGCCGGCGTACGGCAGACTACTTGCGAACTACATGTAGAAAATCTATATGTATAATAGCGATCTGTCTACTGGTACCGGCGCTCCACACGGGAGGCGGTGATCCCTCACACCAATGGCACGTGGGCGCACGTCGCTCTTCTTGCGGTGCTCCTCACACCGAGCGCGGCTGAGGCGCAGGAGGAGAGCGGTATCTCCGTCGTCCTTCGGGCGACGGTGGATTCCTTGGTGCAGACTTCGCACGCGCCGGGTGTGTCGGTTGGTGTCGTGCTGGCCGACGGGTCGGTACACGTGGTCACCGCGGGTATGGCGGATACGACGCTTCGCGTGCCCATGGAGCAGGGGACGCTCCTGCTGCAAGGCAGCGTAGGGAAGACCTACGTCGCAGCCGTTGCCAGCCAGCTCGTTACGGAGGGGCTGTTGGACCTCGACGCACCGGTGGCACGCTACCTCGGGGACGCGCCGTGGTTCCACCGCCTGCCCAACTCGGCCACGGTCACGGTACGCCAGCTGATGAACCACACGAGCGGCATCGTCCGCTACGAGTTCGACGAGCGGTTCATCGCGGATCTCCTCGCCGAGCCCGACCGCGTGTGGCGACCGGAGGAGCAGCTGGCGTACCTGTTCGACACCGAGGCACCGTTCCCGCCAGGGAAGGGCTGGGAGTACTCGGATACGAACTACCTGATTCTCGGCATGATCATCGAGCGGCTCACCGGCGCGCCGTACTATGCGGAGCTCGAGCGCCGCGTCCTGGATCCGCTGAACCTCCGTGCGACGGTGCCCTCGAACCGCCGACAGATCCCGGGACTCGCCCAGGGCTACGCCGGTCCGCGCAATCCGTTCGGTCCCAGCGAGATGCTGGACGGCGCCGTCTTCGCGTTCAACCCGCAGTTCGAGTGGACCGGCGGGGGCATCGCCTCCACCGGCGGCGATCTGGCCCGCTGGATCTGGGCGCTGTTCCGGGGACGGGCGTTCGATCCCGACTTTCTGCCCGTCATGCTCGATGGCGTGCCGGCGCGGTTGGGGCCGAACACGCGATACGGGCTTGGTGTCATCATCCGGCCAAGTCCACTGGGGGAGTCGTGGGGCCACAGCGGGTTCTTCCCGGGCTATCTGGCCGAAGCGGCGTACTTCCCGGATTACGAGGTGGCGGTGGCGGTGCAGGTCAACACGAGCGATTTCGCCGCACTCGCGATGGGGCCTTGGGCGATGCTGCTCGCGGTGGCGGAGGTCGTGACCTTCGAGGAAGGCGGCCGATGAGCGGGCCGCTGCTTCACGGCTGGCGCGCGACGCTTGTCCTGCACCTTCTCGCACGATGGCCGCCCGCGATGCCGCGTGCCACGAGTCGCGCGCGTCGATCTGCGCCCTTGTTCCGTGGGCCGATTCGCGACATTCTGTGCGGTGGGTTCGATCGATTGCCAACTCACCGTGGAGGTCCACCGATGTGGCAGCAGCGCGTACAGTGGCTCGTTGGGGGTATCTGCGTCGTCGCACTGGCTGCGGGATGCGCGTCGAGCGGCGACGAGCAGAACGTCGAGCCGGTGAGCGGCGCGCCCAGCGGCCCACCGAACGTCATCACCCGCGAGCAAGTCGACTACCTGGTCGGGTATCGCACCGCCTACGAGGTCGTGCGCGTGCTCAAGCCCACCTGGCTGCGCCAGCGCTCGACCAGAGTCGACCCGGTGCGGGTGTATCTCGACGGCATGCGGCTCGGCAACGTCCGGGAGCTGTCCAATATCTCGGTGGAGAGCGTGCAGGAGATCCGATACATGAGCGGACCGGACGCAACCACGCGGTTCGGAACCGGCCACTCGGGTGGGGCCATCGTCGTGATATCGCGGCGCAGCTGAAGCAGTTCGGCCGCCGGAGCCACGAACCGGAGGCACAGTGGTGTGTAGGAACACGAGGAAGCGGAGGGGCGGTGGGGCAGTCGTACCGTCTGGACAATCGGGGGCATCATGAACACCGACTCGTCACGCCGCGCCGCCGCCGCGTTGCTGTCCTGCCTGCTAGCCTTGGGCTGTGCGACCGGGCAGCGCCAGGGGCAGCGTGCCAGCAATCTCAGCGGTCAGTACGTGACGACCGCGGAGATCCGTCAGTCCGGGGCGACGACGGCCTGGGATGCACTGCGGTACACGGTCAAGACCCACCGCTTCAACGACTACCGTGGGGTGCCCGTGCGGATTCACTCCGACCGGGGGCAGGGCAGCATGATCCTGCGTGAAGATCCGATGGTGTTCCTCGACGGAGTCCGCCTCACCGACATCCTCCTCCTCCGGATGATCCCGGCCGACAATCTGTACTCGATCCAGGTCATTACCGGGCCGGATGCCACGACCTACTACGGCACGTCGGCCGTGGCAGGCGTCATCCTGCTCGAGACCACGCTCGGTGGTGAGATCGAAGGGGATACTGTCGTCGTGCCGGACACGGCGAGCGGGACGGGGTAGCGATCGCGATACGGCCGTCTCGGCACGCACGTCGCATCGGATGTGTAGAGGGGGCGTCCCGAACGGGACGCCCCCTCGTGGTTCATGCCTGCCGAATCCCGGCTACGGGTTCCGGTCGAGGCACTGTGCGAAGTTCGGGTTGTTCTCCTCCGGCTGCGGAACAGGGAAGTTCACGTCCGCGCCGTAGGATCCACCCTTGAAGTACGCGCCCGTCGGGAACACGCTCTCGGTGCCGCGACCATACTGCCGGATCAGGCGCCTCAGATCGCCCAAACGGTGGCCCGTACTGTAGAGCCAGTGGGCGCGCTCGTCGAACAACAGGTCTTCCCGCGCCGCGGCCGACCCCGGGTCCGTCAGCGGGTCCAACGTCCCCGACGGCGGGTTGTCCGGATACAACGCTGGACCGAGCGTTGCGAAGTTCAGGCGTAGGTCGTTGAGGATGGTGAGCCACGCACCCGTCCCCAACGCCGCCTCGGCTTCGATCAGCCGGGCCTCCACTCCGCTTGCCAATGGGAAGCGATCCAGTCGACTCGTATGCAGCATGAGCTGATACAGCGGAGTCTCGCTGTCGAACCCGACGCCCTGGTCGCTCCACGGCACCCGTGGGTCACCGCCGCTGCGGAACGGCAGGCCGGTGCCACCTTCACCTTCGGCCACAGACCAGCGTCCCGCCTCGTAGTTGAGGTGGTAGATGCCGTTCCGCGTCCGGCCCTCCGTGTTGGAGTGGTAGTTGAAGTACACCCAGTCGTCCGGTATTTGCTCCACTGCGGTAGCCGCAGCACTCGCCTGATTCAGGCTGAGCAGCGCCCGGCCCTTGCCGATCCGGGCCATGTACTCGATGTCCTCGCTCGCCGCCGGGTGATTGATGGCGGCGTCGAAGTGCGCCACTGCCTGCTCGAACATCTGGGCGGTGGTGAGCGGCTCACCGTACAGGATCGAGTCGATCGTCTCGCTGAACGGCACGCCCGAGCAGTAGTTCTCGCCGAATCCCACATACGTGAAACCGGCATAGGCCAACATCTCGGGGATGCGTGCGTCGGCATTCGGGTCGGCCACGGAGCGCTCGATCCGGATGGCCGCCCGCTCCAGGTCGGCTCGGGCCCGCTGGAGGCGGAAGAACAGGCCCTCCATCGTGCCGTTGCCGATGATCTGGATCTCCCGCCGGTCCATCTCCTGGCGGGTCGGGAAGGTCCCCGAGTGCATCCACTCGTCGGTGAACAGCCCTGACACGACGACGAGATTGTCGTTGGCCTGCCCGGCTGACCACGCCTCCTGGAAGTTGCTCAGGGCCCCGTTGCGCAGGGTCGTGAGCCCGAGATCGTCGGTCAGGTTGTCCGGGGTGACGATGTCGGGATCGTTCACCTCGAGCAGGTCGCTGCAGCCGGCGAGGGCCAGGACTGCGACAGTTGCAAGCGCTGCCGGAAGGACCCGGCGCGCACGAGACAGCGTGTGCTTCGTCATGGTCGGCTCCTCTCCGGTCAGAACGTGAGCTGCAGGCGAGCGGTCCAGTAACTCACCTGGGGTTGGGTCAGGAAGTCCCAGGACGTGAAGTTGCCCGTCGTGCCCTGGACTTCGGGGTCGAGTCCCGTGTAGTCGGTGAACGTGAGCAGGTTACGGCCCGCGATCGTGAGGCTCGCCCGGCTGGCGCCCACCAAGCGCGCCAGGCCCTGCGGCGCGAAGAACGTGAACGACAGCTCGCGCAGCTTGATGAACCACGCCGGCTCGACGTACCCCGTCGTGGTCTGCCGTGAGGTCAGTGCTGCGACCGTGGCACGCGCTTGCCCGTCGAGCGGCGTGTTGACGTCGGCCAGTTCCTCGCAGGTTCTGAACCGGCAACGGAACCGCTCGGTGTTGTTGTACTGATAGTGACCGCCGCGGTAGTCGAACAGCCCGCTGATCCTGAGCCACGACCCGATGTCGAACGAGTTGAAGAGCGACACCTCGTAGCGCGGACGTGAGTAGCCGAGGTACTCGGTCGTGTCACCTACGACGATCTCGTCGGTCGTGATGAAGCCATTGCCGTCGGCGTCCTCATACGTGTACGGGAAATCCCAATAGGCGCCCAACGGATAGCCTTCCTGGTGCTTCTGGTTGCCGAACACGATGGGCTCCACGCCCTCACCCAGCTCGATCACCTCGCTGCTGTTGGTCGAGCCCGTGAGGCTGAAGTCCCACGTCAGGAGCGCGTTGCGCACCACCGTGCCGTTGATGCCGCCCTCGAGGCCGGAGTTCTTGGTCTTGCCGATGTTCTCGAACCGGCTCGTCGTGAGGCCAAGCGACGGAGCCAGGTCGCGGCTGACGAGCGCATCCTTCGTCGTCCGGCTGTAGTAGGTGACGTCCAGGCCCAGGCGGCCGCCGAACAGCCCGGCCTCGAAGCCGGCCTCCCACTCCTGTGACTTCTCGGGCTTGAGGTCGGGGTTGCCCGGATTGGAGATCACCACGCCGGTCGCGTCGCCGCCGGACTCGGCCAGCGCGATGCCCGTGTAGTACAGCACGGCGTCGTTGGTGCCGGGCTGCACACCCGATGCACCCCAGGCGCCACGGATGCGGAAGTTGTCCAACAGCCCGCCGCGCTGATCGAGCACCAGGAATGACGCGCCGACCTTCGGGTACACCGTGTAGTCGAAGTCTCTCCCGAAAGCGCTGTTGTCATCACCCCTGAGGGCGGCCGTCACGAACAGCCGGTCGTTGTAGCCGAACTGCTGCTCGATGTACGTACCCAACGTGCGGCTCTCGACGAAGGACTCACCGATGAACTGGTCGGTGGCGCTCGCGTTCGAGCCCGCGCCCGGCGGCAGCTTCTGGCCGGTCGTGTTGACCGTCTCGCGGTAGCTGCGGAAGTACTGCACGCCGACGGACGTCCGGGACGAGAGCTGGTCCGTTAGGTTGAACTGGGCGGTGCCGCCGAAGTCGAACGTGTACTCCCACGACGCGATCTTGTCGGAGCCGCGCAGACCGTCGGCCTTGTAGTTGGAGAAGCTCGGGCCCGTGCCGATCGCCTGGAACGACACATTAGAGATACCGGAGTAATCGACACCGCCGACGCCCCTGAAGTCCAGCCACGTCGTGGGGGTCCAATTGAGGCTCACCGACTGGGTGAACCGCTGGATGTTCTGTTTGTTCTCGATCCAGAACACCTCTTCGGGCGTGTAGAATCCCCACCCGCCCACGTCGGTGCTGTCGGTGCCGCCCAAGAGGCCACTCGGCAGCATGCCGAGCACGTTGTTGTCGTTCTCGGGCAGGAAGATCTTGCCGTCCACGTACCCGGTGTTCACCTGCACGTTCAGCGTGTTGCTGAGCTGCGCGTTCAGGTTGCCCCGCAGGCTCACCCGCGTCACCTGATTCGGATTCAGTACGAAGCCCGGAATCTGGTATCCCTCGGGCCGCTGCTCGAGGATCGAGTCGCGAGTGTGACTCGGCAGACCGTAGACCCCGTCCTCCCGCTCGTATTCAGCGGAGAGGAAGTACTGGACGTCGCTCGTTCCCCCAGCCACGTTGCCGCCGATCTGGTAGCGGCCGCCGTTGGTGATCGGGGTCGTGCTCTTGCTCTCGAGCGGGTTGGCGTACTCGAGTCCCGTCTGCTCACAGGAGCCGGACGCCACCTGGTACATCATGCACGTGCTGCCGTCCGACGCGAGACCCCGGTAGTTGTTGGGGTAGGCGTTGCGGTCGGAGACGACGCCGGCTTCACCGTAGATGTTGAACACCGGCGCGCCGACCCGGCCCTTCTTGGTCTTGATCACGATCACGCCATTGGCGGCGTCGGTGCCGTACAGCGCGGCGGCCGACGGGCCCTTCACCACCTCGATGCTCTCGATCTCGTCGGGGTTGAAGTCGTTGATCCGCGAGATCGTCTGCCCGCCGACGCCGAGCCCGCCATCGTTGGAGCGGTTATCGACCCGGATGCCGTCCACCACCAGCACCGGCTCATTGGTGAGCGACATCGAGCTGGCGCCGCGGATCCGGATCTTGGTACCGGTGCCGGCGGTGCCGCTGGAGTTGATAATCTGGACACCGGGTGCCCGGCCCTGAATGACCGATGACAGGGACACCGGTGCCACTTCCTCGGCCGCCCGCGCGGCATCGACGCTCGTGATGACGTTCGGCACCTCGACGGCCCGCTGCTCGCCGGTGGCGGTGACGACCAGCGCGTCGAGGCTCACCGCCGCCTGTTGCAGGCTGAAGTCGAGGGTGGTGAACGCTGCGGCGGTCACGGCTACCGTCTGCGTCTGTGCGGCGTAGCCGATCACGGCAGCGCGCAGCGTGACGTTCCCGACGGGCAGGCCCGGGATCTCGTAGCGGCCTTCGCCGTCCGTGCGGACCCCCCGGTTCGTGCCGACCAGCGACACCAGCACGTTGTTGAGGGGCTGCCCGGCCTGGTTGGTGACCTGGCCCTGGACCGTGCCCGTTTGGGCCTCGAGCGGAGTGGTGGCGAGCAGCAGTCCTGCGGCCACCGCGAGGCCAAACCCAACACGTAATCCTCGCATGCTCTTCCTCCTGAGTGATGGAGCTTCTGGAACTGCACCTACGTTCCGTCGAATAGACAGCCGGTCTCGGAGCATCACCTCCTCCAAAGGCACAAGTCGCCCGCTGGTGGCGGGCAATTGAAAGAGACTTTGTTGGATACCATTTCGGAGCCACGACGCAACCGCGGGAACGTGCCTGCGGGAGGGGAGCGAAGTGGTCCTCTACTGCTGTGACGGCAACCTGTGCCGCGTTTTCTGAAGATTTGGTGAAGAATGCCTGAAGCGGCGCTCTGTCGCTGGGCAGTATCCGTATGAAGGATGGGCACGGCGAGGGTGCAGCGAATGGACCCACGCTCAGACTGCGGACTACCCTCGCGAGCCAGCTGTCGGTCTGAGCACGGATTGACGGACCGGCCCGTGGGACGCGTGCGTTTGGTCGCGGCGAGCTGAAACGTGACAAGGGGAGGCGCCCTGCGGGCGCCTCCCCCTGTCGGTCGGATCCCCGAAGCTCCGCGCGCTACGGGTTGCGATCCAGGCAGGCCGTGAAGTTCGGGTTGTTCTCTTCCGGCTGCGGGACCGGGATGTTCACGTCCGCGCCGTAGGACCCGCCCTTCGGGTACGTCCCCGTGGGGAACACGCTCTCGGCGCCGCGGCCGTACTGACGGATCAGGCGCCGCAGATCACCCAGCCGGTGCCCCGTGTTGTACAGCCAGTAGGCCCGCTCCGCGAACAGCATGTCTTCCCTGGCCGTGGCTGAGCCCGGATCCGCGAGCACGCCGAGGGTGCCCGTCGGCGGGTTGTCCGGATACAGCAGCGGGCCGAGCGTCGCAAAGCTCGAGCGCAGCCCGTTGAGGATGCCGAGCCAGTCGCCGCCGGACTCGAGTGCCGCTTCGGCCTCGATCAGCCGGGCCTCGACCCCGCTCGCGAGCGGGAAGCGATCGGTACGAGCCTGATAGACGTCGAACTGATACAGCGGCGTCTCGCTGTCGAACCCGATGCCGATGTCGCTCCACGGCACCCGCGGGTCATCGCTGGTCCTGAATGCCAATCCGTTGCCCCCCTCGCCGTCCGCAACCGACCACCGCCCGGCCTCGGGATTGAGGTGGTACGTGCCCAGGATGGTTCGTGGCGGAGCCACGTTCGAGTGGTAGTTGTACCACACCCAATCGTCCGGCACGACCCCCACCGCAGCGACGGCTTCCGCCGCCCTGTCCAAACTCAGGAGGGCGCGGCCTTTGCCGATGCGCGCGAGGTACTCGATATCCGTGCTCGCGGCCGGATGGCCGAGGGCGGCATCGAAGTGCGCCACTGCTTGCTCGAACATCTGTGCCGTCGTGAGTGGGTCGCCGTACAGAATCGAGTCGATGGTCTCGCTGAACGGCACGCCGGAGCAGTAGTTCTCCCCGAATCCGACGTAGGTGAGCCCGGCGTAGGCCAGCATTTCCGGGATGCGATCGTCGTCGGTGGGAGTCGGCACAGAGGCCTCGATCCGCGCCGCCGCCCGCTCCAGGTCGGCCCGGGCTCGCTGCAGCTGGAAGAAGATGTTCTCCATCGTGGCGTTGCCGACGATCTGGATCTCCCGTCGGTCCACTTCCTGGCGGGTCGGAAAGGTCCCCGAGTGCATCCACTCGTCGGTCATGAGTCCGGAGAGCAGTGCGATCCCGCCGGAGTTCCAGCCGCCGGCGGACCACGCCTCCTGGAAGTTGCTCAGTGCGCCATTGCGCAGGGTCTGAAGTCCCAGCTCGTCCTGCAGGTTCTCGGGGGTCACGATGTCGGGATCGTTCACCTCGAGGAGCCGGTCGCAGCCGCCAAGGGATAGTGCGGCAATCGCCGCGAGCGCCGCCGGGAGGACCCGGCGCGCATGAGAAGTCGTGTGCTTCGTCATGGTTGCGTTCCTCCCTGGTTAGAACGTGAACTGGACCCTGGCGGTCCAGTACCGCACCTGCGGCTGCGTGAGGAAGTCGTCGGAACCGAAGTTCCCCGCGTACTCCTGGACTTCCGGATCGAGCCCGGTGTAGTCGGTGATCGTCAGCAGATTACGGCCACTGATCGTCAGGCTCGCTCTATCGGACCCGAACAACCGAGCGACGCTCTCGGGTGCGAAGAACGTGAAGGACAGCTCCCGCAACTTGATGAACCAGGCCGGCTCGATGTATCCGGCCACGGTCTGCGTGGAGGTCAATGCCGCGGCGGTCGCGCGCGCTTGGTCATCGAGTGATGCCGCCGGATCGTTCAACGGCTGACAGATGCGGAACCGGCAGCGGAACACCTCGGTGTAATTCCACAGCTTGTGACCACCGCGGTAGTCGAACAGACCGCTGATCCTGAGCCACGAGCCGATGTCGAAGGCGTTGAACAGCGACACCTCGTAGCGGGGACGGGAATAGCCGAGGAACTCCGTCGTGTCCCCAATCGTGATCTCGTCGGTGGTGATGAGGCCGTCGCCGTTCACATCCTCGAACTCGAACGGCCGTTCCCAATAGCCGCCGAGCGGGTAGTCGTTCTTGTGGGCCTGCACCACGTTGAAGACGATCGGCTCGATGCCCTCGCCGAGATCGACCACCTTGCTGGCGTTGGTCGAGCCGGTGAGACTGAAATCCCACGTGAGCATGGCGTTTCGCACCAAGGTTCCGGTGATGCCGCCCTCGAAGCCGTAGTTCCGGGTCTTGGCCAGGTTCTCGAACCGATTGGTGGTCAGGCCGAGCGACGGCGCGAGCTCGCGGTTCACCAGCGCGTCGGTGGTCGTGCGGCTATAGAACGTGAAGTCGAGGCCGATCCGGCCGCCGAACAGCCCGGCTTCGAGCCCAGCCTCGAACTCGGACGACCGCTCCGGCTTGAGCTCGTCGTTGCCGGCGTTCTGGATCACGACGCCGGTCTCGTCGCCGGCTGGCCGCGCGAGGGGGATGCCCGTGTAGAACAGCTTCGCGTCGTTGGTGCCCGGTTGCACGCCCGACACGCCCCACGCTCCCCTGAGCCTCAGATTGTCCAGCAGGCCGCCGCCCCGCTCGAGCAGCAGGTATGACGCGCCCAACTTGGGGTAGACGGTGTAGTCGAAGTCCTTTCCGAAGGCGCTGTTGTCGTCGCCCCGCAAACCGGCGGTCACGAACAGGCGATCGTTCAGTCCGAACTGTTGCTCGATGTACGTGCCGAGCGTGCGCGTCTCGATGAACGACTCACCAATGAACTGGTCGGTGGCCGAGGCGTTCGAGCCGGCACCTGGTGGCAGCTTCTCCCCGGTGGTGAACACGATCTCCCGGTAGCTGCGGAAGTACTGCGCGCCGATCGACGTCCGGGAGGAGATCCGGTCGCTCAGTTGGAACTGGGCCGTGCTACCGAGATCGAACGTATACTCCCACGAAGAGATCTTGTCCGAGACCCGCTGTCCGTCGTCCTTGAGGTTCGAGAAGTCCGGGCCCGTGCCGATGGCCTGGAAGCTCACGTTGGAGATGCCTGCGTAGTCGACTCCGCCGATCGCGCGGAAGTCGAGCCATGTGGTCGGAGTCCAGTTACCCGTGACCGACTGCGTGAAGCGCTGAATGCCTTGCGTGGCCTCGATCCAGAACACTTCCTCGGGCGTATAGAAGCCCCATCCGCCGATCACCGTGCTGTCCGTGCCGCCCAAGAGACCACTGGGCAGCATGCCCAGCACGTTGTTGTCGTTCTGCGGCAGCCGGGTATGGCCGTCCACGTAGCCGGTGGACACCAGCAGATTGACGGTGTTGCTCAGCTGGGCGCTGAGATTGCCGCGCAGGCTGATCCGCCGGACCCGATTCGGGTTGAGCGCGTAGTCAGGGATTTCGTACCCCTCCGGGCGCTGCTCCAGGATGGAGTCCTGCGTCGCGGTTGGCAGTCCGTAAATGCCGTTCTCCCGCTCGTACTCGCCTGACAGGAAGTACTGCACCTCGGGTGTGCCGCCGGCGACGTTCGCACCGAACTGGTACCGCGACCCGGTGCCGATCGGCGTGACCGATTTGCTCTCCAGGGGATTGGCGAACTCGAGGCCGCTCTGCGTGCAGGTCCCTGCCGAGATGTCGTAGATGAGGCAGGAGCTGCCATCGGACGCGATGCCGCGGTAGTTGTTGGGGAAGTCGTTGGGATCGGAGACGAGCCCGTACTCGCCATACGCGTTCCACACCGGAGCCCCCACGCGCCCGCGCTTGGTCTTGATGACGATGACGCCGTTGGAGGCATCGGTACCGTACAGCGCCGCTGCCGACGGGCCCTTCACCACTTCGATGCTCTCGATTTCGTCAGGGTTGAAGTCGTTGATGCGCGAGATCGTCTGGCCCCCGACCTGAGAGAACCCTCCGGAGGTGGTGTAATCGTCCTGCCGGTTGTCGACCCGGATGCCGTCCACGACCAGGATCGGCTCGTTGCTGAGTGACATCGAGCTGGAGCCGCGGATCCGGATCTTGGTGCCGGTCCCCGCCGTACCGCTCGAGTTGATGATCTGCACCCCGGGTGCCCGTCCCTGAATGAGTGCGGAGACGGACGTCGGGGCCACCTCCTCTGCCGCACGCGCCGCGTCGACGCTGGTGATGACGTTCGGTACCTCCACGGCGCGCTGCTCCCCGGTTGCCGTGACGACGAGCGCATCGAGGCTCACGGCGACTTGCGGCAGGACGAAGTCCTGTGTGACGACGGCGGCGGCCTGTACCGCGACCGTCGCGGTCTGCGCGCCGTAACCGATCGTCGCGGCCCGTAGCGTGATGTTGCCGACCGGGAGACCCGCCAACTCGTACATGCCCTCCTGATCCGATCGCACCGACCGATTGGTGCCGACGATCGAGACGAGCACGTTCGAAATGGGCTGCCCGGTGGCCTGGTCAGTGATCTGACCGCGGATGGTTCCGGTCTGGGCCTGCGCCGGCTGCGCTGCCGCCACCAGGCATACGCCGAGACCGAGACCGAGCAGAAGCCGGAATGCTCGCATCATCCCTCCCTGTGCCATTCGGTTGTGAGTGAGAGCGGACGAATCAAGTCGGCCATAGGCTCACCTCCGGGAATGCAGACGGGCTGGAAGGAGCTGTACGGGCGGCCGGTCGGTGCAGTCGCAGCCGTCAGGCCTGGTCGACCGGAACGCGGCCGGCCGCCGGTAACTCGCAATCCCAGATACCCATTACCAACTTAGGAACAATACGTGGTAGATCGATAGTCCGTATATCTACGTACTGGTGGTCCCGTGGCGCTCGATTTCCCTGGTGGTGATTTGGTAAGTGATTGTAGAGATGTCGCTTACAGCCTTGCTGTAGCACTCGGACTACAGGTGTCCCGGATCGGCGCAATGGAACGCGAGGGGCGCGCGAGGCGATACCGCAGAGCGTTCGGTGAGATTCGGTGCGGACTGAACGGGGGCGCAACCCGCGTCACTGCCGTCTCGGGATCTACCACACACGGACAGGGGCCCGCTCTGTCACCGCGGTTCTGCGTTGGTATATTGTGACCCTCATGCCGGCCCGCCGAGCGGCCGGCCCGCGACCACACTCGATGCGGACCACGCGCTCCAATTGGTGGAGGAGCTGACCGATGGCGAAGAAGTACGTCTCAAACAAGGATGTCTCGGTTCGGATCTTTCGGAACGGCGTGCTCGAATGGTTCACGCACGTGCACCCGCTGGTGCCGCACGTCCTGTACATCCCCCTCATCGTCGTCATGCTGTATCTGAGCTATGGCAATGGCGTCGGCGCCGGCCGCATCGGGCTGTTGTTCTTCGGCGGGGTCGTGCTGTGGACCATCGCGGAGTACTTCGTGCACCGGTTCGCCTTCCACGCCGGCCCAAAGATCGAAGACGAGGTGCGGGGTATCGTGGAGAGCCTGCCTCCCGGAACGCCGGCCCTCGGGGCACTGCGCACCTTCCGGCAGAAACACTACTTCCTGGCCCACGGGGTGCATCACGACTTCCCCAACGACACGCGGCGATTGGTCATGCCACCGTCGGTGAGCGTCCCGCTCGCCGTCGTGTTCTTCCTGTTGTTCGCAGGGGTGCTGGGTATGGGTGACGGACCCGCCGTGTTCGCCGGGTTCGTACTGGGCTACCTGGTGTACGACACGGTGCACTATGCCGTGCACCACTTCGCCCTGAGGGGCCCGGTGTTGCTGTATCTCAAGAAGCAGCACTTCCGCCATCACTACCAGGATTCCACGAAGGACTTTGGCGTGAGCAGCCCCCTGTGGGATTTCATGCTCGGCACCTACGGGAGAACGGGGAAGTAGGCTACGGCCGCGCCCATCCGAGGAATGCCGCACGCCCCCGCCGCTCGACCGGAGTGACGGGGGCGTCGTGCTCGATAGACCCCTCACCGCATCGTGGAGCCGCCAATGACGGGACTGACGGACGGTCGGCAGCGCCTGCGCCTCATCTGGACCGTGCTGCTGACGATCGCTATCAGCGGGTTGTTCTTCACCATGATCCGCCCCTTCATCGTGACGGTGCTGATGGCGGCGATCTCCAGTGGTCTGAGTTATCCGATGTTTGCCCGGATCCGAGACAGCCGCCTGCTCAGGAGGGTGAAGGACCCTCGGCACTCCGCGGCTGTCGTGACGATTCTCGTCGTCCTGATCGTGATCGTCCTTCCGCTGGCAGCGCTGTTGGGCATCGTCGCGGAGCAGGCGGTGAGCGTCTCGGCGAGGGTCCGGCCGTGGCTCGAGCAGCAACTCGCCCAGCCCGACCAACTCGACGCGCTGTGGGAGCGGGTGCCCGTTCTGGCCACGCTCGATCCCTACAAGGATCGGATCATGGCCAAGCTCGGCGAGTTCGCGGCCAGTCTCGGTCAATTCCTCGTGGCAAACCTCGCGGTGATGACGCGCGGCGCCGTCGCGTTCTTCTTCCACCTGTTCATCATGCTGTACGCCATGTTCTTCTTCCTGCTCGATGGGCGGAAGATGCTCGACTCGCTGCACGCGATGCTCCCGCTCGACGACGCCGACGAGCGAAGGATGATCGGCAAGTTCCTCTCGGTCTCGCGTGCGACCCTGAAGGGCACCCTGGTGATCGGTATCGTGCAGGGCGTCCTTGCGGGCGGAGCCCTGTGGCTCGCGGGCATCGGCCAGGCCGTGTTCTGGGGCACGATCATGGCCGTCCTTTCGATCATTCCGGGTGTCGGCACGGCGCTCGTGTGGATTCCCGCCGTCGTCTACCTGTTCGTGAACGGGTCCATCGTGGCGGCCGTGGCGGTCACCGCGTGGTGCGTGCTGGTGGTGGGTACGGCGGACAACGTGCTGCGACCCCTGCTCGTGGGCCGCGACACGAAGATGCCCGATCTGTTGATCCTGTTGTCCACCCTGGGCGGGCTCGTCATGTTTGGTGCGGTCGGTCTGGTGCTCGGCCCGGTGCTCGCGGCGCTGTTCCTCACGATCTGGGAGATCTTCAACGCCTCCGTGCGGGCCGCACTCGGAGAGGCGCCGTCACCGGCTCAGCCTTCCTGACGACGCCGGTGCGGCGACGGATGGCCCCACGGCTCGGTGTCGTGGCCTTCGTGGCTGTGGCGGTTCTCGGCCAATCGCTCGCGGCGCAGGGAGAGGCAGATGCTACGCGACGCTCGCGCATCAACGTCTATCCCTTTGCGTTCTACACGCCCGAAACCGGTCTCGCACTCGGCGGAGGCGGCGTCCTGACCTACTACGCCGGCGAGGAGGCTTCCCTCAGGCCATCCAACGTGACGGTGGCCGCCTACTATTCGACCATCAATCAATACAGCGTGGCGGTGATGCCGCGCACGTACTTCGGCGACAACAGGTGGCTTGCCTCGGCCGAGCTGAGCGCCTCACGGATCGTCGACAAGTACTGGGGAATCGGCAACGAGACGCCGGAACTGGACTCGGCCAGCTACGTCGCCAATCGCGGTCGCGCCTTGCTCGAGTTGCAGATGCCGCTGCCGCTGAGCCGGGTCCATCGATGGGGCTTGCTGTATGACATCGAGGGGACCGGCATCGCGGACCGCCGGAGTAATCCCTTGCTGGAGGATACGACGCTCGTCGGATACGACGGGGGCCTGCTCTCCGGCATCGGGGCGATCATGGCGTGGGATTCGCGCGACCACGTATTCTTCCCGACCCGCGGCATGTTCCACCAAGTGCGATCGACGTTCTTCCCACCGTTTCTCGGCAGCGCCTACGGCTTCACCAGTCACGAGGTAGACCTGCGGTGGTACTTCCCGCTCCGGTCGGACATGGTGATCGCGCTGCAGACGTTTGGCGAGTTCACCACGGGCGACGTGCCGTTCTACCGCTTGGCCGCGCTCGGTGGGGAGGATCGGATGCGGGGGTACTACGAGGGCCGCTACCGTGACAAGGACTTCGTGAGCATGCAGGTCGAGTATCGCACGCACGTGTGGTGGCGCTTCGGCGCCGTCGCGTTCGTGGGCACCGGGGAGGTGATGCCGAGGCTCGCCGACTTCAGATTCGGCGAGCTCCACATCTCCGGGGGGGGCGGTCTGCGGTTCACGTTCAATGAGGCCGAGCGGGTGAACCTGCGGGTGGACATGGGTTTTGGGCGGGGCACCAGCGGGCTCTACTTCGGGATCGAGGAAGCGTTTTGACCATGCACGCGCAGCACGCAGCCCACAGCCGGGTGCTCGTTGGTACGTTCCTGCCGGCATTCGCCGCGCTCGCGTTCCTGTACGGCGACGGGCACGCGCAATGCGAGCCGAGGGTGCTCATCGTGTATCACAGTCAAACGGGGCATACGCGGGCGATGGCCGACGCGGTTGCGGCCGGTGTGACCGGGGCCGGTGGGACCGCGCTGCTCCGCTCGGTCGACAGTGTTCCGGCTGCGGAGCTGCTCGCCGCTGATGCCATCGTGCTCGGCAGCCCGGTGCACAACGCCAACATGGCGGTGCCGATGCAGGAGTTCATCTCGCGGTGGCCGTTCGAGGGGCGTCCGCTCGCCGACAAGCTCGGAGCCGCTTTCGTCGCCGGCGGGGGCATCTCGGCCGGCCAGGAGGCGACCCAGCTCGCGCTCATCCGCGCGATGCTGGTTCACGGGCTGATCATCGTTGGAGGGGTCGACTGGCTGAGCGCGTTCGGCGCGGCCGCCATCACCGATGAGGAGCCGTTTGTGGGCGGTGTGCAGCCCGTGGACGAGCGCTTCCTCGTCAAGGCGCGCGGGCTCGGGGCGAGGGTGGTGGACGTTGCTGCCCGGTTCGGCTGCGGCACCGGATAGCGTCCGCGTGAGATGCCACCGCGCGGACGTGCGGGGGCGGTCGACAATGCGCCTGACAGGATTCGAACCTGTGACCTTCGGCTCCGGAGGCCGACGCTCTATCCAACTGAGCTACAGGCGCGCGATGGATGGGCTAGCGGTAGGGCGGCAGGTGGGGATCGGCAATGCCGTCCTACCGCTGTACCCTCCTACCGTCCGTCGAGTCGGGGCGACTGGATTTGAACCAGCGACCTCCTGCTCCCGAAGCAGGCGC
>Ga0209536_100004484_pt1 | contig 22051 bp, 14 predicted proteins | sample DeeMarSeWOR28_12_FD_187461 | JGI IMG/M metagenome (GOLD analysis project Ga0209536, IMG submission 187461) | Marine sediment microbial communities from White Oak River estuary, North Carolina - WOR-2-8_12 (SPAdes) (version 2) | ecosystem: Environmental > Aquatic > Marine > Intertidal zone >... | reverse complement strand
GATGCTCCTTATAACCCAGAAATTGATGGTCCCTCTAAAGGAATACCAGATAAGGATTATAATTATACCTTTGTTACATCAGACCCTAATGATGAACAATTGTATTATTGGATTGAATGGGGAGATGGCAGTAAAACTGGATGGCTAGGTCCCTTTGATTCAGGTGTTGAAATAACAGAATCCCACGTATGGAATAAAAGAGGATTCTATATAATTAAAGCAAAAGCTAAAAATACTAATGGTTTAGAAAGTGGTTTTAGTGAATTAGAGATTAATATACCAAGAAACAGAAAATCAATCGATAATTTATTTCTAAGATTTTTAGAAAAACATCCACAATTATTCCCAATATTAAGACAACTATTAGGATTACAACTAGATATTTAATTATACAGTTATAACAAATATCTCAACCTTTTAACTGTCATCAAAAATCATATTTACCACTTGTTTAATTCACTGTGATAAAACCAAGACATATTGAGGTTATGTAGCAGACCATATAATAAGTGACTTTGTATATAATATAGTTTAAAGGCTCTAATAAATAGACAAAAAGTGATATTTAATCTAAATATTTGTAACGTTAGTTACATTAATGGGCGGGTAACAAAGTGGTTATGTGGCGGACTGCAGATCCGCATACGGGGGTTCAAATCCCTCCCCGCCCTCTTCGTTCAACGGGAGGGAAGAGTTTCAACAGATCCAAAAATGACGTTCAATTAAACTTTTTTTCTACTGTAAACCTTGTTAAATCTCCATTCTAAATTTATTCTCCTAAAATAGTATCAAGCACTTCTTTAAACAGTTCTTGCTCTTCATTTGAAATACCTTTTGGTATTGGATATAGAACATGTTCTTTACGATAAGTACCTTTAAACAAATAAAAAAGAACTGTTATACATTTGCCCATTACTAATGTCTTCTCCATTGATTCAATAGTTGACTTACTTATTCTTTCGCATTGATCAGGATCATTGTGATCATAATAATAATCATATTCCATATATGCAAACTTACCATGCTCCAGAGGGCTGATGTATCCAAGGGAGTGCTCTAAATTATATTTTTCTCCAATATCATCAAACATTTTAATCCAATTCAAATAATGATCTTCATCACTAGTAAGCATCGCAGCTCCTGGACCCATAAACAATTGTTGTCTCATCATTCTGGTAGGAAGTATTCGAAATGCATGAAGCCAAACAATATCTGTCATTTCTGGTTTGGAATAAACCCTTTTGAAAAAATCTTGTAAATCCTCATCAAAAACCTTTGCAACATTTTCAGGAGAAGGGTCTAAGGCTTTTTCCAAATGATCTCTCATTGGACCTGCAAATATGGCTCTTAGTGGATCTTCTTCTTCTGAAAGAATCTTCATAAACTCACTGTCTTTTAGCGTTGAAAATCTAGGAGCACCTAATATAAGACTCTTCATTAAAGATTGATCAATTGTATAATCGACCATATCTTCAACTATTTTTTTATCATTTTGATCGCAGATAACAGCTACTACATAGTTTAGTTTAAGATAGTTTTTACAGACATAATCAAAATCTCTTGAGATTTGGATTGTTGGACTAAGAAACTCAGCAAGATATTTTCGTGAAAGAACAGCAAGTGATAAACCTATATCGCGCTTTCCTAATTTAATTAAAAGTCTATAGGCATCTCTTAGGTTATCGAATGGAACTATTACTGCTTCTTCATCATCAAAAACAGTATGTAGTTTTACAACAGCTTCTGTTATTATAACTGGAGGTGAAAGAGTAATATTTGTAAATCCAGGTTCAGTAGAATAAGGATTATTCCTTTCCCAATCACTATGCTTTTTAATATTTCCTTCATCGTCAACTGTTATTAAATCAACGAAATTATCAGCAAATGCACCATACCTATTCCCCCATGTGGATATAATTCCAGTTGATGCAATGTTACAACATACATGTGCTTCTGCTTCTGCTGAAAGTGCTCTTAAATTATGACGGTATGCTTCTTTTTGAAGTTCAAACATAGTAATACCTGCACCAACAGTTGCTGTACAGCCCTCAGGATCGATTTCAAGTTTTCTTAATCTGTAAAGATCAATGATAATACCTCTTTCAAGACTCATACCTTTTCCCAATACAGTTGGTGCAAGTCCTGAGAAAAATGTTCCACCACTTCGTGGTAAAAAAGGAATGCCGTTTTTATTAGCTAGCTTTATAATGCGTGATATTTGCTCTGTATTTTCTGGCAAAACAACATAATGATTTAAATCTGAATCTGGAAGAATAATTGATCTGACATATGAAGCAATAATAATTGGATCATTTGTAGCCCACTCATTTCCGACGATTTCATGCAGTCCTCTAAGAATATCATCTTCCGGGACACTCTGAAATTTACTTTTATCTAAACTTTCTACATATTCTTTTAATGCTTTTGCAACTTTCTCAGGACGTAATTGTGTTGTGAAATTACATTGTTTATCACAAATACCACAGAGATTGCAAGAATCTACAATATCTTTTAATTTCTCAGTGGGTTTAACACGACCTGAATCTAATTGTTTTACAATTTCCATACGACCTTGTGGCCAGTAGGCCAAAAAACCATGTTTTTTACCAGCAGGACATACACCATTTCCAAGAAAATCAAATCTACACATACCACAATGAGTTCCTTTTTTAGCAATTTCAACCGCGTCTTTAAACGATATATTTTCAACAGCAATGGTCTTATCAGATGTCATTTTATTACCTTAATAATAATTTTCCAGTTGTCAGTATAGGATAGTTTAATTTAAATATAACTCGGAAATAAAAAAAAAAAGAAAAAAGAAAGATTTTAGGGTGTATAGTTTGTTTCTTTTAGTTCAAATTCTATCCTAAAAGAGGTAGCTCCTGTAAAAAAATCGATATTATAAATTCCATGCACTATGTTTGCTACTTCTTCTGCATAATTTGAGTAATAGTAATCATGAGCATCGGTTCCAAAGTCGATAACAGAAGAGATATTGAAAACATCAAAGGCCCCAGCTTCAACTTCTATAGTATCTTCAATACAGGTGTATGGTCCATCACCAACCCATCCTCCATCGTCAAATCCGCTTGATATTTTTATTAATCCCCAGAAAGCCGTTGTATTCCACTCAGTAGTCAAAGTACTATTCTCAAATATCCCATTTTTACCATTATACAATGGAAAAGGTAAGACTCTAAATGTAGGATCAAACTTAGATCCTCTATAATATTGCATTTGAATTGGTATGGGTAGCGGAATAGGACCAATTTTTAAGAGGGCAATACCTTTAATAGTTAAATCATGATTGATTATTGAGAGATCTTCCTTTCGAATTTCTAAATCATATTTTAATGATGAAAGCCTTGTTACTCTCATATCGATAATTCCAGGATTGTCAACTGTTCCAGTAATACCCTTCATATTACCAGTAACTAAATAGGTATCACCTGTATCATCAACAACCTCGTGGGTCAATTCTCCCTTTAGATTAACAACCATATCATCAGTAACATTTGGTGAAGCTCCGATATAGACCTTTGTTTTATAGGTCCATGTATCACCAACTTCCCAAGTTGGAGCTTTTATTTGTTGCCTAATACCTCCAATCCAAATATCAGTATCTTCGTTATTTTCTTCCCACATGCAATTAATTCCATCATTACAAATATCTGATGTTTTATACTCTGAAACAACCGTTCCATCATTATCATTTATTTGCATTAGTGCATTCCAATTTTCTCCCCCATCATCAGTTTGCATGCAAAATATGTTACCATTCATAATAAAAGTACCAATGAATGAATCCTCTTGTACATTTCGAGTATCGGGACATGTTTCATCATCAATAGTATCTGCAACAAAACTTGAAGTGATGTTTTCTATACCTGTTGAAGTATAAAAGCAGATAATATCTTGGTTTGTATTTTCATCTATTTCAGCAAGAATAATCACTTTATCATTATTAGCTGCGACTGAAGGATTTTGTAGATTTCCAACTCCATCTATTTCAAAAATTTCCCAAGTGTCTAAATCTAGTCGTTGTTCAAAAGGATAGGTCCAGACAAGGAGATTCCATTTACCAGCAGTTTCATTATAATAATCATAGACTAGGTAAACCATATTTGTCACTGGGTCAATCACTACATCGGAATGCATGCAACCATCAAATCCTTCTTGCCAGCAAATCCATGCATACCATGGTATATTATAATCTGAAATCAAGCATGTTGGTCCATTGATATATGGGGAATCTTCATAGGTCGTGCTCATAACATAAGATGATACTCCCCATTCGAAATCTTGTCCACTGTTATCACAAGCAATATCAGCATCAATCATACCATACCATCCAATAGAAGCAAAGTAGTCCCAAAAGTAAGCTTGATATGTTGAAGTATTAGTAGGCTCCGAGGTAAAAGCTAGATATAGTGATCCTCCATTATAATCCAAAGGATCAGTTACCCAAGTACCAAAGATACTTTCACCAGCCCATAATTTAATTGATGGGTAATCTCCACTTACATTTCCTGGAACTGGTGTTGCAAATGTCTGTCCATAATCATCAGAGTATGTCCAAAATAGATCATCTTGGTCTTCATCATAGTATCCAGTAATAAGAATACCCTTATCCGTTTGTTCAATTGCTGGATGTTTTTGATTACCTGGTCCATCAAAAGCAACATTAGAATCTATTGGGGTATATGGATCAAAAAAATGTTCTACTTGATTTCCTTGGGCTGCAATAGTTTTGATTGAATTTTCTAATTTTATTACATTAACAGAATTAGTGCTAACATAATTTTTATGATTATTTATGGTCCCTACTGCTTGAAAAGCAGATGCAAACAACAGCATCACAACTAATACACCAATTATTTTTCCTTTCATTTTTTCCTCCCTAAGTATAACTAAAAGATGGTATGTTTTAGTTTTATTTAATCTTTACTAAAAAATTATTAGGATATTAATTATAACATATGTAATAAAGAAAGATAGGAAAAAGAATTTTTTTATTAGATAGATTTGATTACAGTAAAATTCAACAGATTTAAAAATTGGATTCTATTGAGTTTATAATATTAATACAATTTCAATAGAATAATGTTATAAAATATAACAGAAGAATAATATTTAAAAATCCTTTTTTTCAAGAAATGGTAAATAAAAAAAAGTATGTTTCAAGTGAAATTGATAAACATTCTTTAAACATTACGAAATCAATATTTGTACTTATTCTTTTTTTATTTATTATACTGCTGGTTTTTACTTCAATTGATTGTTCAGCTGAAATTTTGATAAATGAAGTAATGTACAATCCAAAAACTGATGATAATTATAACGAATGGATTGAACTTTTTAATCCAACAAACTTGTCAATAAATGTAAATGATTGGATAATAGAAGATAATTCAGCAGAGGATTCTATATATGGTGATTTTGAAAATGGTAATGGAACCACAATAATTCCACCAAATGGATATGCAATTATTGCAGATATTGGAACAAGAATATATGAAAATTTTTCAATTAATCCTAAAGTAATAAGTTTGATTGTTGATGATCTTAGTATAGGAAATGGACTTGGGAACTCTAAAGATAAATTAATTTTAAAAAACAAATCAGGTATAATAAAAGATGCTATTGAATGGGGTTATGATTATTCAGATGTACCTGGAATACCTACAAATCTAATTGAGGAAGGAAGCTCCTTATCTAGATATCAAAATATCGATACAAATAATTCAATTAGTGATTTCTTTGAAGGTATCAATCCAACACCGGGAAATAAAAACATAATTTTTCATAATCCAAAATTAGAAATATATTTATATCCAAGTTTTATTCCAAAAATTCAAAAAAATTCAGATTATAGTCTACCTTTTGCAATAAAAGTCAATATGAGCTATTATTCTTCTTATGAAAATTACAAATTAAAAACCTTTATTGTAGGAGATTACTATAGTAATTGGCCTGCAAGTCAAACATGGAATGGTAATTCATGGGAATATTCAAATTACTATACATCCACAGTAACAACTGACAAATATGGAAATTGGTCAGGTTGGCAATATGTTAGGTTTAATAATAATTATCAGGAATACGAAAAAAACATAAAAGAAAAAAATTCTGCTTATTTAAAATTAAAAATAACTGATGAAAATATAACAGATGAAATATCAAAAAAAGTAAACCTTTTGGATATGGATAATTCTACATTGAATGGAACATTAGGCGGTTGTGTAGTAGGTATTGCTCAAAAGAACAATATTTTTTTAGAATCAAAAATTGCTATTATTGAAAACATTTCAGGTATAATCACCGGCATTTATATAACTGAAAATAATGAAATCAATGAAAAAATATCTTCAATTCCCGGATATTTTAAGTTAACCTCTCCAGTTGATTCAAACTATATTATTAAATTTTTAAATTCAGATGATAATATTATACATATAATAGAAAATATTACAATAAGACCAGGTAAATTTGGTGTTGATATCGAATCAGACAAGAAAAATTATCAAGTAAGAAAAAACGAAATCTTAGATGTTAAACTTTGCCTAAAAAATACTGGCGATTTCAATGATTCAATAAATTTGAATATTGAAAATATTTTAGAAGGCTGGAGTGCAACACTTGATAAAGAAAGAGTAACACTTAGTCCAAAAGAAAAAATTGAAGTAAATTTACATATTAGACCATATGATGTGTATGGACTCATTTCCGGTACAATAAATATATCCGCAACATCTGAAAATGATTTTGGTGAAACTGATGAAATAATCCTTTTTCTTGAAGTTTTTGCTCCTGATCTAATAATAAAAAATATAAAATTATATAATGAAATAGGAAAAGAATGCTATGTTTATGGACAGGGAGAAATAGTAAAAATAAAAGCATTTTACAGAAATGTCGGTAATGAAAACGCAACAGATACAAAAGTTAAATTTTATTTTGACAATGTAAAAGATGAAAATTTTATTGGTTGCAAAAGCTATGAGTCAATTGGTAAATATCAAAAATATCCACAAATAAAATGGGACACAAAAGATATATCCCCGGGAATACATAAAATAATAGTTTCAGCAGATATAGATGGTATTATTGATGAGCTGAATGAATTAAACAACGAAATCTCAATAAATATTGAAATATTAGATACACGTCCCAATAATACAGGATTAAGCATTTTAATAACAAAGATTTATTACCATAGTCGACCTGGTCTTTTTAACGAATTTATCTGTATAACAAACCCCACTGAATTTGATTTTAATATATCTAATTGGTACCTGACAAACGAACCTTTTAAAATAAAAACAGAACAAAAAAAAATTATTTTTCCAACTGGTACTATAATTCCAGCAAATTCAGAACTTATTTTATCTGAAAACGCCTCTTCCTATAAATGGGAAACCGGAAAAAATCCTGATTTTGAATATAATTATGATTCAAACAAGACAGTCCCTCAAATGAACAATTCAAAAAAGTTTATAATGAGCAATAAGGGAGATGATGTTTCTTTAAAAGATACTTACAATCATACAATAGATTTTGTAAGTTATGGACAAAATTATTATAAAACAAATTTTTGGAAAGGTAAATCTATCTTCTTTTCAGGTGAGGGAGTAGTACTTGTTAGAAATTTAAATAAAAAAAATATCCCGATTGATACAAATACCTCTTTTGATTGGATAAACTCTAGAAGATATGGTATTGGTCAATCTGATTTTCCAAATGTGAATTTTTCAAATCATTGTGAAATAATAACCTTTTCATCGCCTGATTGTAGCTATCAGACAATTTTAAAAGAAATACAATCTGCAAACGAATCAATTTATCTTAATATCTATGAATTTACCAGTCCATTTCTATGTGATGAACTAATAAAAGCATTACTTAGAAATGTATCAGTAAATATCTTTCTTGAGGGTTCACCAATTGGGGGAATATCTAATGAAGAAAAATATATTCTAAATAGAATAGCAAATTATGGAGGAGATATTCGATTCATTGTAAGTTACCCAAATAATGATGTATATTCAAGATATATATTCAACCATGGGAAGTATCTAATTATAGATAATGAAACTGTAATTATAGAAAGTTGTAATTGGGCAAATACGGGAGTACCAAAAAATCCAACTTATGGTAATCGTGAATGGGGAGTAATTGTTAGAGATAACATTACCGCTCAATTTTTTCTTAAAGTATTTCTTGTAGATTGGGATTTAAATCGATGTGATATATACTCATTTGATGAGATGAATTTATCTGTTTCACCTTATTTTTTTATGGACGAATCAGTTTATTGGGGTTATTATAAACCTCAATTTGAATCACAGAGATTTTTTGGAAATTTTTCAATTACACCTGTTTTATCTCCAGATACAAGTAATAATTCCATTTGTGAATTGATTGATTCAAGTAATGAAAGTATCTATATAGAGCAGCTTTATATTTACAAAGATTGGCAATCTGGGATAAATCCATTTGTTGAAAGATTAATAAAAAAAGCAAAAATGGGTGTGGAAGTTAAAGTCATATTAAATTATAACCCTAATTATGAAGATACAAATGAAAAGATAAACATAACAAAACAAATTCTTGAAGAAAATGGAATTGATGTAAAGCTAATTTATACAAATTGGTCTTATTTTACAAATGTCCATAACAAGGGTTTAATTGTTGATAATAAATCTGTTTTAATATCTTCCATTAACTGGAATGAAAATTCAGTTATGCGTAATAGAGAAGTAGGAATAATTATAAAAAATAGTGATATTGCAAACTATTACAAAAAAATCTTTTTTCATGATTGGAACCTTACTGCTCCAAAAACACAAAAACAGAGGAAGGAAACAATCCAATCAGATTACAAGAACACTATTTATATTATAACTATATATACCCTGACTTTCGCTCTTATTGCACGTGACTGGAGAAAACGTCAATGGACATAGTAGTATTAGAAATAGACCCTGTCTCGATTATAGCCATATGTATAATGATAGGTTCTCTTTTAGTTGCATATGTAAAGAAATGGATGATGACATATGCTCTAATGGTTGCAAACTTTGCTGTATTTATTCTTAGCATTATTTTTTACATACAAATAGGATCATTTAGTGTAAGTGTTATAATTTGGAACTTAGGATTCAAACCTATATATCTATCTATTGAATATTTACCGCAAATCTATACATTATTTACATCAATGTTTGTTCACGGTGGTTTTGCTCATTTAATTGGAAATATGATTGTTTTTTTCTTTATGGGAATGGCTTTTGAACAAAGAATAGGGGCAAAGAAATTTTTACTTATTTATTTTGTAACAGGGGTTTGTGGAGCACTGACCCATTCATTAATGAATCTTGGACCTGAAGCTAGATATATATCACTGATTGGTGCATCAGGTGCAATTTTTGGTATTATGGGTGCATTTGCATATTCTTATCCACGGGATGAAGTAGTTATGCCTATTCCTCTTGGTATAATAATGGTTCTTCGACGTATAAAGGTGATTTACGCTGTAATTCTCTTTGCTGCACTTGAAACAGTAATTGTAATGCTTGATGTGCAAGACAATACTGCTCATTTTGCTCATTTAGGTGGTCTTATTTCTGGATTTATAATTGCTGCAATTCTTATTGGAAGAAAAAAGACTCATACTGAAAAAGGGCAAACCATATATTATGATTCATACAAACCCATTGCACCAACTATAATTGATTATGGGAAATTACGAAAACTGGCAACAACTCCAGAACTAAAAGAAATGCTAAAAAAAATAGAAATTGAAACAGTACCTCAAGTAAGAGATGTATGGCTTGAGCATTTTTTTGAAAGGACAACATGTCCGAAATGTGGAAATTTTTTAAATCATTTTGATAAAAAAGTATGGTGTGAAAACTGCGGTTTTAGAACAAATTATTAAAATGAAAATATAAGACCCTTCAGTTCACCATAAAAAACAAGGCTGGAAACAATATAACCTGCTATAGCACCACCACATAACAAAGGAAGACCTGCCTGAGGTTTTCCTCTCATTACAAAAACCATAAGAATTGCAAAACCAATAAGAGTACCAATAATTGTAGATAACGAAATAAGTAAACTCCCAGCAATATTATTGTAAATTGCAACTACTAAAATTCCAGGCATGACAATATCACCTAGACCCATAAAAAAAGCATCCCGCTCATCATTATCCTTTATTTTTTTCTTTAAACTTTTTGTTTCCTTAATCAAAGAGTAATGTCTAACCTTTGGAATAACCAGAAGTACAGGAAGTTTAAGGTCCATTACAGTATCAGCAAGATCAATCATATGCTTTGTTTTATAGACAGAGATTGCATCATAAATAGCAAGTCCAACAAGAAGAATTATCACAAGTAAAATCCCAAGAGACATACCAAATATTGCAATAGCTCCTGAACCAATTATAATACCGGAGATATCAATTATATACCATTCAGGAAATTTGTATAATACATAAACAAGTGCTAAAGCAAGAACTAATGCAAAAATAATTGATAAATAAAAACCAGTCTCAGGAATAATTAGTGTTAAAAGAGGATAAAACAAATAAGCAGCAGTATAACCAATTGCTCCAAGAATTATCACCTGGATGAGTTGTTTTTTCCAAAACTTTGCAATTAGAAGAATTACCAAAGTAAATACAAGAAGAATTATAAAAATAAAGATGATGTTCATTGGGTCATCTGGGTTATCAAATGCAGGTTGCAAACCGGCTGCTTCAAATGGAGCAGTAACAATTAAGGCAAGACCATGAACAATTACAAATAAACATCCCATCAAAAATACAGGAAATATGGCTTTTTTATCTATTTTTTTCTTTTTAGCCATATTCTTTCAGAAACCACATTTTACTATTTAACAAATTTGATTTTAAATAAAATAAGTGTAACCAAAAAATGCATACCAGATAAAAATACCATATAAAACTAACATAAAAATTCCTTCTATTCTAGAAATTATATGTCTAGTATACACAATAGGAAACAAAAAAATTGTTACTGCAAAAAGAATTATAATATGATTAATGGAAGCAACTGCATTAAGCGGAATAAAAAGAGCTGCAATTCCAAGAATTAGAAGGATATTAAATACATTTGAGCCAAGCACATTACCAACTGCAATATCTGACTCACCCTTATAGGCAGCCATTACCGAAACTGCAAGTTCAGGAAGTGAAGTTCCAACTGCTACAATTGACAAAGCAATAATAAAAGTCGGAATGCTGAGTGATTCTGCAATTGTAACAGAAGATATAATCAATAATTCAGCACCAATAATTACAGATATAATTCCAACAACTATAAATAAAATATTTTTACTAGTTTTTTCTGATTTAATAGTTTTATTTTTGTTTTTTTCTTTACTTGCACATTGAACAAAATAAAGTACAAACATTACAAATAAAATTAGAAAAATTATTCCACCAAAAATGTGCAGATCTTCAAATAAATTTGCATAAGAACAAAATAATAGTACAAACGAAACTCCTACAACGATGGGCATTTCTCTTTTAATAATTCCTTTATTAATCTTTATTGGTCTAATAAGAGCACTCAATCCTAAAATTAGTAAAATATTTGCAATACATGATCCAATTACATTTCCAAGTGATATACCAGAATCATTTTGAATTGCAGCACCGACTGATATCGCTAGTTCTGGTGCAGACGTTCCAAATCCTACGAGTAAAACAGAGATAATCAATGTTGAAACACCAAGTTTTGCAGCAGTTTTTGAAGTTCCATCCACAAGAATATCAGAACCTTTGTATAGTATCAATACTCCACCAATAAATATCGGTATTGCTAAAAGCTCTAAACCTGAAGGAATCATTGGTGAGCATAATTAAATTATTGTTTAAATAACTAAGTAAATGTTAAAAATCGATAAAAACAAACTTTTTTCTTTATGATTTGTTTAATGGTTTTTAGGATTATTATGTCAAGTGGAAATTTAATATTTATTGGTTTAGGGTTATATGATAATAAAGATATATCATTAAAAGGTCTTGAAGAAATAAAAAATTGTGATAAAGTTTTTGCTGAATTTTACACAGCAAAACTAACAGGTACAACAGTAGAAAAAATCGAAAAAATTATTGGTAAAAAAATTGAGGTATTAACCAGAGAAGAAACCGAAAAAGGTGATAAAATTTTAAATATTGCAAAAGAAAAAACTGTAGCATTTTTAACAAGTGGAGATACAATGACTGCTACAACCCATGTTGATATTAGATTAAGAGCAGCGAAAATGAAACTTAAAACAAGAATTATACATGGTAGTAGCATAGTTACAGCAGTACCTGGGTTATTAGGATTACAAAATTACAAGTTTGGCAGAGCTACAACTCTTGCATATCCTGAAAAGAATTATTTTCCGACAAGTCCATATAATATTATAAAGGGAAACAAAGAATCAGGTTTACATACTTTAGTACTTTTAGACATTCAGTCAGATAAAAAAAGATATATGACGGCAAATGAGGGGATGAATCTTCTTCTAAAAATGGAAGAAAAACATAAAGAAGATATCATAAATAAAGATAGTATTATATGTGTTGTTGCTCGTGCAGGATCATTTGAACCTATTGTGTTAGCAGGTACTATTAGAGATATTATCAACAGAGATTATGGACCACCTCTTCATACAATAGTAATTCCAGGTAAACTTCATTTTATGGAAATTGAGGCTTTAGAAACACTTGCACAATTACCTGCACAACAGGGTAGAAAATTACAAAAACTATAATAACCATCTGGGGTATTATTTAAAAAATCGGGGATATGTGATGCACGAGAAAGATGGTATTGTTGGTTATATATATGGAGATGTAGGTTCAACTGAATTCAATTTTGCGGTAGATGGGCAAAACGTTCGTAAATTTGATTATATTTTTGCTCCACATAAAGAAGGAAACATGCTTGCTCAGATTATGGATATAAAGCAGTATTCTGATCTAAATATTAAAGATGCAGATATAATCATGAAAGGTGGAGAACTTCGTCCAATTAGCACCAGACTATCTGCTTTTGCAGATGTTATCGGTTATAGAGATAAAAAAGGACTTTTGCAATCTCCTCGATCGCCATTTAATGCAGGAACTGCATTAGTTCGAGCAAATGAGGAACTAATCAGAAGTGTTCTTGGTCTGAATGCTTCAAAACAAAATGGAGCATATATTGGTCTTTTGAAAGGTCATAATATCAAGGTTTTTCTAAACATTGATGCCCTTGTTCAAAAACATATCTGTATACTTGCAAAAACTGGTGGTGGAAAAAGTTATGCTTGTGGAGTACTAATTGAAGAGCTTTTAAAACATAAGATACCAATGGTAATAATTGATACTCATGGAGAGTATCATTCATTATCAGAACCAAATAAAAGCAGAAAAGACCAAAAAAACATGGAAAGATTTGGAATTACAAAACAGGGTTATTCAAGCCAAATTAATGAATATACTCCAGTTGGTGCCAGAGGAAAGGCAAAACATCTTACATTAAGTGGAATAAACCTTGAAGCTCGAGAAATAATTGATCTTCTATCAGCAAAACTATCAGGTCCCCAAATAGGAGTATTATATCAAGCAATAAAAGAGATAAAAGAATACAAAAAGATGTGGGATCTTAGAGACATAATCGACGCTGTAAATCGAAGTAAAAGTAATGCTCGTTGGAATGTCATCGCATCTTTAGAATCACTTGACTCAATAGGTGTTTTTTCTGAAAATGGAACATCAACAAACGATCTTGTAACAAAAGGGAAATGCTCAACAATCAATATGAAAGGGGTACCACCTGATGTTCAAGATGTTGTAGTTGCACGACTTACAAAGGAGCTTTTTGATGACAGAAAAGCAGGTAAAATTCCACCATTTCTACTAATTGTAGAAGAGGCACATAACTATTGTCCAGAAAGAGGATTTGGAAATGCAGTTTCGTCAAATATACTTAGAACAGTTGCCTCAGAAGGTAGGAAGTTTGGAATGGGGCTTTGTATTGTTAGTCAACGTCCAGCAAAGGTAGATAAAAACATAATATCTCAATGTAACACAAACATAATCTTAAAGGTCACAAATCCAAACGATCTGAAAGCAATAATTCAATCTGTAGAAGGATTAACCACTCAGACCTATGATGAGATACAGCGTTTACCTATTGGCATAGCACTAATATCAGGTGCAGGTCTACAAATACCTATTATGTCAGAAGTTAGAACACGAGAAACAAATCACGGAGGAAAATCTGTTGGAATATCCAAACCTGGAGCTGGAGAAGATGAAATATACAAACCACCTAAAATGCCTGCCACACCACCCCCAATAAAAATTCAAGAAGCAAATATAGAACCTCCAAAACCAAAAGAAAGTAATCTTACTAACAAAGCGGAAAGTGTTGGAAGGGTTGCAAAAAGACTTGGATGGGTAACAACAGATGATCCTGATGAAGCAATTAAAATACTTTCAAAAGAAGCTGAAAATATGAAAGAAAATGTTTACAAATACCTTGAATCACTTGCAACACTTGCAAAGAACTTCTGCTATGTTGATAATCCCAAATGTATTAATTGTCCAATGAATCAAGGATGCAAGTATAGAACAACCGTAAAAAATGAGAAACGAGGATTTTTTAGAAAATAATGAAAAATAAAATCATTTTTTATATCTTTATTTTCATTTTTATTATTTCAATTGCATCTGGTTGTCTAGAGCTTTTTACAATTGATGGTTCTATAACCTATGAATCGCATCCAACTTCCATTAGATATACCATATCATATGGCTATAAGATAAATTGTTCAGGCTCTGGTAAATATAATATTTTCTACAAATGTGATATTCCTGAGTTATTGAAAGGACAGATAATAGATATTATTGTTCACAACAATGATTACTATGATGAGATAATAGCATCTTGGAATAATGTAAAAAGTTGGAATATTACTAGTAATCTAAATAAGGAGTATGATCTTGGAATTACTGCTAATGTACAAGCTGATAGTTATATGATATCAGATTTAAACGGAAAAAATGCCCTTACAATACAAGATATAAGTAATATATATCCAGATATATCAAGAAAATTTACACAGTCTCAATCAAATGAAACAACAATATTTATCGATCCGAAAAATCCAGCAATTTCAAATATTGCTAATCAGGTTTTATTAAATGTTGATACTAATAACTCATTTCTTGTTGCAAAAGAGCTTTTCAAATGGCTAAAGCAAAATACAGACTATAAAATCCATTTTGATAATGATAATGTCCAAACAGCAATTTATACACTTCAATGTCGGTCAGGAGATTGCGACGATCTTTCATTTCTATACATATCACTTTGCAGATCCATTAATGTACCTGCAAGGTTTATTAGAGGATTTATTGTTGAAGAAAATAATGCAATCCCTCATGCATGGGTTGAAGTATTTGTTGGCGGTGAAATCGGTGATAATGGATGGATTCCAGTTGAATGTGCTGGAATTGCTAGTACAATTGATAGTGAGATTCATCAAAATTTTGGAATTGAAGATGTAGAGCATTTAAGAGTTTTCAAGGATGATGGTAGTAATGAATCATTAAACGTATCTCTATCAGGTATATATTACAGAATATATAGTACTGATAGAAATATCGATGCTATTTCATATAGCAATATTTCCAACTATTATGTTTTAAGAAATGAGAAACTTATTATAAATGAAAACAACAGAAGAACTTATGAGTAGATTTAGAATCACTTATTATCCAAAAAGTTATTTCTTTCTACCTAATTAAAATTAATTAAATTAAAAATTAACGCATTTTTAAAAAAAATTTGAATTAATGACCCTAAGAATTTAAATATTAAAAGTGCATACAGCGTTACTCTTATCCAATAGGTGAAAAATGGGCAGAGGAATAAACGCAGCAAGAAAGCTTAAAAAATCCAGAAAAAATCAACTCTGGAATGATAGATACTATAAAAAAAGAGTATTACACTTAAAAGAAAAGGCAGATCCTTTGGAAGGAACTGCTCAAGCCAGAGGGATTGTTATTGAAAAAGTTGGTATAGAAGCAAAACAACCTAACTCTGCAATAAGAAAATGTGTAAAGGTTCAACTAATAAAAAATGGAAGACAAATAACTGCCTTTGCTCCAGGAAATAATGCAATCAGTTTTATTGATGAACACGACGAAGTCCTAGTAGAAGGAATTGGTGGAAGAATGGGGCGAAGTTATGGGGACATCCCTGGTGTTCGTTTTAAAGTTATAAAAGTAAATGATATTTCTCTTAATGAAATGATAAGAGGAAAAGTTGAGAAGGCAATGAGACGATAAACATGACAGCAAAAAGAAGTGAAACAATTAGTAACAGTTTTTTTCCAGTATTTTCAAAATACGATATGAAGGATATAAAAATAGAAGATCAGGGTCTAGCTAGATATATTAATATTGATATTGAAAACATTTATTCTGGAGGGATTTTTTCAAACAAACTATTCGGAAAATCCAAAATTCCAATTATTGAACGTTTGATAAATAATATAATGAGAACTGAAAAATATAATGGTAAAAAAAATAAAGCTTACAAAGTTGTAAAGTCAGCTTTTGAAATTATTGATAAAAAAACAAAGACCAATCCTATGCAAGTTTTTATAGATGCGCTTCAGAATGCTGCCCCTAAAGAAGAAACAACAAGATTACGTTTTGGTGGAATCTCTGTACCAAAAGCAGTTGATATTGCACCACAAAGACGTTTAGATATAGCCCTTAGAAATATCTGTTTGAGCTCTGTATCTGCAAGTCATAAAAATAAAAAAAGCATCGAAGCCTGTCTTGCTGATGAAATAATAAAGGCATCAAAAAATGATGTAGCTTCATTTGCAGTAGCAAAAAAGAATGATATAGAACGTGTTGCAAAATCAGCTAGATAAAATTAATGGGGACTTGTTAATTTAAAAAAAATTGAGGTCGTTAGTATGGGAAAGAAAGAAGATAACATCAAAAAAGCGAAAAATTTAATGGATAAATTAGATCGTATAAGAAATATCGGTATTGCTGCTCATATTGATCATGGAAAAACTACACTATCAGATAACTTGCTTGCTGGTTGTGGGATGATGAGTGAGGACCTTGCTGGTAAGCAACTTGTTCTTGATTTTGATGAACAGGAACAAGATAGAGGTATAACAATTAACACAGCATCTGCATCTATGGTTCATGAGTTTGAAGGTCAAGAATATCTTGTAAATCTTTTGGATACGCCAGGTCATGTTGACTTTGGTGGTGATGTTACTCGTGCTATGCGTGCTGTAGATGGGTGTATTGTCGTTGTATGTGCAGTAGAGGGGGCAATGCCTCAAACTGAAACTGTAATTAGACAGGCGCTTCGAGAGAATGTTAAACCAATTCTCTTTATAAATAAGGTTGATCGATTGATAAATGAACTTCGAGTAACCCCTGAAGAAATGCAACAACGTTTTGTTAAAATTATCAGCAAATTTAATGAATTATTAAATAAAACAGTAAATGAGGAATTCAAAGGAAAATGGAATGTTAAAGTTGAAGATGGAAGTGTCGCATTTGGTTCAGCATTTTACAACTGGGCTATTTCGGCACCCTATATGCAAAAATCAGGTCTTAGTTTTAAGGACATTTATGATTATTGTAATAATAACAAACAAAAAGAACTAGCAAAAAAAACCCCTATTCATGAAGTACTTCTAGATATGGTAGTTGACCATCTACCATCTCCACAAATTGCTCAGAGATACAGGATTCCCCATATTTGGAGAGGGGATAATAACAGTGAACTTGGAAAAAGTATGATTGAGACAAATGATGATGGTCCTCTCGCAATAATGATTACAAAAATTGTAATAGACCCTCATGCTGGAGAGGTCGCAGTAGGTAGAGTTTATAGTGGAAAGGTTGAACGTGGTCATGAAGTGTACGTTGTAGGAATGTCTAGGATGAATCGAGTTCAACAGGTAAACTTAATGGTGGGTGCAGATAGAATTCCTGTTGAATTTGTAAGTGCAGGAAATATTGTAGCAGCAACAGGTATAAGGGATGCTATTGCAGGAAGCACTGTTACAGATGATCCTGATGCAGAGCCTTTTGAAAGAATCATTCACATATCAGAACCAGTTGTAACTGTTGCAGTTGAAGCAAAAAACACAAAGGATTTACCCAAATTAATAGAAGTTCTAAGAGTCGTTTCAAAGGCTGATCCAAGTATCCAAGTTGATATAAATCAGGAAACTGGTGAAAATCTTATGTCTGGAATGGGAGAATTACATCTTGAAATAACAGAATATCGAATAAGAAAAGAACATGGTGTTGACATAGTCACATCAGAACCAATTGTTGTTTATAGAGAATCTGTTGCAAAGAAAAGCCCACAAAAATTCGAAGGAAAATCTCCAAACAAGCATAATCGATTTTATATCGAAGTCGAACCCCTCCCAGAAAACATTGTAAAAGCGCTTTACAACAATGAAATCCCTGAAAATGTTAAAAAATTCAAAAATGAAGTAATTAAAAAATTACAAGAACTTGGAATGAGTAAAGAACTTGCTAAAGGAGTATTTGCAGTTAAAGGATTAAATCTTATAGCAGACGTTACAAAAGGTATTCAATATCTTTTTGAAACTAGAGAACTTATCAAAGAAGCTTTTGATGAGGTTATGAAAAGCGGTCCTACTGCATCTGAACCTTGTCAGGGTTTACTTGTAAAACTTGTTGATGCAAAACTACACGAAGATGCAATTCATCGTGGACCTGCGCAAGTAATTCCTGCAGTTAGAAATGCAATATATGGATCAATTACAGTATCTGAGCCGATTTTACTTGAACCTATTCAAAAAGTCTTTATTAGCACTCCACAAGACCTTATGGGTGATGCTTCAAGAGAACTTAATCAGAGAAGAGCAGTAGTAAGGGACATGACAACAGAAAAAGATATGGTAAATATAGATGCAAAGGCACCAGTCGCAGAAATGTTTGGATTTGCATCAGCAATAAGATCAGCAACCGGTGGAAGAGTACTTTGGAATACTGAAAATCTTGGTTTTGAACCGTTACCAAGACAATTGCAAACTGATATAGTAAAACAAATAAGAGAAAGAAAAGGTCTAAAACCTGAACCATATCCAGCAAGTTACTATATGGATTAAAATAAAATTATTTTCAAACCATTGGGACTGTAAAAATGAAAAAAATATTATAACAATAGTCCCATTATAGTTTTATTTTATATGGAGATGCACAATGGACAGAGGAGTTATTGCAATAAATAAGAATTTTGAGCTTGAATATCGCTATTATGACAAGGATACAAACTATAAGTATTTCAATAGGAAATTTGAGATATATCTAATAGAGAAAAAAACATTACAAAAAAATTATGTCTTACATATGGATAATTCAGATATTCGTCAAATGGCCCCTTATGTTTTTAAAGCATCAACCGGTAAAAAGAAACATGATTTTGGTGTAACAACACTAAATTGGAATGATATAAAAACAAAATTTACTGATTATATAGTAGCTGAACTAGGTGAAAAACAAAGAAATAATGTAAAAAAAGCAATAGGAAGGCTTACCTCACCTAAGATTTAATTAGTAACTCGTAGTTTTGTATTTACCATGAACAGGTTCATAAATCTGACCATTACGTTTTAGTCTATCAAGGGCATCTTCTACCTTACCAGATTCAAGACCCTCAATTTCTGCTTCTCTTATTATATCTCCTCTTTGAGCATTACCATCCTTTGATTCATTTGAAAGTCTGTGGATAATGTCCATTATAGTTCGCATTCTATCATGTTGAGTGTGAGAAATTCCAGTTGCTATGATATCAATATCAAATCTTCCAGTCTCCCTATCCATTCCAACTCTTCTAAGATACTGATCAATTATGTAAATTGCTCTCTTTGCATCATTAACTGTTGCCTCTTGACTAAGTCTCATTCTTGCACTTGCTTCAGTAAGTCTTACAAATGCCTCCAACTGCCTTGGTGTAAAAGTGACTGTTTCTTCAGATGTTGCACGAAAATCAACATAGTACTCTTTTAACATCTCAAGAGCTTCATTTGTAATTACTGGAAATATGTTTCTTTTTGCATAAGCAACATATTTACGTAAAAATTCAGGAGTAAGTAATGGTATAATATTTCTCATAAGGCTTTCTTGTTCTTTCTTTGTATACTTTGAATCCTTAAATCTTATCATCTGTTCACTTACCTCACCTGCCTTATGTGAAAGTAAAATATGAGTCGCAAGAGCGGTATCTTGGGTTCTGTTGGGTTTATCAATAATTGAGAAAATCAAATCAAAACGTGATAGTAATGCTGGTGGCATGTTAATCTGTTCATGGATTGGTAAAAACTCATCAAATCTTCCAAGTTTTGGGTTAGCTGCAGCAAGGAGTGCACACCTAGTCTTAAGTGTTGCATTGATTCCTGCTTTAGCTACTGATATTTCCTGTTGTTCCATTGCCTGATGAATGGAACTTCTATCAGATTCATCCATCTTATCAATTTCATCAATACAAGCAACTCCCATATCAGCAAGAACAAGTGCACCTGCCTCAAGTGTCCATTGTCCTTCACCAAATTCATCACGAACAGCTGCAGCAGTAAGACCTGCAGCAGATGATGCTTTTCCAGAAGCATAAATACTTCTTGGAGCAAGCTTTGACATGTAAGTAAGCATTTGAGATTTTGCAGTACCAGGGTCACCTACAAACAATGTATGGATATCCCCTCTTATTCGTGTACCGTCAGGCATATGTTTAGCAAGACCTCCAAATAGCGTTAAAATCAAAGCCTCTTTTTCAACCTCTAAACCATAAATAGTTGGTGAGATACTCTGTTTGAGCTTATTGTAAAGCTCAGGATCTTTACTCAGTTTAATAATCTCTTTTTCATCTTCAGGGGATACCTCTACTTCTTCAAATGCCAATTGCTGACTTTCAATACTAATTGCTTCCATAATTTTATCAAATGCAGTCAATCGAAATGTCCCCCGTCTTCTTTGCGAAGAGTGAAGAATTCCATTAACAATTACTCTATCACCTGGTGCAATCTCACCTACGAGGTCATCTTCTAGATAAACACCAATTTTTTCGGGTTGAGCTCCACCACGAAGTCCTTCTGGACTTTCTTGAATCTCGATTTTTTGGGAATCAATAAAAGAAGAAAGACTAGTAAGAAGTTTAAAAGATGAAACTCTTCCACAACCTCCTTGCTCTTCATAACACTCGGAAGGTTCTTTTAGAATATCTTCCTCTTGTTCAATTTTAATTACAGCTCCACATTTATGACATTGAAATGCACCAACTTGGAGTTTAGGTCTAACCTCTGTTCTTTTTTTGACTAGACCCTCAACTGCTGCTAGTTTACCAAGATGATTTGCACGAATCTTTCTAATAAGAATCCTATTTGTATCTGGTAAATTTGTAACCTTAAAATGAAGATGTAAATCGTTTTCAGAGGAAACATCTAAATTTTTCAAAGCTTCTTCAGCATTAGAAAAGGCTTTGTAAGGTTGATTAAGAAGTAAATCAGCAAGTTTAGGTTCTGCTTTATCAATATCCCAATAATTTACATACAAACTACGTTTCTCAGGATACTCCAATGCTACAGTCTCAATATCAGGTTTACAATTATCCTCAAAGAACTTCTGCCACTTTGCTACTAAACTCTGATCCTTAAGCAGTCGTACCATTCGATCTCCCCCACGTTTGTAAAACGTGAAATATAAATTAAGTTATTAAATTTTAGCGGGTGTGAAAGGTCCGCGAGTGGGTGCACGTAATACTTAATGACTTCCCATCTGCATTCTCAACCCCGTTTACCCTTTGAGCATCAGCAGTTTGCGGTAAGGTTGCTCACTTCCGTGCCTCACCCAGTCCCCGCAACTAAGACGGACATATGGCCTTCCAACCATATGAAATCATCACCTCTAATCCCATAGGACAAGGTATCATCGTCAACAAATGGATCAATAAATATCCGTTAC
>Ga0209536_100004483_pt1 | contig 22054 bp, 22 predicted proteins | sample DeeMarSeWOR28_12_FD_187461 | JGI IMG/M metagenome (GOLD analysis project Ga0209536, IMG submission 187461) | Marine sediment microbial communities from White Oak River estuary, North Carolina - WOR-2-8_12 (SPAdes) (version 2) | ecosystem: Environmental > Aquatic > Marine > Intertidal zone >... | reverse complement strand
CTTATCATCAGTCTCGCCCAGGATGCTCTCCTGAAAATCAGGACTTGCCAGACGGCGCCGGCGTGCGCCCATCCAAGCAAAAATCGCAAGAAAGGCCGCGAGGATGCCGATCCCGAGTTGTATAAGCGGGTTGCCCAGCACATTGCCCGTTGCAGATTTCACCGCTGACGCGTCAGTGGCAGACTGTTCCGTTGCCGAGGCTGGCGACTTAGTGACCTGAAGCTGAGCGAGTTCCTGGTCTTTTAACTCAAGCAGCCGCTGCATAGACGCAATCTGCTCTTCCAATTGCCCCAGCCGGTTGTTGAGCTCCGTATTTTCCTGGCGTTGGCTCTCGACGGCTTCGAGCGCCACATTCAGGTCCTGCTGCATCGTCACAAGGTAGGCATCCATGGCACCGGTTTCCGCTTCTGCCACCTCAGAGCCTTTACCACTCCCCACGGCCTGCTCCATCTCGCCGGCCTCGGGAGCGGACAGCTTTAACTGCCCCTCGGGCATGGATTCTGATGCCACCGGCGCGTTCGCCTCACTGGCAACGGCGAGTGTTCCCGCGGCGTCTGCCTTCTCCGACCCGGCGTCTGCGGCCTTGACTTCAGTTACCTCCGCCGTCCGACCTTCCCGCCACGATTGATTCTGATGCTTCACCTCAGCAAGCGCTTCTGCGGTGGAGGTCGCCATGAGTTCCTCGCGGGTCGGGACTCGCAGGACATAACCAGCCTTCAAATTATTTATATTTCCATCGTAAAAAGCCCGCGGGTTCGCCTCAAGCAAACCCAGCATGGTCTGTTCGATGCTGACGCCGGTGTCTGGACGCACTTCTTGCGCAATCTTCCACAGCGTATCATTGCGCTGGGTCCGATACTCGCCCGGAACGACCCCGCTCCGGACCTGTGCCGACCGTGTCACAGGCGCCGGAACAGGCACACCACGCAGCGGATCTGCGGGTGCGGCGACAGCCGGAGTCTGAGTCACTGTTGCCCGGGTCACAGGCGCAGGTGCCGGCATGAAAACTGGAGGATCGACCAGGACCGTATATTCCCTGAGAACCTGGCCGGAACTCCAGTTGGCTTCAATCAAGAAATCAAGAAAGGGTTCGCGTACCGGGTCACGGCTGGTAACGTGGATCACAGGCTTGCCACCCGTCCCGCGGCCCACCTGGAACTGCATCTTGGTATGCGAGCGTGGCCGATCCAGCCCCGCGCGCTCGTAGGCTTCGGGTGATGCCAGACGAACGCGGAGCTCCTCTGCCTCGGTGGCCTGTACACCATAGAGCTGAATTTCCGCGTCGAGCGGCTGATTAAGCGATGAATTGATCTTGATTTCACCAAGACCCAGAGCATGAGCCTGAGTGGATAAGGCGGCCAGAATAGCCGTCATCAGGGCCGATTTCCTCACCATATTGCGTCCTCGCGTGGCTTTCGCACCGGTTTCCCTTTCCGACCCGGACCGCACCCTGCGGTAACCTCGTTCATCCTGGGCATTGGTGCCGTCGTTACCGATAGTCCAATGATTCTATTGGGTTAATATGCTCCGCAAACCGGGCTAACTATAGCCTACAGATAGTCTCTCACCAATATTTCGGCGATCTGAACGCTATTCAACGCAGCCCCTTTGCGGACATTATCGGCGACGATCCACAAATCTAAACCTCGGGGATGTGAGATGTCCTCGCGGATGCGCCCCACGAACACTGGGTCTTTGCCGGCAGCCTCGGTCACCGCAGTCGGATACCCCCCGTCGATGTGCTGGTCCATAACCACAACACCTGGCGCCTGACTCAATAACCCCCTGGCCTCCGAGGCACTGATCTTGTCGCGCGTTTCTATGTGCACAGCCTCGGAATGCCCGAAAAACACAGGGACCCGGACGGTTGTAGGATTTACCTGAACCGACGGATCTTCGAAGATCTTGCGTGTCTCCCAGACCATCTTCATTTCTTCCTTGGTATAGCCATTGTCCATGAAGACATCGATGTGTGGAAGCACATTGAAGGCTATCTGTTTGGGATAAACGCGCGCCTCTATCGGCTTCGCGTTGAGCAACTGCGCTGTCTGGGTCGCAAGTTCCTCAATGGCCTCCTTGCCTGTGCCGGAGACGGCCTGATAGGTTGCTACATTGATGCGTTCGATACCCACGGCGTCCTTGATAGGTTTCAGCGCAACCAGCATCTGTATTGTCGAACAGTTCGGATTGGCAATAATGCCACGATTCCTGTAATTGGCAACGGCATGCGGATTGACTTCCGGCACGACGAGTGGGATGTCATCCTCGTAACGGAACTGGGAGGTGTTGTCCACAACGACACAGCCCGCTTCCGCCGCCTTTGGCGCATAGACCTTGGAGATTGACGCCCCGGGGGAAAACAGTCCCACTTGTACCTTAGAGAAGTCAAACTCTGCCAGATCCTGCACGCCAAGCTGACGCCTGCCAAAGGCTACCTTCTTGCCGGAAGAGCGACTGCTTGCGAGTGCATAGACCTCCCCCGTGGGAAAGTCACGCTCGGCAAGGATCGCCAGCATGGTTTCACCCACCGCGCCTGTCGCACCGACCACCGCCACGTCAAATGTCTTGCTCATACGGTATCCCGCCTCAACACAGGAAATTTAATTCAAAGACACTGCTGCCCCACGAAGTCCGCTGCGTTGATAAGTAACTCACTCGTTTGACAAGTCGATAATCTAACAGATCAACGCCAGGGATATTAACGGTGGAAGTTCTGATATTTCGACGTCGCCCTGCGGCGCAGGACCGGTGTGAAGCGGACCGAAAAGGATAGTGCACCAATTTTACCCCCCGTCCCCGGCACCTGCCAGCTGGCGTTCCTCTCCCTCCCCCATCATACAGTCGTCGCCTTCGTCATCAGAAGAGAGAGGCTTTGACCGGTATTCTTGCCACTGCCAAATTCAAAGGAGATGCAGTGGGCCAGAGGCGTCTTTTCTGAAACGCTTACCGTTATAGGTAGATCCATATGTAGATCATATTGGATGAAAAAGCATCGCTGGGCCGGATTCGCCTATTTCATCACAACGCCGCGACGACTGCATCACCCATCTCGGCTGTCCCGACGTCATGTGTGTTGGGACCTAGAATATCCGGTGTTCGCAAGCCTTGGTCGAGCACCTTGCCCACCGCCCTCTCAATCACCCCCGCCAATACCGGCTCGTCCAGACTGTAACGCAGCATCATGGCGACTGACAGGATTGTCGCCAGTGGATTCGCTCGCCCCTTGCCGGCAATATCGGGAGCCGATCCGTGGATAGGCTCGTACATCCCCTTACGGTTTTCGTCGAGCGATGCGGAAGGCAGCATACCGATGGAACCGGTGAGCATCGCCGCTTCGTCCGACAGGATGTCTCCGAACATGTTGGTTGTCACCAGCACGTCAAACTGCCTGGGATTGCGCACCAGTTGCATCGCGGCGTTGTCCACGTACATATGCGAAAGCTCAATATCCGGGTAGTCGCCTGCCAGTTCCATCATCACTTCGCGCCACAGCTCAGTACACTCGAGCACATTTGCCTTGTCCACTGAACAGATGCGTTTGGCCCGCTTGCGTGCAATTTCAAAGGCCACCTTGCCGATCCGGCGAATCTCGCTCTCACTGTATACCAGGGTATTGATACCCTCGCGCTGTCCGTCATCCCGCACATGTACACCGCGCGGCTGCCCAAAGTAGATGCCACCGGTCAGCTCACGAACAATCATGATGTCCAGGCCAGCCACGACCTCGGGCTTGAGCGTGGAGGCATCGGCCAGCTGCGGATAGAGAATCGCCGGCCGCAGGTTGGCAAACAGGCGCAATTCCGACCGCATACGCAGCAGTCCCTTTTCAGGTCGCACCGAGATATCCAGCGATTCCCACTGGGGACCACCGACGGCGCCCAGAAGAATCGCGTCAACGCCTCGTGCCTTCGCCAGAGTTTCTTCCGGCAGGGGATTGCCGGCTGCGTCATAGGCCGCACCGCCAATTAGACCTTCTTCGAGTTCCACTTGCAGACCGTGGCCGGACTGAAGGCAACGAATCACCTTCAGTGCCTCCGCAACGATCTCCGGACCGATCCCGTCACCGGCTAAAATCAGAATCGTCTTCATTGCTCAAACCATAAACGGCCCATCGACACGCGGAGAATACCACAACCCATTGGCTCCTCTCCTGGACTCCCTGCTAACAGCACTTCACAGGGGTAGCTCGTCAAACAGCCAGGGGGCCTCGCGGCGTCGGCGCGCCTCATAAGCCCGGATCTCGCCCGCATGCTCTAGCGTGAGCCCGATGTCATCCAGACCTTCCAGCAGACAGCGTTTGCGAAAGGCATCGATTTCGAACGGAATACGCTCACCGTCCGGTGTCATGATCTGCTGTGCTTCCAGATTAACCGTCATCTGGTAACCGGGCTCACCTTCAACTTCGCCAAACAACTGGTCGATCTTCTCCGCATCCAGGACGATTGGCAACACCCCATTTTTGAAACAGTTGCCAAAAAAGATGTCCGCAAAGCTTTGCGCAATCACCACGCGAATTCCATAATCGAGCAGGGCCCACACGGCATGCTCCCGTGAGGAGCCACACCCGAAATTCTCGCGACCGAGCAGGATCTGCGCGCCGCGGTAGCGTTGCTGATTCAGCACGAAGTCAGGATTGAGTGGCCGCTTGCTGTTATCCATGCCCGGCTCGCCCTGATCCAGGTAACGCCATGCGTCGAACAGGTTTGGACCGAACCCGCTGCGCCGTATGGATTTCAGGAACTGTTTGGGAATGATCGCATCTGTATCGACGTTGGGCCGATCCAGGGGCACCGCCAGTGCAGTGAGTGTCTTGAACTTATCCATCATTTCTCAACCGATAAACCGCCAGGTACACGATTGCCTCAGGTTTTTCCAGCCAGGCTGCGCGTCTGTGCCGGGTGCCTTGGCCGCATCAGATCATTTTCCTCACATCGACGAAGTGTCCATGTATGGCAGCAGCAGCAGCCATCGCCGGGCTGACGAGGTGCGTACGTCCACCCTGCCCTTGACGGCCTTCAAAATTGCGATTCGATGTTGAGGCGCAACGTTCGCCTGGCTCGAGGCGATCCGCGTTCATTGCCAGACACATCGAACAACCCGGCTCGCGCCATTCAAAGCCCGCTTCCTTGAACACCCGATCCAACCCTTCCGCCTCAGCCTGGCGCTTCACCAAGCCGGAACCAGGCACCACCAATGCCTGCTTGACATTCTTGGCAACCTTTCCGCCGCGGATGACAGCCGCGGCTTCCCTCAGATCCTCGATCCGTGAATTGGTACAGGACCCGATAAACACCTTGTCCAGAGGTACCTCGTGAATGGGTGTGCCGGGTGTCAGTGCCATATACTCAAGAGCTCGCTGCATCCCGTTACGCTTGACCCTGTCCGGCTCGGCCGCCGGGTCTGGCACTGCCGCATCCACCGGAACAACCATCTCAGGAGACGTTCCCCAGGTTACCTGCGGCTTAAGTCGGCCTACGTCCAGCACCACGACCTTGTCGAACTGGGCATCGTGATCCGAGTGCAGTTCACTCCAAGCAGCGACGGCCTGATCCCAACGCGCGCCTTTGGGTGCAAAGGGGCGTCCTTGAACGTAGTCAATGGTTGTCCCATCGACCGCGACCATGCCGGCGCGAGCGCCCGCTTCGATCGACATATTGCAGAGGGTCATGCGCCCTTCCATCGAGAGCCTCAGGATGGCTTCTCCGGCAAACTCAATGGTGTAACCCGTACCTCCCGCAGTGCCGATCTGCCCGATAACGGCAAGCGCAATGTCCTTCGCTGTTACACCGGCCTGCAGACGGCCTTCGACAGCAATCAGGAGATTCCCGGACTTCTTCTGCATCAGGCACTGTGTCGCCAACACGTGCTCGACCTCGGACGTCCCGATACCGAAAGCGAGTGCCCCGAAGGCACCGTGAGTCGAGGTATGCGAATCACCGCAGACGACCGTCATGCCCGGCAGGGTCGCGCCCTGCTCCGGCCCGATTACGTGCACAATACCCTGACGTGGGTCATGCATGTGAAACTCATCGATACCGAACTCGGCACAATTGCTGTCGAGTGTCTCAACTTGAATCCTAGAAACGGGATCCGTAATCCCTGCATCGCGCGCGGTGGTAGGAACGTTATGATCGGGGACGGCAAGAACCGACCCACTTCGCCACAGCTTACGGCCCGCCATGCGCAGACCCTCAAAGGCCTGGGGCGAGGTCACCTCATGGACCAGGTGCCGATCGATATACAGCAGTGCGGTCCCATCGTCCTCGCTACGTACGACGTGAGTGTCCCAGAGCTTGTCGTAAAGGGTTTTTCCCGCCATCGCTCAATCTCCCGTTCTGAAGCCCAATCCTAGCGCTCAAACTCCAATAACTCTAATTCATAATTTTTATCTAAACTATAATGCGCAGGAATATACTAGCCTGCTGCCTAACGACGACGCTGCGGCAAGGCCCTGGCCTTCGCGATAACGCAGCTGCATGCGGGCCGCGGCCCTGTCGGACCACAACAGCCTTATGGATATCGCGAATCTCAGAACCTTTGTCGCTGTCGCCGAGTCGCGTTCATTCTCGCTTGCTGCCGAGAGACTCCACTTAACCCAACCGGCAGTCAGCAAACGCATCCAGGCCTTGGAAGCCGACCTTGACACCAGGCTGCTCGATCGCATCGGGCGTCAAATCGTACTGACCGAGGCCGGTCGCGAGTTGTTGCCCCGCGCCCGCCATATATTGCTGGAGCTTGAGGACAGCCGACGCGCCATCGCCAACCTCGCAGGACACGTCACCGGTGTCCTCAGGATCGGCACCAGCCACCACATCGGCCTGCATCACCTGCCGCCCGTTCTGCGCAGCTTCGTGACACGGTATCCCGACGTGGATCTTGATCTGCAGTTCATGGACTCGGAAGCCGCCTGCCAGGCGGTCGCGAAGGGCGAACTCGAACTGGGCATTGTCACCCTGCCGCCTGAACCACCCGGCAACCTGATACTGACCTCCACCTGGCCGGACCCACTGCTCGTGATGGCCGCTGGCAATCATCCACTCGGGCGACGCCAGCAAATCCATGTCGCAGATCTCTCGCAGTATCCCGCCATCATGCCGGCGGCCTCGACATATACCCGACAGATTGTCGAACAGGCACTGCGGCCCTTTGGGGTCGAACTCAAGATCGGTCTTTCGACGAATTACCTGGAAACCATCAAGATGCTGGTCTCGGTAGGTCTCGGCTGGAGCATCCTGCCGCGGACACTGCTCGACAAACAGGTGCGGGCACTTCCCATCCCGGCACTCAAGCTGCAACGCACACTGGGATTCGTGCAACACCAGGATCGGACTCTGTCGAATGCTGCAAAAGCGCTGATTGCCTTATTGGAAACCCAATAAATCGGCGCAGACCGCGTGCATGGAGGATCCGACAGCAAGCGTTGACGTGGGGGGTATCCGTACGAGTCCGAACTTGGTGGCTGCCCGCGAACGCCGGGCGGTCACACTTAGCAGTCAGGCTGGCCGAACGTACTTCCAGGTCACCCCCAACGCCGCGCCACTGGTCACTGCGGCCCACAGGTAGGTCGACTGAGGGCCATAGCCACTCCACAGATAGCCGCTTGCCAGACTGCCAACTGCACCTCCCGCACCGAAACTCAGACTGCTATATAGCGCCTGGCCCCGTCCCTGGTGACGCCCAACAAAGAAGACATGAATCAGGTGAATCGCAACAGCGTGGTAGACACCGAAACTGGCTGCATGCAGCGTCTGCGCCACGAGGATGATACCGATCTGCTCGGGGTACCCGGCAAGCAACATCCAGCGGATCGTCGTCAGAAACAGGCTGACGAGAAGCAGGTCGCGCGGGCCAAAGCGTGGCAACCAGCGGTGCATGACGAGAAAGACACCAATCTCGGCAATGACCCCCAGAGCCCACAACTGGCCTATGACGCTGCGGCTGTAGCCGTATTGCTCCATATAGATACTAAAAAACGTATAGTAAGGTCCGTGGCTCGCCTGCATGAGAAAACACACCGCCAGCAGTGCCACGACTTCCCGACGCGCAAGCACGCTGCGTAATGGCTCGTACGCCACGTGTTCCCCATGCGTTGCACCTTCGGGTGCGCACAGGCTCGCAAACCAGATACCAAGGAACAACACCAGCAGAACCTTGGGTAAGAGACCGGTACCATAGGCGCCAAGCAGCCAGCCCATCCCGGTCACTGTGAGGATGAAGCCTATCGAACCCCACAGCCGGATCGTGCTATAGCGATGCGTGGAGTCACCAAGGTGACTCAATGTCGTCGCCTCGAACTGTGGCAGCGAGGCGTTCCAGAAGAAACTGAACACTGTCATGACCAGTGCCAGCCACCAGAATCCGTTGCCGAGGAAAACGCCGACAAATGTCAGCGCCGATAACAGGGATGCCAGACGAATGATGGCCATCCGACGGCCAAACCGGTCTGCGAACCACCCCCAGACGTTGGGGGCGACCAGCTTAGTGCCCATCAGAATGGCGACCAGTTCACCGATTTCGACGGCACCGAAGCCGAGGCTCTGCAAATAGAGACTCCAGTAGGGAATCAGTGCACCCAGGCTGGCGAAGTAGAACAGGTAAAAGGCCGAAAGGCGCCAGTAGGGCATGGTCGATTTGGACGTTACGTTACGGGCGGCTGGTTGTTAGAAATTTCCAGGCTGAACCAGATGCAGGCGGCTTTCGCCGACGGGGCCCTGGTTACTGCAGACTCGCTTCTTGCTACTTCTCGGGTGAAGCCGGAATGACTGGCGTTATTGACTGGACATCGGAGTTTTGGGCCCGATGCCGCAGGTAATGGTCCATCAGCACAATCGCCAGCATCGCCTCGGCGATTGGGGTCGCGCGTATACCAACGCAGGGATCGTGGCGGCCATGGGTCACAATCTCGACTGATTCGCCCTGGACATTCACGGTACGACCCGGCAGACGAATGCTGGATGTCGGCTTCAACGCGAGGTGAGCAACAATATCCTGGCCTGAGGAAATCCCCCCCAGGATCCCACCGGCGTGGTTGCTTAGAAAACCCTCGGGTGTAATCTGGTCGCGGTGCTCGGTGCCTTTCTGTTCGACACTGGCAAAGCCGGCACCGATCTCAACGCCTTTCACGGCATTGATACTCATCAGGGCGTGTGCGATTTCGGCATCCAGTCGATCGAAGACCGGCTCGCCCAGTCCCGGGGGCACGCCCGCAGCGACTACCGTTACCTTTGCGCCCACTGAATCACCCGACTTACGCAGGGCATCCATGTAGGCCTCGAGTTCGGCAACCATCCCCGCGTCCGGAAAGAAAAAGGGGTTCTGTTCCACCGCAGCCCAGTCGAAGGTGCGAGGCGTGTTGGGGCCAAGCGCAGACAGAAAGCCCCTGATCAGAATCCCCGCCTGCGCCAGCAGATACTTCTTGGCAATGGCACCTGCCGCGACGCGCATGGCGGTTTCGCGCGCCGAGGAACGCCCACCGCCGCGGTAATCGCGGAAGCCGTACTTTTGCTGATAGGTGTAGTCCGCATGCCCCGGCCGGAAACGGTCCAGGATCTTGGAATAATCCTTAGAACGCTGGTCCGTGTTTTCGATAAGCAGGCCTATCGGAGTACCCGTGGTGCGCCCTTCGAAGACTCCGGAAAGGATGCGCACCGCGTCCGCCTCGCGCCGCTGCGTGGTGTGACGGCTCTTGCCGGGCTTACGCCGATCAAGGTCCCGCTGCAGATCCGCTTCCGTCAGCGCCAGACCTGGGGGACAGCCATCGACGATACAGCCCAGCGCAGGTCCATGGCTCTCGCCAAAGCTCGTAACAGCGAACAGTTTGCCAAAGGTGTTCCCGGACATGGCGGGTATTGTAGCGTGGAAATCCGAAAATTGGGTTCCGAGACGAATTTTCTACACGGGATAATACCTGGCTGCGAAAACAATTCGTCTCAGAGGCAAGTCCCCGGACTCAACCTTCCCCAGTTTAAAGTCCGGTATCTGCGGGTCGATAAATCGACAGACACAATCCAATGAATCACTCACGAACCCGGGGATCTGGCAACCATGGCAGTCAAGCGCAACTACAAACAATTTGGTCCCAGGATCGGTAACTACATGGGCAAGCCGATCTACGAATCATTTGAAAACCAGGACGGGACCTATGTCTTCGATCGTATCGCGAACTACGCTGACGATGGTTACCCGCTTGACCAGCTTTTGGAAGACGAGTGTCTGTTTGAGCCCGGCCTGATCTACAAGCACACCGGTTAGAGAATTCAGATCACCTTGGAGAACCGCTGCCCGCTCTTGCCTCGCAAGTAGCGGTCGAACACCATACAGATGTTCCGAATCAGGAGCCGGCCCGCTGGCTGAACCTTGATGAAGGAGGGCTGCAGAGTGACCAGACCATCCTTCTGCAAGACTTCCAATTCCCTGAGTTCCTGAGCGAAGTACTCGTCAAAGTCAATTGTGTGGACCTGTTCCAGGGCCTTGCAGTCGACCTCGAAGTCACAGATCAGGCGGGTGATCACATCACGCCGCAGACGATCATCCGCACTTAACTCAAAACCCCGCAAGATCGGCCACGCGCCTGCCTCGAGTCGAGCGAAATACGTCTCGATGTCCTTGAAGTTCTGGCTATAGGTATCCCCGACCTTGCTGATTGCCGTTATCCCCATGGCAACCAGATCGCAGTCCGCATGGGTTGAATAACCCTGGAAGTTTCGGTAGAGCGAGCCCTCGCGCTGCGCGCGGGCAAGTTCATCATCCGGCAGCGCGAAATGGTCCATACCGATATACACGTAGCCGGCCGACCTGAGATGCTCGATGGACATCTCGAGGATACGAAGTTTTTCGTCCGGCGCAGGCAGCTGCGCAACATTGATCTGTCGCTGGGTCTTGAACATCTCCGGCAAGTGCGCATAGTTGAAGACTGAAAGTCTGTCCGGCCGGAGCGCGATCACCTTATCGAGCGTTTCAATAAAGCTTGCCGCGGTCTGCAGCGGCAAGCCGTAAATCAGATCGATGCTGATCGATTTAAAACCCGCTTCGCGTGCGGCCTCGATAACGACCAGGGTTTCCGCCTCTGACTGAATTCGGTTGACGGCTTGTTGCACCCCGGGATTGAAATCCTGAACGCCGAGGCTGAGCCGGTTGAAGCCGAGATCACGCAAGACAGCCACCGTTTCAGCATCGGCCTCACGAGGATCAACCTCGATTGAATACTCACCGCTGTCATCACCCAGCAGCTGGAAGTGATCGGCGGTAACCTGCATGAGCTGGCGCATCTGCGCATGGCTGATAAACGTTGGCGTCCCACCCCCCCAGTGCAACTGCTCGACTGGCCGGCCATGATCAAACAATGCCCCCTGCATCTCGATCTCGCGATACAGATGTTCGAGATAGGGTGCGGCACGCTTGCGGTTTGCGGTAATAATCTTGTTGCAGGCGCAATAGAAACAGACTTTGGCGCAAAATGGCAGGTGAAAGTAAAGCGACAGGGGTCGGCCCTTATCCAGCGTATTCGTGTGTGTCGCCCACCGCTGATAGGCCTCGGCACCAAACTCATCCGTGAACTGTACCGCCGTCGGATAAGAGGTATACCGTGGCCCCTGAACGTCATAGCGCCGGATCAGTTCAAGGTCGAATATAAGGTCCTGATGCATGGCCATGGAGTCCGCGACTGGGAGGGTTACCCTAGCCCCTGCAGTCATTCATCGTCAACTGCCAGCCCCATTTTATGTGTGGCATTTATCAGGCGCAGGAGATGCTTGAAGGGCAGCGTCCGATCATCTTCCCGTTCGACGACCTTCATGAACGGCAGATCCTCATCTTCGAAGCGATAGCTGCCATCTGCCATGGAATCGCGCAACTTCCGCACACCGGAATCCAGTGCCTCGAGGAACTCCATCGCCATGCCCAGGGAGTCCATATCGTATTCTGCGGACATACGCAGTTCGTCAATCTCGAACAGAGCCTGGTCAACCAGTTCCACGTATTGCTCGGCAGTCTTGGGTCGGTAGTCCATATCGGCGATGAGAGCTTGTCTGACGGCTATCCTTTAACGAGCCCGTTTGAGCGGCATGGTCATCGCAAGACTGCTCCGAGCCTCCGCTAACTGCGCCGCCGTGAGCAGAAATACGCCCTGTGCCCCGCGTTCGAATTCCAGCCACAGAAATGGGACATCGGGGAAAGTCCGCACCAGGGCGGCTTCACTGTTGCCTACCTCAACGACCAGGATACCCTGGGGCGTCAGGTGGTCGCCCGCCTCGCGCAGGATAGTGGCCACCACATCGAGCCCTGCTGCGCCGGCCGCCAGGCCTACCGAGGGTTCGTGCCGGTACTCGGGCGGCAGACTCGCCATCTCGGGAGCATCCACATAGGGCGGATTACTGACAATGATATCGTAGCAGTGGTCACCGAGCGCCTCAAAGAGGTCCGAGTGCAGCAGGTGGACCCTGTCTTCCAGGTGATGACGTCTGACATTGCGTGCCGCGACATCCAGGGCATCCGAAGACAGATCCACAGCATCCACCTCGCTCTCAGGGAAAGCGCAGGCACAGGCGACTGCAATACATCCACTGCCGGTACCGAGATCCAGTATGCGGCGGACATCGCCCGCCTCGATCCAGGGCTCGAAGCCCGCCTCGATTAACTCGGCGATGGGTGAACGTGGAATCAGGACACGCTCGTCAACGTAAAATGGCAGGCCGGCGAACCAGGCCTCGCCGATCAGATACGCGGCCGGGACGCGTTCCTGGTAGCGACGCCGCAGTAGCCCGATGACCCGGTGGCGCTCCTGATTGTCAAGGACCCCGTGCAGGTAGGTATCGGGCATGTCGAACGGCAGATGCAACGCGCCCAATACGAGAAATCTGGCTTCATCCAGCGCGCTGTCTGTGCCATGACCGAACACCAGGCCGTGCTCGAGGAAACGGCTGGCACCCCACCGTATGAAATCGCGGATCGTGGCAAGGTTTTCAGGTTCGCCGTCTGTGGGACTCATTGCATACTCTGCCAGGCGCGTGCCTTTAGGGGCTCCCATGATACCCGATGTCAACGGCCCGCCGTAGCGCAAATTACCCCCAGCTGTGGGATAATCCCGCCCCATGCACTCGCGTTTGACACACCAGGACGGCCGTGCACTGGTCCTGTGGATCGCCGGGGCGCTGGCGCTCGCGGCCGGGATTTATCTGGCCAGCCTCTCGCGGAAGCCGGCCCCGCCGCAGCTCAGTCAGGCGACCACGCACCTGCCGGCACCCAAGGCTCTGCAAGCCTTTGAACTGCTTACCCACAATGGGGAGCCTTTCACGCTGGACAGCCTCAAGGGTCACTGGAGCTTTGTCTTTTTTGGATACACGCACTGCCCGGATGTCTGCCCCACCACGCTCGCCACCCTCAGCGCGGTGGCCAAACAGCTCGTCCCGGTGGGGAAACAATCGCCCGCCGCACGCTTTTATTTTGTGTCGGTCGACCCTGAACGCGACACACGGGCGCACCTCGCGCAGTTCGTCCCCTATTTCAACAGTGAGTTTGTGGGCGTAACCGGCAGGCCTGAGCAAATTGACAATCTCACCCGTCAGCTAAGCATCCTCTACATTAAGGGTGTGCCAGACGCACAGGGGGGCTACCTCGTTGATCACACGGCTTCCGTGTTGTTATTGAACCCTGAAGGACAATTCGAGGCAGTCTTTTCACCACCGCTCAGCGTCAATAACATCGCGGCGGATTTTGGAAAACTTGCCCGCTATTACGACGAGACGCAGTAACCATGTGCTACCGCACACTCTTCTTCAGCTTCTGCATTTTTGCCGCTCAGGCCGTAGTCGCCGGGGATGAGACCCTGCGCATCGCCGATGCGTGGGTTCGCGAGGCACCGCCGACCCAGGACGTACTCGCCGCCTACATGCGGATCCACAATGACGCCTCCGGTCCGCGCCGGATCACCGCCGTCAGCAGCCCTGAATTCCGATCGGTGGAGATGCACAGAACCGTTATGGATAATGGTCTGGCACGGATGGTACCCCAGCCCGATATCGAGATCCCGCCCCGAGGCGAGGTCGTGCTGGAACCCGGCGGTTACCATCTGATGTTGATCGGTCCGCTGAAACCGCTGCGTGCCGGCAACAGGGTCACGATCCGCCTGCAATTCGAAACAGCCCTGCAGCAGACAGTAGAGGCGGAAGTCCGGGGGGGCGATGGTTCGATGGCCGACCACGAGCATCATCATCACTGAGTCGCGAACCCCATGAGGCAAACCATGCCCGGAGCCACTCTGCTCGACAGGCTCCTCGCGGCACCGCAATACCTCCTGCCGCATCACGTGTTATCGCGCCTCATGCTGCGCATAACGCGCAGTCGCAGGCCCTGGTGGAAAAACGCCCTGATTCACTGGTTCCAGCGGCATTTCGGTGTCGATATGTCGGAGGTTCGGCAAGCCGATCCCCGTGCCTATGCCAGCTTCAACGACTTCTTTACCCGCGCCCTGCGGCCCGAGGCGCGGCCGCTGCCCGAATCCGAGGACACCCTCATCAGCCCTGTCGACGGCACCGTGAGCCAGGTCGGCCGCATTCAGGGCGAGCGAATCTTTCAGGCAAAGGGGCATCGGTTCACCCTGACTGAATTGCTGGGCGGGGACGCAGCGCGGGCGCGGGCGTTTCATGGCGGCCATTTCGCCACACTTTACCTGTCGCCCCGCGACTACCATCGTATTCATATGCCCTGTAGCGGGCAGCTGCGGGATTCAACTTATATACCCGGTCGGCTCTTCAGCGTGGCACCGTACACGGTCCGCAGCATATCCCGCCTGTTCGCGCGCAATGAACGACTCGCCGCCCGATTCAACACGGATGCCGGCCCAATGGCCATGGTACTGGTTGGGGCGCTCTTCGTGGGCTGTATCGAGACCACCTGGGCAGGCGTGGTAACACCCCCGCATGGCCACTGGGTACGTGTACGGCGCTATGATACGCCGGACAGCGACACGGTCCGCTTAGGGCGCGGCGACGAAATGGGTCGTTTCAACATGGGCTCGACGGTGATTCTGCTGTTCACTCCAGAGGCCGTGGTGTGGCGCGATGACCTGCAACCGGGCGCGCAGGTAAAGATGGGCCAGGTGATCGGCCAGGTCCTCCCCCGAAGCGAATAGGATTCTGGTATCCTGTGCCGCCGGCCTGAACAGGTTGCGACTCCGGACGTATCGATGCACCCCATGCTCAACATCGCCACCCGTGCTGCGCGCAGCGCCGGTGACCTCATCGTGCGTCATATGAATCGGCTCGATGAACTCACGGTAACCAGCAAGAACCCGAATGACTTCGTCTCGGAAGTTGACCGTCAGGCGGAGGAGACCATTATCCGGATTCTGCACCGGGCCTACCCTGACCATGGGTTCCTGGCGGAGGAAGGCGGTGAAACGCCGGGTAACGACTACCTGTGGATCATCGATCCGCTGGACGGCACCACCAATTTCCTGCATGGGTTTCCATCATTCGCCGTTTCAATCGGACTCAGGCACAAGGGCAAGCTCGAGCAAGCCGTCGTCTACGATCCTCTGCAACAGGAGATGTTCACAGCATCGCGCGGCGCCGGGGCGCTGCTTAACAACCGCCGGATACGGGTTTCACGACGCCCGGGTCTGGCCGGGGCGCTGCTTGGAACCGGCTTTCCCTTCAAGGCCCAGCAGCATCTGGATGTCTATCTCGCCACGTTCAAGGCACTGTTTCCGGAAACAGCCGGCATCCGCCGGCAGGGATCGGCGGCTCTGGATCTCGCCTACGTCGCAGCCGGGCGACTGGACGGCTTCTGGGAGATCGGACTTAACCCCTGGGATATCGCCGCGGGCGCCCTGCTCATCCGTGAAGCCGGCGGCATCGTCGGCGACTTCCAGGGCGGCGGCCAGCATTTCGAGACCGGCAATCTGGTGGCCGGCAATCCCAAGGTCTTTGCCGCCATCATCAGGACGATTCAGCCACATCTGACTCCCGATATTGCCCGCTAGCCTCCTCCTGTCTTCAAGATTCGCGGTCCCCGCCGATCTTCTCTTGTCACACGAGCCTTTCACGCAGCCGGCCCGTGCAGGCCGTTGCAAGGGGATTCGTGCCATGAAGAAATCCGATACGCCAGAGCGGCACCGCCGCGCGGTGCTCGAACAAGCGATGCGCAAAGCGCTCGCGGGACTGGAGACCTTTGTAGCGGAGGCCAGGCAACCCGTCGACGATCAGTGCTTCGAGATTCTTCCGGATGAGCCGTCCGAGCCGTGCTCGCCACCTGATACGGCTCGCCTGCTGAGATCCCCCCGGTAATTCGCAGATCCGGGTGCGGGACATCCCGGGGAACCCGGGTCTTCCTGAGGCGAGAAGGCTGCGACCCCCTGCCGGTACAGCGCTATGAGGAAGCCCGCCCTTCACAGGCGAGGGTATCCGCCTGCGGAAACCGCGCGGTAATCTCCCGTTTCCGCATTTCCGCGGCATGAATCGCCTGGCCGCCTGCTTCCTCCGCGCCCGGCTCATCGACACCCGTCACGGGCCCGGGGGGAGGACCTCCACACCGTTGCCTGGCAGGAACTGCACCAGCACGCCCAGCCCGGCAACCAGCCCCATCGTGAACAGCAGGGCGCGCAACCCGGACACCGCTCCACTGACTTCTGATCGTAGACGTCGGCGTCGCTGCCGATAGCGATCTCCGTTCCCGGCGCCAGGCCGGCTTCAGTCCCGACGTCGTTCAGATTTACCAACAGGGCGTTGTTCTTCCAGCCATGCGGCACCGCGACGTGGCACCACATGCACTGCAGATTCCTGTCTAGGCGATCGGCATGAAAGGCGTGCAGACTGGTGTCCCGGCTGCCACCGAAACCGCTTTCGAAGCCACTCCGGTCTCCCTCGTTGAGATCCGTCGCATAGTTGGTGTGATTGTGGCAACCGAAGCACAGGCCGTTACTGGTGCTGCCGGTCGCGCTGTCCCAGCCGCCCTTGAGAACGAAGTCATTCGACGAGCCGTGCGCCCCCCAGGGGTTGTTGCCAGCGGGAACCACACTGCCGGTAGCGGTATTGGTGCCGTGACAGTCCGAACAATACATGGTCTGGTTTCCGATCTTGGCGCCATCCCAGGTGCTGAGGAACAGATTGGTGGACGCGCTCATGTTTCTGATCGCGGCCGACCGTCCCGTCGCGTCAATTACGGGACGCGAGGAACGATGATTATTGGTGGTAAAACCGGTTGAACACTTGAGTCGGTCGTTGACACCTCGCCCTTGTGAAAGAGAGGTGCCTGAAACTTCGTGGCCTGATTCGTATACTGGGTCAGGCCATTGGTACTGGGCGGCGTGCCTCCGCCAGAACTGCCGAGCGAGGGCGGCTACCCGTGGGGAAGCAATTGGTGTCGGTATAGCCCTAACCCGAATGGCACTGGAGACAGATCTGATACTCGCGGGTTACACAGGCGCTGTTGACGACGGGGCTCGCGCCTATGCCTCCGTCTCCCTGTTTCACCAGATAGCTGCTCGGCAGGGTCGGAAAGGCCGCGGCCGCGTAGATTGGTTCCACGCCCCAGGCGCCGCGCTAGTGACCACAGCCCGCGGCGATGTTGCGCAGCGCATTTTCATCGGCAATCGCGATGCTGCGCCGCGACACCTGCACCCAGCCGCTGTTGGCGAAATCCTTGAGCTGGCGACTCACCACCTCCCGTGCCGTACCCAGTTCGAAGGCGAGCTCCCGGTGAGAGACCTCGTGCCGGTTCCTCAGCAGCCACTTGGCCAGCCGCACATCCACCTGGCGGGTAACGACCGACTCGATCAGCATGATGAGATCGCGGACACGCCCGCCGAAGGTGCTGCAGACGTAATCCCGAAATCCCTTCGACTCATCGAAGGCCCGGTGGAAATCCGGAGCGGCAATCAGCACCGCGCGGGTCTCGGCCTCTGTCACCGCGCTGGCCGACTACACGCCTCCGGCCAGCAGCACCGAGGTCGTGAGGGAGCAGGCCTCGCCGGCACTTAGCCTGTAGAGGAGCATCTGCTTGCCGCTTTCGAAGTCCTTGAAAACACTCGTGGCACCACTCAGGACCAGAATATAACGCTCACAGGGATCGCCATCGCGGAATACCAGGTAACCCTGCGGCAGTTCCGCCACTTTGGCACGCTGCATGACTTCCAGCCATACGGGGTCCTTGACCGCCTGCAGCGCGGGAAATGCCTCCAGCCAGGCGGGGCCCCCTCCCGCTGCGCTGGCTTTCTCACCTGTGTCTGTCGTATCCATCACCGTCAGTCATTGTCCTCGATCTCGAACCAGTCAGCGCAGGTTCCATGCCCCGACGAAGCCCTCAGTCTCTCCCAGCGAGGCCGGTCGGTACACGTCCAGCTTGCGGAAATATTGATCGATCATATAAACACGCCCGTCCTCGTCGACATCGAGGCCGGCCGGCAGCATGTAGGTGGCGCGGTCAAATTTCTCGGACCTCGAACCCACGAACAGCAGCAGCTCGCCGTTCGGATCGAAGATCTGGAAATTGCCATGCGCCGCGTCGCTGACATACACGTTGCCGTCGGCATCCGTGGCAACGCCTTTGGGGCGGGCAAACTGCCCGTACTGTCGGCCGAGGGTACCGATGCTGCGAATAAAGTTGCCGTCCTTATCGAACACCTGTACCCGGAAATTGCCGCCATCGACCACATAGAGTTTTCCGTCACCGCCGATTTCGGCGTCGCGCGGAAGATTGAACTGACCGGGACCCTCGCCCCGCGTGCCTATGTCAAACAGGTGTGCACCGCTCAGCGCGTCGAAGACCCGCACCCGGTGGCCCAGACTGCGCACCCCGCCGGTGTCGACGCCATACACCCGGTTGCCTTCGGCATCCACGGCCACGTGGGACAGACGCTCGAACCACTCCTGACCGCCCAGTGCCCTGAGGAACTGGCCGACCTGATCGTAGACCATGATGGACCGGGTGGTCGCATCGGCCACGTAAAGATTGCAGTCTGCGTCCGTCGCAAGCCCCAGTGGCTTGCGCGGGGCGCCCGGCTCATCGAGGCCGATTTCGAAATAGCGCCTCCGTGGCACGTCGAATACCAGGACCCTGCGCTGCACGGTATCGCTGACGAAAATCTGACCATGACAGACCGCCATGTCGAAAGGTTTTGACATGCCCTGCTCGCGGCCGGTCTCACCCGTCAACATTTGCCGCCATTGTGTCTTCTGGTCCAGCACCTTGATATCGGCGCTGCTCTGCACGATGCGTTCGAATGAGAAGCGCGGGTTCCTCCGGCGGTGGTGGAAAAAAGAGCGGTTGGAGCTCTGTCGTTGGCTCTGGCTGTTGCGGTGCCTGTACGCAGCCAAAGGCAAGCGCCGCCGGCAGCCAGATGAGCTGCCGCAACACGCGCAGCGCCACGAACTGATTTCCGGCTTTCACTTCACAGGCGTCCCGACGTGGAAACGATAAAAACACCTTAAAATAACGGCGTGTACAACCTCCCGACCACTCAAGGCGATGCTGCCATACATTGACAGCAAAAACGGCAAAGGCCAACGAGTGTGTCGCAAAGTCACCAAAGCCGGTACCGCCGATCCGGTAAAGTGAATAACATGGATGTTTGTCAGTGTCTGTTCACGATCAAGGACGGCTTATTTTCGAAGATCGTGTTCTCGATGGCAACGCGCCGGATGGCAGCGCCTGGATCGGCAGCTTCGGCGGGGTGGCACGCATCGCGAAACTGCAGTGACGAAGGCTTTTCCCCACCCGCAACCGCCCCAGCTCCACCAGCAGCTTGCTGGGCACTCCGGGCCGGGCGGCTTGCACCCCTGGCAACACCGGCATCACGCCGGTCACGGAACGAAACCCAGACTGCATGCGCCAGGTGTTAGCCTGTTTTGGCCGCCAGCCGCTCGGGTGCCTTCCAGTCCTTGTCATTGGATTGCTCATGGGATTGGGGTCCACGGCGCCCTAGGTATCGGCAGCGCCGCCGGAGCCTGACGAGCACGGCCGGTCGGTCTGCAACTTCCACTGCTATCAATGCCACGGCTATTCCGGCGACGCGAAAACGCTCGCCGAATCTTTCCTCAATCCCCCGCCGCGATACTTCACACGCGCTGATCCACGAGCGCTGCGCCGCGACGGGATAAGCGGCACCTCGATGCCCGCCTGGAAATACAGCCTGAGCGATACCCAGATTGGGGATATTATTGCCTACCTGCGACGCATGCGGCTGGGAGACAGCGGAGCTGCGAACAGCGTGGCGAGGGATCAACCTTAACGCTGGCCCGACACCCTGATGCCTTTTCCGAGCAGCGACCTTGCCCGGCATGGCGCGCGCACTGTGGCAGGCTGAGAAAGAAGGGTGCTGCCGAGCCAGGTGTAGGAACACCGGTACTCGGCAGCACCTAAGGGGTTTTTTTCGAAGGGACTATTTCGATTTGGAGGTCATGTATTCCATAGCCGCCTTCAGGTCATCGTCGGAGCAATCCATGCAGGTCCCTTTCGGCGGCATGGCATTCTTGCCGTTTATGACACTGTTCATCAGGCTGTCACTTCCGGCCGCGATACGCGGTGCCCAGGCGTCCTTGTCACCCGTTTTCGGTGCCCCGGCGGCGCCCGTTTCATGACACACCTTACATTTGCTGTCGTAGATCTCCTGACCTTTATCTCCTGCGTATACCACAGCTGTCGTAGCAAGCAATATCCCGCTGACTGCGGATAGGACAGTACTCTTCATGGGTGATGCCTCCGTCTACTTTCGTTACCAAGCCTTGATCACTGTGGAGCCTCACGGCCGGCTTGCTCCACAAAAAAACCGGGGGTACGGGGACGTCTTGTGGCAGAAGCAACCCTGCCCGCCGACGCTCCCAGCACCGAATGCAGACCCGATCCTAAACCGTCCGGCGCCGGTGAATTGGTGACCAAGTCACCTACAGCAGCGTCCAGTGCCGCCAAAATGATCCATGTTCAGAAATGCCTGACGACGACGCCCGCGACCTGCACGGCGAAGGCGCCTTGAAATCCCGATTTATGGGGCACGCACCCCCAGCAGGGGTAGAATCTTTTCCCGGACAATCTCTTGGGTAAGCGGTCCCGCGTGCTTATATCGTATCACGCCCTGCCCGTCGAGCACGAAGGTCTCGGGGATACCGGACACGCCGTAGTCCGTTTCAACCGTGCCCGCCGCGTCCCAGGCGCTGGCCTGGTAGGGATCGCCGTAATAGGCCAGCCAGCGCAGGGCATCCTCGCGGTCATCCCGGTAGTTCAAGCCGTAGATCCGGATCTTGTGCCGGCGGGCCAGTTCGAGCAGCAGCGGATGTTCCCGGCGACAGGCCACACACCAGGAGGCCCAGATATTCAGCAGCAGCGGTCCATACCCGGCAAGCTCGGATGCGCTCAACGTGCGGGCCGGATCCTGCAACCGGGGCAGGTTAAAGTCCGGCGCGGCTCTTCCGACCAGTGGCGCTGGCAGGCGGAGCAACAGACTGACGCTGACGCCGGCGAGCATCACCAGAAGCACAACACCAGCCCGCCGGGTCCGCTTGTCAACCATCAGAATTCAGGGTGCCTCAACGTCACAGCTCCGGCTGGGCGGCGCCTCCCGCAAGACCCGCGCCTGCCCTGGCCGGTGGCGAATCAGATGAGATTTTGCTTCACGAGCGCGTCGGTAATGACTTTGACGAGATCCGCGATATCCTTGTAGATATCACTGGGAGAAATGATACGCGTGGAGGCCGACCAGACCAGTTCGTCCTTTTCGATGTCCCAGAGATTCGTTTCCAGGGTGTAGATCTGGTACTCATATGCGGTGGGCGGGCTATAGGTCGACCAGGCAGAGGAATAGTAGCCATACAGGCCCGCGCGACCAAACGCGGGAACCGCCGTGGTTGAGACATAGCCGGGCGTCACCGCCCGTTCCCGGTCCACCCTGGCAACGCGGGTAACCATCACGGCTTCTGCACCGGCTGCCTGCACGGCGCGCCAGACTTCGTCCTCCGGGACCTTTCCGTCCCGGCCCATGAACCGGTAACTGGGCATGGCGTCTGCGCCACGCGCGTTGAGCTGGCTCACGAACTCATTTTCAAAGATGCGCCGCGTATTGCCATCC
>Ga0209536_100004482_pt1 | contig 22055 bp, 20 predicted proteins | sample DeeMarSeWOR28_12_FD_187461 | JGI IMG/M metagenome (GOLD analysis project Ga0209536, IMG submission 187461) | Marine sediment microbial communities from White Oak River estuary, North Carolina - WOR-2-8_12 (SPAdes) (version 2) | ecosystem: Environmental > Aquatic > Marine > Intertidal zone >... | reverse complement strand
ATGGATTCGGCGGCCTGTGGGTCCAGCGCACGAATCGCGGCTGGATCAAAATCCTCACCCGCTACCAGGCCGATCCTGGCCAGCTTCTCGACCATCTCGGCATCCTCGGGCTTGGGTGGGTTGGTTTTCAGCAGGCGTGCCAGGTGATCGAAATAAGTATAGACATCCATACTGTTGATCTGCGCCCGTACCGCCGTTTTCATGTCGAAATCCGGATCGACGACGCCCGGCGGTGGCGTCCAGGGCTTGCCCCAGGCGCTCAGCGGGACCAGTTTGAACCGGTCCTGGATATTATTCACGGTTTTGTAGTCCTCGGCTGTGCCGGTGCTGTAGATGCGCCCCAGCAGCCAGACGATCGCGGTCGATGATTTCACTTCGGTGACGCCATCCGGCAGTGTTCCAGACCAGCCCGGTCCGGTGATTGCAAGGGTCTGCGCCTTGCTGCCGTCATTGATTGAACTGACGACCTTGATGATTTCGGAGAAACCGTCCAGCAGAGGCACGATGTAGTAGCGGTCTTTAATCTCCGGGATGCTGAGCAGCCAGGGCTCTTCGTAAACATCCAGCCAGGCGATCGTGTACAGCGTGTCTGCGTTGGGAGCGGCGCAGCAATGGTTGTCGATGGGCAGGTACGTGCGCATCTTGATCATCTGATTCATCGGCGCATGCTGTTCATCGGGTGTTTTGACGTTGGTTTGCTGCTTGCGGGCCATATCGAAGGTGATCAACGGATAGCCGTAAATGTAGGCGTCTACAGCATCTTTTACAGCGCCTTCGGTGTGCAGCGACGGTGTCCGCGATACGATTTGCAGTACGATGAAAACGACAGCAACAAGACCCAGCAGTCTTACTGCGAATCCTTTAAGCGAGAACAATTTCATTGATATTCCACCTCACATATGTACTTATGCGATTGTGTGTTTTGTATCTCGTAACCTGTACGTTCAAATTCGTATCGGTTGGCAACTGCGCTAGAACCTGGCGCCTATACCGATCATTGCCGATGTCACCTCGCCATCGCGGTAATAGCTGTTCGACAAATAGGCCCATTCATACTCGATATTGGCAAACACCTTCTCGTTGAACATGAACATGGCACCCGCGGATGCGCCACCGTAAAAACCGGCATCACTGGTATCTATACTCCCCAATGCGCCCGATCGATTGTAGTCGGAGAGGTGCATGCCAAGCGCACCTTTGAGAAAGCCCTTGAAAGCTTTTTTACCAAACAGTATTTTTGGCGCGTAATAGATCGGCAGGCTTTTGAATTTATAATGGGTCGTCTGCCCTCCAAACGTATAATCCGCCTTTGTTTCAATGTATCCAAAAGAAAAGCCATGAAGTACATTGCCGCCCTTCGCACCGGTCTCGTATAGCGCATTGATTCGCCAACCTGACGTATCCGCGCTTACATCTTCAACATCCATAGATACATCACCATAGCTGATAGTTAGCATTTTATCCTTTGCCGCTGCGCTGCTTTTTTCTTCTGCGATTGCGGTGCTGAAAACGCAAACTGTAAGCATAAAAATTATGAACCGTACCATGATCGTATCCCCGCTATTGTTAATGTTGATTCAGCATATCGAATTAGTTATGGTATTGAATTTACAATATATTCTGGTGTTAAAAGTTGATTTACATCATGCAATTCAGGCATCTGGATTTTAATCGTTACCAACGTTGTTTGTATGCGACAATAAGCTGATACTTTACGACACGGCACCATAAAAATTGACCGTAACAAGTAAAACCGGACCCGGGAAAGCACCAGCACAAAGTCAGGCAATCGTTCGCGCCGGACCGCTGATGAGCATCCCTGTGATTCTGCACGAGCACGGTTGTGAACCGGAGCCCATCCTGGGCAGCTTGAGTTTCAAGCTATCTCAGTTCGATGACCCCGACAATGAGCTTCCTTTTATCCCCACAAGCCGACTCATTGCACGCTGCGTGGATGTAACAGGATGCGAGCATTTCGGTTTATTGATGGGTATGCGCGCAGAGCCTTCCTCCCTCGGCATAGCCGGATTCATGCTGCTGACAGCTCATGATGTAGACACTGCACTGCATGCCCTCAAACGACATCTTGATTTGCACGACCAGGGCGGCGTGCTCACCCTGAGTACTGACGGCGAATTCACGGCCCTGGGCTATGCTGTTCATTTGTCAGGTGTGAGCGCAACAGCGCAGATTTACGACATGTCTATCGTCCTTGCCTGCAAAATCATGCGTAACCTCTGTGGCGAAGACTGGAATCCAGCCGAGGTGCTACTCTCGCGTCCACCACCACAGGACCCTGCACCGTATGATCTTTTCTTCAAAGCACCGATTCGCTTCAACGCTACCGGGAGTGCGGTAGTATTCCCGACTCACTGGCTGCAGCATAAGCTACCAAGCCACGATCTGCTGCTGTTCGACTACCTCGAACGGAAAGCCGCCGAGCTTCACCAGGACAAGAAGGTCGATCTGATCAACCAGTTGCATCGATTCGTGCGTATCGCATTAGTCACTCAGGATTGTACTTCCAGCGCAGCCGCGCAACACCTCGGCATTCACGAACGAACACTGAACCGCCGGCTTCATGACCAGGGAACGACGTTTCGCAATGTGGTCAACGAAGTCCGCTACGCAATGGCGCAAAGCTTTCTTGCAAACAGCGAGGCAACCAATGCAGAAATCGCGCTGGCACTCGGCTACACCGATGCGACCACATTCAGCCACGCATTCAAGCGTTGGTCCGGCATGTCGCCGGCGCAATGGCGTGAACGACAAGCCTGACGCAGGTGAACCTGAGCATGTCGAAGGACTATGCCGGCCTAAGTGTTTTGTAATATAAATAAGCCGCAAAAAACGCGAAGGACGCAAAAGAAGTGGTTTATCATAATTGTTAATTTTGCGCATTTTGCATTTTTTCGCAGCCAATAAACTTTTTTATCTGCGAACTCCGCGTCTCTGCGGTTAAGAACGTGTTACTGGTGGTTTCTTACTTTATTTGATAGCGCTTATTGCTCCACAATCCTGCGGCCGAGTTCGCCAAGATGTGTTGCATATAGCACAATAAAAACGAGGTAAATTGCATAGTTTGCAATAACCAGCGTCGCGTGAACCCTGGGATGGTCGGTAATTCTCAATATCAGTGCAATTAGAAAAAAAGCGATTAGCAAAGGCACGGTCGGGGCAAACGAATGGCCGAATACGGGCCATACAAAAATCGCCCAGAGCCAGAATACAATTAATATCGAAAAATAGGTTTTACGGACGCCATAGTATTCAGAACGGAAATTGAGAGATTCGACCTTGGCGGCAGGTACCAGGAGACTCGTACCCAGAAATAGCAAGGTAGGCCCAATCAGCAGGTATAAATAACTCAAGTAATTGAGATTCGCAGCTTTATGAAGCCCGACTATAGACCACCAGAAAAGAAAATGCAGCAGTAACTGGAAGACAACAAATAACGTATAAACCCAGTATTGCCGGGCAATAAATTTTTGTTGATCCCTTAAATACTCGCTTAGTCCAACTAGAACACGAACGATACCCAGACCATTGATCACTGCAACCAGTGAAATAACATATATCCAGATGCGCTCTTCAGATTCCATGCGCAGAATTGTAGCAAATAATTGTTACTAGCAAACAATAAATGCCTGAACATCAAGTTTGAGATATTTGTCATCTCGAACGAATGTGAGAGGTCTCCGATGACCCGGGAGATGTACTACGGACCTCCTGACCTTCGCCGTTACTTCACCCATCCCTGGGCTTCACCCTTCGTGCCAGCCTGCGGCTGTTCAAATTCGACAGGATCGAATTTGTCGGTCTGCACTTCGTGCATTCAAAAAACGCTATCGGCGATTTAGTCTCCCATTGGTCGAAATGACAATTAATCAATAGCTCCTGCGCTCTCTGCACCTCTGCACCTCTGTACCTCTGCAGTTAGACCCACGACCATTAATGGCAATTGAACAGAATCAAAATACAGTAATCCACAGATGACCTTTGCCGCATGAATACGTAGAATACATATTTCAGGTTACGGGGTGACCCGGACAATTCATGTAATTAACAAATAAGGCCGTCATTATGTCTACAGTCAAGCTGACTACTACAAAGGGTGACATTGTCATCGAACTCAATGAAGAAAAAGCACCTGTAACCGTACAGAACTTTCTTAACTATGTCCGTGATGGTTTCTATGACGGTACCATATTCCACAGGGTAATCCCCAACTTTATGATCCAGGGCGGTGGCTTCAATGACCAGATGATGCAGAAGATGACCCAGGACCCGATAAAAAACGAGGCCGACAACGGCCTGACGAACGACCGCGGCACCATAGCCATGGCTCGCACACAGGATCCGAATTCAGCCACCGCACAGTTTTTTATCAACCACAAAGACAATGCCTTCCTCAATTACAGATCACCGGATGTACAGGGCTGGGGTTATTGCGTGTTTGGAAAAGTCACAGAAGGTATGGACGCGGTCGATGAAATAGCCGCTGTTAAAACCACTAACCGCTCCGGTCACAGCGATGTTCCGGAAGAGTTGATAAGCATAACTTCAGCCACTGTCGTCCGATAAATGACAGAAAACAGCCTGTTCATTTCTGATCTCCATCTTGCGCCTGAGCGTCCGGAGATGATCAGACTGTTCGAAAAGTTTGTCGATGACGTAGCCGTACACGCCGATACGCTTTATATACTCGGTGATTTTGTTGAATACTGGATCGGCGACGATGACAAGGCAGTAGGACTTGAACCGGTATTTGCGGCGCTTGATCGATTACACCGGGCCGGAACCGTGATCAGGCTTATGCACGGCAACAGGGATTTTCTGATCGGGCAGAAACTGGCCAGGCGGTACCATTTTGAAATCATCGATGACCCGCACATAGACAGCTTTTCAGATCAGCCGGTGGTATTGATGCATGGCGACCTGTTATGTACAGATGATATCGCTTACCAGGATTTTCGCCGTAAAGCCCGCAGTAAAACGATTCAGCGAATTTTCCTGCTATTGCCCTTATTCTTACGTGAACGCATTGCAAAATCACTGAGGGGAACCAGCGAAAAAGCCACTTCCGATAAACCAGCCGACATCATGGACGTTAATCAGCAAACGGTTGAAGAAACCATGCGTAAAGCAGGCATAAATATACTGATACATGGCCACACACACAAACCAGGAATACATGAATTCGAATTAGATGGAAAGAAAGTAAAAAGGATCGTGCTGGGGGACTGGTATAAAGACGGTAATTATCTGCGCATCAATACAAACAATGAATTCGAGCTGGTTCAATTTAATTAGCCGCATCCCCGGATTACAGAATTTTATTTACCGCAGAGGCGCTGAGTACGCAGAGAAATTTACAGGTATTCGTAGGAGCGGCTTTAGCCGCGAATGTTCACAGTTCGCGGCTAAAGCCGCTCCTACAATAAAACAGACACTCTCTGCGTACTCCGCGCCTCTGCGGTTCAATCTTCCGTTTGAACTTCACGACAGGCTAACGATGAAAAGATCGCTGTCATTATATTTATTCCAGAGAATACTGCCGGTATTCCTGCGGTATTTTGAAAATTGCAGCGTCTATTTCCGCAGCTTCAAAATTCATCAGTTGACGTCTCTTTTCGTTACTGTGCCATTCCTGAATAGGAAGCCCTTTGCTGTAATAGTCACCCTTGTTATAAACCTGGTCGACGAGGTAGCACGGAGTTTGATACTCCCCGGGGGTTTTCCCCAGGCTGTTGACATGCTGGCCTGAGATGATTTTCTGGAAACTTTGCAGTGATTTTGAAACCTCGGGCAACAAGCCGGGTACCAGCTGGATATCCATACAGGTGTCAGTTTTATCAGCGGCAATGGCTTTTACGCGATAATTATAAACCGGCTTTCCGGAAATCATCGGCGCATTTTCCAGGGCCTGGTATTCAATATCTATTTCGAAATCGGCACTGAGCTTTGTCTCCGGGTATTGCGCGATAACAAGAATGGACTTGTCAAAATGACTGACGCTGTAAATCCTGTTGTTACTGATATCGAACACGATGTAGCCGCTGTCGTCTGATTCGTCATCGATCCTGAGAAAGTCGCCTGATACTGTGAAAGTAACCAGGTAGGGATCGACACCCTCTTCCTGTTCCTGATATACAAGCTTGACAGCATTTATTGCTTCATTTGCGCCGCACGGTGCAGCTAATGCTATTAATAACCAGGCCGATATATATACAGAGAAATACTTAATGTTCACTTTGCTGCCTCTTTTGTTTTGCTCATTAGTACAAGGTGTTGCATTTCATCTTCGGTAAAACCTGCCTGAATCCTGGACGCCTCATCGAATGGCCCGAAGACGGCGCCTTTCATATACTGATCCAGGAGTTCAGTGAAAATAATACGCGGTAACAAGGCTCTCTGCTCACAAACATAGTTAAACCATCGGGTGCCTGTCAGCACGTGACCGATCTCTTCCCTGTGGATGACCTTCAGTATATCTGCAAGTTGCTGCTCACCCACCTTGTCCAGCTTGTCTATCATTGCCGGCGTCACGTCCAGCCCCCTGGCTTCCAGTACACGCGGCACCAGCGCCATTCGAACCATGACATCATGGTCTGTTTTGAGCGCCATTTCCCATAAGCCGTTATGCGCATCATAATCACCGTATTGCGCATGATTATTTTCAAGGTATTCTGCCAGCATTAAAAAATGACTTGATTCTTCTGCAGCAACACGAAGCCAGTCGGTATAGAAATCATGCGGCATGTCCCTGAAACGATAGGCTGCATCCAGTGCCAGGTTAATGGCATTAAACTCTATATGGGCGATAGCATGGGCAAGTTTCACCAGCCCCTGCCGCGATTTAAAACCTCTTTTTGGCACCCGCCGGGGATCAACCAGGCATGGACGTGCAGGCCGTCCCGGAATCAATATACGTTCAGGCTGATTCAGCGACCGGGCATCGAGTTTATTGCCAGCCCATTGTTTGTATAATGTTTTCGCAGCGGATGCTTTTTCAAACGGGTCGGACATCTTGATACAGCACAAGGCCGCTTCGAACAGGTTGTTGCTCATTTGTGTCATGGGAGAGCATTCTAGCCCGTATATTGCGTGAGAATGCAGAATTTTGGGGGAATTTCAGTGAGTCAGTTTGTTCGATTGACCGAAAAGCATAGCCATAGCTATGCTTACAGGTCAATCGGGCAAATTGGCCGCTGAAATTATTCCAAAAACTGCATAACGTGTTTGGGTACATCGTGTACTTTTCTAATATACGAAATATTCCAATCCAATTCATATGCTTAAGTAAATTTCTGAGTGTTCTTATGCAATATGCGGGCTTGCAGAGATAAAAAAGCCCGCGATGCGGGCTTTTTTATTCAACCAGCTTACTGATTCAGTGATTATTCCAGGGTTATTTTTGTTTTGTTTTTTTCGATGGTAGCAGTACCGATACCTTTTACCTTGGTCAGATCCTCAAGCTGCTTGTAAGGGCCATGCTGCTCACGATAAGCAACGATAGCCTCTGCCTTGCTTAACCCGACACCGGACAGCTCACTAGAGAGCGTATCTGCATCAGCAGTATTTATATTGACCTGTGCTGCAAAAAGCAGGCTTGAGAATGAGAATAAAACGATAAAAAGAAATGATTTGATCTTTTTCATGTCGCGTCCTTGTGTTGTTGTTAATAAGAGCAGGTAGATTAAATAAATGCCCGGACAATCACAATTGGGAAATTTCTGAATTGATTGTAAGCAATTTCTGAACCGGATCATCAGCCTGCGTTATCGGCCTGCCGATAACGAGATAATCTGAACCCTGTCTAACAGCATCCGCTGGAGAAACAATCCTTTTCTGGTCACCGACATCATCTGCAGGCAGTCGAATACCCGGCGTTACCAGAATAAAATCATGTCCCAGGGCGGATTTAAGATCACTCGCTTCCTGCGCCGAACAAACCACACCGTCCAGGCCCTGGTCTTTTGACAGTGACGCAAGGCGATTGACCATTTCTTTTGTGTTCTGATTAATTCCCACCGCTTTTAAATCTTCATCGCTGCTGCTGGTTAGAATCGTTACAGCGATTAACAGGGGCGAGTCTGAATCAGACAATGCGTTACGGGCAGCAGCAAGCATTGCAGGCCCACCCAGCGCATGAACATTCATCATCCACACACCTAAATCGGCGGCGGCCTTGCAGGCATTGGCCACCGTGTTGGGTATATCGTGGTATTTAAGGTCAAGAAAAACATCGTAGCCACTGTTAACGATCTTCTTTACCAGATCAGGGCCACAGCGCGTGAATAACTCTTTACCGATTTTCAGGCGGCACAGCTCCGGATTAATGCGGTCGACCATTCGCATGGTGCTGGCTTCATCGGGGAAATCAAGTGCAACGATGATCCTTGAGCCAGTCATTCGCACGCAGGCTCACAGGCATAAGGTTTGACAGATGCCCAGTTATGACAGCTCGGGCACAACCAGTACAGGGTATTGCTCTTGAATCCACACTGCTTGCATTGATATGCAGCCTGTTCCCGTTTCATAACATTAACGGCTGTCTTTAAACCCAGCATCATGGTGTAAACATCCTTGTCGCTTTCTGTTTTCTTGTAACTCAATAACTGGTTCATGGCACCAAGGCTGGGATTCTTTTCCAGTTTGGTCATAACATAACCGATGGCCGCGTCCTGACCCTTGTATCGTTCAATTACCCTGGCATGTGATTCGAGCAGCGGCACGCTGGATTGTCTTGAGTCGAGCTTATCGAGGTATTCGAGTAAATCCTCTGTCTCATCCTGAAGGTGGTGGCATTCAACCAGTTTGTCAATCACCATCGGCAAAAACTCGGCATCCTGTTTTTCTATTTGCTGCAGCAACACTTTCGCCTTTCTGTAATCTCCAGCCTTCATCGCCATATCAGCCAGAATAATGGAAGCGCGAACTGATGCGCCATCATAGCGTAATGCCTGGTTTGCATAGTGATCCGTCAGGCTCAGATCGCCCTTGGCTGTAGCAATATCGGCCAGTTCACAGTAGTACTGGGATATCATTGGCCCTACTTTAGCCGGATTCTCGCTATACAGGCTCTCGGCAGTATCTATAGCCTTGTGCCAGTCTTTTTCCTGTTGATAGATCAGAATCAGGTTGTGCAGCGCTTTTTCTGATTTGGGATCGTGTATCAATACTTCCTTGAAAAGACCTTCAGCCCGATCGAACCAGCCGGCGCCCAGGTAATCATAACCAAGCTCCAGCAAAACCCTGTCACGGTACTTTTCCGGCAAAGAAGGTCTGGCAATAAGACCCTGATGGATTTTTATTGCCTTGTCGATTTCACCGTTCTTGCGAAATATCTTGCCCAGTGCGAAGTGCGTATCGATTGTTTCCCAGTCGTTTTCGGCAAGTTTGACGAATATATCCAGCGCCTTGTCCTGTTCATCATTGAGCAGGTAGTTGAGACCCTTGAAATATTCAGTAGAGAAATGACGTCTGTGCGAGGGACTGTTCCTGTTCCGGCCGAATGTTATCAACAACAGAACGACAATGACAGCAAGCGCGGCCAGCACCCATGCGGGATGTCCAGAAAACTCAATCATGGAGATACAGTATTTTTCTGCTAATGACTGAACAAGATGACAGAAACCGGACCATCCAGTTCCTGAAAATAAGGCAACTATCTATGAAGAAAGATTAATCTTTCTTCATAGAATCGTTAACGCGTTCTCTGAGTTCCTTACCGGGCTTGAAGTGTGGAACATGCTTGCCCGGCAAGGATACAGAGTCACCAGTTTTAGGGTTACGACCGGAGCGTGGTGGACGGTAGTGCAAGGAGAAACTGCCAAAGCCGCGTATTTCTATACGCTCGCCACCTGACAGTGCATTGCTCATTTGCTCGAGTAAACTTTTTACGGCGAGCTCGACATCCTTATATGCAAGATGGCTTTGCTTACGCGCAATTCTCTCGATCAATTCAGATTTCATCATTGATCTCGCATTCGTCTCTTCTGACATCTGAAACCGTCCCCTATAGTTGGTTTTTAACTATATATGCTCTGGAAGCCTAGTCGTTGGAATCCATTTGTTCCTTCAACAAATCACCCAATGTTGTAGCAGCAGACTGCTGTGAACTGGCGTAATCCTTCATCGCTTCAGCTTCATCATCATAGTCTTTTGCCTTGATTGAAAGATTTATTGCCCGGCTCTTGCGATCGATACCAATCAACTTGGCCTCAACCTCATCGCCAACTTTCAATACAGTCGAAGCATCCTCTACACGATCGCGAGAAAGCTCTGATGCACGTAATGTTCCTTCTACACCGTCACCCAGATCGATAACTGCTGCTTTAGCATCAACAGAGATTACTTTTCCTGTCACCAGCGATCCCTTCTTGTTGGCGGCCATGAAGGAAGATACCGGGTCCGTTTCCATCTGCTTGATACCCAGCGAGATGCGCTCACGTTCAGGATCTATGGAAAGCACGACGGCTTCAATGGTGTCACCTTTCTTGAAGTTGCGTATGGCCTCTTCACCGGTAACGTCCCAGGAGATATCAGACATATGGACAAGCCCGTCAATATCGCCGTCCAGGCCGACAAATATACCGAAATCGGTAATCGACTTGATATTACCCGAGACCTTGTCACCCTTGTTATGAGTTGCAGAAAACTCATCCCATGGATTTGGCAGGCACTGCTTCATACCGAGGGAAATGCGACGACGCTCTTCATCGATATCGAGAATCATGACTTCGACTTCGTCACCCAGCGCTACCATGCTGGCAGGATTGATGTTCTTGTTGGTCCAGTCCATTTCAGATACATGCACAAGACCTTCAACGCCATCTTCGATTTCAACAAAGCAGCCGTAATCAGTAATGTTGCTGATCTTGCCATGGAGTCTTGAACCTTCAGGATAGCGGCGTGCTATTTCAGCCCATGGATCGTCACCCAGTTGTTTCAGGCCGAGTGATACACGGTTGCGTTCCTTGTCGAACTTGAGAACCATAACGGTAATTTCGTCACCGACATTAATCACCTCGGAAGGATGACGCACACGCTTCCACGCCATGTCTGTAATATGCAGCAGGCCATCGACACCACCCAGGTCAAGGAAGGCACCGTAATCGGTCAGGTTCTTGACCACGCCCTTGATTGGCTTGCCTTCTTCGATAGTATCAAGCAATGCTTCGCGCTCGGCACTGTATTCGGACTCGACAACTGCGCGGCGTGAAACAACGACATTATTACGTTTCTGGTCAAGTTTAATGACCTTGAATTCCAGTTCCTTGCCTTCGAGATAAGACGTATCTCTGACAGGACGAACATCGACCAGTGAACCCGGCAGGAATGCGCGGATATCACCAAGCTCAACGGTGAAGCCACCCTTGACCTTGCCGGTAATGACACCGGTAATAATTTCTTCTGTTTCGTAGGATGACTCGAGAGATTTCCACGCTTTGGCACGCTTGGCTTTTTCACGTGACAGGCGGGTTTCACCAAAACCGTCTTCAACGGCTTCGAGCACAACGTCCACATCATCACCAATGGCAACTTCGAGTTCACCACTGAGATTTTTAAACTGTTCTTCAGGAATAACACCTTCGGACTTCAGACCTGCTGAAACGATGACGTAACCGTCACGGATATCTGTGACTGTACCGATGACAACCTGACCAGCTGTCATTTCTGTTTCATTCAGGCTTTCTTCAAATAATTGGGCAAAACTTTCAGACATGATTTAAGTACTTGATAAATAATGTATTGCCACAATGGCGATTGCAGATATACATTGGGTTAGTGTTAAACAAACAGCCTGAAATAAATCAGACCACTTTATTACCGAAGCACTCGCTCGCCATTTGCATTACCTGATTGACCACTTCATCGATACTCATTTCAGTCGTATCCAGCAGCACTGCATCATCAGCAGCTTTCAGGGGTGCAGCCGAGCGTTCGGTATCCCGCTTGTCGCGGGCTTTGAGCTCTGCGACAAGCTCAGGGAGGTTAGCATCTATTTCCTTTTCTTTCAACTGCTTATAGCGTCTTTTCGCACGTTCTTCGGGACTGGCTGTGAGGAAGATTTTCAGCTGCGCATGTGGAAATACGACGGTACCCATGTCCCTGCCATCCGCCAGCAGGCCGGGCAAAGTCGCGAACGCGCGCTGGCGCTCGAGCAGGGCCTGGCGCACGGCCGGTTTAGCCGCTATTTCAGAAGCTTTTGAGCCGACGTCTTCGGCCCTGATAGCATCTGTGACATCCTCTCCCGATAACAGCACCTTCAGGCGGACGCCATCCGGCACGTATTCTATATCCATATTTTTTGCAATTTCAATCAGTTGCGCGTCATCCGGCGCATTTCTCCGCAGCGACTCCAGCGCGGTGAGACGGTAGAGCGAGCCGCTGTCGAGCATGTTCCAGCCGAGTTTATCTGCCAGCAACAGGCAAATCGTACCCTTGCCTGCCCCCCCTGGACCGTCGAGCGTAATGACAGGAACTGAGTCGTTCATACCGCTGATGATGCGTCGGATTGAATGCAAAGGCCGGCAGCCGCCGCCAGCCCGACAAAATCAGGGAACGAAGTGTTTACATTTTCGCAGTCATCGATGGCTATGGTTCCCGTGGCGCGCAATGCCGCCATCGAAAAGGCCATGGCAATGCGGTGATCATCATGGCTGTGCACATTGCCGCCGTTGATTATTCCACCCTGAATGACCATGCCATCCGCAGTCGCCCGGGCATTCACGCCCAGCGCCTGCAAGCCGTCTGCCATCACCTGGATGCGATCGCTTTCCTTGACGCGCAATTCCTCTGCACCAGTGACGACAGTTTCACCTTCGGCGCAGGCTGCGGCAACAAAGATCACCGGGAATTCATCGATCGCCAGTGGCACCAGTTCTTCGGGTATGTGTATACCCTTTAACTGTGTACTGCGAATCCTGATATCAGCCACCGGTTCACCACCCGCCTCGGCCTGGTTGACGAGCTCGATATCTGCGCCCATCAGTCGCAGAATATCGATCACCCCGGTACGCGTCGGATTGATACCGACATGCTCGAGTGTGATTTCTGAACCCTGCGCAATACTGGCGCCAACCATGAAAAATGCCGCCGATGAAATATCGGCCGGCACATCGATATCACAGGCCTGCAGTGTGGCCGGGCCATGAATACAGGCGGTGGCGCCTGTTTTATCCACCTTGCAGGCGAAAGCATTCAACATGCGCTCGGTGTGATCGCGTGTTGTCGCCGGTTCTGTTACACAGGTTGTGCCGTTGGCGTACAGACCGGCAAGCAATACACAGGACTTGACCTGCGCGCTTGCCATCGGCAGTTCATAATCTATTCCCCGGATATCACAACCACCGGATATCTTAAGCGGCGGGCGCCCGCCTTCTGCAGTTGACACTTTCGCCCCCATCAGCGCCAGAGGCCTGGTGACACGCTCCATCGGCCGTTTTGACAGGGAAGCATCACCCGTCAGTTCGACATCGAACACCTGGCCGGAAAGCAGCCCCGCCAGCAGGCGCATCGATGTGCCGGAGTTGCCCAGCTCGAGCGCCTGTGCCGGTTTTTTAAGGCCGTGCATGCCAACCCCGTGAATAACAACACGGCCGTTCTCCGGTCCCTCAATCGACACACCCATCGCGCGGAATGCCCGCAAGGTATTCAGACTGTCCTCGCCTTCGAGAAAGCCGCTGATATGACTGGTGCCCTGGGCGATAGACCCGAACATGATCGAACGATGTGAAATGGATTTATCGCCCGGCACCCGAATGTTGCCCGACAGCTTGCCACCATTGTTAACTATAAATTTCATATTTATAAACTCTTGCCACAGCGGGCACAGAGGACACAGAGAATATTTCAAGAAACCGTAGGAGCGGCTTTAGCCTCGAACTGTCGAGGTTCGCGGCTAAAGCCGCTCCTACATAAAAACTAAAAAACCTCTGTGCTCTCTGTGGCCTCTGTGGCTAAAAAAACTTTTGCGTTTATTTGCGTGGGGCCGTGCAGCGGCAGGCGGACCCTTATCCACAAAAAGCATCACGGGCCTGTTTCGCGCGTTCGAATATTTCCCTGAGCTTTTCACCGTCGCCCGCTTCCAGGGCTTTATACATTTTTTCCATCTCAACGCTGTATCGCCGCATCATCACCATGACTTCATCGCGATTGCTCAGACAGATATCACGCCACATTACCGGGTCACTCGATGCGATTCGGGTGAAGTCACGAAAGCCGCCGGCTGCAAATCGAAATATTTCGTCCACATCTTCGAGATTGTTCAGGCAGTCCACCAGGCCAAAAGCGAGCAGGTGCGGCAAATGGCTGGTACCGGCCAGGATTAAATCATGATGCTCTGCACTCATGGTTTCCACTTCAGCACCGGCAGATTGCCACATGGCACGAACCTTATCGAGTGCGTCAACACTGGTATTTTCAGTTGGTGTCAGAATGACGCGGCGATTGTGATACAGCTCGGGAAATGCAGCGCCCACACCACTCTGTTCCGTGCCCGCTATAGGATGGCCAGGAACAAAGTTCCGGAACTTTTCACCGAATACCAGTTCGGCTTCATCGATGACACTTTGCTTGGCGCTGCCGGCATCGGTGATGATGGTATTCTCTATTTCAGCCGCATTGATTTGTTCGAACACGGCATGCATCGAGCCCAGCGGCACACATACCACAACGATATCGGCATCCTGTGCCGCATTTGAAATACTGGTGTCATAGCGGTCAATAACACCGAGTTCAACCGCCTTGATCAGGGTTGCTTCTGTGCGGCCTGCGCCAATAATTTCCTTACAAAAACCTGCCTGCCTGATGGCTAATGCGAGTGACCCGCCAATCAGGCCTGTACCGATAATGCAGACCGTATCAACAGTATGTTCACTCATGCCATGACTCCGGATAAAGCTTCAATCAGCCTGTTGTTCTGTTCACCCGTTCCGACTGTGATGCGCAGATAGTCCGGCATTTGATAATTCGCCACCGGCCGAACAATGACGCCCCTGTTCAGCAAGGCCTCATAGACTGGCGCGGCAGGCCGGCCCATATTGACAGCGAGGAAGTTGCCCATCGAAGGCAGATATGACAAACCAAGTTTATCGAGTTCGTGCTGCAAATACGCTTTGCCTTCGTTATTCAGTTTGATGCTCCGCCGCACATGGTCTTCATCGTCAAGCGCCGCCAGTGCGGCCGCCTGTGCGATCAGGTTGGTATTAAACGGTTGCCTTACACGGTTGAGCAAGTCCGCAATATCCGGATGTGATATTCCATAACCAATACGCAGGCCGGCCAGTGCATACACCTTGGAGAAGGTACAGGTGATGATTAAATTTTCGTATGTGTCTAGCAATTGCTTTATATCGGGCTTGAGATCTTCATCCATGTATTCCAGATAGGCCAGGTCGAGCACGACGATAACGTTTGCCGGGATCCTGTTCAGCATGGCTTCCACTGTTTTTGCATCCATCCAGGTCCCGGTAGGATTGTTCGGATTCGCAATGAAGACGACACGGGTTGTATCGTCAATGCTGCCTGTCAATGCATCAGGATCATGTCCCAGTGGCATGGTTTTGTGCGTATCATCAAATGCGGGGGCGACGTTGGCTTTTGCGCCGGTCGCCTGGACCACGATAGGGTATACGGCAAACGCATATTGTGAATATACCGCTGAATGCCCGGCTGTCAGAAATGCCCTTGCTATGAGCTCGAGCACATCATTGGAACCATTACCAAAAGTCAGGCACGATGGTTCAATGTTATATTTTGCTGCGAGCTTCTCGCTCAGCTTGTATGCGCTTCCGTCCGGATAGTAATTGATGTTTCTATAGCATTGCTGAATGGCCTGGAGCGCCTTTTCACTGGCGCCCAGCGGGTTCTCATTGGATGCCAGCTTGATGGAATCAGAGATCCCGAGCTCTCGCTCGAGTTCCTCTACGGGCTTACCCGGCAGGTAGGGACGCAGCTTTCGTACGCCCGGTGCAGCCAGTTCATGGAATGGTATTGGCATTGTGATTTAGAGGACTGCCCGGGGATAGGAACCCAGTATTGTCACCATGGCAGACACTTTTTGGATTTCTGCTATAGCCTCTGCAATATTCGGATCATCACGGTGTCCATCGATGTCTATGAAGAAGACATATTCCCAGACACCACGCCGTGACGGGCGTGATTCAATATTACTCATGCTGATATTGCGTTTAGCCAGCGGTTCCAGCAAGCTGAATAATGATCCGGGTTTGTTATGTGCAAACACAAGCAGGCTGGTCCGGTCAGCCCCGCTCGGTGGTGAGCGGTATTTACCGATAACAACAAAACGCGTTGTGTTGTTGGGCTCATCTTCAATATCCGCATACATCACAGGCAGGCTGTACAGTTCGGCCGCCATGGTGCCCGCGATAGCCGCTGACCTGTCGTGTTCTGATGCTATGATGACGGCTTCTGCATTACTGCGTACGGCTATGCGCTCTGCATTCGGCAGGTTGGTATCCAGCCAGATACGGCATTGTGCCAGCGTCTGCTGGTGTGCATAAACCCGATCGATACTGCCGGTATCCGTCTCGTTCGTCATCAGATTGTGTCTGATGCGCAACTCAACTTCGCCGCTGATGGACAACGATGATTTCATGAACAGATCGAGCGTGTGGTTGATTACGCCTTCACTCGAGTTCTCAACAGGAACGACGCCGAAATTCGCCCCGTCCGCTTCAACCAGCCTGAACACCTCTTCTATGTTGGCAACCGGCTCGGATTCGATCCGACTGCCGAAGTGTTTGACTGCTGCGGCATGTGTATAGGTTCCTTCCGGTCCGAGGAAAGCGACTTTCAAAGGCTTTTCCAGCGCCAGGCAAACCGCCATGATTTCACGGAAGATGCCGGATATCGCATCATCAGATAACGGCCCCTGGTTACGCTGCTGGACTTTTCTCAATACCTGCGCTTCACGTTCAGGCCTGTAGAAGTGTTCTGTATCTCCCTGTTCGCGTTTAACCTCGGCGACTTTACGCGCACATTCCGCACGTTCCGACACAAGCTGCTGCACAGCAATATCGATTTCGTCGATGCGTTGTCGAAGATCAGCAAGCGGGTCTTTGTCGGCCATACAGGTCAACCATTTTGTTTCAGGTTATTTCTCGGGGCTGCGCAAAAGCTGTTATTAAATCTGGCGTACGCTCAGCACACCTTCGATTGCAGCGATTTTCGAGAGCGAACTGTCTTCCAGAGCTTTATCGATGTCCATCAGGGTATACGCCAGGTCGCCGCGTGATTCGTTGCTCATGTGCTGGATATTAACACCTGCCTGACCAAGCACATGCGATATTTGTGCAACCATATCAGGAAGATTCTTGTTGGCAATAGCCAGGCGCACATCGCCAATACGGGCCAGCCTGATTTCAGGAAAATTAACCGAATTATGAATATTACCATTTTCGAGAAAATCCTTGAGCTGATCTGCAACCATAATGGCACAGTTCTCTTCGGCCTCTACTGTTGATGCACCCAGATGTGGCAATGTGATAACTTTACTGTGTCCTTTAAGATTTTGCGCTGGAAAATCACAAACATAAGCGCCCAGCTTACCATTATCCAGCGCTTTCAATACGGCCTCATCATCGACAATCCCGTCACGCGCAAAGTTGAGCACGACCGCACCGTTCTTCATGCTTGCAATACGCTTTTCATCTAAAAGATTTTTTGTGCTATCGAGCAGCGGCACGTGAAATGTCACAAAGTCTGACTGCTTTATCAGCTCATCGACACTCGGCATTTCCTGAACTTCAGCTGACATTTTCCATGCACTTTTAACCGTGATGGTCGGATCGAAGCCGATAACGCGCATGCCAAGTGCTATCGCTGCATTTGCGACATAGACGCCGATTGCGCCGAGGCCGACTACGCCCAGTGTTCTACCCGGCAGCTCATAGCCAACATATTTTTTCTTGCCATCTTCGACAGCCTTGCTTTGTTCTTCGGGTGTACCTTGTACATTTCTGGCGTAATCCCATGCCTGGCAGATGTTTCTGCATGACAGCAACATACCGGCAATAACAAGTTCCTTTACCGCATTGGCATTCGCACCCGGCGCATTGAATACAGGAATCCCTTTATCTGACATGGCGCTTACAGGCACATTGTTTGTACCGGCACCTGCCCGTCCAACAGCAACCAGGCTGTCGGGTACAGGGTAATCATGTAACTTGTATGAACGCAGGATGATTGCATCAGGTGCTTCATGATCAGGACTGACATCATAATCAGCTGGAGGCAGACGACTCAGTCCCTTTTCAGAAATATTGTTGAAGGTTTTGATCTTGTACATCTTGATTTTTTCCAGTTTAAACCAGCTTGTTGCTAACCGTAGCGTTTCTCGAAATCAGCCATGAACTCGACCAGTGCATCGACACCCTCAGCAGGCATTGCGTTATATATGCTTGCACGCATGCCACCGACCGAGCGATGGCCCTTGAGTGTTTTCAGATTATTACTGGCGGCTTCTTCGAGGAATTTCGCATCGAGTTCTGCATCAGCCAGGATAAAAGGCACATTCATCCATGAGCGGCATTCAACGGCAACAGGGTTGGAATAAAAAGCGGAATTATCGATTGCTGCATAAAGTTTTTCGGCCTTGCTTCTGTTTATTTCTGCCATAGCTTCAAGACCACCTTTCTGCAGCAGCCAGTCAAAAACAAGACCTGACAGATACCAGCTGTATGTTGGCGGTGTGTTGTACATGGAATCATTATCCGAGTGCGTCTTGTAATCGAACATGATCGGCATGGTATCCATGGCATTGCCGATAAGATCATCCCGCACGATGACGACAGTAATACCGGCAGGCCCGATGTTCTTCTGCGCACCGGCGTAGATAACACCATATCTGCTCACATCCAGCGGACGCGACAGGATGGTCGATGACATATCCGCCACCAGTGGCACATCACCGGTATCCGGTATATAGGGGTATTCAACACCGACGATGGTTTCATTCGGCGTGTAATGCACGTAGGCGGCGTCCGGGTTAAAGCCGAGACCGTCTGCTGAAGGCACGGTGGTAAAATGAGTATCACTGGTATCTGCAATGACTTTGACATCGCAGTAGCGCTTGCCTTCCGCAATCGCCTTCTTCGACCACTGCCCGGTCAACAGGTAGTCAGCTGACTTCCTGCCATTGAGCAGGTTGATAGGAACCATTGCAAACTGGCTGCTGGCGCCGCCTTGCAGAAACAGCACCTTGTAGTTATCAGGGATAGCCATCAGTTTACGCAGATCTGCTTCAGCCTTTTCAGCGATCGACATGTACTCCTTGCCGCGATGGCTCATTTCCATGACCGACATACCTGAACCGTTCCAGTCCAGCATTTCTGATTGCGCGCGTTCCAGGACCTCTGTTGGCAGCATGGCCGGGCCGGCGCTGAAGTTGAATACTCTAGTCATTACCTTTCGATCACAATTTACTTTTAATATGTATTATATGTTTATGTTTTAATTAATTATTCTTCTTTTTCGATTGACTCGATCTTTTCGACCTCGGCCAGCTTTTCTTCATTGGTCAGGCGGATCAGACGTACACCCTGGGTATTTCTGCCCATCTCGCTGATGTCACTTACTGCGATGCGCACCAGGGTTCCGTGGTTGGTAATCAGCATCATTTCATCATCGTCACCGACCTGAACAGCGCCGATGACCTCGCCGTTTCTTTCATTGGTCTGAATCGAAATAACACCCTGGCCGCCGCGACCCTTGACCGGATATTCAGCTGCCGCTGTGCGTTTACCAAAACCATGCTCGGTTGCGGTCAGGATAGAACCTTCATCCTCGATCATGATCATGCTGATGACGCATTGATCAGCAGCAAGACGCATCCCGCGTACACCCGCAGCAGTTCGCCCCATTTCCCTGACATCGGTTTCCGAGAAACGGATAGCCTTGCCGGCGTTGGATAACAGCATGATGTGACGTGAACCGTCCGTAATCACGACATCCACCAGCTGGTCATTATCGCGCAGGTCTATTGCCTTGATACCCGATACGCGCGGGCGCGAGAAATTCGTCAACGCCGTCTTCTTCACCGTGCCCGAGCTGGTCGCCATGAACACAAACTGATTTTCATCATAATCACGTACCGGCATCACGGCGTTGATGCGCTCACCCTGCTCCAGCGGCAACAGGTTTACAATGGGTTTGCCGCGAGAGCCACGGCCCGCCATCGGCATCTGGTAAACCTTGAGCCAGTAAACCTTGCCCTGGCTGGAGAAGCACAACAGGGTGTCATGGGTGTTGGCGATGAACAGCTTGTCGATGAAATCCTCATCTTTCATGCGTGTCGCCGCTTTACCACGGCCACCGCGGCGCTGCGTATTGTAGACATCCAGCGTCTGGCACTTGGCGTAGCCTTCATGAGAGAACGTCACTACAACGTCCTCTTCGGTGATCAGGTCTTCCATGGAAAGATCGAGCTGATCTTCAAGAATTTCTGTACGGCGTTTATCACCATACTTTTCTTTTATTTCTTCCAGTTCTTCGCGGATAACCTGCAGCAGACGCTCGGGATTGGAGAGTATATCGAGCAGCTCCTTGATAAGATCGAGTATTTCCTTGTACTCGCCCAGTATCTTGTCCTGCTCCAGACCGGTGAGGCGATGCAGTCTTAAATCAAGGATCGCCTGGGCCTGTACTTCGGATAGATAGTAGCCATCGTCCTTGAGACCGTATTGCGGATCAAGATCGTCCGGCCTGGATGAACCGGCGCCCGCGCGCGTGATCATGTCCATCACTGCACCCGGCTGCCATGCCCTTGCGATTAAATGGGTCTTGGCTTCCGCAGGATTGGCTGACTTTTTAATCAGCTCGATAACTTCATCGATGTTCGCCAGTGCTACAGCAAGGCCTTCCAATACATGTGCGCGGTTCCTGGCTTTGCGCAACTCGAAAATGGTACGTCGGGTTACAACCTCGCGCCGGTGACGAATAAAAGCTTCGATGATCTGCTTCAGGTTGAGAATCCGGGGCTGCCCGTCCACCAGTGCAACCATGTTGATACCGAACACGGTCTGCATCGAAGTCAGCTTGTACAGGTTGTTCAGCACAACATCGCCCACTTCACCGCGACGCAGCTCGATCACGATGCGCATGCCATCCTTGTCTGACTCATCGCGCAGCTCGGTAATACCTTCAATGCGTTTCTCTTTGACCAGTTCAGCAATGCGCTCGATCAAACGCGCCTTGTTCACCTGGTAGGGTATTTCCGTGACAATGATGGTTTCCTTGCCATTTTTTTCATTGGTAATGATTTCCGCCCTGGAACGCATGTACATGCGCCCTCTTCCGGTGCGATAGGCCTCACGGATACCCTTGGAGCCATTGATCATTGCAGCTGTCGGCAGGTCCGGACCGGGTATATGCTCCATCAGTCCTTCGATGGTGATGTCCGGCCTGTCTATTGTCGCCAGGCAGGCATCGATAACCTCATTGAGATTATGCGGCGGAATGTTGGTGGCCATACCAACGGCAATACCTGATGAGCCGTTGATCAGCAGTTCAGGTACACGTGTTGGCATTACCGATGGTTCAGATTCAGAGCCATCGTAGTTTTCGACAAAATCGACGGTTTCCTTATCGAGGTCGGCCAGCAGTTCGTGCGCAATTTTTGACATGCGCACTTCGGTGTAACGCATTGCCGCAGGCGCATCACCATCGACTGAACCGAAGTTACCCTGGCCATCGACCAGCATGTAGCGAAGAGAGAAAGGCTGCGCCATACGCACAATCGTGTCATATACAGCCGTATCGCCATGCGGATGATATTTACCGATCACATCACCGACGACACGCGCAGACTTCTTGTACGGCTTGTTCCAGTCATTGCCAAGCACACTCATCGCATACAAAACGCGACGATGCACAGGTTTAAGACCATCCCGCACATCCGGCAGCGCACGACCGACAATGACGCTCATGGCGTAGTCCAGGTAGGACTGACGCATTTCGTCTTCTAGATTAACCGGGGAAATTTCTTTTGCGAATTCAGCCATTTAGCCGATATGTTCCATTAGTGT
>Ga0209536_100004481_pt1 | contig 22057 bp, 26 predicted proteins | sample DeeMarSeWOR28_12_FD_187461 | JGI IMG/M metagenome (GOLD analysis project Ga0209536, IMG submission 187461) | Marine sediment microbial communities from White Oak River estuary, North Carolina - WOR-2-8_12 (SPAdes) (version 2) | ecosystem: Environmental > Aquatic > Marine > Intertidal zone >... | reverse complement strand
CGGCGAGCCGGCCCCCTTCGATCAAGCTCTCGGCCACCTGAAGCAGGGTCCGGGCCTGGCGCCCTCGGCTCCTCAGGGTCGTTTCGATTGCGTCGGAAAGGTCCCGGCCAACGGGCTCTCCGGCCTCTGCGGCCCGGGTGGCGGGCGCTTCAGGCTCCTTGCGGGGTGCACGGCGTCGGGCCGACGAGCGGCGATCGGAGCGGTCGGACCGGTCGGAGCGGTCGGACCGATCGGAGCGGGCTTCGCGGGCTTCGCTCGAGCCACCACCTTCCGAATCCCGGTCGCGCCGGCGACGCGGACGGCGCTTGCGCGTGCGCCTGCCCTCTCCCGACTCCTCGTCGAGATTGGCGAGAATCAGATCGTCGTCGTCGTCCTCTTCGGGGAAAACGTCTGCTCCTGGATGCTCTTGCGCGACAATGCTCGGTTCTTCTTCAACTCCGTCGCCATCGCTTTCTTCAGCGTCTTCAAGCGCGTCCTCGCTGGCCTCGAGGGCCTCGGGCGCGTCGCTCTCGGGCGGCGTGCTGTCCGCCGTCTCCTCGTCGACCTGCTCGGCCGAATCGCGAAGCGCGAAGACGCCAGGCTTGACCTTGATGATCGGCGCATCACCACGGTCCTTCTTGACCATGGTCGCGAGCCTCGAGCTCATCGTGGTTTCTGGGGTTTTACCGACGTGCGATAGAAGGTTCTTCTCGATCGCGATTTCGGTGATTTTCTTGTAGTGGAGGGGCTTTCCGACGCTGCGGAGAACCTCCACGGCTGCTTCCGTGAATGTCATTGGTGTAGTCGTTCCTGTCACTCCGGTGGGCGATGGTGAGCGGCGCGAAGGCCATGGCGTCGGGGAGCGTTGAATCGCTCCACCCGCCCATCGACCCGCTGCCCTCAGGGCTAAGCGCCATGCTCGTTCGCACTCCGACCGGACAAAATCGTGGTTGAAATCGTTTAGCGGGTCCCATGACCTGCTTCGTACCCCTCTCGGTACCATCGACATCGGGGCGAGGCAATGAAACGACCCTCGAAAGTCGCCGCCCCCCACTTAACCCTGGTGGATTTGACTTCAAAACGCCCCGGGCCCATACGAGCGGCCTTGCGGGTAATTGGCTCTGGCCGATCGCCGCTGTTACAGCCGGAGCGGTATGGGCGGCGTTCTTTCGTGTCAGACGGGCATCGCCTTCGTGGCAGCGCGGACACGGGCCCCGAACCACCATGCACGGTTTTCGACGGCAAGTGGGGTTGGCCCGCTCTTCGCATAGGGAGTCGGCCCAGGAGAATCGAATGAAGGACAAAGAGATCGGCATTCTGCTCGGGGGCGTGAGCGCGGAGCGCGACATCTCCATCAAGACTGGCGAGGCGATGTACGAGGCCTTGAAGGCACGCGGCTACCGCGTGCAGAAGGTTTTCGTCGATGCGGACATCGACCGGGTGCTTCGGCAGACCACCATCGATGTGGCGGTCATTGCCTTACACGGAACCTACGGCGAGGACGGCTGCATCCAGGGCATGCTCGAGACGATGGGGATTCCCTACACGGGCTCCGGCGTGCTCGCGAGCGCCCTCGCGATGGACAAGCTCAAGAGCAAAGAGCTCTTCCGGCTCTACAATGTACCGACGCCTTCCTACTACGTGGTGCGCCGGGACGACCTCGGCCGGCTCGAGCAGATTCACAGCTCGTTTGGCTTCCCGAGCTTCGTAAAGCCGCGAAGCGGTGGATCGAGCGTCGGGGCTGGCGCGGCTCACGGATTGAGCGAGCTCAAGCAGCGCTGCGAAGACGCCGCGCGGTTCGACGATTGGATTCTCGTCGAGCGCTTGATTCGTGGCCGTGAGGTGGCGGTCGGTGTGCTCGACGGCAATGCTCTCGGAGCCATTGAAATCGAGCCCAAGGGCGGCTTCTACGACTACAAGTCGAAGTACCAAAAGGGACAGAGCGACTATCACTTCCCTGCTCGACTCTCGCCGACACGGTACCAGGGTGTGCTCAATCTCGCCGAGCGCGCGGTTCACGCGGTCGGCGCCACCGGCGCGACCCGAGTGGACCTGCTCGTGACCGCCGACGAGAACGAATACGTGCTCGAAGTCAATACCCTCCCCGGAATGACCCCGACCTCGCTCCTACCAAAAATCGCTGCGGGAGCTGGCTACGACTTCGCGGACCTCTGCGAGGCGATTTTGGAGCGCGCGACCCTACATCGCGGCGAAGGGCTGCCTAGCGTCCCCTCGGACGAACGCCCCTCGAGGGTGCATGGCAGGATTTCGCCGGAGCCCGCCGAGTAGCGGGTAGACAGGCGGAGTGGAAGGAGATAAGCGCCAGCGGTGAGCGCCGGCGTTCCGCGATTGGCGTCGAGAGCTGATGTGGACGCGAGTGGGCGCAGGAGCTCGAGCTTTTTAGTTATACCGCCCGCCCACCCCCACCGCGTAATCCTCCCTCCGCGCCCCTTCGCTTCGCTGGGGCTTGGCGGCGCATTCGCGCCGTGCTTCGCCCTGCGGGCTCGCGCTGCCGCGACCCGCGTGCACCTCGACGTCGGGGCGTCCCGGGTCGCGACCGATTCTCCGGGACTTCTATTCTTGACAATTCCGATGTGGGAAACCATATATTCTCCTCGGTGAAGCTCTCGAACAAAGGCCGATATGGCGTGCGTGCCATTTTCGACATCGCGTTTCACAGCGGTGGCAAGCCCACGCAGATCAAAGACATCTCGCGGCGGCAGGCCATTCCCCCGCGCTTTCTCGAACAGATCTTCCAGGACCTGAAGCGGGCGAGTCTCGTGACCTCCAAGCGGGGCCCGCGGGGTGGCTACGCCCTGGCGATGGCACCAGACGACATTCGGATTGGCGACATCGTGCGCGCGCTCGAGGGCCCCATCGTCTTGGCGACCGGCGACGCGAACGGAGAAGGCGACGAGACTAGTAGGGTCGTTACAGAAAACACATTTTCGGAGCTCTCCGAGAGCATCGAGGCGTGCTTCGACGCCATCACGATCCAAGATCTATGTGACCGAGGCGACGCACATGGCGTGCGGCGCGCTCCCCCTCGCCGTTACGTATATTCCATCTGATGCCTGCTCCCGTCGTCGATAGCGTCCTCGATCTCGTAGGCGAAACCCCCGTCGTTCGCTTGCGCAGACTCTCGCCCGATGGTGGCGCCACGATTTGGGGCAAGTGCGAGCATCTCAATCCGGGCGGTTCGGTCAAAGACCGGATCTGCTTGGCGATGATCGAGGCCGCAGAGGCGCAGGGGCGTTTGACGCCAGGCGACACCATCGTCGAGCCGACCAGCGGCAACACCGGCATCGGGCTCGCGCTGGTGTGCGCGCGCAAGGGCTACAAGCTGGTTCTCACGATGCCGGCGAGCATGTCGCTCGAGCGCCGCGCGCTGCTCGAGGCCTACGGCGTCGAGATCGTGCTCACCGAGCCGCAGCGCGTGATGGAAGGCGCGATGGAAGCAGCGCGGCGCGTAGTCGAAGAACGCGGCGCCTTCATGCCCGAGCAATTTTCGAATCCGGCGAACCCCGGGATTCACATGACCACGACCGCGTCGGAGTTGCTTCGCGCATTCGAAGGCCAGACCATCGACGCGTTTGTTGCGGCGGTCGGCACGGGCGGGACCGTGAGCGGCGTGGGCGAGACATTGAAAGCGCACAATCCGAGCACACGTGTGATCGCGGTCGAACCAGCCGCAAGCCCCGTGCTGATCGGCGGCGAGCCAGGACCCACGAAGATCCAAGGCCTCAACGCTGGCTTCGTACCTGAGAACTACCACCCGGAGGTGGTTGACGAGGTCATCGGCGTCTCCGACCGTGACGCCTGGGAAACCAAGCTCTCGCTCGCGACCGACGAGGGGCTGCTTCTCGGCATCAGTGCAGGCGCGAACGTCTGGGCGGCGAGGCAAGTCGCCAAGTCCCTCGGTCCAGGAAAGACCGTCATCACCATTCTCTGCGACACCGGCGAACGCTACTTCAGCTTGGGGGAGTACTTCCAATGAGCGTCGGGCAACGCGCGCTCGTCGTCGGCGCCGGTGGGCTATCGTCTCCGGTCTTGCGTCTCCTCGCCAAGAGCTCCATCGAGCACGTGACCATCGTCGATGACGACCTGGTCGATGAGAGCAACCTGCACCGGCAAACACTTTACGAGGACGCAGACGTAGGACGCTCGAAGATCGATCGCGCGGAGGCTGCGCTGGAGGCTCTGAGCCCAGGGTTTTCGGTTCGCACGGTCGAAGGCCGCTTCGTGCCCGGCACAGCGCTTGGGCTTCTCGCGGATCACACGATCGTCGTCGAGGGCGCAGACAACCTCGCGACGAAGTTCTTGGTGGCCGACGCCGCGCACATCGCCGGGGTTCCCGCGGTTCAAGCCGGCGCGGTTCGTTGGGCAGGTTGGGCTTTTTGCGCTCTCCCCGGGTCGGCATGTCTGCGCTGCCTCTTCGAGGACATCCCTAGAGACCGCGTCGAGACCTGTGCAGAGGCTGGCGTGGTTGGACCGGTGGTCGGCGTCCTCGGCGCCCTGCAGGCCGCCTTCGCGTTTCGCTTGCTCCAGGGTGAAGACCCTGCGGGCGAGCTCTGGCACTACGACGCGCTACGGGGCGGGCTTCGAAAGACGTTTGTGCGTCAGAGAAGCGACTGCCCCTTGTGCAATGGAGAGATTCAAGACCTTCCGGTGGAGCGGTACACCGCGGCTTGCGCGGCGTGACCCGAAACCCCACCTGTTAGCGCTCAGAAAGGAACGAACATGGCTGTTACGGTACGCATTCCAACACCCCTCCGAACACTGACCGGCGGCGCCGACGAGGTCCCCGCGGACGGTGGCACGGTGGCCGAGGTCATCGAACACCTCGAAGCCAATCACCCGGGTATGAAGGACCGCCTGTGTGACGAGAAGGGCGTGCGCCGCTTCGTCAATCTCTACGCGAACGACGAGGACATTCGTTTCCTCGACAACCTCGAGACGACGCTCAAGGACGGCGATACCCTGAGCATCGTGCCGGCGATCGCGGGCGGGCGTTGAGTCTCGACGCCGCAGTACGGCGTCGTTACGCGCGGCAGTTGCTTCTCGGCGAAATCGGCGAGGCAGGCCAGGAGCGCCTGCTCGACGCTCGGTTTCGCAGGGGCTCGGCTTCCGATGCGAACGCGTTCGCTGTGGCGGCGGACTACTTGCGTCGAGCCGGCTGCTCGGAGAGAGAAACCGGCGACGAGGTTCAGGTGCCGGATGAGGCTGCCGTGGAGCAGTTTGCTGGCTCACTTTATCTTGTCGATCCTGCGGCAGCAATCATTGGCGCGTTCTGCGCGGTCGAGCACCTCAAGGCGACGCTCGGAGTAGCTGATGCGCAGGCGTTCCCCACGGACCTGCAGTTGAGCACCGAGGAATAATGCGCTTTCGAAAGATGGAATCGATCGTCGAGGCGGTGGGCAACACCCCGCTGGTCCGTCTGCGCGCCATCGAAAAGGACGCGCCCGGCGTAAAGCTCTATCTCAAGCTCGAGTACGCGAACCCCGGTGGATCGGTAAAAGACCGCCCGGCCCGGCAGATGATGCTCGATGCAATCGAAGATGGCCGGCTCACGAACGACAAGATCTTGATCGACGCGACCAGCGGGAACACCGGGGTCGCCTATAGCTTGTTCGGCGCCGCGATGGGTTATCGCGTTCAGCTCGTCATGCCTTCGAACGTGTCGAGAGCGCGCAAGGACATCACGAAATCCTTCGGGACGGAGATCCTCTACAGCGATCCGATGGAGGGGTCCGACGGAGCCATCCGCAAGGTGCGTGAGCTCGTCGCGGAAGCCCCGGACCGCTACTTCTATGCCGACCAATACTCGAACCCGTCGAACCCGAGGGCGCATTACCTCGGCACAGGGAGCGAGATCCTCGAGCAAGTAGGCGATGAGATCACCCATTTCGTTGCGGGGCTCGGCACCAGCGGTACATGCATGGGCACCACGCGCCGCCTTCGCGAGCACTCCCGCAAAATCGAGTGCATCGCGGTCGAGCCTGCGGAAGCGCTTCACGGGCTCGAAGGCCTCAAACACATGGGGAGCTCGATCGTTCCCGAGATTTTCGATCCGAAGCTACCCGACGAGATTCTGCCGGTCGGTACCGAAGCCGGCTGGGACATGTCCGACCGCCTGGCCGCTCAAGAAGGCCTTCACGTCGGACACTCGACTGGCGCCAACGTCGCCGGGGCGGTCGAAATCGCAAAGCGAATCGGCGAAGGTTGCGTGGTCGCCATCGCGTGCGACCGGGGTGACCGCTACTTCGCACCGATGAAGTGGGAGAAGCACTATGAGTGGTGAATCATTTCCGTGGATCGCGGGCGACCTTCGGATCGACAAGGACGTGATGGACGAGATCGAACAACACGCGCTCGAGTGCTATCCGAGCGAGAGCTGTGGGTTCGTCTTCGGTCCCGCCACGGAGCCATCGCTGCTCGACGCGCTTCAGCGCGAGGAAAACGAAGCCGACAAGTACCACAAGCTCGACCCCGTCACCTTTCCGCGCACGTCGAACACCTATTTCAAGATCAACGAGCTGCGCGCCGCGCGCACGTTCGAGCAGGGCCAGGCAGAGGGCCGGCCCGTGAAGGTCATCTATCACTCCCATTGCGATGCGGGCGCGTACTTCTCGCAGGAAGACGCAGCGACATTCGCCAATGGCGGTCAGCTCATGTGGCCGTGCGCGTACATCGTCGTCAGCATCATGGACGGCAAAGTCGCAGAACGGCGCCTGTGGGTGCACGAGCCCGGCACCAACGACTTCAAGGAGTCGACCCTCACGATCCAGGAATCAACTCCCTAGGGCGCGAGCGAAAAGATCCGCGGCCTAGGCGTGGCGCTGGCGCTCGCGGAGTCTAGCCTTCTTGCCCCGGAGGTCGCGGAGGTAGTAGAGGCGCGAGCGGCGCACGTGGCCGCGCGCGGCGACCTCGAGCTTTTCGATGCGCGGCGAGTGCATCGGGAAGATACGCTCGACCCCGACTCCGGCGGAGACCTTGCGGACGGTGAAAGTCGCACCGGCGTTGCCGCCCGTCTTGCGAATCACGACGCCTTTGAAGACCTGGACTCGCTCCTTCTCGCCCTCCCGAATTCGGAAGTGAACGTTGACCGTGTCACCCACGCGAAACGCGGGAAGGTCACGGAGTTGCGACTTCTCAATCGCGTCGATTTCAGGAACGGTTCCACTCATCACTAAGCCTCTTACGAAACGGAGCCCGGAGGTAGCACGGCCTCAAAAGGGGGTCAAATCGGGTTGTCAGACGACCGGCTGGTACCGAAAAGCCGATCGAGCGTGATCGCGACCGCCGCCCGGACCGAGAGATGATTGAACTCGCTTGAGCCTTCGATGGGCGCGAGGATCACTTCGCAAGCCTCCAAAACACTTGGACTAAGACCGTGTCCGGTGCCGAAGAGGAGCAGCGTGGGACGGGTCTCGGAATGGAGCCGGGCCCTCTCCTCGGCATAGGAGCTCCGGTCCGCGCCACCCTTGGCCGAGGTGGCCACCAATCGCGGAGCCTGTCCCTCTCGTTGCTCGATATGGGCGACCGCGTCCTCGATCGAGAGCGAGGTTTGGACCAGGGCAATCGCCTCGGTGCGCTCCGGGAAGCGTTTCACCCCCGCTCCTGTGGACCAGTGGTCGATGATCTTCTGCACGACCGGATGCTGGGCCTCGATCGGATTCACCACGAAGTAGCCCCGGAGGCCATAAGTGCGAGAGCTCCGTGCGATGTCGTGCACATCGAGGTTGGTCACCGAGGTGGTGACATCGTCGCCTTCGCGGTCGAGGACCGGGTGGTGGACGAGGGCTAGGTAGGTCGGGGACACGAACACGCCTGTACTTCAGCGCTAGCTTCGGCGCTAGCGCCAGCGAACGGCGAGTGGCGTCAGGGGGTTGTTGCAAGCAACTCACCCGGACGCCTGCGGCGTCTGTTTGTCCCGCCCCACTTCCCCCCACACTATCTCCCGCCGCGCCCGTAGTCCTCACTCCGGGCCCCCGGCTTCGCCCTACGGGCTCGCGCGCTCAGCGTTCGGCGTCGATCTCTTCAAGGATGGCGCGGTCTTCGTCTGAGAGATCCGCAGACTCCAGCAAGTCTGGTCGGCGCTCCAGCGTTCGGCGCAGAGATTCCTTGCGTCTCCATCGCGCAATCGCGCCGTGATTTCCCGAACGCAGAATCTCGGGGACCGTCTCGCCTCTGAACTCCTCCGGCCGCGTGTACTGTGGGTACTCGAGCAGTCCTTCAGCGTGGGACTCGTCCGCGGCCGATGCTTCGTTTCCGAGCACGCCTGGCAACAATCGTGCAGTCGCCTCCAGCACGGCGAGCGCGGCTACCTCGCCGCCGAGCAGCACGAAGTCGCCGAGGGAAACCTCTTCGTCGACGAGCGGCCGGATGCGTTCGTCGAAACCCTCGTAGCGTCCGCACACCAGCGTCAGTGAGTCGAGCTCGGAGAAGCGTCGCGCGTGCGCCTGCGTGAAACGCTCTCCCTGTGGCGTGAGCAGCACGCGGTGGGACACTCGCCCTTCCCTCGCCTCGTCCAGGTGATCGAGCGCCTCAGCGATCGGTCCCGGCATGAGGACCATGCCACTTCCTCCGCCGTATGGCGCGTCGTCCACCGTGCGATGGCGGTCGGTCGTGAAGCGGCGGGGGGTGATCGTGTGCACGTCGACCCGACCGGCCTCGCGTGCTTTGCCGAGCAGGCCGTGATTGAGCACTTCGAAGAGCTCTGGAAAGAGCGTGACGACCTCAAACCGCATCAGTTGCGCCTCTGCAAAGGGATGTCATCCAGATCTTTGAGATGCACCTTGCCGGCCTTCACGTCGACCCGGTCGAGCCACCGCGGTAGCATCGGCACCTCTACGTAGCCGCCGGGGCGCCGAATTTTCAGGCATGCGGCGCTTGGGTAGTCGATCACGTCGATCACCTCGCCGACAGCCTCGTCGCCTACGAAGGCTTCGAGCCCAATCAAGTCCGCGTGATAGTATTCGCCTTCCTCGAGCTCCGGCAGTGCTGCTCGCGGGACGCAAAGCGTGTAGCCTCGGAGCGTTTCGACGTCTTCGCGCGAGTCCACTCCGACCAAACGCATGAGGAGCCCCTTCGGACCCTGGCGCGTCGATTCGATCTCGACCAACGCGGGCTCCTCATCTTCGCCGCCGATAAGGAAGACCTCGGCGAGCTCCCGGAGCAGAGTCGAGTCGGGGTTGAAGACGTGCACGCGTATCTCGCCATGAATGCCGTGCGGCTTGGCGATGACGCCTAGCTCGATCCACGACATCGCTTCAGCACCTTCGGTCACAGGTGCCCGCGAGCTTACTCGAGAATGTCGAGGATGGCGCGCTTGCGCATTCGGGCCGAGGTGGCCGAAAGCAATGTGCGCATGGCGCGTGCCGTGCGGCCTTCTTTGCCGATCACCTTGCCGAGGTCGTCGGGGGCGACCGTGAGCTCGAGCACGATGGCGCGGTCCTCTTCGACGACGTTGACTTCCACCGCGTCGGGATCGTCCACCAATGAGCTCGCGATGTACGCGATCAAGTCTTGAAGCCTGTCTCCAGCCACTTCGATGACCGCTTAGGACGCGTCGGCTGAAGCAGCCGCGGCCTTCTTGTGCTCATTGACTACGTCGCGGACGCGATCGCTCACCTGGGCGCCCACGCCGACCCAATAGTCCAGACGGGGGAGATCCACGCGGGCTTCCCCGATGGGACGGCTCGGGTCGTAAGTGCCGATCTGTTCGATAAAGCGCCCGTCGCGGGGCTTTTCCTTGTCGGTGACGACGATGTGATAGTAGGGACGCTTCTTCGCGCCGGCGCGTGCCAGTCGAACCTTGACCATGAATTCCTCGTAGGCGGCGGGACCTGGCCCGCCCAAAAGACGCCGGAAGCTAGTCAGCCCCCGCCCCGCCGTCAAGCCGCGGGCCCTACCGGCTTTTTGCCGTGGCCCGCACGGTTGCTAGAACCAGGGGGATGCGATGCTTCCTTGCCATTCTGGGCCTGTCCCTCTGTTTCGGGTGTAGCTTGGGCCGAAAGCCCACCGCGGATGCCGAACCAAGCCTCCGGATCGCCGCGGTGACCGACCTCAAGGGGTACCTCGAGCCCTGCGGCTGTACGAGTGACCCGCTCGGCGGTATCGATCGACTGGCCGCTCAGATCAAGACGCTCCGACACGACGACGTGCCCCTGATCCTGGTGCTCGCGGGAGACGCCTTCTTCGATGCGGCCCCCCTCGAGCCGACGCGCGTCGACCAGGCGAACCGCAACGCCGAAACACTGATCCGCATCCTCAACCAGCTTGGCGTCACCGCGGTATTGCCGGGCCCGCGCGACCGCCAGCAGCCGGCCGAGACGCTCGCCTCGCTGCGGAAGGCGGCGGAGTTTCCTTGGCTCGCGATGGAAGGCGACACAGCTGTGCTCGTGCATGAAGCCGGCGCGCTCACTGTGGCCATCGTCGGGGTACGACCAGACACCAAGCGCGATGTAGCCGTGGCCGCTGTCGCGAGCGCGAGGGGGCGGGCGGACCTCGCGATCGCGCTGGTCGACGGCGCCCGCCGCGATGCCAATCGCATCGGGGCGATCGAGGGGGTCGAGTTCGTGATTCAAGGGGGCCTCGACCAGGATGCCGCGATGGCGCCGCGCAAGGCCGGCAACGCGTGGGTGCTCCACGGGAGCCGCCAAGGACAGGGGCTGACGGTGGTGGATGTGTACCGCCGACGCAAAGACGAGCCCTTCGCCGATCGAAGCGAATGGTCCCGAACCGAGCGTGCCGCCCAGCTCGATCGGCAGATCGAGGAGCTCACGGAGAAGATCGACGCCTGGGAGAAGTCTGGCGACATCGATCCCGCAGACCTCGAGCCCCAGCGGGCCAGGTTGGTGAACCTCGACAAAGAGCGCACAGCTCTTGATGCGCCGGCTGCGGACCTCGGGGGGAACGCGTTCTTGGCGCGCTGGGTGGCACTCCGGAAGACATCGCCCACGGATCGGGAAGTCGAGAGCCTGATGCGCGAGCACGACAAAGTCGTCAACGACGCCAACCGAATCGCGTTCGCCGACTTGAAGCCGCCGCCACTTGGTCCGAATGACGTGGCGTATGTCGGCTCCGCGGCCTGCAGTGGCTGCCATCAGAGTGCATACGCGTGGTGGCGCAATCACTCGCACGGTGTCGCGTACCTGACCCTCCAGCAGCGGAGCAAGGAGTACAATCTCGATTGCGTCGGTTGCCACGTGACGGGCTACGAGCAGCCCGGAGGCTCGACTGTGACCCACAACCTCGACGGCCAGCTCAAAAATGTGGGTTGCGAGAGTTGCCACGGGCCTGGCGCCGCTCATGCAAAGGATCCCGAGATCAGCGTCGTACGCGTGACGCCGGAGTCGACCTGTGTGGTCTGCCACAACGAGCAGCACAGCGACCTCTTCGACTACGAGGCATACATGAAGACGCTCGTTGTGCCCGGCCACGGGCTTGCGGATCAGGTCCGCGACCCGCGCTAGCGAATCAGGCTTCGAGCGATCGCGGTTTCACGTTGCCGTGGATCCACGCGACGATTTCTTCGAGCTGGGTACCCGGCGTGAAGATGGCGCCCACGCCTTTGTCCAGGAGCTTCTGAAGGTCCCCTTCGGGTACGATCCCTCCGCCAAACAGGATGATGTCATCGGCGCCGTGCTCCGCCAACGCGTCGAGCACGGCTGGAAAGAGCGTGTTGTGGGCGCCAGACATGATCGAGAGACCGACGGCGTCGACGTCTTCTTGGACCGCTGCGATGGCGATCATCTCTGGTGTCTGGTGAAGCCCCGTGTAGACAACCTCGAACCCTGCGTCCCGTAGCGCGCGCGCAACCACCTTGGCGCCTCGGTCGTGTCCATCGAGACCGGGCTTTGCAACGAGGATGCGGATTTTGGGGTCGGCCATGCGGGAGGAGATGTAGTGCAGCGTCAGCGTCAGTGCCAGCGCCTGTGTCAGTGGTATCCTCGGGTCGTGCTCTGGCCTCATGCGGTTCGCGGGCGTTTGCAGCCCGCTCTTCCCGACGTCCGCGCCGACGTAGATGCCTGGTGTGCCGATGAAGGCATTCCCCGGCCTTCCGACCTGCTCATCGCCGATTTCTATCTTCCGATGGCCGAGTGGGTGGCGCAGCACGTGGAGGAGCGCGCGCTCGTCCTCGGGATCAATGGCGCGCAGGGCACCGGGAAGTCGACGCTAGCGAGGCTCTTGAGGCGCTTGCTCGAACGGGTGTACGGCTTACGGGTCGCGATCCTGTCCCTCGACGACCTCTATCTGACCGCTGCCGAGCGGATGCGCCGCGCCGAGACGATTCATCCTCTTCTCGTGACGCGTGGCGTGCCGGGGACTCACGACGTCGATCTCGGAATTCGGACGATCCGGGCGCTGCGTCAGGGCAAGCCGCTGGCGTTGCCGCGATTCGACAAGGCACGCGACGACCGGAGCCCGGTTGCCAAGTGGCCCCGATGGCAAGGCCCTTGCGATTTGGTCATCTTCGAAGGCTGGTGCGTGGGCGCCCGACCGCAGCGCCGGCACGAGCTCGACGAGCCGATCAACGGGCTCGAGCGGCTGGAAGACCCAACCGGGGATTGGCGGTACTACGTCAACCGCGAGCTCGGCGGACACTACCAGGCGCTTTTCGCCGAGATCGACCTCCTCGTCATGCTCCGCCCCGAGACGTTCGAACAGGTGTTCGCGTGGCGCGAGCAACAAGAAAGGCGGCTCCGCGAGGAGGTAGGCGGTCCGCAGGTGATGGCCCCGACGGCGGTCCGCCGATTCGTGATGCACTTCGAGCGTCTAACGCGCTTCATCTGGGAGGAGATGCCAGAGCGCGCGCATGCGCTGGTCTACTTGGGCGACGACCACATGCCGATGCGGGTCGAGCTCAGCGATGCCTGAGCTTCAGGAAGGACGGTCCCGGGTTTCTTCGTCGACCTCTCTGTCGAAGTCGCCCCCAGGGGATGCCGCGCTCGGGCTGTAGTGCTTGGCAAAGCACGCCAGCATCTGCTCGAGTGGCATGTCGTCGTACTCGCCGTGAAAGCGGATGTACTCCATGTGCTCGCGGCCATCGAGGTCGAACGGGTGGTAGATCGAGTCTTCCGTACCGTCGAAATCGAGGGGCTTGATCCGGAACTTCTCGCAGAGCTCGATGTTGAACGCGGGGGTCGCCTTCACCCATTTGCCGCGGAGCTCGATCGCGGTGTAGCCGTGGTAGTAGAAGACGTCGGTGCCCAAAAGGTTTCGGAGCCGCTCCGTCGAGAGATGATTGCGAACATCTGCGAATCCAAGGCGCGCGGGGATTCCCTGGGCGCGACAACAGGCCGCGAGCATGATGGCCTTCGGTACGCACCAACCGCGCTTCGACTCGACCGCCGTGCTCGCCCGAAGCCCCGGGACCGTTAGCACTAGGGAGTACGGGTCATACCGAACCCCATCGCGGACCGCGTAGTAGAGCTTCACGGCGCGCTCGATGTCGCTCTTCGCGCCTTGCGTATGCTGGCTCGCGAAGTCGATCACCGATGGGTGGTCGGAATCGATGTAAGGCGTCGGGGTCAAAGCCTCGGTCATGGAGGGATTCTGATGTATCCTATCCCGATGCGCATGTTCCCTTGTCTTAGGTTGGCGCTCGTCGCCCTTCTCTCGGTCTTCGCAGTGGGCTGCTCCGATTCCATCTCGTTCCTTATTCGGCTTCCATAGCCAGCGATCCGCCGCAACTCGACCCGGTTCCGGCGGTGCAGCCGAAGCAGTGGCGGTTCGTTTGCACGCTGCGCGCCCGGAGCGACTCGAAGTCGAAGTCCAAGATATGCGATGGCGCGCCCTTCTCGAGCGGGATGTCGAGCATTTGGTTGAAATCGCAATCGTGGAGTCGGCCGTCCCAGGCGACCGAAATCATGCTTCGGCACATCAATCCGTGGGCCGCTCGTGGGTTGAACGACTCGATCAGATTTCGCATGTAACCCTCGAGGCTCTCCGTTTCCATGAGCCAATCGAGGTGCCGGCTGATCGGCATGTTGGTGATGGTGTAGAGCGCATCGAAGGTGACGCCGTAGCGCCGCTCGAGCTCGAGTTTCCATTCGGCTTCGAGGCAGGCTTGCGGGGCGGGAAGGTTTGCGCCGACCGGATTGGTGACGAGCACGAGACGAAGCCGAGGCTCGCCCTGCCCGTAGCCGACTTCGTTGAGCTGTCGGATAGCCGCAATGCTCTTTTCGAACACGCCGTCGCCGCGCTGCGCGTTGGTACATGCGCGCTCGTAGTGGGGAAGCGAGCACACGAGCTCGACGCCATGGCGCGCGAAAAATACGGGAAGGTCCCGATGCGGGCCGGTGTCGATGATGGTGAGATTGCAGCGATTGATGACGTCTCGGCCGAGCGCGACGCACTGCTCGACCAGCCACCGAAAGCTCGGATTGAGCTCGGGGGCGCCGCCGGTGATGTCGACCGTAGCGATGGACGTTCGCCGCAGCACCTCTACGCACGCCTCTGCCGTTTCCCGGGACATGACCTCGCTGCGGTCGGGGCCGGCGTCGACATGGCAATGCCGGCAGGTCTGGTTGCAGAGCTTGCCGACGTTGATCTGCATCACATCAATGCCCGTGGGCTTCAATGGCCAGAGACCTTCGGCTGCCAAGGCCTCTTGGAAGCTCGGCCCGATCGGCAGCTGGCCGAGCTCGACGAGCTGACGCTCGGGTTCGGCGAGTGGCAGTCGCCTTGCGTGGAGGCTCTTTCGGCTGGGCTTCGGGGCTTCGTCGTCTGGGGGCATCGGTGCAGTCCGTGGCTGCTACGCCACCTGGCGCCGAACGTTAGCAGCGAACCGTTGGATCGCCGCAGGAAACTCAGAGGCGCAGGTATCGGCCGTCTCGAGTGCCGATGGCAAACGGCGAGAGGCACACTGTGCCGCCGGTATCGGTCAGGCGCCCGGCGAGCCAAGCCGGCTCGATGCCTTGGGCCAAGAGCTCGTAGAAGGCTAGAACGGCGCCGCGGCGCTCCGTTCTGTCCAGGACCAATTGGTGCCCCTCGGGATCAAACGCCTTGAACACACCATTGGTCTCGATCCGGTAGGGCTTGATTAACGCGAAAGGCTCCGACAGTGCTGGCTCGGCTCCAAGCGACCGGCGGTACCCGTCCGTCACTTCGGCGAAGCTCGGGCTCGCTGTTTGCTTGAGCCGTTCCCAGGTTTCTTGGAGCACTTGCGGCTCGACCTCGTATTGCAGTACGCGAATCCGACGCGGGGCCGCTCCGGCTTCGACCTCCGCCAGCCCAACGCGGAGCTCGCGGGGACATGGGCCGAGCGACGCCACCGCGTTTCGCGGCCGGTCCTCCCGGTATATGGCTCCCGTGTGGACGTCGACCAGGTAGCGGCGCTCGATGCTCGCCCGCTCGGCACCTGGCAGCCACTCGCGACCGACCTCGACCATGGTGCGGTCGTACAAGACCTCGATCTCTGGGTTGGCCCGTGAGCCTGCGCCTAGCCAGGCATCGATACGTCGTTTGCACTCCTCGGAGGGCGAATCGCTTCGGAGCGCCTCAACGAGACGCGCGGCGCCATCGAGCATCCGCGCGATACCGCGAGCATTCTCGGATCCGAGCTCTCGTCGAAGCCGGCCAACGAATCGCCCGAGGCCCGATGGCGTGGGGCTTGGGGCAGCTTCGATGAGCCGCTCGAGCGCGGCATCCACCGACGGGGCGTATTGCGCGTCACCTGCTCCGACGCGGGTGATTGCGGTCAGCAGATCGTCGAGCGCGTCGGCGAGCTCGGTCGGCGGGCGCGGCTCGTCCGCGACTGCCGGCGACAGCATGGGCCCCGCGTTGGGAGCGTCCCCGTGGGACTCGAGACCCGCGACGAAGTGAAGCGCCGCAATGACGTGGTGCCCGTCGCTCAGGCCGTCGCTCGACACGCACTGAAGGTCCTGGTCGCGAAGGCTCAGGATCACGGTTTCGACCCGGCCGCTCACCTCGATGTCGAGAGAGAGCCGCTGAACCGCGCCCTCCCCCTTGCCCGTCCCGCCGCGCGAACGCAGGTGCCGGATCGCCGCGTCACGCAGCCGAGTGGACATCGTCCGGCTCCTCTCGCCTCAACACGTCGTGCTTGCGCTTCAGCTCGAAGCGAACCGTCCCCGGAGCGCGCCGAAGGTCGAGTGTCAACACCTCGCCAACCAGCCCGCGCGCCACGTCATCTCGGCCTTCCCGCTCGATCTGCTCGGCGCGGTGGAGGAACGACTTCGCCATCGCGCGCACCAAGATTGGATTACGCTCGATGCGCGGGCGGTCCAGCTCGAGGGCCCGGCGGAATGCAGGCAAAGCCAAGGCGTATTGCTCCTGGTGCGCGAAGGCCATCCCGATACCGATGAGCGGAGACGCCCAACCGATGCGACGCGCCGCCGCGGATTCAAAGCGGGCCACGGCCCAGCTGCTTTGCCCGAGCACGAGCCACAAGCGCCCCATCGCGTAGTCGCGCCAGCCCAGGGTGATTGCGGGCAGGCTGTCGCGCGAGCCCTTGGGCGGTGCCGGCTTGTTTCGAACCTCCGACCAATCAATCGTCGCCACTTCTTCGCCGCGAAGCTCCATCCTCGCGGCGATGGCGGAGAGGGCGTCCTCGATGGCTGCTCGGAGCGCCGGGACCGAGCTCGCATTGTAGCGTTCGGTGAGCTCGTCCAGCCCGCGCCCATCGGCGATGCGCCCCGCCGCGCGCGCAGCTTGGGTGGCGATGACCACGTCGGGGTGCTCGATGAACTTGGAGACCAGATCGGTGTGCTCCGAGGCGCCGAGGCTCTCCATGGCTTCAAGCGCCTGCAGCAGCAATCGTGGCTGTGGGTCTTCGAGCGAGCTTCGGACCTCGGGGAGGCCCCGGCAGTCCCCGTGCATACCGAGCGCGCCCGCCAGCGCAAGCCGCTCTTCGAGCAGGAAGCTTCGCTCGAACCGCTCGACCAAAGCGGGGTGCACGCGGGCGTCTTCGATGCCACCGAGCACGCGCGCCGCCCGAGCAACGAGCTCGCCGCGCTCTGCCTCGAGGACCGACACTAGCGTGGGTACCAAGCGGCGATCCGTTGCGTAGCGAAGCGACGCCAGGAGCCCGATTCGTGATTCGAGCGGCACCCCGCCATCGGTTCCCTCGATGATCGCGCTGATGTGGTTCACCACGAGGTCCGGCAGATCGCAAATTTGCAGGAGCAGCAGCGCGCGCTGATCTCCTGGCAGGATGTGGATTGGCTCGACGCTCGACTGGCCGTCCCAGAAGGCCCGGATGTCTGATTCCACGCGTTGCGCGAGACGTCTCCACTGCTCGCGCTCGTTACGGGCTTCCCTTCCTGTCCCACCTGGGAGCTGCGTGCGGGTTTGCGCGAGCTCGTAGCCGAGCTCGACGTCGCGGAGCTCGGCAAGGGTCTGGACCGCCTTGCGGCTTGCGTCGGTCTGCAGGAGCCGACGGTCGATGATTCGTTCGCGCACTCGCATCAGCGCCGCCCTTCGTTGCCGGCGGGAACCGGCTCGAAGAACCGCGAGCAGTGTCGCCATGTCGTCGATCTGCTCGACCGAGAGCTCACCGCTCCCTGCGGTGCTCAACCTTCCGAGAAAGGAGGGGTCGGCCGTCACTTCAGTCGGCGGTCGGACCGACGGATGGCGTGCCGCGTCGGGATCGAGGCTCAGGGTGCCGATCGCTGCGATGTCGGATGCGGCGATCACCCGCACCAAGGCCCGCGCCACCTCGGCGTCGGTGGCGTCAGGACCACAGCCGAGCGCCTCCCGAGGGTCCGCGCCTTCGGAGCTCGCCAATCCCTCTCGGAAACAAAGCTCGAGAGCGTCGAGATCTAGTTCGGTACCGTGCGCCACGTTACTGAATTCAAGATAGACAATTGAGAGGGGTACCCCCCAATCGGGGCCGGACCCGCCAGATCAGCGCCAGGGCTGGCGCCAACGCCAGCGCCGTCCTGGTAGACTCAGCCGGGTGACCCCAGCCGAGATCATCCAAGCCCTTGACCTCCTTCCCCATCCTGAGGGCGGGCACTATCGGGAAACCTGGCGACACGCGAACGGGGATGCGCGGGGTGCGGGGACATCGATCTACTACCTGCTGCAAGCTGGCGAGCGCTCGCATTGGCATCGGGTAGACGCCGCGGAGTCCTGGCACTTCTACTCGGGCGCACCCCTCGAGCTACTGACCTGCCCCGATGGCGGCGACGTCGTCCGTCAAGTGCTCGGACCAAACCTGGCATCGGGCGAGCGCCCTCAGATCATCGTCGCACCGAACGAGTGGCAGGCCGCGTGCTCGCTCGGTGACTGGACGCTCGTTGGGTGTACCGTGTCCCCTGCATTCGAGTTCGAGCACTTCGAGCTGGCGCCGGAGGGATGGAGCCCGGGGTGACACGCCGTCGGTGAACGGTGAGTCTTCGGTCGCGCCCCAACCCGGGCTCCTTGTGCCTGCGCGGGTTTCTCGGCACACTCCGCTCGATGAAGACGTCGTTCGCGTTTGCATTCGTTGCCGCCCTGTCGCTCGGCGTCGTGGCTCTCGTTTGCGCAGAGGCTGAAGCCCGTAGCTGCTACAGCATTTGGGCTCAGGCGGATGGCTATGAGTCGCACTACCGGCACTTCGTGTACGTGGAGAACGATTGCGACGAGTGGCTGCAGTGCTCGGTGTGGACGGATGTGAACCCACAGCCGCCGAAGATCATCTCCGTGGCGCCCGGCGCGACGGAAAACGAAGAGACGAACGGTAACTCCGAGTACAGCGATCCTCGGGCGTTTGGGACCTGTCACAGGAAGTAGTTCGGCGGGCGAGAGCGCAGAGCTCCGGCTCCAGGTTAGCGCTTGGGCGCTTGTCGATTCAGCAGCTTCAACACCGCCTGCAGGTCTTCCCAGACTGGCTTCTTGAACTGCGGGCTGCGCAGCAAGAACGCCGGGTGGTAGGTAGGCATGACGGGGATACCGCGCCATTCGCCCCAAATCCCGCGCCAGCGGCCGGCCGGGGGGACGACCTGGAGGTTTTCCGCCGCGCAACGGCCGAGCGCGACGATGGCCTTTGGCCTCACGAGCTCGAGCTGTGGAACCAGAAAGTGCGCGCAGGCCTGAGCTTCGGTCGGCAGCGGCGTTCGGTTCTCGGGCGGGCGACACTTCACCACGTTGCAGATGTAGACCCCATCTCGGTCGTAGCCCATCGCAGCGATCATGCGGTCGAGCAGCTGCCCTGCGCGCCCGACGAAGGGGAGGCCCTCTTGGTCCTCGTTGTAGCCCGGCCCCTCGCCAACGAACACGAGATCGGTGTCCGGTGTGCCCCGTGCGAACACAGTTTTCGTTCGGCCCTTGTGAAGCGCGCAGCGGGTGCAGGAGGCCGCTGCGTCGCTGAGCACCTGGAGACGCGCACGCATGTCTTCCACGCCCTCACCCGCCGCAGACCCGAGCGCCGGCGCTGCGGTCTTGGCGGCCGGGAATCCCAGGCCCCCCAAGGTTTGCTCCCATTGGACGAGCTCCTGGGCGCTCGCGATGACGGAGGCGAGCTCGTTTTCGGGGTCTGCGGCCACTTCGGGGGGAGTATAGGCCGGTTTCGTTGACTTGGCCGTTCTGGGCTCGCTACCCTCGTGTTCCAAGGGGGATTCGGCAGGGGATGTCACGGGCTCGGGTGCTAGCGATTGGGGACACTCATGTGGGGATGAAGCGCACCCACAACGAGGACACCTTCATGCTGGCCGACGAAGACAATCTCTACGTCGTCGCCGATGGTATGGGCGGGCATGCCTCCGGTGAGGTCGCCAGCAAGATGGCGGTAGAAACCCTTCGCGAGTTCTTTCGCGCAACGAGCTCGGACCCGGAAGCGACCTGGCCGTACAAGATGGACAAGGCGCGGGGCTACGAAGAGAACCGCCTGATCACGGGGATCAAGCTCGCAAACCTCCGGATCCACGAAGCTGCGCACAAGGACCCCAACATGCACAGCATGGGGACGACCGTCGCTGGAATCCTCGTCGTCGAGGACGGTGTGTTGATCGGACACGTCGGCGACAGCCGCGTCTATCGCATTCGCGAGGGCAAGATGGTGCAACTCACCAGCGACCACTCACTACTCAACGACTACATCAAGATGAAACGGCTCTCCGAAGAGGAGATCGAAAACTTCCCGCTGAAGAACGTCATCGTGCGCGCGCTCGGTATGAAAGCGACCGTCAAGGTCGACACAGTGCTCGACCGTCCAGAGATCGGCGACATCTACGTGATTTGCAGCGACGGCCTCTGCGGACCGGTCACCGACGCGGAGATCCAACGCATCGTCACGACGCAGCCCGACCTCCAGACCGCCGCCAACCGGCTCATCGAAAGCGCCAACGAGTCCGGCGGCCCCGACAACATCACCGTGGTCCTCGCCAAGGTGATGGGGCTCAGCTAGGTCGCGGGGATTCCTCGGGCCCAGCAGCACCGATTGAATTATCGCTTGACGCTGAGAGTCCGTTCGTGTGAGTTTCGCACGCACACCTGACTCGGTGGCTGAGCCCACTTACTCGTGAGAAGGAGCGGTTCGATGGTTTTCGTTTGGCGTCGATGGATCTGTTTGCTTGGTGTCTTGTCAATCGTCGTCGCTGTAAGCGTCGTGAATCCGGAGACCGCGCACGCCGGCGCTGGGGACTTCAGTTACTCGACCGGGACTGGATCGCCTCAGAGTTGGTCCGGTTTCGGAGACTCGATCATGGCCGGCTATTGTGGGCTGTTCTGCTCAATCAAGTCGTATGCGTCGTACTACGCCGACTCGGCCGCAGCAGAGAACGACTGGGCGGTAGACCTGCAAGGTCGCCCCCAATCGGGTGAAACGACGATCCAGATCTACGACGAGATGAACAACCACATCAGCGAGCTGCGAAACGCCAACATGGTGATCTGGTCGGCGGGCGGTAACGACTTCCTGAACGCCAGGGACGTCTTTGCATCCTCGTGTGATGAGAATCAGCTCAATCAAGCGATGACCGATTGGCGCGCCGACTGGGATCTCATCATTTCGCTCGTCTCCGCCGAGGCAGCGGCCGATGCGATCGTTCGAACCATGAACATCTATTACCCGGACCCCGATCAGGACCGGGGTAAATTCTGCGGCGCAACCTCGCACTTCTCCGTGTTCTACCCGCTTCTTCTCGACGCCGGGAGCTACATGTGTACGACCGCGGCGCTGGCCGGGTTCCAGTGTGCGGATTCCATTTCGGCTATGAACTGTGACGAGATCGACGCGGCGCATTCGATCGACCCGAGCTGCCTCGATCCGAGCGGAAGCAATTTTCGCGATCCCCTCTCGGTAACCAAGTACGTGGGCGGCGTAGCGACCTCCTGGCCTTCACCAAGCAATTCGGGGATGATCCAGAGTGACCGGACCCATCCCGGCGCAACGGGCCATCAGTACATCGCAGGTGCGCATCACGCGCTCGGCTACTCGGATGTCCCGAGCCCCTCGGTTTGTGGCGACGCCGTCTGTGACATCGACGAGACCGCGGCGACTTGTCCGGCCGACTGCCCTGATGCATGTGGCGACGCCCTGTGCACAGGTAGCGAGACCGCGGCGACTTGTCGGGCCGACTGTCCCGATGCATGTGGCGATGAGCTCTGCACGGGTTCAGAAGGGACTACGACCTGCCCCGAGGACTGCGGCACCGCGTGCGGCGACGGCGTGTGTAACGGCGGCGAAACCGAGCAAAGCTGTGCAGACGATTGCGCTGTGGCCTGCGTTGCCGACGGCGACGGCCTTGGCTGCAACTCGAGCACGCCATGCTGCTCAGGCGTCGGCAACTGCACCGGCGGCAAGCCGAGCAACCGTGTCTGCGCCCCGGTTGCCGCAGTCTGTGGTGATGGGGTCGTGGAAGGTGGCGAGCAATGCGAGACCGGCGTGGCGCTCGGCGACACCTGTGTGAGCCTTGGCTTCACCAGCGGGACGCTCGGGTGCGACGGGGCGACTTGTTCGTACGACACGAGCAGCTGTGTGGGCGGGACCTGTGCTGGCAACAAGGCCGCATGCACAGTCAATGCAGATTGTTGCTCCAACAACTGCAAGGGCGGCGCCTGCAAGGGCAACTAGAGAGCCACCCCCATCCGCACCTACGGACTCACTGCGCTGAGCGGCCTTCTGGTCGCG
>Ga0209536_100004480_pt1 | contig 22058 bp, 17 predicted proteins | sample DeeMarSeWOR28_12_FD_187461 | JGI IMG/M metagenome (GOLD analysis project Ga0209536, IMG submission 187461) | Marine sediment microbial communities from White Oak River estuary, North Carolina - WOR-2-8_12 (SPAdes) (version 2) | ecosystem: Environmental > Aquatic > Marine > Intertidal zone >... | reverse complement strand
AGGCTATGCTCTTCTAGCATTTGATTGGGATTGGAAGAATGGATTAGAAAATTTAGAAAAGAGTCACATCTTAAATCCAAATTATGCTTCTTCTTATGCCTGGCAAGCAATTAATCATAGGATTGAAAAAGATAGCGCCCTTGCGATGCAAAATGTTCAAAAGGCTCTTGAATTGGATCCATTATCATTGGTAATTAATTTTGGTTTATCACTTCATTATATTATTGATAAGAATTTTAGCGATTGTATTAAACAAGGGGAAAAAGTACTTGAAATGAATGCAAATTTTTTTCAAGCTCATTTTGTTTTGTATCAGGCTTACTACTTATCAAAGAAACCTGATTTATCCTTTCAACATTTTGCACTATGGAGACAGTCCTATGGAGAAAATGCTGATGAATTACGTTCCATATATAATGATAAAGGTTGGGAAGGAGTACTAATAAAAACTATAAACACTTTAGAAAGAAAGAAAGCAATTAGCAAAATTGCCTATCTTGACATTGCCAGATGCTATCTTCAAATAGGAGAATACAGGAAATCCCTAGATTATTTAGAGATCGCTTATCAAGAAAAAGTACCCCTTATGCTGCTATCTATGATTTTGCCAATTTGGGAACCAATATATTCCAATCCTAGATTTCAAAAAATACTGGATGATATGAATATACCGTACTAAATAAAGCACTAATTATAATATTTATTAGAATTGAATAAAAAATAATAGAATTGATTTTTTAACTAATAAGGCACATATAATTATCCTCCCTCGCTGTAAAAACGACAGTAACGGATGTGAATGGAGCTGCGAGTGGGAGCATGTGTCGGACAATATAAAATTCAGTATGAATGAATTGTCCGTGCGATAATTCGCAAGGTTTGGCGTGTGTTTTTGACCTTTTCTGATCATCAAAAATCATGACAACCCAAAGTGCTTGCGACCCAGCAGGCGAGCCAAACAACGGGCTACGGGCACATCTGAGATTCCCGAAATGAACGGAACCAGGTCTAACACGTTCGGGCGATCGTGGAGCAGATCAAAGCTGCTTTTAAGACAAGGGAGCTGCCATGAGTCAGCGGGCAGATCAATCAAATATCATGACAGCCAGGCCATAGCCTCCTCCGGATTCAGGGCCTTTGGTGAAGCCTTGTCAACTGCTTTGATGGGCTGAATGGACAATTGCGATCAAATTTTGTGATGAAAATAGCTTCCTAATCACCTGTTTGAAAAACCAGCTTCGGAGTACGATCAGCGTAGTAAAAGCCCCAGTTTGTTTCAGCTTCGGCAGCAGTATCGCCTTTCCATCGCTCATTAAAAGCCTCGAAATAAAAAACCGTCACCTTATTTAATTTGCTCCATGCCTGGCAGGTTTCATAAAATTGTTTCTGCGATGCTTCATCCGCCACAGGTCCGAACTGTCCCGGATTCTTGCTGGTCGTCCAACCGGTCTCCCCGATCACTATTTCTTTATCAGGATACTTTTCCCACAGATTGTGGATGACTTCGTCGATGTAAGTCACTGTGTTTTCGAGTGCGACATTAGACCACTGACCATACAAGTGAATGGTTATAAAATCCAGCGCGGCAACTACATCGCTGTAATAATCATCCATCCATACAAAATAGATATCGTCAATCGTCACCGGAACTTCCGTACGTTCCTTCATATCATTCAGATATCCAATGATCTCGCTTTTATCTGAAACAAAAATATCCGAACCAGAGAGGCCAAATATTTCATTGCCACAGCTGATGGCCTGAACGATATCAGGGTAGGTATTGGCCAGGGTAATGGCGTTCTCCACCTGGGTGGCATTGTCTTTCGGCGCATTGCCGGAGATCCAAACTCCCAACATCACCTTTATATCGATGCCATTTTCAGCAATTCCCTTTAGAATATGCTCTGCGTTGCGATCCGTAATGTACAGGCGAAAGGCATCCCAGTGCTTTTCCATAATCAGCAAGTCTTCCTTTATCTGACTTTTTGAAAGCGTACTTCCCGGGCCCTGTCCGTTGCGGAAAGGACCATAACAAACAGCACTTATAATTTTACCATCAGCATTATAAAAGGCTGAATCTGCACTATGCAAGTCAAAGGAATCCGAATCGTCTTGAAGATTGAGTGAATCGACATCGTTTGATTGATCTGGATTAATGGGATCATCATTTGTGCATGAACCGATGAAGTAAATGATGGCCAGTATTAATAAAATGCTGTAGCATCTTTTTTTAGTGAATACTATGTATAAGTTGCGCATTTTTATTTATGGTTGGAGTTGCACAATAATCTTTTCATGGCTATGGTTTATTATCATAAGGCTTTGAATTGATTTTCAGTTCCTTATAAAAACCTATTCTATGACAATTAATGCTGATCTTAAAAGAAGTTTTGGCAATTATTGCAAGTCCGATCAAATAAAAAGCATGTGATTACCTGGCCAGCTCAGGACATGGTCTTATTATCTCTCCATGGGTTTTGACCATTCCAATGTGCGTCGAATGTAGCTTGAAGTTTAGTCATATGAACTTCCATTGCTCTCTCTGCATACTCCTGCATTTTACTATCAATTGTAGTGTAAATCCTAAGACCAGACTCGTATAGATCCAGGTTATTTTCTTTTGCCCATGAAAGTAATTGTGGTTGAATAACAGATCTGAAATATGGTGCAGGCCCTGTAACATGATCCTGGGCTTTATAATCCACTCCCAATGGAAGTACTTTGAGTGAATCATAAATCTCTCGTGAGATGAAATTGTACTTGTACATATTGTACAAAACTTCCGTACGTTTATCCATTGCTTTATTAGGATGGATAATAGGGCTGAAGCGTGTAGGGGCATTCAGCATACCAATTAACAAGGCTGATTCCTGTATATTAAGACTATCTGGAGATTTTCCAAAGAAGGTTGCGGCAGCAGTATTAATCCCATAAGAGTGATGCCCAAAGAAGATTGTATTAAAATACATTGCCAAAATCTCTTCCTTTGTAAATAGCTTTTCCAATTGGATGGCGATAATCCACTCTTTCATTTTTGTTACAAACCCACCCATTCCATGACTATAGAGATATCCCTGGTTCTCGGTCATGGTTTTGTAAATGTTTTCAGCAAGCTGCATAGTAATAGTGCTCCCTCCACCTCTATAAGTATGAGTCAACTGACCAGTTACAGCTCTTAAAAGTCCTTTTAGATCAATACCAGAATGTCTGTAAAAACGTATATCTTCCGTACTCAGTAGAGCATCAACTAAATAAGGAGAAAGATTATCAAATGTGATTTGGTTCCGATTAAATCTATAGTATTTCCCAAGAATCTTTCCATCAGCTGAAATTAGAACAGAAGCAAGATCATTTTCCCTTTCCGGATTTTCTATAGATTCATAGCTTGGCAAATCCCCAAAATAGATTGAATAAGTTAATTCTAACAGAAAAAATCGTAAGGGTCACAATTAAAAGAAATGACAGAAAAGCAATCCATGTACCACGTATTAAAATATAGATTAAATTGTACGATCTGATTTTCATACTAAATACCTGCCTTCCCTATAAAGAATATCTGACATCTGTATGAGAAATTTGTAGAGTTTAGTCCTCAAAGTATCTGGTTGAAAAATGAATGAATATTATTAAAAAAGCATCTCTAAAAAAGAAATAAATGTAATATAATCACATCATAACTATTCGACACAAAACAGGAAAGAAATATTCGAATAATAATTGTAAACTATAATTAATTAGCTGGAATTTAAAGATCCAAACGTTATAACAAGTGCAATGATAAATTTATTGATAGACTCGCAGTCAAAGCGACAGGAGCGGATACGAATTGAGCTTGCGAACTGAGAGCAAGAATCGGATAAGAGGAATTTCGTAAGAAGGAATTATCCGCACGATTATGCGCAAAGGTTGGGGTGGTGAAGGCAGGGCATTCCTTGCTCATCCAATTGCTTTGATGGGCTGGCGGGATATGTATAATCCACCATCGACAAACATGTTTTTTTACTACATCATAATAGCTATTGTCGTGATATTTACATGCGTTGTAAACAGGCGAACGTGCGCGATCAGGTTCATATTGATTGTGACATGCATCCTTTGCGCGCCAAATGCCACTACGATCGGGCACAAATATCTTGCAGCCCGTTGACCAGGCGATCCATGCCATCCAGTACGGTATGCTGCTCCAGGGCACCGTACGCCACACGCAGCGAGCAGCCTTCGTCCAACCCAAAGGTGAAGCCAGGCATGACAGCCACCTTGTGCTCACGGATCAGGCGCTCTACGATTGTCATGGCATCCAGGTCGGTCTGCACGCGCAGCAGGCAGTAAAACGCCCCATAAGGCGTCGGCACGGTTGCAAGCTCGTCTAGCTGGCTCAATTTCTCCAGCGTCATTTTTCTGACTTCGCCTAACTGCGCTACGTGAGGCATGCAATAACCCCTGCCTGCCTCCAGGGCGGCCACTGCTGCCCACTGTGAGATGACCGGCGGACATATCAGGTTGGTATCCTGCACTTTTCGCAGGCTTTCATATAAATGTTCGGGCGCTACCATATACCCGATGCGCCAGCTGGCAAATCCATAAGCTTTGGAAAGAGAGAACAGGGAGATCGTATATTCGGCGCTTCCTTCGATGGATCCCGGTGAGAATGATGTGACACCTTCATAGGTAAAATACTCGTATGCCTGGTCGTGTATATGATAAATCCCCCGCTCCCTGCAAAACGTATTCACAGCCCGCAGGGACTCCTCCGGGTACACCGCACCGGATGGATTGTTGGGGGAGATCGTCACAATGGCCTTGGTCTTTGGCGTAACTGCCGCTTTTATGGCATCCAATTGCAGCTGATAGTTATCATCCGTGGGTACGCTCACCGCCCTGCAATCGGCCATGGCGACCGCCATCTCGTGATTGAAGTAATAGGGTGTCTGTAAGATAATTTCATCGCCAGGATCGGTGATTGTCCATATCGCATTCATAAAAGCCATATTGCTTCCGGCGGTGACCATCACTGCGGAATCACCATCAACGGAGATCCCATTCTCTGCGTCCAGTTTGATCCTGATCTGCTCAAGCAATGCGGGAATCCCCTGCACCAGCCCGTACTTATGATTGCCGGGATCGGTGAGAAAGGCTTTTATTTGATCGCCGACTTCTGGCGGAGGCCCATAGTTGACGACGCCCTGCCCAAGCGAAATCACGCCCGGATTTTCCCGGATTAATTCTCCGACCACGGGAATGATCGGTGTTTGCACGGATTGCATGCGAAGTGTTTGTCGTTTCATTACCTTATCTCAAATAGCTATACTTCCTGCTCAAATTTGATATGTTGAGCACATCCCTCCATCATTGGTGATGATCAAAGGGCATTCCTGAAAAGGTAAAAAGAATTCTCATCTTCTCAAAAATTCGGGGTATGATGGGTGAGCAGGATATTTGCAATCAACCGATGACGAATATTTTAAAATGATCGGTCTGCCAAACATATGCAACAGCAGGAATGTTTATTGACTCATGGAAGTCGCCTCGATTCTTTGCCCACACAACATTTAAACTTATTTTTACCCCATGATCACAGGAGAATTAAAATCACAAGTAGATAAAATATGGGAAGCCTTCTGGGCAGGAGGTATTTCTAACCCACTTACCGTCATTGAGCATTTTACATTCCTGTTGCTTAACTTCCAGACAAAACAATATCAATGACGCTCTGATCCTTTATCAGCTTTAGTGAACAAGTATTTCAGAGAAAATCTTGCGAAGCCTGGGAGTGTTATTGACGTCATGAGGTGAGGAACACCATTATCCTAGTAATTGAATTAACAAAAAGCTAGATTTACTTAAGTAATCCTTGATTACTTTACTACAATACTATGTCTATATTAAATTGAAGTAAACTTTTGAACACATGTTTACTCCTTCTGTACGAATTATATTTGGAATATTTGGACTCGCCATTGCGTGGGGATTTTATTCGCTCGGTTACCAGGAAGTAGCCTTAGTGATGCTTTCATCTGTTGTATTAATAATTTGGGGGTACTTCAGAAATGGCACAGTTTATTTGGCTTTCAAGCAACTTAAGCAAAAGAACTTTGATAAAGCTGAAAAATCATTGGCTGTAATTAAATATCCACACTTATTAAGCAAAAAGCAAAAAAGCTATTATCACTTTGCGAAAGGTTTTATTGAGCTTAATAAAGAGCATCCAGATGAATGCTATCATCAATTAAAATTAGCGCTTGAACTTGGACTTAGAACTGAAAACGATACCGCAATTGCAACTTTGCACATGGCGGACATCGCACTTGGACGGAAAAATTATGATGAAGCTAAAGAATATCTTTTATCCTTGAAATCACTTAAGTACCGACCAGAACTGGATGATGAAATTGAAAAAGTGCAGAAGGAATTAGAGAGGTCCTCGACTAACACACTTTGATGGGCTGGTGAAATATTTGCGATTAATCGATGACTATTATTGTGAACTAAAGAATGAGCCTACCAGATAAATTTAAGGCAGGTATCAGCACATAATTATTCCTCAATAGATGTAACTTGCCCACCCAACTTTTTAAACTTATTTTTAACCCATGATCACAGAAGAATTAAAGTCACAGGTAGATAAAATATGGAAAGCGTTCTGGACAGGAGGCATTTCCAACCTGCTCACTGTCATTGAGCAGTTTACCTACCTGCTGTTTATCCGCAGGCTGGATGAGAAACAATTGATGGAGGAGAAGAAGGCGAATATGATAGGATCTCCCATACAGAATCCGATCTATTCCGAGGAGCAGCAGGAGCTGCGCTGGAGCTCGTTTAAGAATAAAGATCCGGAAACCATGTTCGACCTGTTTACCCGGCCACAGGCGGGTGGACTTACGGTGTTTGACCACATGAAGGAAGTGGGTGCCAAAGCAGGTGTCTTCGCCGAGTACATGAAAGGGGCTACGTTTATGATCCCTTCGCCCAGGCTGTTGGACATTACTCTGGTGAACCATCAAATGGTGATACAAGTGTCAGCCGGCCAATTCTAAGAAAGAACTGGAATAAAGCTAAGGGGCTAATTTCTGATTAATGATAATTTTAATGAATTAGAGCTGTCAAACCGTCAAATTAATTTAATGATTGGACGTAGTGTAAAAAAATGTTAGAATGGGAGATCATAATGATCCCCCTTTTACAATCAAACTAAAAGTCTTCTGAGCTTCACTAGCTGCCTTTACAATCATGTACTTATCACTACTTAGCTTAGTAATCCAGCTGTTCAGATAAGCTGCAGAGTTGTGGTGAGATGAAAGTTATATATTGTCCAGGAATTAATTTACCTTACTGGAAATATCAATAGCTAATTTCCAATCACCTTTATCATCCTTTTTCCAAATTGTAACAAAATCGAAATCAGATTCAATAATTTCATTTACCTTATTTTTATAAATTACATTGCCGAAACCAATGCAACAAGCAAGTTTCTCTGATTCAGATATTTCAATATTTGTTAAGCTCCAATCAAGAGTACCTTCTTGATTCTCAAAAAAATCCAACCAAATATCTAAAATTTTGTTTTTCCCTTGTAAAGCAGGACCATCGGTAAGACGTCATACAGCATGTTCATCATAAAATGACATAACAACATCTATATCTTTATTGTTTATAGCTAAAAGCCAGGTGCTATCTAATTTCTGAATGTTTTTTACTTCAGTATTGAAATTAATCCTTGTCTGACATCCATCAGAACAAAGCAAGATGCATATACTACAACAAAGTGTTAGATAAGATTTTATTAAAGTACTCTCCATGATTATTTGGTATTGATGACAACATTAAGTTACTCAATAAATTAATGAAAATCCTTGGTAGAGGGATTGAAGTATAACAAATAATAATGCAAAAAAGGGATCACCGGGATCCCTTTTGAGTGATGAAGTTGAAAGCCTTCTGAGCTTCGCTTGCAGCTTTGACTATCATGTACTTATCATTTGACAGCTTTGATATCCAGTTGCTCAGACAAAAAGATGCCCGGATAGATCTATGATGGGGGATTTTCAATCGAACAGTATTTTGAGACATCATTGACCTTAAGGGAGTCCTGTAAGTTCATGCCACCGTCCCGGCTAGCAGGTGGCGCTTTGGAAATGAGATGGCCTAAATCGACGCATCATGTTCGCCATTGTTGTGCGATTGCAGATTTCATATTTTCCTTTGGGAAGCTTAATATTTTTTTGGCCTCAACAGGATTATTATACGGAATATTATTCAGATTACTATTTACATAATTGATGTCCATCGAATCAATGTGCGTATAATTATCTGCTCTAATCCCTTTAAACTGGTAAATAAGGTCACTCATTGTACCAATAATTTTCCTGTCATTATTGGTTTTAAAGAATTTCATATCAACGGGTTCAAATATTTTGTCAAATTCTGAAGACGTTAAAACAATTTTATCTTGCTGTAATTGAACTTTGAGTCTTTGCTTAAAAATATGTGAGATATTCGGCAGGTCCTTTTTTTTAAGATCAAGGATAAAAATTGAATAGCAAGTTAAGTTGTTAATGAAGATCATGTTCTTTTTCCTGTCCGTATAAAATAGTTGGGCATTCCAATTATTCAATGATCTTGTCATGCAATCAGCAGGTAAATGATTGTCGATATGATCAAATAGACTATGTAGTTTTTTTGAGCAAAATACCCTGGTCATTGTTTTTTCCAGCTAAGTTAATTGTTTGAACCTTAACTTGCGCACAACTACACCCTAAGTGTAGTCGGGCTACACCCCAGGTGTAGCCGGTGTAAGGCTGACGGGTGTTTTTTACGTGCCCATTCCCCACCCCGATAACAGCCGCCCGGGCCAGCAAAAAGCACACTCCAGATCTATTCAGCATAATTACATACTATGAGGTAATTGAATGTATTTTCCATAGAGTTTAAAAAATTGTTGCGTCGCCTTCCTACCGATGATTTACTTGATTAGTATTTCAACATCTCGATCTTCCTGAAGTCGATCGGATGGCTGTTGGATTGCAGAGAGATGTATCCCTGGGTAACAGCATGATCATTCTCCTTATAAAAAAGCTTTCCTAATTCATGTTCCGGATCGTCCTGCGGATTGGTAAATACCAGGATCTCCTCCCCATTCACAAAATGTTTGAAAACCCCATCCTTGCATTCAATCTCGGCCGTCACCCACTGATCCCCATGAAAGGTCCTGCTCACTTTTGCGGGCGAACAATATAAATCACATACCTGTCCATCGATTTCTACCTTTATCCCATTGGCGCAAATCTCACCAACCGGTCTTTCATCTGTGCCATTGCCGCCGTGCAGGTTGTATTCCAGGCACACCGGGAACGATTGGTTCAATCCCATCATCCGGGGATCCTGACCATGGTATTGAATGCCACTGTCGCGAAATCCCCATTCGGGGGCTCCTACTGCCGTTTCACCGACAAAGCGATATTCGACCTTTAACCTGTAATTGGTAAATACCTTGTCGAAATACAAGGCGCCAAACCTGTTATTGAAACTATCGTACTGGTCATAGCGGATGCTTAAGATCCCATCCGCCACACTGAAGGTGTTTCCAAAATTATCACCCAATTCATACCCGGCGATCTTCATAGTCCAGCCATCCAGGTTTTGGCCATTGAACAACGATACCCATTGCGAATCTTCAGTCTTTTCATCAACGGTTTTTTTTGACTTGCAGGAAATGGCTAAAAGCACAGCGGTGATTAAATAAAAGTAAATCGGTTTCATTAGCTTAATGTTACGTATCATTTAAAATGGCAAAAAATATGCACTAAATCGAGTATTTCTACAAATACATTTCATCCTCAGATTTTTAAAATCATATAATTGAATATCCGCTAGGTATCATAGAAAGAATGTCACCCTGGATTATGAACATGCAACAATCTGTCAAGGTCAGGACAATTCAAACCCGATACTTCCGCATAAAAACCTGATATTTCTGGTATGATTACAATATGTTGATCCCAAAAGCTCTGATAGCCCCAAAAACAAATGCGGTCAGCAACAATAGGGCAATCAAAACCCATATCCACATGAATTTCTTCTGCGTTTTCTCAAATATTTCACTTTGATCCAGGAGGCCTGCCTGTAGATCATGAAGATTCGCTTTTAACGCCTGTAATCTCCAGTCACTGGTCAGCTTCAGCGAGAGGTAAACAAGGATGAACATCGTAATATTGAGGGCTATAAATAAGCTTATCTTGTTGATACGAAAATGCCCATCCATATTGTCCACCATAATATTAATATTAAAGGACAGGATCAGTATGGTAAAAGCGATCAACACCATCCAGATCTCATAGTAGGACCTGAAAAACTTCATCTGCTTCTGAAGCAGGCTTTTTAGGTTTTCACTAAAATTATTGATCTCACGGCTTTTGATAAATATATAAATCCCGTATACCATCACCGGCAATGTAATGGATAATTGACCTGTTAAGACCCAGATCATCGTATTGTTCTCACGATACCCCATCAGGTTCATCGAGATCAGGATGAGGTTTACCACCTGGATCCCCCAGTAAAACAACAAATTGAAATTCAGAAAATTGATGGTCTTCTTGTTTTTTGCACTTATTATGTTAGTAATCATGGCTTTAGACAGTTTATGGTTACCAGATATATTTTCAGTATTTTTTCCCCAAATGTTAAATAATTTATCGAGTTCCATCTTCTTACACGTTTTCTCTATTAAACATTTCCCTGAGCCGCTTCTTTATGCGATTCAGCTTTACCCCCACATTGCTTGCCGATAGTCCCAAAACCTGGCTGATTTCCTCATACGTGCACTTTTCCAGGTAAAGAAATATGATGGCCTTGTCAATATTGTTCAGCATATCAATGTACCGGTAAAGTGACTCCAATTGATCATTCATGTTTTCATCATCTTCATTATTCAGATGAAATTCCAAATCAGTATTGATCGGAACTGTTACAATTTTTTTCTTTCTTATGCCAACAATGGCCGTATTCAACGCCACCCGGTACATCCAGGTCTGGAATTTTGATCTCCCTTCGAAGGTGGGATATGCTTTCCAGAGCTGATAGATGATCTCCTGTTGAAGATCTTGGTCATCGATGGACGAATAGATCCGGCAGATCTTGTAAATGATGCTGATGTTGTCATACACCAGGTTTACAAATGTCTCCTTACTGGGTTTCTTCATCAATTCCCTGCTCTGTATATCGACCTATTAGTTGCAGGCCGATAGAAATAATTACAAAAGAAGTTAAGAATTATTCCTTGTTTCCTGAATATAGTGGTGACAGTAAATTAAATCATGAATTTAGAGGATTCATATAAGGGGAACATGTATAAATTGTTCTGTTTAAATTCTACTTTGAACAAGCAGGCGAATACTTCAACTGATCATATCTCCGATAATCTCGCTTACCAGGAACCAAAACGTTGATAAAGGGTGTTTTACTACTGACTTATCTTACTGATCATAATGATCTGAACACATGAAGACAGATGAAAACAAACAACTGATGCGGGATTACCTTGAACAGGTCATCAACGCCAAAGAAGTAAGCAGGATCCAGGAGTTCCTATCTGAAGATTACATTGAAGTTCACGATAAATTACGGGAAAAAGTACCCTTTGAGGAAGCTAAAAAACGAGTTTTGGGATTATACACTACCTTTCCTGACTTTCATGCCCGGATTGACCGGCAAATCGCCGAGGGGGACTGGGTAGCTACATGCTGTACGATTACCGGAACGCATACGGGAGTCTGGCTCAATATGAAACCGACGGGCAAAAAGCTGGAATATACTCTCGTATCAGTTGACAAGATTGTCGATGGGAAAATCGCAGAACACGGCGGGGCAGCCAATAATTTTATAGCATTCCTTACCGCCGGGGCAGTAAAAATTGGTTGAGGTGGATTAGAACTTGAACGTTCATCGTATTCGCAATTGCCCCTTAGTATTTTAACCTGAACCCGAAATCATTAACACTCGTCATGCCGGAAAATATAGCTCAATATTTGTTTTGAGCTATATTTATCCGGTATCTCTTCATATTATAGTTTAAGATTGCGGATATTCCGAATTTTCGGAATTCCGCAATGACGTAACTATTTAATAATTTTTGTTTAACCTTTGTTGGTGTTGCCTGCCGACCAGGCTGGTCATCAACAAACAAATATGGTCTAGGATTAACTCGTTGGACACCCATCAAAACCGGGCAAGTAAGATCAACAAGTGGGTAGAAATTTTTACTGCATCCTTCAAAACATTTGATCCCATCAATGCTGTATACCCTGAAATATCGGTAAACATGATGGCTTCGTGTTTTCGGTCTTTGGACATTTTAAAATGCAAATTATAACATTCCTTCCTGTCTTAACTGATCTAATTCTTTCCTGATTTTAGTATATTTTTCTTCCTGCCGTTTTAATATATCTTTGAATTCCTGATCTTCCCACAGACTTTCAAAATGCGGATCAAATTGAATATGTCCAACATATTCACCAAAGAATACTTCATTTTCCATTTCATGAAGAAGATCATAGGTTTTTTTCTTTTCTCCCAAGCATGCATAAGAACCTGCCATTAAGTATTTAACTCCTGATTTGCCCCTATCCACGCATATTCTTCCTAAGCGAAGACATTCTTTTCCTGCTTCAACTAATTCATTAAACAATTTTATTGCCTCATTTTTTTCATTTAATTGATATAGGACGTAAGCATATTCATAATGGCTTTGAACATATAGATTCATTTGCAAATTTTCTCGATATTTACTCAGGTTCATTTTTGCTTCACCCCATTTTCTCGTATAATAATAATAGTGACCTAATTCTCTAAGACAAGTTTTGCCACTATCAATTGCACAAACTTTATTAGCGTAAAATCTCATTTCATCCCAGTTACCTTGTATTGCACTCAAACGAGATAGGTGGAAGAATCCTTCAAATGGATAATTCTCTGCAACATCTTTGTATATCTTTTCTGCTTTTTTATAATCGCTTATTGCTAAATAATCTTTACCTAATCTATTGAAGTGTTGATAATAAGAAGGAGTGCCAATTGATCGCTCAATTAATTTATTACGATATTCAAATACTTTTATAAAATCCCCTTTTTGAAGAAAACTTTCTGCCATTCCTTCAATTGCATTAAGATTATTTGGATTTAACTCCAATGCTTTATTACCTAATTCAATACATTTATCAAAATCACCTTTTATATCAAAATAATACTCTCCAAGCAATACGTATCCTTCTGATAGTTCGGGATCAATTGATAGTGCTTTATTTGCATAGTAGATAAGTGTATCACCATAGGATGAATCGAAATAAACAGATGTTGAGGGAGCGGTGTCGTGAATCGAACTATGAATAAATGTTCCTAAGCCAAGATAAGCAAGTGCAAACTGAGTGTCTAATTCTATGGCTTTCTTGTATAAATTGATTACACTATCGGTATAATTTCGATTTTTCGAAAGACTATTTGCTCTTAGATAAAAATCATATGCTTTTAGATTTTTGGTTGGTATTGATTCAATCCTATTCTTAACCTTGGGTGATATTATTATCTTAATTTCTGATGCTACTTCCTGTGATATATCACTCATAACGGCAAATACGTCTTTCAATTCTCTGTCATATTGACCTGACCAAATATGTTCATCACTTTTGGCATCAATTAATTGGGCAGTAACTCTTATTTTATTTTCAGATTTAAAAACACTTGCTTCTAATAAATATGATACATTTAGTTCTTTACTTATTTGCGGGGATTGCACTGCGCTTTTACGATATTTTTCTACTGATGTACGTGAGGCAACTCTAAGATCATTGATTTTGCTCAAATGATTTAAAATTCCTTCCATAACACCATCTGCAAAGTATTGGTTTTCTTCTTCGCTGCTTAAGTTCTTGAAGGGTAAGACGGCTATAGATTTTTCTGTTTCGACAGAATTGTTGGTAGAAAAAAGTTTCCATACTACCATTGCTATAGTAATGATAACGACGATTGAGGTAAGAAGTAAAATAGGATACTTTTTTCTGTTAATTTTGGTGTTAGTGTTTACATTGGTCTTCGTTGATTCTTTCTTTTCCTCACAAAGAACTTGGTATACTCTAATCGGTTCATCAACATTTTTAAATCTCTTCTCCTTAACAAACTTTGTTTGAATGTCTGACTTGTTCTTAATATCCCTGTACACAGAACCTGAAATATATATACAACCTTCATTTGTATCTGCTTCTAACCTTGAAGCAATATTGACCGCATCACCTAATACATCAGTCCCTTCTAATACCAATTCCCCTTCATGAATTCCAATTTTGAGAGGTATCTCTTTATCCCTACATTCTTTTTGTATTTCTATCGCACAGTATACGGCATCAGATGCTAAATCAAAGCTAACTAGCATTCCATCACCCATTTCTTTTATTAGTGTGCCATTGTATTTTTCAATTAATTTGGAGTGGATTTCTTTGTTCCTGGAGAGAATTTCAAATGCCTTATCTTCATCCGAACCCATCAATGCCGTATACCCGACAATATCGGTGAACATGATGGCTGAATGCTTGCGTTCTCTTGGCATTATAATGGCAGTATAAAATCAACTTCCAATAGACCCGAACTGTAGTCAATTTAACTATTAAAGATGAAAATTTCCATCAAAAGGTGATGAATGGCAAATCAAAAAAAGCAACCGTTGCTGATAAAATGGTTTATTTTATTGTTGAACCGCCAGCTTTATCTTCGCGCAAAGCGATCCTGATTTTTAAATATTATACCAAAAGGTGACCTTTAACACCAAGGCTCTGTTCTTACTATTGAAGTCAATAGATCCCAGCGTTTCACCAGGCAGATAATTTTCGGTATAGACCAGGAAGATATCAGAAGCCGGTAGAAATCGCCATTGGAAGCGGGTATTCAAATTTACATTATCCGCCTGCTCATTATACTGTACAAAAGTGGTCCAGAAAATTTTGTTGGTAAACGTGAGCTCTAACCGGGGACTTATTAAAAGGTAATCGATACTGGTATAAGGCTCCGGGAGCGAAACATCATTATAGGAGAAATCCGCATTGATACTGCCATAGGGCTGGAAACGATATCCTACGCCTCCATCGATATTGAGGATGGTGCCATTATAATATCCCCCGAAAGATCCTTCCAAACTGTACGTAAATAATTGTCGTTGTGTTGACCTGTATTCAAAACCTGCCGCAATATTGGTGTAATCTGAACCTGCTGGCAATTCCTCTCCACCGGAATTGGTCGGATCAAAGGGATCCTGCAACCTCACATACGTTTGATTGATACCAAAGCCAAATGAACTGCGGTTCAGCATCTCAAAACCATATGCTAACTGAATTTCGTGATCCAGCTTCTTAAAATCCTTGTCCCATAAATACGTAATATCAAACCTAGGCCCATGTGATACCAATTTCTCTGAATTTTTGGGGAAGAAGGTATATCGGAAATCAGGTGAAATCTTATAGTAGCCTGTTCGCTGAATATACCCGACCTCCGCATTATAATGCTCTCCTACATATTCATGCACCCACTCCCACCCGAAATTTTTAGATTCATACTCGAGATTTGCCGCATGAAATAGTTCATCCCCAGACAGGTGAGGACTGAATGATTTATGTAAAAGGAATTTGCCATTATATAAATTATTGGCTGAGAAAAGATTGTATTCCAGGCCCAGATCACGGTTGTAATCCGTCACACTTGAATCGTGCTTGGCATAATCGACACTAAACGATTCCTTATTGATATAAGATACGGTAATGTTGGATCTTGCAAAGATCTGGCGTTGCAGTACGGCTACGGCATAATTTTGAGTCGGGATGCCACCACCCTCACGGTTTCCATCTTCGTCATACCTTAAACCAACTTCACCGGTTTGAATATCCATTACGCCAATCCTCCAGTTTTCATTCAATCTTCCACTTATTCTCCCACCTGCGGTTATTGGACTTTCAAGACCTATCCGGCGAGAAAAAAACGGTCGTGTATCCCTGAACCCGAGATTGGCGAAAAGATCGGAATTTTCCAGAAAGAACTGCCTCCGTTCCGGGAAGAACAATTCAAACCTGCTCAAATTCGTCACCTGGCGGTCGACTTCCACCTGGGAAAAATCAGGATTTACCGTGAGGTCGAGATTTAAGGATGGGGTTAATGAGACTTTGGCGTCGAAACCGACATCATAATTGTTTTCGACCGGCGAACCGGCTTCATTGTCTTTTGAAGTCGAAGCCGTGGCATAGGGGATCAATGAAATGTTGGTCCCGGGATTAGGCGGAGGCTCATCCCATACCATATTGCCGGTAAAAGCCAGGGCCGCCGAGGGAAATTGTCTGGGTACCGGCGTCCATGCAGATTTTTCATTGTAGGAAAGATCGAGCCTTGAAAAATTAATCCCCCAGGTTTTAATGCCCTTTTTATATCTCAACGTCTTGAAAGGGATCGCCGCTTCAAAGATCCATTTGTCTTCATAGTTCACCACCTTTGATTTCCATTTGTTGTCCCAGTTCAGGTTTACAAATCCTCCATCCGACATTTGTCCGTCCCATTCAGCGCCTGCCGCATTGGCGCCAAATGAAAACCCATTGGTCAGATCGTCAAAAGGATCGATCACGCAAAAGAAATTGTCGTTATCTCCAAAACTGAAGTCGCGCTTCATCGAGGCGACCACGATGCTGCCGGGACTTTTTATATAGCAGACCGCGGATATATAGAAGTTTTTGTCATCATAGGATACCCGAACTTCCGTTTTTGCATTAGCCAAACTGGTATCCATGGGCAAGATCATATGGAAATCTTTGGCTACATCAGCATTGATCCATGTTGCTTCATCCAACACACCATCAATGACAATTTCATCGGTAGCCCGGTCACATCGGATCTCAAACCTGTCATTGACTTTTTGAGCGAAGACAGCACTGGTAAAAAATAAAAAAATTAGGATTCCCGCAGTTAGCTTTTTCATATACCTTCCATTAAAAAATTGCGCCATAAACCTAATTCACAATTCTGATATGATTCTGAATTGATCAATTATTTTTTGATTTATTCAGCAAATTCAAATTTGGCATATTCAAGATGAGATTATCATGACCTTGATCAGGTTTTTAAAAACAAATGATTGGTTGGCAATCAAAACAATAAGTTACTAAGATCAATGCTAAAATAGCATCGTCTAATGGATATACTTGAAAAGAAAAAGCAATGGTCATTACATAAATAAGAGCCTTTGGTATAATCAAAAATGAGAAAATATAAATTATAATGCGATTTATTAAATCTGTTCTTCTTTGCATCAAACATTAAAGCCCATTTCAAAAGTGATTTAAAAAAAAGCCTATTGAATTGATCCATCACTTTTGTAACTTGTTTTCTTCAGACACCTAAACATATGCTCATGCTCAGATCCACCATAATTTTAACCTTCTTTTCATTGTTTATTATGTCCTGTAACCAGCAACCTGCCCAACAGGAAGCACCGGTTACCACGATTCCCACAAACAATATCCGTCACTACCTGGTCAACGAGGCGGCAAAGATTACTGAAAGTGCATTGAAAGGCATTGAAAGCAAAGAAGACTGGGAAAAGATCAGGGAGGATCGCTACCAGGAGATGGTCCAGATGCTGAGCCTGGTAGATGTGCCGCTTGAAGGAGAACGGCCACCACTCAATGTAAAAAAAGTAGGCACTATTCAACAGGATGGATTCCGTATTGAGAAGCTTTATTATGAAGCATTGCCCGGATTATATGTCCCTGCCGATTTGTACATCCCGGACAATATCACAGCACCTGTACCGGGTATCCTATACCAGTGTGGTCATTCGCGTACACAGAAAGTGCATTATCAACCACATGCCCGGCGCTTTGCGGAATTGGGATTTGTATGCCTGATCGTGGAGACCATCCAGTGGGGAGAAGTGTATGGAGAGCACTGGGGCTGCTACGCCCGAGGTTGGTTTAACTGGTATAGCAGGGGCTATACCCCTGGTGGAGTGGAAGCCTGGAATGGGATCCGCGGGCTGGATCTGTTGAGTGAATTGCCAGAGGTTGATAAGGACAAGCTGGGCGTGACCGGAATTTCGGGCGGCGGTGCGCTCACCTGGTATATTGCGGCGATCGATCTGAGGATTAAGGCTGCTGCCACTGTCTGTGGTAACAGCACGCTGGAATCCCAGATTTATACGCGTACCATTGACGGGCATTGCGATTGCATGATGTTCAACAATACATATCTGCGGGATTTTCATGACGTCGGTGCACTGATCGCTCCACGGCCCTTATATATTGCTCAGGCCGACCGCGACGGACTCAATACGGTTGAGTCATCCCGTGCAGTGTATGAATCCCTGAAAAATTTCTATAGCATGTACGGAGCAGCAGACAATATCGAATTTATTTCCACCCCTGGCGGGCATTCCTACCATCCCAATTCCCGGAGAGCAATCTTCTCCTTCTTCATCAAACACCTGATGGGTAAAGATGTGCCACCCGAAGAAATTGCCGATGTCAATGAAGCTCCTGAGGCATTGCTTTCCGTGGACGAACTCAGGATTTATATGGATGGCCCTCCGCCTGACGATATTACGACAACCATCCAGGATTCATTCATTAAAAAACCTTCACCGCCTGATTTGGCGAATATCTCAGGATTGAAAAATCATCGGAATGAAGTAGTAGTATCGCTAAAAGAAAAAACATTCCGGTCCTTCCCTGAAACGCCCATCCCCTTTGAGGAAAAGATGGTATTTCGCACACTTGACAGAGCTGCTTATGGAAGTGAAATATTTAGTTTTAATTCGGAGAAGGAATGGCGACTAAAGCTGCACATGCGTTATCGCAATCCGAGAAATGGAAGAAAAACGCTGATGATCGTGGTGCGAAACGCGGATGAAAAACGATGGGATTCCGAAGGATTCATTTCAGACTTAAACAGTGACTGGAATATCGCGTACTTGGAAGTTCGCGGAGTTGGCGAGTTCGGTTGGTCGCCGGAACTACTATGGCATGTTCGCCGTGCAGCTGCCTGGACAGGCCGGACTATTGCTTCGATGAGGGTGTATGACCTGTTACGCGCTATTGAATTTGCCCGAACGTTACCTGATGTAGATGCTGACCAGGTGGGCATTGCCGCACGCGGAGAAATGGCATCCATTGCCCTTTATACAGCATTGCTGGACGGAAATTGTAAAACGCTGATCCTTCAAAATCCACCTGCCACCCAGGATATGGGCAGCAATCCGGATGGAAGAGGCGAAGCGCTGGAAATGCTCAATGTCCTTCAGGTTACTGATGTGAATCAATTACCGGCACTTATTTACCCTACACAAACCTATATCCTGGGAGAAATGCCAGAAACGTATTCCTGGTCAGTAACAACACTCAACGCATTGGATTCAGATAATCAAATAGTTGTAGTGAATCGAATGGAGGAAGTATTATAAGAAATCTATTGACATCCTTGTTGCTATTCATTCCCTGGTAAATACTTAATTATTCACGCATAACTGGATAACCGCCTTGAATTTCCAGATCAGGGCGCGCTGTTTCTAACTGATGTATACCAGCCTCTGAAACATCCGTTTGCCACAGATAGATCCTTTTCAGGGAAGGTAAATCGCTAATAATCATCAGGGCATCGTCAGTTATCTTCGTCCTGTATACATTGAGCGACTCCAGGTATTTTAAATCCCTGAGAAATTCAATGCCCTGGTCAGAAATCGGATTGTTTTGAAGTATCAACCTGGTAAGATTTTCCAGCTTTCCTATCGTGGCCATATGTTCATTAGTTATCCCTTTCCCTCCCAAATCAAGCCATGTGATCTGTTCTTTGGCCAGTAAAAGCACATCAAAAGATTCCTGATCAACTTTTCCCACCGAAGCTTTCACGGTATATAATCGATGTTTATCCGACAATGTTTTCATGAAAAAACCGGCCTCGCCAATCTTATTGATCACATCCATGGTGAGCTCAGGTGCCGTCAGCCGGTCATATATTGGTTGAGGAGATGTATCGATACCATAATCCCGCAGCAACATGGACCCGATATCTTCTGGTACATCAACATCAGATAATCGCTGGTCAAAAGATGCTCCATTATTGATCCACCATTCGATTAGCCGCTGCTCACTAAAATTGAGGCTATTCCCTGTCGGCGGCATGAATTTTTTATTTTCTCGTGGCAAGGTCGTCCGTTGGAAAAGCGGACTTTCATAGGCATTTCCTGCCTCCACAACACGACCGTTTTCACCACCCGTCAACATCCCATCTTCTGTTGAAAGCACAAGTCCGCCCTTCATTTTTGTCTCACTGTGACATGATATGCACCTGGCCTGTAAAACCGGTTGAATAAGATATTTATAAACCTGAATAGAATCCGTGTTATCAGGGATTTTTACCATATTCTTTTCACCATGATACCCGAATATTTTTTGTACGGATGCAGGAGCGTAAAAAAGTAAATAATCAGGGCCATGCGTTAAATTTGCTCCTAAATGGCCGGTAATAGAAACTGATACGACAAGCATCAACATGAGCGCCGAAAAAGTAACTTTCATCATGTTGGCATACCTGGTGGTAATCATCCATCCAATGAAGGAGAACACGGCCACTAAAATCCCAAACCATTTGTGCCAGAAAAGTGTCTGTTCCTCATAGCCACCCTGCAGGGATAAAAGATACCCTGCAATTGAAGCGATCACAGCCCCGATGCATGCACAAAGTAAAGTAATTGAAATGGCTGACTTGAGCGTGTTAAACCTATTTTTATAAATTAGTGACAAGCCTTCCAGGATGGCTGCCAAAAAAAGAAACCCGATCGGAAAGTGTACAATTAGCGGATGAAAACGCCCTAAAAATAAATCAAGATCCATATCTGCAATTTTCCTGTGCATGGTGATCCAGATATGTAAACATTTGGAGCCTCATACAATTAAGTTAGAATATCCCCGACCACATGACCATGCACATCCGTTAACCTGTATCTTCTGCCCTGGTGTTTGAAGGTGAGCCGTTCATGATCAATGCCTGCCAGATGGAGCAAGGTGGCCTGAAAATCGTGCACATGGACAGGATCCTTTATAATATTATAGCTAAAATCATCTGTTTCCCCAAAGGTAAATCCGGGCTTAACACCAGCCCCAGCCATCCACATGGTAAAGCATCTCGGGTGATGGTCACGGCCATAATCAGTTTCCGAAAGCTTCCCCTGGGAGTAGACGGTACGACCAAATTCACCACCCCAAATCACTAAAGTATCTTCGAGCAATCCCCGCTGTTTCAAATCCTTTACCAGGGCTGCAGTAGCCTGATCCGTATTCTTGCATTGGTGTTTGATTCCCGCAGGCAGTCCTCCATGCTGGTCCCAGCCCTGATGATATAATTGTACGAAGCGCACATCCTTTTCCAGCAATTTCCTGGCTAATAAGCAATTTGCCGCATACGTCCCCGGATCCCTGCTGTCTGCACCATACATATCGTAGATATAATCCGGCTCATCAGACATATCGGTAACTTCAGGGACGGAGGTCTGCATGCGGTATGCCATTTCATACTGGGCAATCCGGGCGTTTATTTCAGGATCGCCATAGGTATCATATTGCACTTCATTTAACCTTTTTAAATAATCCAGCATTTGCCGACGGTCAGCGCCATCGTAGTTTTCGGGATTATTCAGATATAGCACCGGGTCCTTGCCAGACCTGAATTGAACGCCCTGGTGCTCGGTAGGCAGGAATCCATTGCCCCATAAACGCGCATATAATGGCTGCCCTGCTCCATTCTTCGACACCAATACAATGAACGCAGGTAAATTTTGATTCGAGGATCCCAACCCGTAACTAAGCCATGATCCGATGGATGGCCTGCCCGGCAACTGGTGACCGGATTGAAAAAACGTAATGGCCGGATCATGATTGATCTGCTCGGTATACATTGATTGTATAAAGCAGAGATCATCCACAATCTCTGCGGTATAGGGCATCAATTCGCTTACCCACTTTTTGCTCTTGCCGTATTGCTGAAATTTA